>Ga0307985_10001577_pt1 | contig 12816 bp, 11 predicted proteins | sample EllFjometageno80_FD_203155 | JGI IMG/M metagenome (GOLD analysis project Ga0307985, IMG submission 203155) | Marine microbial communities from Ellis Fjord, Antarctic Ocean - #80 | ecosystem: Environmental > Aquatic > Marine > Unclassified | place: Southern Ocean | collected 2014-10-09 | reverse complement strand
AATCCCCCCCCACCCCCCTTCCGATGTAAAAGAGCCGTCCCTTTACTGGTACTGGTAGTGCACTCAGTCGGACCCCGATGAAGAAAGCTCTGTTGTTGCCCCATGATGGTCACTGGTCACTAAACCACGCTTTCCTCCACATGGGGGGTTAGCACGGGATTGGCTTGGGATCGTACGGGGTCGGGTTCGTAAGGGGTTAGGGTTCGTACGCAGACCGTCTAATCGGCATCGGCACTCACCCCGTGTCGCTAAATTGCCTCGTTAAAGCAAGCAAGCACAAATTAGCCATTTCGCCCAAGCCCCGCCATTGCCGCATCGTTGATGACCCGCCTACCACTTCACTTTCTCCTTCGGTCAGCTCAGCCTCTTCCGCCCTCCTCCCTCCTCTTCTCAGCTGCTCGTGCAACTCGAGCAACTCGAGCAATAGCATCATCTGCCCCTACCGCTGCCCCCCCCCCCCTTTCAACCCCTACTTCCCCCCACGTTCCCGAGCCCCGCATTCCCGAGCTCTCTCTTGACGCCGACTCGCCTTCCCAGACGCCCGACCAGCTCTTGGCGTATTGGGAGACGCACCGCCTATCCGGCCAGTTCAACCCTAACCGATACTCCCTCCTTGTCTCTCAGCTGGCCAGGAACCCCCCCCGGCTTCGCTCCAAAATTGCGTCCGACAGCCGCTTCGAAACTCTCCTGGACGATCTCTACCACGTGCTCTTGAACGACCTACGCGGCTACACGGCGCGCCGCTACTCAGCGCACCAAGTCTCGCAGTTGCTGTACTCGCTCACCGTCCTTACTACCTCCTCGTCCGCCTCCTCGTCCACTTCGTCGTCCACCTCCATCTCCTCTATCCTGCGCTTCCACTCGCTCATAGATGAGGACGCCCACGCCCTCGCCTGGGACGAGACGTACCGCTGCCCCAACTCGCTGTCCTGGATTCTGCACGCCATGTCACTCACGCACAACTACACTCCCGCCTCGCTCCCGCCCCTCTCGCCCCCCCCCGCCTCTTATACGCCCACCTCGCTAGCCTCGGCGATGAACAACGCCAGCGTGCTCAAGTGGTTCTTCGACACCGCCGACGTGTCCGTCATTTCGCGGACTGCCAAGGCGCTCGCGATTGTCGGCCGCCGCCCCGCCAACTTCTTCCATAACCTCAACCAGCAAAAGAACCGCTCGTTCGTATTCCACCACGCGCGCCCTCGCATCTTCAACCTCACAGACATTGTCTTCTCGCTCGGCACGCTCGGCTACGACCTGCCCCACACTCTCCCCCTCATTACTCGCCAATCCAAGTGGATCGGCCACAACGGCCGCCTCGACAACCTCGCGGACTACGCAACCGGGCTGGCACTACTGGACGAGGACCAGCCGGAGTTCTTCAAGGAGCTGGCCGAGCGGACGTGGCATTTGAAGGCGGACCTCGCGCAGGCTAACTTTCAAGTGTCGCGCATCAGAATCCTGCACTCGTTGTGCGTTCTTGACCTCTACGATCGTGAGAACTTCCTCATCGGCGTCCTGTGGAGGGCCATCCTAAAGGACCACGACAAGAACTACCTCACTTTGTCTCCTGACGAGTGGGTGTTGTTTGAAAGAGTGCAAATGTTCCTTCGACTCGAGTGGCCGCATTTGGTAACTCCAACCCGTCACATCGTAATCCTTTCCCCTGCTCGCCACTCACCCCCCTTTCCTCCAGGCTCGCGTCGATCGGGAGAGGGAGATTACTGCTCCGTCGCCACCGCCCTCCAACCTTTCAGCTCCGGTCTTTAAGAAGCTAGATCCGCCCAAGGCCGACAACACTCCTCTGGCCCTCGTGACTAACTTTCTCTCGTCCATGGGCTTCGAGACCGAACAGCACGTCACGCAGTCCTTCGTGGCGAATCAAGGCATCAAGAGTTACACTGGCGTCGGGAGCGAGTTCCTTGAGATACATTGCGCGCACTTTACCTCGAAACGGATCGCTTTTGAGATCAACGAGAGGGCGGACGAACTCGTTGTTCCGACGCATCACGCGAGGAGATACAAGAACAACCGGGAAATGATGGGCGACCGGCGGCTGAACGGCGTCGCCAAGGCGAAGCAAAGGCTGCTGAGGAATATGGGGTGGTGCGTCGTGAACGTCGGGCACCGGCAGGTCGTTGGCAGCAAGTGGAACAATAACAGAAACAACCGCGAGGAGCCCGTGGAGGTTTACATGACAGACGTGCTGAAGGAGCAAGCTGGCATTGACCTGAGACGGGGCTTCTGGGCGTCCTTCTTCTCGAGAGAGTGAAAGGCCAGTTATAATTGATTACCATATTCGCTTCAACCACGCGTTCTCGTTGTTTATCGTTATCAAACGGCACGCTAGTTGGTGTTGTTATTGCCAAGCGCTCTCTTCACGCTCTCGTAGGTCGTCCAAGAGATTGCTACAGCGGGCATCTGCGTGAGCATTCTCGGCGCGAGGCCCCGAAACAGCCCCCGGTACCCGTCCGTCCTCAGGATGTCCTTCGCCGCGTCAATCGCCCCAGCGTACCGGATCTTGGGCAGCTCGACTCCACTCCGGCACATCGGCCCCGGCGCACCGCTACTATTGGTGTGCATCGCCCTGCTCACTCCAGTATTCACTTGCTCCACTCGCACCTTCCCTCCCTGCAACGCCACCCCCTGCACCTGCAGCCTCGTCTTGATACAGTCCAGCGGACACGTAGCCGCGCTCGCAATCGCCCCCGCCCCACTCCCCGCCAGCAAGCTCGTCGACAAGCTAAACTGGCCGTCTGGACTGAGGACCTTCTTGAGCGACTCGTTGCTTGCCACCATGACCATGCCGTACGGGATGTTCATGGCCAGAGTGGTTCCAAAGCTCCGGTAGAAGCTGGCGACGCCCTCCTTCTCCACCATGTTGCGCGCGCAGTCGTACAACCCGTCGTAGTACCCCAACTGCAACCGCTGCTTAATTGTGTCCATTGGCGTCATGATCATGTCGTGGCAGACCGTGCTAATAGCCCCCGTGATGCCAGCAGCGAGAGGGGTGTGTACGCCGACTTGATTAGCATTGAACGTTTCTTTGGAGAGCTCGTACGCGGAGAAGTAGAGGGCGTGGGCGGGGACGCAGCCGATAAACATGGTGTGGACGCCGCGCCAGAGGCGGAGGTAGGAGGCGTGGGTTGTCATGGCTTTGAAGGTGCCTAGAATGGTGCCGCCACCGCCACTGGGTCTTACAGAAAGGGACACCTTGGTGCAGTTGGGGGCAGCGTTCGGGCCCGCCTTGACGGTATTGTTGGGGCACTCGGCGCACTGGATGTTGGTCTTTAATGTGTCCATAGGATACATGCACGTGTGCTCGACAATGCCAGCAAGGGAGCCAGCAATACAGTGATGGATGAAGCTACCTTTGCCGTTCCATTCTTCCCAGTCTAGGTCGTCGTCGTCATCATCTGACGAGAGGGAGCCCAGGGATGTGTGACGGGAGAGGAGAGTCAGTGCGGGTTGGGTGGGTGCTGGGTGTGTTGCCGCAGCTGTGGTTATTGGGCCCGTGGAAGAGGAGGATGCCATGGACAGGTTGACAGGTCGGGCTAATGCGAGCGGCGCGGACAGGACAACGGGAGTAGTAGCTGGAGTATTTAAGTGGAGCGCACTAGCCGTCTTTTTTAATGCGAAAGAGCGTGGGCCTGAGAGCAGGTTCTTGCGGTGGTAAATGGCAAGGCGTGTCTATCGATCACCTTTCCTTTTCCTCTTTCCTTTCCACGCCCGCCCGTCCAAGGCCATCCTAGAGCAGGCCACAGGCGCTGAGTTTCCCCTTTAAAGTTTTGGATAGGCCTGCGAGGAAGCGCGGTGGCTAACATGACAAATAACTAATTAAATAGAAGATACAAAAAATCGTTATGAACATTATTGCCAATGATGAAAACACCGCGGCGCGATGCAGCTGACTTTCGGATACTGTCACTGTGCACTGTGACAGCCAAAAAGATGTGCACCGGCTCGCGGTCTCCTCCACGTTGACTTGCTGGCAGGCAGGGCAATGGGGACCCAGATACCCACTTTTAACAGCAGAGCAGGTAGGCCGTGGGCATTCATTCATACTTTACCCACGCGAAATTCCCCACCAATCGCCCACCCCTCCCTCGTCCTAACGCCTTTTGCAGCAACCATGGCCGCCTGCCCCCCTGACATGTCTGCCGGGCTTCTTCTCCTCCGTGCATCAATCATTGCCACCCTTGGCCTCCCCACTCTCCCCCCCATCGACTCCACCACAGTCAAGCCCATTCTGTTCGGCCAGCCTCTCTCACTCTGGATGAAAGAACCCGGAGTCTCCAAGATGTCCACCACTATTGGCAAACAAAGAGTCAACTGCACCCTCCCCCTTACTGCCACTACCCAACTCTCCGATGTCACCGACGCCATCACAGCGACTTACAACGCCCACGTATCCGCGGCACACACCATCCACACCTTCAGTCTGACCCGCAAGGAGTACGAGAACGAGTACGGCGTCGTACTGGGCTATGATCAGGGCACAGCAGGGCTTGGGAAGGTCAAGAAGCCCAAGGCTGCGATGGACAAGGATGGGAACCCGCTGCCGCCGCCGCCGCCGCATGATAGGATGACGGAGGTGCTCACTGTTGCGTACATTCCCGGAGTCATGTAAGAGCAAGCGACGTTGAGCAAGCGATGTTGAACAGCGCCTCTTCCACTCATGAGCAGCGCCTCTTCCTTCCTTGCCCCCCCCCCGTCCCTCTTTGTTAACACCGTCTTTGTTGTTGTGGGCAGGTTCGGCGTCGTCCAGCAAGCCTGCGTCGGCAACACCAGCCAGCTCGGACAGCTGTTCATCCCCGTCGACAAGAAGAACACCGCGCTCAGCTTCGGAAGGACCATTGACCTCACCGTCAAGTTCAAGATTGAGAACTCGTCCACCTCCCCGCTCGCCGACGCCGGTGGAAAGGTGAACCTCCCGCCCGCCGGCGACCTCATGTCGTTCCTCAACTCGGCCGAGGTGACCTCGTCCAGCGGCAAGGCCCTCCTCGCCTCCCTCCAGGCCGGCACCGCCGCCGAGGCCGCGCCCCCCGCCCCTACCATGAATGGCGTCATGGCTGGTATGGAGAAGATCGACGTGACTCCCGACGAGGAGGCCGTCGTTAACCCGTGGGACGTGAGCGGCAAGATCGACTACAACAAGCTTATTGATAACTTCGGCAGCCAGAAGCTCACGCCGGAGATCCTGGAGAGGTTGGAGAAGGCGGTGCTCAAGAAGGGGAATGTCAAGGGCTTGCACAGGTTCATCCGGCGCGGCATCTTCTTCTCGCACAGGGACTTCAATCGTATTCTGGACCTCGTCGAGGCGGACAAGCCGTTTTACTTGTACACCGGTCGCGGCCCGAGCTCGGGGTCGATGCATCTGGGGCACCTGCTGCCGTTCATGATGACGCAGTGGCTGCAGGAGGCGTTCGACGTCCCGCTCGTGATTCAGATGACGGACGACGAGAAGTACTTGTGGAAGGGCGTTTACATAGATGGTGACGACAACTTGGACTACTTCAGGAACCTCACCATCCAGAACGCGAAGGACATCATCGCGTGCGGGTTCGACATGAAGAAGACGTTCCTGTTCTCCGACTGCGACTACGTTGGCTCAATGTACCCGAACATCGTGCGCATTTGGAAGGCCGTCACTTACTCGACCGCCCGGGCCATGTTCGGGTTCGAGGGCCATTCGAACATCGGGCAGTCGGCTTTCCCCGCGATCCAGGTGAGGCATCGCTTTGCTCACGCCGCGTCCCTCCTTTGTTCCCACCGCATCCCTCCTTTGTTCACACATGTATGTGTACTGCAGGCCGCGCCGTCGTTCCCGTCGTCGTTCCCGGTCGTGCTCGGCGCCGCCCGCGACTCTGAGCTCGCCTGCTTAATTCCGTGCGCGATCGACCAGGACCCGTACTTCCGAATGACGCGCGACGTCGCCCACAAGCTGACCCCCGCGTCCCACCCGTTGGGAGGCAAGCCGAGTCTCTTCCACAGCAAGTTCTTCCCGCCGCTGCAGGGCGCCACGGGCAAGATGAGCTCGTCGGACGCCACCGCGGCCGTGTTTTTGACTGACTCGCCCGAGGAGGTACGGGCACATACTACACCCCCACTTGCACGTCCACGCACCGCTAACACCTCGTCCTATTCTCTCGCAGATCAGCAGCAAGATCAAGACGCACGCGTTCAGCGGCGGCCAGGAGACAAGCGCGAAGCAGAAGGAGCTCGGGGCCAACTTGGACACCGACGTGAGTTACCAGTGGTTGACCTACTTCATGGAGGACGACGAGGAGCTCAAGAGAATTGGCGACGACTACGGCAGTGGGAGCGGGGAGTTCTGGGCGACGGGCATGGTCAAGAACAGGCTGATTGAGCTGCTGCAGGGCATCGTTGCGAACCACCAATCAAAGCGGTTGTTGGTCACGGACGAGACGGTGACGGAGTGGATGGTGGAGAGGAAGCTGGAGTTTTAAACACTAGCCCGAGCACGAGGAGGAATAATTTAGTACATCAGCGACCTGTTTACGACGCCACGCCAAAATGTAACCTATACTCACTCGTGGAGGTCGTGCTCGTTATGAAAATCCGAAGAAGATGAACAGATGCTCAAAAGACGTGCCTGCTCTTGGTGGTTCCAGAACACACCTGAACAACCAGTCTGAACACGTGCCATTAATTTGGGGGGGGGTCATAGTGTTCTGGAACCGCCATGAGCAGGCGCATCTGTTGAGCATCAATATTAATCTGAAAGCCCTCGCACGGCCAAAAGCAGCCCGCTGAGCCTTCTCTTTTCCTTCCCCGCCTCCAACCCTTCCAACGTCTCCAAAATGTGCTCAATAAACCCAGCTCTCACCGCCTTGACGTGGCTCCCCACGTCCTTATCATGCGGGTCGATGCACAGAAGAATCTCCTGCAGCCACTCCACCTCCCAAACAAACGGCGCCTTCATTGCATTGCCGAGCTGCTGCGTCAGACAAACCAAAACCGTCTGCGACAAAACGCATCCCGTATCACCGTGAAACACGTCCTCAAGCTCCGCGTTCTTGCAGCAGAACTCAACAACGGCGAGGTTGCCTGCGCTCACCGCGGTCATGAACGCGTCCTGGATGTTGCCAGCCGCGAGTTGCTCCTTCACTGCAGAGGCGGCGTCGGACTCAACGGCGCGCCCCTCTTGCTCTGCCTGAGCAGCGGCGGCCTCGGCGGCACGCTGCTCCTCCTCGGCCTTCGCCCGAGCAGCGGCGCCCTCAGCGGCGCGCTGCTCCTTCGCATCCGGCTCCGTCGCCTTCATACCTCCCTTCGCCGTCTTCGCGCCCCTCTTCTTGGCCAGCTTCTGCGCCCTACCTCGCTTGACGATCGCCCTCACAATCTCAATCTTCGGATCGCCGGGCTGGAGCCAATCGCACACGATCGTCTCGAACGGCTCCAGCATCATGGCGGCAAGCTCCTCTTCGCCCGCCTTCTCGAAGTCCAGGCCGGCGTAGAAGGCTTCCTTGGCGTTGTCCTGGCAGCACGGTGTGTTTGCGAGGCTCGCCTTCAGCCGCTTCTTGCCTTCCTTCGCCGTGTCGAAAGCGCCCACTGCCAAGTCCTTGCTAGCGGCGTTGCCGCCCGCGCCAACGTACGCCTTGCACGCCGTCTTGTGGTCGTCCCATTTAGCACTCTGGCACTCCCGATTGCAGTACGCGACAACCTTGCAGTTTGAGCACGTGCTCCTTGCCTCGGCCTTTCCACAAGCGCCGCAGCATTTCTTGGCTAGCTGCGACATGACGCACAGCTGCGAAGGAAGCTTGGTGGCGTCACTGCTCACATGTTCCTGAGGGTAGCGGTGTTAAAGAAAGAGGAACAAAGTGTCGGGCGCCGCACGAGCCACTTCGAGCCACGTCTCACCTGCATCTCGTTTTTCCACGCAACGAGCTCGCAGGTGCTGAGCGCCGACTGCAGCCTGCTGTTCTTCGAGCTCACGCCGGTGGGGTAGCTTTCCAGCATGATCGCCTCGCTACCGCGAGCAGTGGACAGCATCTCCCAGTACTTTGCCCAGAAGTAGTGCATTCGCGGCAACTCGCACCGAGCGCTGTCCCGAACAGAGGCGAACCTAACGAACGAATGTATGAAAGCGTGTGAGTGAAGGAAGCAGGAACACGTGCCAAGGCCTCGGCTCACCGGCTGAAGATGTCGGGCGGCATGTACCCGTCCGCGACCGAATCCTGAATCGCATTGAGATCACTAAACATGTTGCTCTCGTTCACTAACGACTCTGCAATTTCCTCGGCGCCGAACTCGGCCCCGCAGTCGCCGCACGCCCACTTCCCGTCGGCGCCCTGCAGAGCGAGCCCGGGGCAGCTGTTCCGGAACCCCTTGAGCGCAGTGCACCAGAACGGCCTGTTCAGATCCGGCCCTTGGCATCGCTCGCACGCGCACTTGAAGTCCTTCGTGGCCTGCAACATCTCCTGCCGCTCCGACCGCGGCCAGTCGAGCGCGGCTCCGATGTAGCTGAACGTGATGAACTGCAGCCACACACATGTGTGAACGAAGGGGGAAGACAGGGCGAACAAAGGGGCCGTAAGCACGCCGTAAGCAAGCGTGTCAGCAGATGGGAAAGGAAGGACGGCGACGAAGGACAACGACGAAGGACAAGGACTCGGGCAGCCGACGAAGGCCGCGACTCACCTCCCCCTCTTTGATATCTCTGAGCGCCGTATAGATCATGGCACCCTTGGCCGTCCTATTCCAGACGTTGGCGTCGCACGAGTGCTCGACCTTGGACGCGATGTCGAACAGCGCCGCGAACGACGGCTGCGAGCGCCACTCGTCGGACCCGATGATCGTCTCGCCGGGCTCGGCCGCCTCGCCCCTGTAGACGTGGCAGTTGAAGTTCACAATGGCTAGGAGCTGCGTAATGAGGTCCACCGAGGGGTGAGTCGCGCTGCCGAGGTGCTTAATGGCCAATTTCCTCCAGTTCTTCATGCGCGGATCGTCCTTCTCTGGCCGGAGCATATCAAGGACCCTTTCCTGGCTGTGCTTGGTGGCTTTCAGGAAGGCCGTGTGGAGGACGGCGAGGTCGTGGTGGGCCTGGGCGCCAGGGGTGTCGCCGGGAGTCGTCTCCCAGATGAGGCAGGCCTGCTCGTTGATGATCACGTCGCCGGCATTGAAGGACCGGGTGACTAATGTCCGCTTGCCGTACTGAGGGTCATGGACAATTTCGACACCGGGCTGGCTAGAGTGAGCTCCGAGCATGGCCCACAAACACGATCGGGTGGTGTGAGCAAATGGAGAAGGAGAGCAGGTATACGCGGTGAGTGTACGCGGTTGCCCAAGTCACTTAATGCGTCATTTTTCTTCATTTTATCTGATTTAATCCAACTCAGGTCAACGCGCCAGACAACAGCAGCCAAAACAGAGCACGCATAACAAGTCTCCCAGAGTTACATGTCTCGCTACACTCTACTCCAGCTCGTCCACCCGTTTCTGCAACATCCGGTAAACCTCCTCATGCTCCCCCCCCTTAACCCTCCCCTCCTGCATCTTTGCCTCCCTCTTGAACGGGCGATTCTTCCTCAAGAGCGCCACGAAGAAACCCCCGGAATCCTGGGCGTCCTGCGGCACCAGCCTGTTGCACAGGTGCAGCTTCATGTTTTCGTTATCATCTCTCGGCCACAACGTTTTAGGTCCGTCCATGTGCATTGCCTTGGCAGCTTCGAAGCTATCATGCCACCTCAACTCAACGTCCTGCTCTGTGTCATCCTCCTTCTCCACATAGTCCGCCACCTTCCACTGCCTAACCCCCGGCCTCCTCACGAGTCCCGGCAGCGCCGCCTCGGGGAACGGCACCACCTCCACGCCATCCTCAAATCCCGTCTCCGCCCGCCCCCACCGCACCAACTCCTGCACCACCGCCTCATTCTCCATCGGATTAAAAGTACACGAGCTGTAGCAAACCGTCCCACCCACCTTCACGCACTCCAACCCCCTCCTCCCAATGCTAACCTGCACCGGATGTAGCTTGTTGCTCACGCTGGGGTTCCAGCGGGGCATGATGGTTAGGTCTTTGCGGATCGTGCCGTCGCCGGAACAGGGGACGTCGGCCATTACCTTGTCAAAGAGGAGGGACTTGGAGAGGGGGACGGGGAATTGACTGCCGTCGTGCGTGGCTAGAATCAAACGGGAGTTGACTGCGGGCGGGAGACTGGCGCGGATCACGGCGTCCTTCAACGCTTCGGTGCGCAGCGGGTGGATGTCGTTGGCGACGACGGCGTGGCAGACTTCGAGGGCTTGCATGGTTTTGGAGCCGGGGGAGGCGCAGAGGTCGAGGAGGGTGGTGGTTGGGAGGCAGGAGAGGGCGATCACGGGGAGCATGGAGACGAGCTCTTGGCGGGCGGTGATTCCGGAGTGGGTGGCGGTGGCGAGGTACACGGCGAGCGGGGAGGAGTTGAGGGGGCCGTGTTTGGCAATGGACTTCTTGTGGACGGTTGGGTCGCAGGTGTAGATGCGATGAGTGCCGCACCCAGCGGTGGTTATAGGGTCGAAGGGGGCAGTGGTTGTTAAGGGCGTAGTCGAGAGGGAGTTGATGACGCGGGGGAGGTCGACTGCAGGGACAGACTGGCGGACGCGGAAGGCAATGGGGAGAGGGCGTGCGAGGGCGTCCATGAAGGCCTCGAACTCTCCTGACTCGGAAATGGCATTGGTAGTGGATTGCTTGGCTAGCTTCTTCTTGAGCTTCTTCTTGGCGCCCTTGCTCAGATTAGGAGGCAGCGCGAGGGGCGCGTCGGTCGAGGTAGACAGCGATGCGGTGGCTGCCGCAGTGATGACGCCGGGCGATTGGTTGGCGTAGTAGGCTTTGAAGAGGATTGGGCCATAACCAGCCTTCCTGAACCACAGCTCATTGGCTTTCTTGTCGCTAGCGGAGAGGGAGGAGTTGGCGTGTGCGTTCCGGAGGCTGTTGACGCCCTTCTTCTGCTTCTTGTTGGGCCCCGAGTCGATGGAAGCGGTTGGGCCGGGAGAGGGGACAGAGGCAGGGGAAGAGGAGACTACCTCAAAGCCCTGCTTGGTCTTGATACCGTCTTTCCTCTTGGGCATTCGGGGAGCTGAGGGGGGGAGGTAGAGGTGAGGGGGGGACTGAGGGCGGGCGGCGGATGGGTGCTGTTATGTGATCTATTGTAAATGTGTGTGGAAATTTGTTGATCCTTGCGTTCCATGGTGGCTTCATGACTAAATGTCAACGAGGAGGCACGCAGAACATAGGCCAAGGTGCTCCCATAGTGCACAGTGACAGTATCCGAACGTCAATTGAGTGTTTGGTTACGTCGTTTGCTATATAAGTAGCGCAAGAGACCGCATTTTCCAGTAGAGTCTGTCATTGATGCCGTAACTGCAGCGTCACGCCGTTCGTTGGCTTCTCAAATCAAGCCTTCTCACTTAGGCATCCCGGCTTGCCAGTGGTCGCGCGTCGCCAGCCCCGGTCACGCCGTGCGGTCGCGATCAAACGTCAGGATCCCAACGAGTGATCTTTGGCCTGATTTTGCCGCCTCGTTTTACATTCTAGCATGGTACGTTGGACCAGGGTTGCCGCCTGTCGTGCCAGGGCAATAATCTTAGAGCTTCTTCTGTGCCCCCAGGTGTCTAACCTAAATTAGCTTCTTCTACATTGCCCCCGCTTCCCCTTTCCCCCTTTCAAAAGCTCTTAATGTAACCTCGATCTCTACACTCTAACATCCCCCTAGCTCTCCTCCACAGTCGCCCTCGTAACCGGCGGCGCCTCCGGTCTCGGGCGCGCCACCGCCTCCCACATCGCCCGCTCCGGCGGCCGCGTCATGATCTGCGACCTCCCCGGACAGTCTGGTCTTGCTGACGAGGTCATTGCCGAGTTTGGAGCGGATAAGGTCATGTTCTCGCCCACGGACGTTACTTCCGAGGAGGACGTGTCCGGCGCTCTTGAGAAGATGTCCGCCGCCGACTGGAAGATCAACGCCGCCGTCTCCTGCGCTGGCATGGCGATCGCCACCAAGACTCTCTCCAAGAAGGGCCCCCACTCCCTCAGCCTCTTTGCCAAAGTCATGTCTGTCAACGCGATCGGCACGTTCAACGTCGCGCGCCTCGCTGCTGAGCAGATGGCCACGAACGAGGTTAACGCTCACGGGCAGCGCGGCGTCATCGTCAACACTGCCAGCATCGCCGCGTACGACGGCCAGATTGGACAGGCGGCTTACACTGCTTCCAAGGGCGCTATCACCGCTATGACGTTGCCGATTGCGAGGGACCTTGCGCCCAACGCCATCCGAATTTGCACCATCGCGCCTGGGCTCTTCCTCACGCCTCTGTTGGCGCAGCTCCCCGAGAAAGTCCAGCAGCAGCTCGGCGCTCAAATCCCCTGCCCCAACAGGCTCGGACATCCTGACGAGTTTGCGCAGCTTGTTGAGAGCATTATCACGAACCCAATGCTGAATGGGGAGACCATTAGGCTGGATGGCGCTTACAGGATGCCTCCTTAAGCGTGGCAATGCGACACGGTGCAGTAAATAGATACACAGGTGATCTTGCAGGTGATTCCTAGAAACATAGCTAGCAACTATCCCAACAAGTTACGCTTACTACCTTCCGCTGTAAACCGCCACTCCCTCGCAATCGTCATCGCGCCGTAGCTCTGTCCATGTGCAGTCCTCTCGGCCGAGGCCACGCCCCTAACAGATGTACTGCGCTACTTATACAACAAACGACGTACGCCTACTAAATTGACGTTCGGATACTGTCGCTGTGCACTATGCTCGCACACTTGCTTTGCGTGTTGCGTGCCTCCTCGTTGAAAGCCGCCAATAATCTCAACATTATTTT
>Ga0307985_10001575_pt1 | contig 12820 bp, 9 predicted proteins | sample EllFjometageno80_FD_203155 | JGI IMG/M metagenome (GOLD analysis project Ga0307985, IMG submission 203155) | Marine microbial communities from Ellis Fjord, Antarctic Ocean - #80 | ecosystem: Environmental > Aquatic > Marine > Unclassified | place: Southern Ocean | collected 2014-10-09 | reverse complement strand
CTAAGTCAAGATACGCACCATATGGAGTGACAAAAGACATAATTTGAAATGCCATAGGATATCTATTATAGTAGACTAGTTCATTAATATTAATTGTGCTATCAATATTTAGGGTATCAATTGATAAAATAGCTCCGCTTGTATTGTATGTGTAGCTAATTGCTTGCCAGAATGTATTAGATGAAACAATAGCGATACTATCATGATTAAGAGAGTTATAGTTTGAATAGATACTTTGTTCTTTAACGATATTAGGTGTAGCTATTATAGAGTCTAAAACAATATTAGTTGTATTGCTTGTGATATAATCTCCTTGAAATAATTTTACTGAAGGTCTAAAATATGTTGGGCTAAAGAATTGATTAATTTTATCACCTCTTGAGTATTGCCAGTTAACATTCCCATTAAAATTAGCAATTAAATTATTTGTTGAGTTATCATTTGCTATTGTCCCATTACCCTCATTAAATGGATAGTATGCTACTAAATCTAAATATTGAGGATGCGTATTATTTATTCGGGAGTTCATCCATTCATTAATTGTATTTTGATTAAGTTCTTTATTAAATATTCTAAACTCTTTGATCTTTCCATCCCAAAAGTAACCACTTCCGTTCCCATTTGCTCCAAGGCTTAATGTTTGAATATCGATATTGGCATTTTTATTATTTCCACTATGCCAAAGAACCCCGTTTTTAAACATTTTCATTTCGCCGCTGATACTGTTTTTTGTAAATGCCCAGTGATTCCACTGTGACGAGAATTCGCTTTGATTAGCAAGTTTATCAATCCTGTCATATGAGCCAGCATTGTTTCCGCAGTCCCAATAAACTCTGCTGTTGCTCCAAGGGAAATGAATGTTTAATGTCCTACTGCCATTAGCGTCTAGTCCTTCTAAAATGGTGCTATTGTAAGGAAGTGTGTTTTCATCACCATAAGACCAAAAAGAAATAGTAATCTCATTTGATATTGTATTTAATGAGCTTGTAGGGATTGATATTGACTCACCTTTATTAACCTCAATATTTGTTGCATCATCTGAGCTTAAGCCGCAATTAAAGTTAAGAGAATCTCCTAAAATTAATGTAGGTGTTGATAGTGTTGAATTTGAAAGAGAAAACTCTATAATGATATTAGAAGTTGAATCCCACATAAAAGGAGTGTAGAATTGAAAACGATTTTCACCGGTATTTAATGTATTATTTGAGTGGTATACTTCTGTAAATCCATCAAGGTGTGGATTTAATGGATCAAGTGTACTGTCACTAGTTAGTTTAAGTTTTATTTTGAAAAAATTTAATGTGTTTGTAGAAATTGAATTTAGTGAGAGTGCATAAATGGAATCATGAATTAAACCAGCAGCTGCAAGTTCATTTGCTTTATAGAGAAATTGAGATTTATTTGAATTTTTGTCAGTTGCTAAAACAAGATCTAACTGATTATTTCCAACTCCAAGTGATGTTGTATCTTCAGAAACAATGCTGTTTAAAATTGTGTTCTGTTGAAGGAATTGATAGTAGTTATATACCGGACTATTACTGTATGAATATATATTTCCAGAAAAATTTGAAATTATATGAGAAGTAGTTTGGGCTTTTATTGAATCCACTCTGCTGGAATCGTGAATATTTGTATGGCAGCTGTAATCCCATGCGCCACATCCAATATTATTAATACTTCCGTTAGTATTTATAACATCATCCTTGCATCTCATATTATATGACATGATTATCTTTTCATAAGTTATCGAATTATTAGAGGGAAAGCTAAATACAGAGTCTCTTGTTGTGCTAGAATAGTCAAATGTTTGAGTAATGATTGTGTCTCCATTATTTTGAGCGTTTAATGATAAACACTTTAATAAAAGAAAGGTAAATATGATTTTTTTTATCATGTTTTTTGCCTTTTAATTGTTATACAAATTTAATCTTAATTTTCTATTTCTGATACGCCTCCAGACACTATTAGTTTCATGATATCACTGGATGAGGAATTAATTGGGGTGAGGAATTTTCTCTCAACCACAAATAGTTGACCAGAAAATGCATATGAGTGAGGAAGATAAACTAGAACTTTTCCTTCGCTAATATTAAGGTTTTTAAGATCCTCGTTAGTTATAAAGCCTATTCTTTCAATTGTTGAGTTTTCATAAATTTTTATTAATACCGCCTGATCAAATCCTTTTTTCCCACCTACAAATGTTTTCATTAGATCTTTTACTGATGAGTAGATAGTTTTTAAAAGAGGGGCTTTTTCTAAAACTTTATTAAAAAGGGAGTTAAATGGCGAGGCAATAAGTTTGGCACCTAACATACCGATTAGTGTTATTAATGCAAAAAGCACAATAAGTCCAATTCCAGGAATGTCAAATGGTAATATCCCGTCAATTTTATTAAACGACCATATGACAACATAAATAGTGACACTAATAGGAACAATGTATAAAAGTCCTTGTAAAAAGTAATTAATTAAATTTTTCATAATTGATTTTTAAATATTATTAAAGGTAATAATCTTATTAAAATTTAGGATAAATTTTTTTTAATTTTTTTTACTTTAAAAACTACTATTTTTTTACATTTTAGTGTCTTTTAGTGTCTTTTAGTGTCTTTTAGTGTTTTTTAGTGTCTTTTAGTGCATATTTTGTTAAATAGCTTGTTTTTTTAAATATAAAAATATTTTTTCTATTTGTTTTTTAATATTTTATTGATTTTTATTACATTTTATTACATTTTATTACATTTTATTGCATTTATTACTTTTAAAATGAGTTTTTATGTACTTTATATGTATTTAAATGATTTTTTTTTAAATTGATTACAAGAGCTTATTTATATTATTCCTATTTTATTTAGTTTTTCACAATATAATATTACTATGATAGTTTTATATTTGTCTAACCTTTAATTCAAAATTTATGTGTAAAAAAACTGTCATTTTATTTGCATTAATATTTCCTTTTTTATCTTTTGGACAATCTTTTAATGGATTTGCAATCTATAATGCCCAAGGCTCAAGCACTACATATCTTATTGATGAAACTGGAGAGACTCAACCACACAATGGTATTGCGCATACATGGACAATGCCTACCGAATGTAATTATACTGTTCAGCTAAAAGATAATGGTAATATTGTTAGAGGAACTAAAAATAATATTCAGACTGGCGGTACTAATAATTCTTTAAGTGGGGCTGCTGATGCAGGTAGAGTTCAAGAAATTGATCCCCTTGGTAATGTTGTTATGGATTTTATTTATTCAAGCTCTTCAGTTTTATCTCATCATGATCTAACTTTAATTGGAGATAATGTTTTATTAACAGCTTGGGAAGTTAAAACTACTGCCGAGATTAATAATGCTGGTGGAAGTGTTACATCTGATAAATGGCCAACTCATTTTGTTGAAATTGCTAGCGATGGAAATGGTGGTGGTCAGATTGTTTGGGAATGGCATATTTGGGATCATATGATTCAAGATGTTGACTCAAATCTCCCAAACTTTGGAGTGGTTTCAGAAAACCCTCATTTAATTGATATCAATATGATTACTGGAGGCGGTGGAGGAGGAGATTGGTTTCATGTAAATGGAGTTGACTATAACGAGGATTTAGACCAGATTGCTTTTTCTTCTAGATTTGCAAGTGAGATTTATATTATTGATCATAGTACAACAACTATTGAGGCTGCTTCACATACTGGTGGTAATTCTGGTATGGGTGGAGATATTTTATATAGATGGGGAAATCCAAGTAACTATAATGTTGCTGGTTCTCAGATTATTCCAAATGCTGTTCATGATGTGAGGTGGATTACTGACGATGGAAGACCAAATGGAGGTTTTTTACAGGTATTTAATAATTCAGGTGTATCCAATAATCAATCAGCAGTTGATGGTATTGAAACGCCAATTGACCCATCAAATCCGTATAATTATTATAGAACCCCTGGTCAAGCTTTTGGTCCTTCATCTTATTCTACTAGATATGCATGTGCATATTCTGCTAGTGGTCAATCTGCTTCTGATCGTATGTCTAATGGTAATATTTTTGTTAATGCGTCAGGGGGTCAGGGTGGTGCTGGTGTTATGTATGAGGTTGATCAAAATGGTTCTATAGTTTGGGGTCCATATTCTGCAGATACACAAAAAGCTTTTAGATATGAATGTGAACATACTGGAATTATTGCTCTTCAACCTTATATGAATTCTACCACAATAACTTCTTGTTTTTCTACATCTATTAAAGAGACTGATAATGATTTTTTATCTCTTTATCCTAATCCTACAACTGATTTACTAAATATATCCTTTAAGAATTCTTTTGAAAAGAACTTTGATATAATAATATCTAATAATCTTGGTCAGGAAATATATTATAAAAGATATAATAGTATGAACACTGTTACTCAACTAAAAATTAATCTTTCAAATCACCCTCAAGGTTATTATAATTTAAGCTTAATATCTAAAGATGGAAAGTTCTATTCTTATAAAATTGCATTAATAAAATGATGAAAATTAGACTAATATTAGTTGTAATTATTGCTTTATCTCTTAAATCATTTTCTCAAAATAATTTTTATGATGTCGATAATGTCAGAGAAATAAAAATGTATTTTACCCAACCAAATTGGGACGATATTTTAGATAGTTTATATGTTGCTGGAGACCAAGAGCGATTGATTGCTATTGTTGAGATTGATGGTGATCTGTATGATAGTGTAGGTGTAAGATATAAAGGTTTTAGTTCGGTTAGTGTAAATACAATAAAAAACCCTTTCAATATTAAGCTAGACTATATTGATAATAACCAAAACCATGAAGGATTTAAAAAGTTAAAATTATCTAATGTTATTAAGGATCCTTCTTTTTTGCGTGAGGTGCTTTCTTATGAGATTGCAAGAAATTATATGCCAGCTCCAAGAGCGAATTATGCAAATCTGTATATAAATGATACGCTGTGGGGCTTATATGTTAATGTGGAATCAGTAAATGATAAATTTACTAATAAGCATTTCTCATCAGTAAATTCTTCCTTAGTTAAAGGTAATCCATTAAATATAAATTTACAAACAGGTGGTGAGAATTCTAATTTAAGCAATTCACACGGCACAGATAGTTCGTATTATTTTGATTATTATGACTTAAAATCAAATAATGGATGGGAAGATTTATATGATTTAATTGACACATTGAATAATCATAGTAATCACCTAAATAATGTTTTAAATGTCAATAGGACATTGTGGATGCATGCATTCAATTATACACTTATTAATTTTGATTCTTATATTGGTTATAGTCAAAACTATTATTTATACAAAGGACTTTCTAGTCAATTTCACCCTATTCTTTGGGATTTAAATATGTCATTTGGAGGCTTTCGTCTAACTGATGCTACACAAGCATATTTTAATGGATTTGATATTCCTCAGGCACAAAATATGGATCCCTTGTTTTTTTTAAATAATAATTTTTTATCTCCTCGTCCGCTAATCACAAATATCTTAATCGATACTAGACATCAAAAAATGTATTTGGCTCACATGAGAACAATTATAGAAGAGAATTTTATAAATCAAAATTATTTAACTAGAGGACAGTATCTACAGGGCTTAATTTCTACTCATGTTCAAAATGATAATAATAAATTTTATTCGTTTAATAATTTTACAGATAACTTAAATACGCAAGTATCTATAACAAGTTCTATATGTCCTGGAATTTCTCAGCTTATGGATTCAAGAACCACTTATTTATCAAATTACTGGTCTAGTTTTACGCAGCCAAGTATTTCAAATATTCAGACTTTACCTAATTCTAATCAGTTTTTTGGTAATGATTTTACAATTACCGCACAAATACAGGATGCTTCATATGCCATGCTTGCATATAGATTTGGTGAGAATATGCCTTTTATAGAAGTTGAGATGTATGATGATGGAAACCATAATGATGGACCTGCAAATGATGGTATCTACGGTGCTATAATTAATAATTGTAGTAATTCAATTGATTATTATTTGTATGCAGATAATAATAGTGAAGGTGTTTTTTCTCCAAAACGAGCAGCATATGAATTTTATTCTATAGATACTACAATACCTCAATCTAGTCTAGTAATTAATGAGGTAATGTCTAATAATAAAACAATTGTTACTGATGAAACAGGTGATTATGATGACTGGATTGAATTATATAACACCACAAATACACCAATCTCTACAAATGGGTTGATTTTCTCTGATAATTTATTGAATCTTGCAAAGTGGGACCTTCCTAATGCAGTTGTTAATCCTAACTCATATTTTATTATTTGGGCAGATGAGGATGGTAATACAGGAGATAATCATGCTAATTTTAAGCTCTCTAATTTAGGAGAGCAGCTTATATTGTCTAATAGTGATTCTACAGTTGTAGATGCAGAATTTATTTATGCTCAACTTGATGATATTGCTTATGGGAGATCACCAAATGGAACAGGTAATTTTAGTATGCTAACCCCGACATTTAAAAGAAATAATACTCCCACTTTAATAGATAATTTTTCTGATCAGGAGAATATATTATTTTTTCCAAATCCATTTTCCAATTTTATAAAAATTGAAAAAGAGAAGCATTGGTATATTACAAATACTATTGGTCAAATAATTTATACCTCAAATAAAAGTTCAATTATTAATACTTCATTATGGAAATCAGGAGTGTATTTTCTTCACTTTACAAATTCTATAAATAATAGTGTTAAGCTTTTAAAAGTAAAATAATGATGAAAAATATTTTTCTATCTATAAGTGTTCTATTACTATTAAGTTATAATCTTACTTCACAGACAATAGTAAGTTATGATCAATCAGATGGTCTTTTAAATAATTATGTTGAGTGTGTCGCTGTAGATATTAATGATAATATTTGGTTTGGAACTGCTTTTGGAGTTTCTATGTTTGATGGTAATTCTTGGACATCTTACGATCAGAGTTCACACCCTCTAATGTTATCAGATAATATAAAAACAATAACAGCCACATCCACTGGTGATATTTGGATTGGAACTGATTATGGAGCTAATAAGTTAGTAGGTGGAGTAGCTGGTTTGATATGGATTCCATATACGTATTCTGATGGTCTAGCTAATAATAAAGTTACGAGTATAGATGAAGCTCCCAATGGTGATTTATGGTTTTCACACTCTTCCTTTTCTGCCGGAGTAAGTGTTTTTGATGGAGTAAATTGGAATTCTTATAATTCTCCAGATCTTCCAATTAGCGGCGTGTGTGGTACTTCATTTGATTCCAACGGAGACAAGTGGTTTGCTTCTCCACTAGATGGAGTTACACATTTTGATGGGAGTGATTTCACTAACTATACTGTAAATGATGGACTTTTAAGTAATCAGAGTTCATCAATATGTATTGATGATAATGATAATAAATGGCTAGGATCTTCTAGTGGTATGTCAGTTGTGAATAGTAATGCAACACAATTTTTATCACATACAATTATGTATTCTTTACCTCCTCCAGATACATTAAACCCAGTTGTTGATATTGCAGAAGATTCTTGGGGCAGGATATGGACAACGATTTATGTTGGGTATTTGGCAGAGGGTGGTGTTGCTTTTTGGAATGGCAGTGTATGGAATGATTATGATCATACCGATGGTATAGCGGGCCCAAACGTTAAAGGTCTAGCTATTGATTCTCAGGATAATATTTGGATTGCAACAACTACTGGTGTTTCTATGATTTCAGCTATGCCAAGTCAAATATTAAATCATCATGATAAATCACTTAATATTTACCCTAATCCTTCAAATTCCCAAATTAATATTAATGTAAATAATGCTAATATCGATTTAGTTGCTTTATACGATAATCAGGGTAGATTAATTATTGAATTTAATAATGTTTTCGCTTCTTCTTTGGATATTGATGTATCTAATATTTCTGCAGGAGTTTACACCCTTAAAGTTATGTCATTATCAGAGTTAAATAGTAGAAAGATCATCATCTATTAATTTAAATTAGTTTGTTGATAAGTATTGTTTTTCTACTTAATCACAACCTTCTTCCTTTGTAATTTTGAAAAAAAAGTTATGTCAAGAATCTCATTACTTATATTATGCTTATTTGTTTTTAGTTCATGTATTACTCCAAAGGTGTATAACGAGCTTTTAGACAAGCATGAATTAGCTAAAAAAAATCTTACAAAAAATGAAAAGAAAATCCTTCAACTAAAGGAGACTTTAGATGATAAAGAGAAGAATATTGAATCTTTAAATTTATTAGTTCAGCGCCTGCGTTTAGATTCTACAAATCTAAATAACGAACTAGTTTCTTTTCAAAAGAAATATGCCGACTTAAATACCACTTACGATTTACTTTCTTCAAAAAGCAGTAGATATATGGCTGAAAAGGCTAATGAAACTAAAGAACTTTTAAATCAACTAGAAAAAACACAGAGTGAACTTTTTGCTAAGGAGGACGAATTGAATAAATCTACTGCTAATCTTCAGCAGAAAGAAAGAAAATTACTAAGCTCTCAAAATGAATTAGAACTTCGCTCTTTACGTGTTGCTGAATTAGAAGCAATTATAAATCGTAAAGATTCAATGGTGACAGCTCTTAAACAGAAAATTTCAAAAGCACTAATTGGTTTAGAGGGTGATGGACTTACTATAGTACAGAGAAATGGCAAGGTTTATATTTCTCTTGAAGAAGATCTTTTATTTGCCTCTGGAAAATACGAGGTAAACCAAACCGGAAAACAAGCTCTAGATAAATTATCTGAGGCTCTTTCATATCAAAAAGATTTAGAAATATTAGTTGAGGGTCATACTGATAGTATACCTCTTAGTGGACGAGGTCTTGTAAAAGATAATTGGGATCTTAGTGTAATGCGTGCTACCTCTGTAGTGAAAAGACTTACATCAAATACTAATCTAGATCCTACTCAATTAATTGCTGCCGGTAGAAGTGAGTTTGTTCCTCTATTAGCTAATACTACATCTGAGGGGAGAAGTAAGAATAGAAGAATTGAAATGATTCTTTCCCCCAACTTAGATGATCTTTTTAAGCTCTTAGATGAATAAATAGATTATGTTAGAAAGAGTTCTGATCACTGGCTATAATGGCGCATTAGCTCAACGACTTAAATTAATTTTAGAGAAGGAATATGAATTAATTTATCTCACATCAAATAAAAAATCTGTTAATAATAAAGATGTATTTTTCTGGGATATAAAACAAGAATTTATAGATCCTAAAGCTATATTAAATTGTGATCATATTGTTCATCTATGTGGATATAATATTATGAATAGGTGGTCTACAAGCAATAAAGCAAAAATGCATTCAAGTAGGGTAGATACAGCCAATTTGTTATTTAGAAAATGTAAAGAGCTCCAAGTTGAAATAAAAACATTTGTTGGAGCATCTGCTATGGGTTATTATGGCTTAAATACTATTGCTGATGTGGATGAAGATTCTGCTTGCGGAGACGATTGGCTTGCGGAGCTTTCTGTAGATTGGGAAAATGCAGCAAATAACTTTATATCTATCGGTTCTAGAGTAATTAACCTTAGAATTTCATTACTAATGGATCCAGATTCTGGTTTTTTAAGAGTAACTCTTTTCCCTCTTCGTTTTGGTATTTCTTCAGTTTTTCTACCAAGTAATCTTTCATACTCATGGATGCATATTGATGATGTATCTCGTTTTATCTTATTCTCCTTAAAGAATAACAATATTTCTGGCCCTTATAATATGGCTTCAAATAGTAAACAAACGCAGTTAGGGGTAATCAAAGAGATCAGAAATTGTGTTTTTAAATATGCTATAATTTTCCCTGTTCCTTTATTTTTAATGAAGATTATTATGGGTGGTCGCAGTCAGCTTCTTAAAGGTGGCCTTCATTTAAAAGCAGACAAATTAGTCAAATCGGGCTTTAAATATAAATTCCCTACTGTTTCAAGTTTCTTAAATAAAAGATAGTAATTAAATTATGGGGATAATTAAAAAAGGCTCTAAGCTTTATAGTATTTTATTTAATCGATGCCCTGGATGTCATAAAGGAAAATTTTGGTTTTCAAATAATCCCTTTAAGAATATGTTTTTAAGTAGTAAAAAAGAAATAAAAAAATGTTCAAGCTGTTATTTAGTGTATGAGATGGAACTAGGTTTTTGGTATGGAGCAATGTATGTTAGTTACGCTATTGGTGTAGCTATAATGCTTTTATTTTGGGGATTAACAGTTTCATTTTTTCCATTAATAGATGTATTATATGAAATGCTTATTGTTGTTCTTGCTATTTGTTTTCTCTCTCCGCTCAATTATCATTATTCAAGATTAATTTGGATTAATATTTTTATCTCATTTGACAATAAAAAGTAGTTCTATCTTTTTCTGAATATATAAAATGCTAAGATTAAGATTGCTTGCAGTGTAAATAGACTTACAAAATCTTGTTGAGTTAATCCATCTCTATCCCAAAGTCGAATAATATTAATGCAATTACTTATAAATACAATTACTAATATGGCTTGTGCTTTATTTATTTTCTTTATCATATCAGAATTGTTACAAGCTTGACACTTTATTTAGAGATTTTTCTATTGCAAAAATAGGAAAGTAAATTTTACAGTTGCGAAAAAAATATTAATATCACTTATAAGCCAAATTTATATTGCACTTACATTAAAAATAGATTTAGTAGTTTTAAAAAAAATAAAATATGGATATAGCATTAGAATGGGAGGGTGTTTCAGGACTTTTTAAGGTTCTATTGTTTTTAATAACCCCTTTATTTATCGGATTTTTTATTGGTAGAAAAACAAAGAAATAAAATGAAAAAATTTTGGCTTTGGCGTCGTGATTTTATGGTTAATAATCCTAATACTTCTGCAATTATAGCTTTTTTAAAAGGAATTATAGTAACAATACTTATTTACGAATATCTGTAACCTACAGACTATATTAATATCTTAATGAATAGGCAAGTATGCGGTGAGGAAGGGATTCGAACCCCCGAAACAGTTTCCCGTTTACACGCTTTCCAAGCGTGCGCCTTAAGCCACTCGGCCACCTCACCAAAAATCGTTGCGAATTTATAAATTAAATAGTCATTTCCCCCCTAAGGTTAGTTTCTATTTTTTCACTGATATTTTTATGTTTTAATTTAGAGCCTAGTAGAAACATAAGCTTCGTTAGTGCTGCTTCTGTTGTCATGTCATGTCCACTGATAACTCCAATTTTTTCTAGATTTTCACTTGTTTCATAATGACCTTGATTTACACTTCCAGATAAACATTGAGAGATGTTTATAATAATCTTTCCTTTTTTAATTGCCTTCTTAAGTTCTGAAATAAACCAATCTTTTGTTGTTGCATTACCAGATCCAAAGGTTTCAAGAATAATTCCCGAAGCAGAATTTAATATTGCCCTTACAACTTCGGTCTTAATAGAGGGGAAAAGCTTGAGTATACACACATCATCTGATAGATTAGTATGTACATTAAACTTAGAAGTACTTGAATGGAGTAGATATTGTTTTTTATATTTTATTTTTACGCCAGCTTGAGCAAGAATAGGGTAATTGGGAGATTGGAAAGCATCAAAGTTATCTGCATTTATTTTAACAACTCTGTTTCCTCTATAAAGTTGGTATTCAAAATACACACATACTTCTTTGATAATATTGCTTGCTGCTATTTCAATGGATGTTATTAGATTCTCTTTAGCATCTGTTCTTTTAATACCTATAGGTAGTTGAGAACCAGTGAATATTACTGGTTTACTAATGTTTTCTAACATAAAACTTAGCATTGAGGCAGTATAGGCCATAGTATCTGACCCATGAAGGATTACAAAGCCATCGTATTTATTGTAATTATCATTAATAGAATTTGCTAATTCAATCCAATAGTCAATATCCATATTAGAGGAGTCAATAGGCTTACTTATTGTGATGTGACTTAAAGACGAGCCACAATCTTTAAGTTCAGGAAATGCATTCTGAAGTTCATCAAAATTAAATGGACTTAAGATGTTAGTCTTTTTTATCATACCAATTGTTCCTCCAGTATAAATAAGTAATATTTTTTTCATCATAACTGAAAAAGGTTATATGCATTTTTAGTAGTTACTTCTGCAATTTTTTTTAGCTCTACATCGTAAATATCAGCAATCTTTTGCGCTATATTTAATATGTATTTACTTTCATTTCTACTTCCTCTATATGGGGATGGCGTAAGGTAAGGAGCATCTGTTTCTAACATAATATGATCTAAACTTATTTGCTCAATATTTTTATCTAGACCTCCATTTTTAAATGTTACAACTCCTCCAATTCCTAAGTAGAAGCCCTGTAGTTCAATTACTCTTTGGGCGTCTTTCTGATCTCCTGTAAAGCAGTGAAAGACTCCTTTTAGTTCACTGCTATTTAGTCTTTCTACAATTTCTATTGCTTCATTAAATGAATCTCTAACATGAATAACAATTGGTAGTTTATACTTTTTAGCTAAATTTATTTGATCTTCAAATGCTTTTTTTTGAATCTCTAGCGTAGATTTATCCCAGTGTAGGTCAAGACCAATCTCTCCAATAGCTAAAAATTTTTCTTTATCAAGCATTTCTTTAACATGTAATATTTCTTTATCTACTGTCTCTTCTTTTACACTGCAGGGGTGTAGTCCCATCATGGGAAAACAATTTTTTGGATACTTTTTACTTAGAGACAACATCTGTTGTGTGGTTGTAGAGTCAATATTTGGAAGGAGCATTTTTGAGATTCCATTATCAATAGCATTTTTAATTACACTATCA
>Ga0307985_10001574_pt1 | contig 12820 bp, 16 predicted proteins | sample EllFjometageno80_FD_203155 | JGI IMG/M metagenome (GOLD analysis project Ga0307985, IMG submission 203155) | Marine microbial communities from Ellis Fjord, Antarctic Ocean - #80 | ecosystem: Environmental > Aquatic > Marine > Unclassified | place: Southern Ocean | collected 2014-10-09 | reverse complement strand
GCCACGCAGGTGGCAGGTCGCGCACCTAAGCGCCGCTGCGGCTGGGGCAGGGGAACGGTGCGATCGGGACCCCAGTCGCCGTACAGGAGGAGGTAGAGTACGGTCGCGTGTCGTTGAATAACTTTTATTAAAATGGCAAATGTTCAGACATGGGAAAATACATGAGAACGCGATTTTCTCACAGCAATTTTAGACGCTCTAAGTCCATTGAGCTCCTTGAATGCTATGCTACAAGATAACTACGCGCATGCAAACCGCCGTCTACTTCTTCTTCTGCTTCTCGTCCTTGAGCTTTAGTTTCCACAGCTCCTCGTACTCCTTGAGCTGCCCCTTCTGCATGCCCTCCAACGCGCCCCCCAGCACGTCCTGCACCTTCTTCCTGACGAGCTCTCTGCTTTCCTTGCCCTTCTTCATTTCCTCGCGCACGCCCATGACTTCCTTCTTGCTGAAGACCCTGAACCACTTCCGCAGCACGTCCATGCTGTCGACCAGTTCGGCCAAGTCCCCGGTCTCCCACGCGTCGTTGCTGTCCACGACGGTGTTGAGCAGTCCGTCGCCCCTGCCGTAGATGTCGCTGTCCCACGGGCCTGCGTAGAAGCTGTCGTAGCCGCCGCTGCCTCCCTCGAAGACGTTCACCTCGACGTCCTTCTTGACCGGCTCGCACTCCCCGCAGTCTTTGAGATACATCATGTCGATCCCGAACGCGGTGCACTCGACCTGCTCCTTGCCCAGATCCACGTTGACAATGTTGTGCAGCTCGCAGACCCACACGCTCAGCTCCTGCCTGCTTTCCACGTTCGGCGGCCCCAAACTCTCGTCCCTCAGCTGCTGCTGCAAATGCCCCCTGCACAACTTGCACGGATATAGCTGCCCGAACGCGGCGATGAAGTTACGCATTGCCCGCTTGTCGGCTTCGGTGGGGCTGTCGGGGTACTTCGCGGCGAAGCTAATAGAGGAGGGTTAGACAAGAGGAGCGAGAGAAGAAGACTGTGCTGAATGAACCGCCCGGAACGCTTAGCTGGCGCCGCGTTGCCCCCCCTTGGACTCACCTGTGAAGCACAAACCACGCCCTCCTGCCCATAAACTCCCGCCAGCTCCCGTCCGTCCCGCCGTAATCCTCGTAGAACTTCTTCTCGCGCACCACCTCCACCCCACCATCACCAATCTCCTGAATGCTCCCGCGGTCGAGCAGGCTGAAGTCCTGCCCGTGCGCGTGCACGAACCGAGCAGTCAGATCCTCGCCCTGAGCAACGTCGATAGATCCCCCCGGGTGAATGGCCAGGAAGTCGGTGACGTCGTACGTTTTACCGCTGATCACAACCTGTTTCCGCTCGGCAGCGGGCACTGCGGCTGCTTCCTGCACGACGGAGGCGGCAGCCAGCTTTGCCTGCACGCCCACCTCGTTGACAGTCTTGATCTCTTGCAGCACACTCTTGGCGGCGCCTAGCCCGAACACCACGCAGTCCAACAAGCTGCTGCCGCCCAACCTGCGCGAGCGAAGCGAGTGTAAAAGAAGGGAGTGGGAGATGGTGGGTGCGATGCATGGAGGAGGAAATGAAGTCCATGCGTCAATCGTTTGATCCGGTCGTTTTGAGCCGATCGTTTTGAGCCGGTCGTTTTGTCCCGGTCTTCGCATCGCTATCTTCGCTTCGCTCTACTTGCTTCGCTCACCTGTTCTCGCCGTGCACCCCGCCCATGACCTCCCCGGCCGCGAACAATCCGCCAATCTCCTTGTCGTCTTCGCCCAGAACCCTCCCCTCCTTGTTCACCTTCAGCCCTCCCATCGTGTAGTGCAGAACCGGCTGCACAACACCCACGTAATACGTCCCCTCGTCTGTCAGGTTAGTGGTCGTCCTTCTGCTCACGCCCGAGCCCGCCCGCTCTTTCCTGAAGGTTTCCGCGACGTTGACCTGGTCACCGGAGAGACGATCTTTCACGAACTTCTCGACGCCGGCAACGCCGTCGACCGGAATCAGCAGTCCCTTTCCCCCATAGATATTAATGTGCGCCTCGACGGCAGCCTGAGCACTCGGCGGCACCGCAATGACAAATTCCACCTTCTCCTGACCTTGGGCTTTCGCTCGCTCGTTCATCGCGTTCGTGATGAACTTCCTCGTCTCCAACTCGTCCACGAACCGCTCTCCGCGGCCGTCCAGCAATATCCCGCCAGACCCACGGACGATCTCCGCGCACAATATCAACGACCTCTTCTCCCCCTCAACCTCCTTGAACCCCGCGGGAACGTCACTGAATCCCGTCGGATGAACCTGCACATGGTCCATGTCAATCGTGCCAGCGCCAACAGCGATGGCCAGGGTGATGCCGTCCCCCGTCGTCGTCGGCGCGTTGGTGCTGCCGAGGTTGGTCAACTCGGGGGCGACTTTGGAGAGGATGGAGGTGGCGGATGGGAACGCGAAGCCGCCGGTGCAGATGATTACCGAAGGGACTGCGATCGTCTTCTCACCGTCGTTCACTTCCACGGTCCAACTCCCCTTCGCGGCTGCGGGGGAGAGGTTGGTGACGCGGGAGTCGGTCAGGAGCTGGAGTTGGCCGCTGGCCAAGTACTTCTGCACGGCTTTCTCGAGGCCGTTGATGAACGCGGCGCCGGCGAGGCCGCTGGGGGGGGGGAGTTAGAGAGAGGTGCGAGAGAGGAGAGGGGCGGTGAGCTAGGTTTCATCGGCGCACATCTGTACAAAGCATCGCAGCACGGCGTCGCAACCACGCCATCGCCACCAGCACGCCTCCTCTGTCAGGGTTATGGTTAGCAATCTCAAGGGTGAGCAATCTCACCTCTCCGGCCTGTGAGTCCTCTTGCTGGAATGCCCTCCCATCTGCCCAACCAGAATGGGCTTCGCGACATTCGCCCTATCAATGATCCACTCCACCGCGTCCCCACTCTCCCCCACCATCCGCTCAATCAACCCCCCCGTGAAGCTGTCGGCTGTGCGGTTCGACGACTTGAGGCTGTCGGCGTGGAAGTTTGAGGGAGAGTCGGGCAAGTTGGAGGAGGCTTGGTAGCGGGTGTAGGCGCCGTTTATTCCAGAGGAGGCCTTGGCGCTACAAAGAAGAGGAAGAAGGTTAGCGAAGAGGAAGAGTGGCAGCGGCGAGTGTGAGTTAGCTACGAGTATCGAAAACGTAAACAATGTCAAAAACATGAACAATGTCAAAAACATGAACAATGACTAACCTGTTGCCCCCCAAGAAGGCAGCCCGATCAAGGAGAATAACGTTCGCGTCGTTCTCGAGTAGATACAACGCTGCAGTAAGCCCGGAAAGCCCCCCCCCAATAATCACCGCAGAGTTCTCTAACTCCACAACCGGGTTCTTAAGTCTCTTAAGAGTTGCCGTCAGAATGGCCTCCAACTCATTTTCCGTCCCGGTTCCAGTCAAGTCGTTAAGGAGAGAAGATTTGATCGCGCTGAAATCCGCGGTGACGGAGAGGGCGAGGAGGAGGATTAGGAAGATGATTAGGAAGAGGGCGTGTGTTGACATGATGGACAGCATGCTGCTGGCAAGAGGCGTGGGCAGAGGAGTTTTAGCACCTTCCACGAAGCACTAACTCAGCGAGCACATTTAGAACGGGCGGATACGTTACTGCAATCCAAGCCGCTCAAGCCAATCTTCGAGAACTTCTTCTTCCTCAACGGTTGGGCTATTTTACGCTTCTTGAAGTCAAGCGACGCGACGCCCGTCGCGAGTCGACTGATCGCGGAGACGGGGCCGAGTTTGAGCCCGAGCAGCGCCTTGATCGCCTTTGCGATCTTTTTTTCCTTGTTGTTGACCGGGCACGCAGGTCAAAAACAGGCGCGTTTTTCGAGGCGTGTATATACTGGGCCCGGCGGCGCGTAGCTTGTGAACATCGTCTTGGCATGGCGGTTATAATTGAGTATGTCAGAAATCAGGAAATCAGCGAGGGTCTTGGGTCGAGTTAACACTGCACTGAGGAAATCATTGCTATTGCTAACGCATCGAGCAGACAAATCACAGCTACGTCCCCACTCTTCGGTCCTTCGCCCCCCCCCCTACCACGAAATGGCACCGCAGATCTACGCAGTCCCTGCCGCTGACATAGACTCTGATTCTGAGCTTCATTCTCCTCGGCCAAGAGACCATGATGATGATGATGATGATGAAGACACAATCTGTCCGGTCCTCGATTCCGCCTTCCGTCTCTCGCCCGACGGCGAGTTCGCACATTACATCCAGCGAATGGATTCGTCGCTGCTCTCCGAGACCCACGATAGCCACCACAGAGAGAGTACTGTCATGGACCAAAGGAAGACCATCAGGTACATGAACATTGGGGCTAGGGAAAAGAGATCTGTGTTTCAGCTACCGGCGGTACGAAGAAGCATGCGGCTGCTCAACTACGGCGAGCTGCTGATGTCGCCAGAGATCTTGGAGATCTCGCTGAAGTGTAAGTAACAAAACACCATGCACATGTGTGAGCAGACACACCACACACCCTAACACTCGTACACCCAACCCTAACACCCGCACACCCCAGTCATGGAGAGCGGTCCGAACCGGGCAACGCTGCTGCACATCGGGTACGACGCGGCCATGATGAACAAGGCGGCCATCGGCGCCAAGACGTACCGCGAGGAGCGGACTTACGTCTCGCCCACCAGCAGGCGGCTCGCGAACCTGCACGGCCGGCACTGGAGCTCCTTTATCGTTTGCTTGATTGCAACCATTGGCGAGATCACCTTCTGGGTGGTGTGCATCCTGCGCCAGGGCACTGTCGACGTGGTCTGCGGCACGTCCGTTGTTGGCGCTTTGTTGTTCGGTTTCACGAATTTGCTTACCTCGCGGAAGGAAGCGCTGCTGCCGGGGCACAGGCACAAGAGGAGCGTCGACATGCCCATTGAGCATCTGCCGCTCAGCGGGACGACTTACATCCGGCTCATCGGACTGGACGTGCTAGCGGCGGCGCAACAGCGCCTGAGCCATAAGTACAAGAGGGTGATTCCTCCAGAGCAAAGCTTGAAGCACCTTCGCAAGAAGATGGTACACGACACGTGGGTCGAGTGCATGACGACGCACTTCCTGTTCGGCGCCGTGCCGATCTGGATCTCGCTCATCTCGTCCCTGTACAGCTGGTTCGTCGTGAGACAAGACTACACGCTGTCTCTGTTGCTTGTGCTCACGCTCATATCCAAGACTGTGCAGTTCATAGGGTTGGCGTCGAGCGCGTTTCACGTTCGCATTTCGCAGAAGCTTGGGGAGCTTGAGATCCGGCGACTGGAGGCAGATATCAGGACGTGCCCGTCGGAGATGATCCACCGCATCACGCCGCGCTTCAAGGCGCTGCTTCATGAGGCGCACATGTGCGGGAATTTGAGCCACAAGTTCTTCGCTCAGGTTGGGCCGTTGATGTTGACCACTGTGATTCAGTTCGTGGGGGGGGTGTTTGAGGCCGCCGATATGAACGGGAGGGATAAGGTGGTTTGCGTATGGGGGGGAGAGGAAGAAGGGGAAGATGGAGGGGGTGACCGATGCGTGCCGAGCTGGCTCTTCTTTACGAGTTTTCAGGCCGTAATCTCGGTGGTGGTTTGGATTCATGGTTTTGCCTGCTTAAACCTCGCCATAGAGCGCGACGTGGACCAAGATATCGTGGAGATGAACATCAGGTTGACGTACTCGGAGGCGCACGTTCCCAACTGGTTGCTTCAGGTGAGCGGGGGGCGAGCTAGGGACCAGCGAGACGCAAGTAAGCGCGCATAACAGGGTAGCGGCACGGACGGCGCGGTTTGAGCCGGCCGTTCAGAGCGCAAACAGCGTAATCCGGGCGCAGATGAGCCGCCCCTTGTTCTCACAGCGCGCGCGTGTGTGTGTGTGTGTGTGTGTGTGTGTGTGTGTGTGTGTGTGTGTGTGTGTGTGTGTGTGTGTGTGTGTGTGTGTGTGTGTGTGTGTGTGTGTGTGGTCTCTAACCCCCCCCAAGCAAATGATTTGCCTAGAGAGACTCGACGGACGGGCCTTCGCGCTTCCCTTCGACTTCATCCCGTCCGTGGACGCGTCGCGCAAAATGATGAGCAGCGGCTTCGCGGCTATCGTCTTCATAGCGCCGTTCTTGTTGAGCGTGTTCGACCAGCTGAGCTCGGAGATCATCTGCCCGGGGAAGCTGCAGTAGATGTAAATTTTGGTGCTCGTTTCAATGTAACAATTTGGTTTAGCTTGCGCTCGCGATCTCGCTCTCATACGACGGGTCCGCCATGTACTTGATCCATCTTTGCGCCGCGATCTTCTCCCCCTTGATGACCGGGCACGCGCCGTGCCACGCCAGCTCATCAATGTTCAGGTCCGGGAGCATGGAGTAAAAGATCAGGAGCGAGCCGGCCTTGGGCGTTATCTTCAGGAACTGGTCGCTGGCGCAGTACTCGGTCATTGGCTGAATTCCAGAGATCAAGTCACCGAGGCTGCCATACACATGTGAGAACAAAAGGGAGCGGCGGTGTGAACAAAACGCCCACATATATGTGTGAGCAAAGAGGGCAGCCTGTTTTTATCGCATTTTTCGCCGCTCGTTGCGCTTTCGCTCGCTGTACAGAGCCCGACGTTAGTGACGGTCGCTTTGAGCTGGTCTCTATTCACGTATATCTGTTCGCCGGCCACTTACTCTACAGCCATCGGCAGCGGCCCCTCGTTCACCTGCACAAACGGGAAGATCGTTTCTCCCCCCTCCTCAACATCGGTCAAGTAAACGAGCGCCGTTGCCAGCCGCGCCATTCGGCGATCCGAGTCGTGGTGGAACTCATACTTCTCGCCCGGCCCGTACTTGACGATCTGCAAGGTCTCGCCGTGCGAGTTAGGGAGCATTGTGAAGTTGTGAATCCGGTCAACCACTGTTTTGGTGATTGATGGATTGGCTTCATCTGCCCTTATTAGCCATTTTGTGGAGGATGTTCGCAAGTCGTCACCGGAGCCGAAGGCGGAGGAAGGCTCGAGGTCGCTGGAGTGCGCTTCGATCAGCGACGAGCACTCCGAAATGGACATGAAGTTCTCAACTAAGATGATCCGGGGAGACCAAGATAAGATGACAGTTTGGGGAGGTGGACTGGAGGAGCATGGTTCGACGGAAGTTGCGAGGGTCGTATGGATGCACATGAGCAGGAGCAGCAGGGCGAGCAGGGATGCACGAGCGGTCATTGTCGATAGCTTGTGTGAAGGCGTGACGAGATATTGTTGAGGACTTTTCGCTACAATTTGCTTTTGAAATGGACGCGTTCCGGCGCCCTTACGTGCAACCAGCGGCCTGACATCGTGTCGCTGAAAGGGGGACAGGGGGCGGCCGTACACGCTCCCGTTGGTTGGCTAGATGTGTGTGGAGTGGTGGTGAAGTAGCGTGTGGTTGGCGAGTATTGGCGGCTCTCGCGTGTATGCCTCACTCGTTGCTTTGTGGTGCTTGTTGAGCGTCGCGTTGTCGGCGAGATGGCGATTTTCGCATATCATCGTCACTGTGACGGCCTCTACTCACTACCGCATCCGCTCATCCGCTTTTTTCTCAGACCTCCCCAACCTACCTGTTATCCGACCTTTGTCGCCTACAGCGCGCAGCTCCTTCCGTCCCCCTCAACAGCCAACCCAATCCCACTCCCTTGTCACTATCGACACCAAGCCAATGCTCTTCCTTCTCGTAGCTCTACTAGCACTCCATGCCACCACCTCGTCATCTCCTCCCTCCTCTCCGTCCTCCCACCGTGTACAATACGGCTACTCCTTCTCGCTCTCTACATTCAATCCAGAAGGGCGCCTCCTGCAGCTGGACTATGCGCAAGCAGCTGCATCCCAAGGCACGCCGTCCCTCGCCTTCATTTCTCCCAACGCCTCTGTCCACATCCTCTCCCCGCTGGAGCTCCCCACCAGCCTCCACACCAACTCCCTCGTCCCCAAAATAACCTCCCTAACGCCCTCAATAACTGCCACCTACTCCGGCCTCGGCAGCGACTTCCTCTACGTGCTCGCCCAAGCCCGCCACATCATTGTCAAATACCGGCTGTTGTACGACGAGGATCCGCCTCCAAGAGTGTACGCGCAGGCAGTCGCGACGGTGCTCCAGGAGCACACCATGAAGCCGAATGTAAGACCGCTGGGGATTAAGGTGTTGATTGGGGGGATTGAGGATGACGGGACGCCGGCTTTGTATGCGGTTGACGCGGGAGGTGGAATAGCGCATGAAACTGGCGTCATGTTCAGTGGCGACTGGGGCGGCGAGGTGCCGGCGGCGCCGAGCAGTCTTGACGAGGCATGCAAGCTGCTTGAAAAGCATGCGAGGGCGAAGGCGGAGCGAGACGGCACGCACGTGGGAAAGCTTATTGTGGGGAGGCTAACTTCCCAAGAGAGCGTTATAGAAGCACGGGACGTAAGCCCTCTTGTTTGAACCATCAAAAGCTACTATACTCGTTGGTCATAGGAACGTCTGGCGCCTTGTGAATCCTTCCGTCCCCAAAGAGTAATGTCAAGTTGATTCTCCTGTTCTCGTACCCCGTCTTGAAGTCGTACCTATCCGTGGCATGCAGCCTCTTGCTGTCGAACATAACCGCCCTGTTGGCCCTGTACGGTACGGTCACGTTAGCAGCGCCGTTCTCCCTCAACCATTCCAGCCGCTGCTCGGCGAACAAGAAGTTGTTCCAAAGGTCGAACGCCTGCCCGAACACCTCGGCGGGATCCGGCGCCTTGTCGTAAACCACCAGCCCGCCGCTGGTGGGATCGAGGTTCGCTGAGTCGGGCGTCAGCCAAATGTTGATGTTAACAAGCGCCTGGTCAGCATGCACTCCAATCCCCCCCTGCCCTCTCTCCTTCGCCTCCACGCTATCATACTTGTAAAACCAGCTCGTGCTAAGCGGCATCTGTCGAGCGAAAGTGGGTGAGAACGAGCGCCCGTGCAGGGGAATGGAGAGATGGAGCAGACCAGACGAGGAGAGAGGCGACTAACAACCTGCTCGGAACGATGACGCGAGCAATTTGCGCAGAAACCGTGCTGTGCTGAACGACCGGCTCTTTGTTCACATACGTGTGTGGCTTGTGGCGTACCTCCTTCCCCAAAACCCTCGGAAACCTCTCCTGAAACTCCTCCCTCAAGATCCCCATCCACGTGAACTCCGACATCCCCTCGTCAATGTACGCGCCGACGTACGTGCTCTTGGGCTCGTAGAAGAGGGTGCCCTCGAGGGCTAGGCGGCGCAGCTCGGAGAAGCAGTGGGGGGTCAGCAGCTGATCGATCACTAAAGTGTCCCCGCGGAGATATGCGTCCTCGATCGACACCCAGTCGAGGGTGGGATTGAGGCAGTGTGGGTTGGACGGCGTCAGGACAGTGGCGGTCGGGAGGTACGTCAGTCGATTGAAAGCCCCCTGCATCTTCCCGAGCATCCACGGATTGAGCAGGTACCAAACCATCCTCGTGTCAGCCCTGCACTGCGCCGGCAACGGCTCCCCGTACCGGTACTCGCACCCGTTCGGGGCGTTCAGTTTGGCTGCCACGTCGGGGATGATAATGTGTTTGGCGGCCGAAACCGCCTCGCGGAACTGCACGGGAATGCGTTCGTGATCGATCAGGTACGTGAGCTGCTCGAGGAAGTGCTCCAGATGGACGATGCTCGTCAAAAAGTAGTTGCCCTTGCCGTGGATCGTAATCGGGTTCCACTTGTCTTTCTGCGTGTTCAGCTCTGGGAAGACCACACATGTGTGAACAAACGTGTGGGGGAGTGGTACGAAAATTGATTGAGCATATTCAGAGCCGGTCGTGTTCTGCCGGTTGCGTTAACCCTAACAGTTCTCTTGTTCTTGTGGACTCACCTATTATGCCAGTCTCATGACTGTAGGCAGCCTCGCACTGCTCCGAGTAGCCCACCCCCACCTCGGTCACCCACCTGTCAACTCCTTTCAGATAATCGTCGAAGTTAGCGTCAGGATGTTGGCGCTGCCACTCACTGAATGGCAAGCCTCTGACACACCTCACGTACGCCTTCCTGACGAGTTCCTGCTGGTGAATGTGCTCCTTGTCGGGTACGATGTAGCGCGTCCATATCTTGAGAATCTCAACGCACAGGTTAACGCGGTCTCGTTCAGACGTTGTTGGAGATGTGAGGTCGGGGTTGTTGTGGAAGTGGGATAAGAGGCTGGGGAAGGCTGGGTCGATTGTGCCCTTCCATTTTTCATCAAGGACGGGGGCTATTTCGATTTCGGCACCGTAAGCGAGAGACAAGAAAGCGAACAAGAGCGCGAGAGAGAGAGAGGCGACCATTGCGGCGCAGGAAGAATCTCGAGCGTGATCTATCCCCGCTTTTTGAGCGCGTGGCAGTTTCATCCCAGTCGCTCACTTCAGGGATATGAGGCCAAAGCCAACACCCTGATTTGGTATTTTAGAATTAACTCGCCACCACCACACACACTGACTCACCAACCGACACACTGAGCCCCCACCTTCCAACCCCCCCCCCCCCTTGCCCCCTCGGCACCTATTCCAACAAATCCCCCCAGTATCTCTTCAGCACCAGCACCAGCACCTTATATCCATCTATCCCCTCGGTATCACCAAGTGTTGCTCGTCATAAATGTCCCGCTCCACCTTGTCTGATTTCCAGCGCCTGGGCAAGATCGGTTCCGGCTCCTTCGGTACCGTCTACCTAGCCCTGCGTCACCGCGACAACCAGAACTACGTCCTCAAGAACATTTCCATCGGTGAGCTCTCCCACAAGGAGCAACTGGAGGCCATCAATGAGGTGAAACTCCTCGCTAGCATCACGAGCGTTTACGTCGTCAAGTACTTCGACAGCTTCGTGGAGGAGGACACGCTGCACATCGTCATGGAGTACTGCGACAAGGGGGACTTGAAGGGGCTGCTGAAGAGGGAGAAGAAGAAGGACAGGATTGCACTGGAGAATGACAAAACTTGGAGTCTCTTTGTGCAAATTGCGCTGGGGCTGTACGACATCCATAAGCAGAAGGTGCTGCATCGGGACATGAAGACCGCCAACGTCTTCCTGCAGAGTAACCCGGACGTAGATAAGACAGGGGGACCGAGGTGAGTAAGACGGGGATTTGCAGACGGGGGGGATTGGCGACGGGGATTTAAGGAGGGATTAGGAGGGGCCGCGCAGCGGCAGAGTAGGAAGGGGCGCGCGAAGGGCGCTTAGCGGAGCGAAGCGAAGGGCGTCGGTGTGAACAGAGTAGAACCCTAACAGGGTGGGGGGTTGGAGAGCAGGGGTGATAAGTGGGGTGGCGCATTCGGAACAACTCGTTCAGCCAATCGGCGCGCCTGCTGCTGTTGGAGAGCGATTCGCGCAGAACGCCTGTATCAAACGACGCTAACAGCGTCGTTTGCGAGCACTTTGATCGCCTGTACTATGTTCGCTTGCACTGTGCGAGCTTACACTGTCGCTTGCACTGCGCTCTCTTGCACTGCGCTCGCTTCACTGTCGCTTGCACTCCACTCGCTTGCACCGTGTTCGCTTTGTTCACACCATTCTGTGCGCCCTGTTCACACCCGCGAATTGCAGGTATCTCGTGAAAATCGGCGACCTGGGCGTGGCCAAGCTGCTCGGCACCTCCACTGCCTTCGCCAACACCGTGGTGGGCACGCCGTACTACCTGTCCCCCGAGCTCTGCGAGGACAAGCCGTACAACGCCAAGTCCGACGTGTGGGCGCTGGGCATCATTCTGTACGAGTGCTTGACTCTCGCGCACCCGTTCGAGGCGAGGAACCAGTGCGCGCTCATTCTCAAGATCATCAAGGGGCGGTACACGCCGGTGCCCGACGCGAACCCGGCCGACGCCGAGCTGCGCGAGCTGTGCTACAAACTGTTGACCCACGACTGCGAGAACAGGCCCAACATTCCGCAAATTCTCAACATGCCGAACGTCAAGGCCAAGCTATTGAGCAGCGGGCTGCAGCTGCCGGAGGAGCTCGCCGAGTCCCCGGGCGTGGAGGAGCTAAGGCAGGAGCGAGAGGAGGCCGAGGAGGAAGTGCCGCCTCCAATGTCCCCCAAGACCCCCCCCCCGGTCAAGGTATGTCCGCGAGCGAACACTTTTGCGCAAATCGTCTTCAGGCGAGCGGCTCGGAACGAACGGCTTCGGCCAAAATTACCGCTCCTCGCTCGCAAGTGGCGCGTTCGAGCACACCGCAGCCTGTGTGGGCGTTCTTGAACGGCGAGCGAGCGCGCTGTTTACGCCGAAGCTCGAGCATTTACGCTGAACGACCGGCCCAAACCGCGCCGTTCGCGGGCGATGCACGCAGAACGACCGGCTCAAGACGCTCTGTTCGCTCGCCTTCGCCGCTTGTGTGTGGGGGGCGCACGACTCGCGAACAAGCGGCCGCCTTTTGCTTGCACAGCCGCCCCCTTTGTGAACGACCGGCTCAAAGCGACCGCACGGCACGCGAACACACGACCGCCCTTTGTGTTTGTTCGCACCGCCTCCCGCTTTGTTCACACTGGTGTGTGGCTCTCACAAACGACCTCCCTCTGTTCACACCGCCGCCTTCTCTGTTCACACATGCTCGCCTCTGTTCACACATGCGTGTGGCTCACTCTCATCTTAGGCGGCCTCTTCTACTCCTCCCCGCCCCGCCTTCCGGCCCAAATCTTCCACCCCCAAGAGAGAGAAGCCGTCCACCCCCGCCAGCCTCTCCCGCAACCCCTCCGTGCCCAAGATCCACTCCGGCCCAACCCCCGCCGTCCCCTCCAAGGCTGCCAACCGCCGCCCCTCCCCAACCACCCCATCCTTCACAATAACGGGCGTCAATTCCGCCCCCAACGGCTCCGCGCCCAGTCCCGCGCTCAGCAAGATGCCGAGCGTGAAGAAGGAGGGGATACGAGGGAAT
>Ga0307985_10001571_pt1 | contig 12824 bp, 7 predicted proteins | sample EllFjometageno80_FD_203155 | JGI IMG/M metagenome (GOLD analysis project Ga0307985, IMG submission 203155) | Marine microbial communities from Ellis Fjord, Antarctic Ocean - #80 | ecosystem: Environmental > Aquatic > Marine > Unclassified | place: Southern Ocean | collected 2014-10-09 | reverse complement strand
AGATGGAAGAATGTTCTTTTTACTGCAGGAGCTCAATACATTGCTTTCCTTTTTGCATTTAATACCAAAGAGAATATCTTTCAATCTCTAGCGGAGGTTAAGGTTCACCTCATTATAGCTAGTACTGCTTTCATACTTGCAGGTGGCTATATCATCAATAATTTTTATGATGTAGAAAAAGACCTTATCAATAGACCACACCGTACCCATTTCCAAAATTTGGTGAGTCGTGGGTTTAAGCTCAATTTTTATCTGTTACTCAATTTTATAGGCCTGAGTATAGCCTTATTTGCCAGTTGGCGAATATTTATATTCTTCTTTGTTTATGGTTCATTGCTTTGGTTTTACTCTCATAAGCTGAGTAAGATTGTACTCATAAGAGAGTTGACGGCTAGTTTCCTTACGGTACTCGTGTTTTTCAGTCTAGTGATTTACTACCAAGTTATGAGTCTCCCGTTTTTCTTATATGGGATGAGTCTATTTCTTATGCTCTTTGCTAGAGAGATACACAAAGATATCATCGGGTTGAAAGGTGATGTAGTACAAGGTTATGAAAGCATAGCTACCAGAATAGGACCAGAAATGAGCCAACGCATCTTTCAAGTCATTCTTATATTTAGTCTCATAGTAGATGCTGTGTTTCTTTGGGTCAATACCAAACCCGAGTTCTTCTATATATTAGGAGGTATAGCCATTCTCAAAACTATAATGCTTATACTTATAGAGCATAATACAAAACCGATTCATAGATTGCTTCAACTTTCTATGCTGCTATACATACTAGGGATAGCGTGGTTGTAGTTACAGAGTTATCATTAGTTTTTTGATCCCTGTTCCTTCTTTAGTTGCTACTTTAATGTAGTAGGCTCCAGGAGCTAGCTTAATTGAAATCTCATCACTGTTTCCTTCATATACGCTTTGACCAGATAGATCGTAAATAGTAACGTCCATTATAGCAACTCTACTTTCTATGGTGAAGTTTCCGCTACTTGGGTTGGGGTAGATACTAAATTCTATAAACGTATCCTCAATCCCTAGCGTTCTCCAAATTATTAGGTTAGAAAGAATGTTGCATCCCCCTGTTCCACTAGTTCTTACCTGAATACTATCGCCATCAGACAATCGACTAACATCTATAGTATCTGAATTGACGCGAATATTTTGACCATTGACAAACCATTCTATCCACTGTGTAGGGTTGTCTCCAAATACAGTAGCTTGTAGGTGTGTGCCAGCATCTGCTATCCGAACGGAGTCGTCTTTATAGTTTACATTATAATTATTGCCATGAATATTGCTACAACCAGTTTCAGTATAACTATAAGTTAGTTGGTACCAAAATCTTCCCGCTGAATCCGATATCCATAGCCCATTGGTAAATTGATGACTGTTTTGAACATCGTAAACATAAGTAAGGCTATCATCGGTATAGTCTGCAAAACGGATCGTATCTCCTTTGCAAAATGGTAGTTCAGCCGTTGTGAAAATCAAAAGAGGCTTTGGATTCACATTAATATGAATAGAGTCTACTCCTGAACATACATTGCCACTGTCAGCTACTAATACATTGATCTGAGTACTGGTTTTGCCATAAAAACGAGGTGCGACAGTATTTATTCCTGACAAATCTGAGCTGCCACTCCAACTATATCTAAAAGGAGAGTTACCACTAGCGATAGTGATCGTATCTCCTTCACACATTGTAGCCGTATCGGCAAGTCCATCTAAGCTTAGATTATCTAAAATATTAACATCAATAAAGTCAGTACTCGTGCAGCCACTAATGGTATCAGTTACTTGCATGGTAATTCTGAAGCTCGTATCTGAAGAGCTTTTCGTGGCATAAGTCGTAGAATCTATAGATCGTATATATGCGGTTGGGAAAAAATCATAAGTGTAATCAGCATTATAGGGTAGGCGAATAAGTATATCCGTACCTACACATCCGGTCAATATATTTCCCCCGACGAGCATGGTACTAGGAGTAGGGAGTATCTTTATTTCCTTAGTAAAATAACTGTAAACCTGTGGAGAGGAAGATGCCAAGCGTATTAAATACCCACTATCAGCATATTGACCAGATGGCACAGCAGCGGGTATAGAATTTGGCGGAGTGCTAGTGTTTACAGATCCTAAATCTGTTGGGTTAGCAAAACTGCCGTTGCTATCGCTCATTTGTACAGTAAATGTATTTCCGCTTGGATACGTGCCTATCCCTTTATAGGTAGGGGTAAAATCTACATAGAAGCTATCTTCCTGACATGTAGTAATATCGGCTAGAGGCGAGAAAAGGTGAAAGAATTTGAACTCTACCTTCTGGCAATTAGTACAGGTTATGCCTAATATATCGTCTTCTAAATTAGCGTATAGTCCGCTGGGATGGTTAAATGTAGATACTACATATGGAGTGGTCCAAGTACTGGCGTATCTATATAAATTACTATTTCCCCAGCACGTTATGTAATAATTGTCCTCATTATCTTGGGCTACATCGTTAAAGTTATCTAGCGAGGTAGAAAGCACAGTTGTCTTAGAGCCAGTACTTAGATTTATTTCGTAGACTTTTGCATTTGCGGTGTCAGATACTACTACCAGTTTTCCTTGGGCATTTATTATCATTCCCGCAGGTTTAGAAATATTGCTGGTAAGCGTACTAAAGCTGATGGTATAAAACGGAGGAGGACCGATAATTCCTTTTATTATTTTGTTATCACCTCTATCGCTTATGAAAAATTCATTGATATTGTTAGGATTGAACAGGCCATCGTGAGCTTCTAGTGCTCCGGGTATTGGGATAGTAAGTAGTGATGAGTAAGTGGTGCTATCGTATATTTTTATGACATTACTGTCTAATATCATTATGACGCTGTTGCCAGCTATCGCACCAAAGAATATATCATTAGGCGAGTATAAACCTGTAATAATGGTAGAGTGAGAGAATGCGGAATCTAGTTTGCTTACTGTTCCGTTTCCCTTATTAGTCACATAATAATTATTCCCATCATAAGCCATACGATACGGATCACTATACTGAGCAAACGAGGCTAGAAAACTGGTAAGTAAAAGAAGAATTGCAAATAGCTGTTTCATGATATTAATAGACACAAATCTATAGGAAACGGTGCATACAATTCATAAAACGAAGGCTGATCCTATAATTGGCCCATCAGTACACCTATGCCTTCTTCGAAACTATGAGGAGTATAACCTAACACTCTGCTACTTTTACTCAGATCAAAACCGGTAATCGGAGGCCTTACAGCTGCTTGGTTTAGCGATTTGCTGCTTATGACATTTATGATGGATTTATCTAGTTCAAAGTAATCTGCTACTCGTTCTACTATTTCCAGAATACTCATTTGATCCTTGCCGCTAATGTTAAATATTCCTTCGGCTTGTTTGTTTTCTATGAGCTGACATCCTTTAGCTAAATCTTCAGCTAGAGTTGGACTCCGAAATTGATCATTTACCACATTTATGGGTTGTGCTTTTTCCAATGCCCCTTTAGCCCAGAGTACAATATTGCTGCGACTCATATCGTGCACAACTCCGTATACTAATACCGTGCGTGCAATGCTCCATTTATGGCAATATTGACGGACCATATTTTCTGCAAGTAGTTTACTGTGGCCATAGTAGCTTAGCGGATTAGGTTCGTCATCTTCCTTATAGGGTCCCTTTTTACCGTCAAAAATAAAATCCGTACTCAAGTGAATTAGATGTGCCTCTACCTCATTAGCCGCTGCTACTAGGTATGCTACCGCATCTACATTGAGCTTATCACAACCTTCTTTGTCTGTTTCGCAGCTATCTACATTGGTCATGGCGGCGGTGTTTATAATACAGTCAGGAGCGTATTTGGCGATAACGCTTTGTACTTCTTTTTCATTTGTAATATCTAAGGTGGCATAGGTGTAGCCTTCTCTCCTCGGATATCTATTCTCGCCTCTTGCCGTGGCTATGAGTTCTATATCGTCTATACCTAAATATAGATCCATCAATTTTTGGCCTAGAAGACCATTGCTTCCAGTTAGTAGTACTTTTTTCATGCTAGGTTTATAAAGGGATACACTTGATTTAGTTTATTTTTCTTGTCAATGAGTTGTTGTAGATGTAGCGAAGTATTTTTGGGTCTATGGTTTTTAAAGTTATTGTACTTCATTACCTGATCCATTATTTCCGTGGTCTTTTTATTAAAAAAGGTAGATGAAAATCGTTCCCAAATGTATTGCTCTGCTTGAATAGTAGGATGAGTCAGGTCTTCTTTCACAAAACGATAGTCTCTCAGTTCGTCCATGAATATTTCGTAGGATGGGAAATAAGTACTTTGTTTATTCTTACGTTCTCCCAAAGCTTCGTGCAGTGCAGCGAGTAAAACTGCTTTACTTCTGCTGCTTTCTGTTACTCCGCTTCTTAGATGACGGATAGGACTTACAGTAAATATTACTTTAGCCTCTGCATTGAGACTGGAAATTAGATCTAGCGTGTGATGAATACTTGCTTTGATCTCTGAAAAACTAAGTTGTTCATGTTCAAATAGCTGATTAGGCTGCTTATGGCAATTGGCTATTACTTTGTTTTGGTGCTTATAGACCAAAGAAGTGCCGTATGTTAGTATGATAACATCTGCTTGACTCAAAGCCTTTTGGGTTTCCTGTAAAATGACATTGCTCTCTACCACGGCTGTGTCTATTGTATCATAGGTGAAATCTCCGTGATGCTCCCATGAAAAGTAGCTCCCCTTATTTTCAAAATCCTCCTTAGTATATAACCTAGAATTTTGGCACCTATCAAAAATGTGTTCTATGCTTATAGGATTATAGAGTATTCCAAAAGGATTAGAATGGACATTAAAACCCAATTCGCGTTTTCTGATGGCTTGATTTTGTGCAAAGCAAGACCCCATCGTAAAAAACGATGGCCAGACTTTCCCTATTTCTTCAGAAGGGATATCAAAATCTATTTTAAGTTTCAAGACGCGACAAATTTAACCCAAATAGAAAAGCCCAATACATAGAGCATTGGGCCAAATTAGTATTTATTATAAGTTTGAATTATTTACAATCAAAGGTGTAAGTTCCTGTGTATAGTCCTTCTGCCACATCACTAGTTGTAGGATAATTATTCGAATTATAGGTATGTGTACCTGTTATCGGGATGTTTTGCCCCATAAAAGCAGCATTACCAGAAATAATATTACTCTGACCGAAAACTAAAGGTGATTCTAGGTTAGCAAAAACCAAAGCTAAGCTTGTAGCATATGGGTTTTTCTTACCATCCGTTAGTATATCAGAAACTTGAAGTACCGTAACGAAGTCCATTTGTTCCTCATCCCAACTTTGTACCAAAACGCTTAGGGCGTTGCCATTAGCATCATATGTTACATTGGTTACTTGAGTCACTTCACCGGCTTCATCATGAATCTCCAGTTTAGTGATATTTCCATTACTGCCTTCTAAAATAAAGAATCCAGCATCTACGCCATCCTCTTTTATATTGATTCTTTCAGGAACATTTCCACTTGCATATATAAAAGTTGCTTCTACATCTCCATCATATACATTGCTTAGTCTGCCTCCTGAGTACTCGTAGGTTGTCGTGTCTCCATCTTCTATAGATGTAACTACTTGGTTATCTGAGTTGTATAAGAATGCAGTAGTGCCGCTACTTACTTCTAATGAAGTCATATAGCAAACTGGTACTGCTGGAGTTGGTTCTTCTTCAGCTTCGTCAGAGCAAGAGTTTAAAGTTAGTACACCTGCACCTAGTGCAAATATTAACATGAGTTTAAATGATTTTTTCATTATTTGTTAGTTATCTATTTGGGCAAATAACGCATCTAATTATGAGATAATTATCATGTATAAGTAAATAAGACTATGCTTACCTTTGCCTCGCTTTGGTAGAAATAGAAGAGAAAAGTAGGAGAAAGCTTTATATAGAAAGCTATGGGTGTGCTATGAACTTTGCAGATAGTGAAGTAGTAGCATCCATAATGGCAGAAGTAGGCGTGGAAACTACCAATGACGAGATGGAAGCAGATATTATTTTTATAAATACATGCTCCATACGAGATAATGCGGAGCAAAGAATACGCAATAGACTAAAACACCTTCGTCATAATAAGAGACAAAATAAAGACCTTACTATAGGAGTGCTAGGTTGCATGGCTGAGCGACTAAAGAAGCAACTGCTAGAAGAGGAGAAGTTAGTAGATATAGTAGCAGGTCCAGATGCATATAAAGAATTACCAATACTTCTTCAAGAAGTAGAAGACGGTCATAAAGCTATAAATGTGGTACTAAGTCTAGAAGAGACTTATGCAGAGATACAGCCTACTCGGCTTAATAGTAATGGGGTTACTGCTTTAATAAGTATCACTCGTGGGTGCGATAATATGTGCAGTTTCTGTGTAGTGCCATTTACTAGAGGAAGAGAGCGAAGCCGTAACCCAGAGAGCATAGTAGCAGAAGCTCAAGATCTAGTAGACAAAGGATATAAAGAAGTAACTCTTTTGGGACAAAATGTAGATTCTTACTTATGGTATGGAGGCGGAGCTCGAAAAGATTTTAATAAACTGACTGCTGAAGAGCAGAAGAATAGTGTGTCATTTGCTAACCTTCTAGAACTAGTAGCACAAGTAGATCCTGATCTTAGAGTTCGGTTTTCTACTTCTCACCCTAAGGACTTGCATGATGAAGTACTCTTTGTAATGCAGAAGTACGATAATGTGGCTAAACATATCCATCTACCAGCACAAAGTGGAAGTACCCGAATATTAGAAAAAATGAACCGTACCTACACTCGAGAGTGGTACGAGGAAAGGATAAATCGTATAAAAGAGTTAATGCCTGAGTGTAGTATCAGTAGTGATATTATCACAGGATTTTGCTCGGAGACAGAAGAAGATCATGAAGCTACGCTAAGTCTTATGAACTGGGCCGAGTATGAGTTTAGTTATATGTATTTCTATAGCGAACGTCCAGGCACACTTGCCGCTCGTAAGTATGAGGATGATGTACCAGAGGAGATAAAAAAACGACGGTTAACAGAGGTCATAGAGATACAACACGAAATAGCCAAACGTAAGAATAAAGCTCAGGAAGGCAAAGTGCATCGTGTGCTTATAGAATCTAAGAGTAAGAAAAACCCAGACGAATGGATGGGCCGCAATGAGCAAAATATCAAAGTCATATTTCCAAAGGAAAATTTCCAGAAAGGGGAATATGTGAATGTACGCATAGATCGCACTACTATAACTAGTTTGATAGGAGTGGTGGTATCGTAGGTTCACGCCTCAGAGGCGTGAATAATTTTTTATTGCAACCGAGGGTATCCGGAATTACAATAGTGTAGGTTCAAGCCTGCAGGCGTGAACCATTAGAAAAATAGAGCCGTAGTTTAAAGGTTCTATTTCAATCAGTTAATCCAAGAATTAAGGAAATTTATTTACCTATCTTGCTTGAGATCAAATTCACACTAAAAAATTCCTTCAACTTTCGTCAAAGGGACTGAATTTAGTTTTGCTGGGTTTTAACCCAGCGAAGTATTTTGAATTTTGTGGAGTCTTTCACCATAATAAATTCAAATTAGCAGGGTTTTAACTAGTTTGATAGGAGTGGAGGTATCGTAGGTTCACGCCTCAGAGGCGTGAATAATTTTTTATTAACCGAGGGTATTATGAATTACAATGGTGTAGATTCAAGCCTGAAGGCGTGAACATAGATTTGTAGATAAGTAACTCTTTCGCCTCAGAGGCGAAAGAGTTACTTATTGAATTGTATAGTATCAATGGATAGGAAACCAAAAATCAGAATCTCCAGTTAGTCCGGCTAAATATTTGCAAGCACTATTGATATCTGTATTATTCGGGCAATATATTTCTACTTTTTTATAACGAGGTTTGTCAGAATAGTATTTCATGGAAGACTTTTCACCAACTCTTTGTGCAAATTCTAAACTTAAATAATCTCCACAAGAACATTGATAGTTATATGTGCTTCTTAAATCTAGTAGGTAAGACTTATTAATTGTTTTTTCAAACTGTTTCCAATCATCTAGATTGATCATCTTTCTTTTATGAGTCCAAATAGTCTTTGCAGAGTCAGGTATAATACACTCATAATCAAAAACACCTATCGACCAAAGAAGCCAAGCTGAGTCCTCGGTCCTTACTATATCCACCACATATGTGTTTTTTGATAATGGAGGGTTATAGATGTATTTGTAACAGACCTGATTAGTATCAATATCATCGGGGATTACAGTTAAATTAGATGCTCGAAGCATTTTTTTTGACTATCATACTCCTTTTTTATGCGTTCAATTAATCTTATAAGCTCTGTTGGAGAAAGGACTTCTTGCTTGTCATCTGTCAGGTAATAAGGTTGTAAACCGTATTGAATTGCCAAAGTATTGAATTGCTGAGATAGCATCACAATAGAATCTTGCCTACTTAAAATGTTCTTTGAGTTGGAACTATTATTAGTACAAGAACTCAAGAGAAGGAATACCGCTATAGTGTAGAGTGATTCTGTAACCTTCATCTCACACAAAACTACACAAAAAAAATCCCTTCAACTTTCGTCAAAGGAATTTTGTGTTTTTTAAGAAAGACAATGAGTCTCAATACTCATTGTCTCACATCTCAATACTAGAAGCTGCTATTTAAGCGAAACTTAAAATCGTATCCTCTATAATATCACAAGCCGTATGCAGTTCTTCTTCAGTAATTACCAAAGGAGGAGCAAAACGAATAATATGATCGTGAGTAGGTTTAGCCAGTAGGCCATTATCTCTTAGTTTCAGACATACGTCCATTGCAGTTTTCTTTTTTCCTTCATATTCAAAAGGAGTTATGACCACTGCATTTAGTAAACCTTTACCTCTATATGTTTCAATGAGCGGAGAGTCTATTTTGCCCATTCGCTCACGGAATATCTTGCCTAGTTGATAAGCGTTTTCTGCTAGATTTTCATCTCGCACTACTTGTAGAGCAGCTATAGCTACTTTATTGGCTAGAGGATTTCCCCCAAAAGTGCTTCCGTGCTCTCCAGGTTGGATGCATAACATTATATCATCATCTGCTAAAACAGCACTCACAGGGAATACCCCCCCACTTACTGCTTTTCCGAGTATTAGGATGTCAGGTTTTACTTCTGGAGTTCCAGAGCAGTTTTTGTCTTCGCACGTACAATTACCACAAGTGGCCAGTAAACGTCCGGTTCTTGCTATTCCTGTTTGCACCTCATCTGCTATAAATAAGGCATTGTATTTCTTGCACAGTTCACTAGCTTTTTTCAGGTATCCTTCATCAGGCACCATTACACCAGCTTCGCCTTGTATAGGTTCTACTATGAATCCTGCTATATTTGGATTTGCTTTTAATGCCGCTTCTAGGGCATCTGCATTGTTATAATCTATGACTTCTACACCTGGCAGGTATGGCCCAAAACCAGCTTTACTATCTGGGTCTGTACTAGCAGATATTATCCCTAGAGTTCTACCATGAAAATTCTCAGTGGCAAATAGAATTACTGCTTGATTTTCTGGAGTTCCCTTTTTCTCATAAGCCCACTTTCGGCAAAGTTTCAAGGCAGTTTCTACAGCCTCAGCACCAGTGTTCATTGGCAATACTTTATCAAATTTAAAGTATTCGGTCATATACTTTTCATACTCACCTAGTGTGTCGTTATAAAATGCTCTAGATGTCAGAGTAAGCTTTTGTGCTTGATCTGTTAATGCTTTTACGATTTTCGGGTGGCAGTGTCCTTGGTTTACCGCACTATACGCACTCAGAAAATCAAAATACCTTTTACCATCGGTATCCCATAGATATATTCCTTCCCCTTTTTCCAATACTACTGGAAGCGGGTGGTAGTTATGTGCTCCATGTTTATCTTCTAATGCTATATAATAGTCTTGTGCTTGTGTCATGCAGCAAAGCAACTCAATTTATGCATAAAATTTGTCATTTACGTAGGAGATTTTAGATTTTGCCTACTCTTTATATAAATGACTTGTGCATTCATAAATTTGCCTACCTATGCTATTTCTATTTGCGAAACGTTATCTATATATTCCCACTTTAATTTGAGATTACTTTTCAATATAATAGGACTATTTCTACTTAGCACTTTAGCCAATGCTCAGCAATGTAAACTCTATGCTACCTCAGATTTCAACTATTATTTCCAAGATGAGAATGCTATTTTTATTGAACCGTTAGATTCTGTTCTTGTAGTAGAATTAGCTAAAATTCAGAAGCGTTTAAACTATTATACAAACAAGCCAATAGATGTTTTTGTAGGACAGGAAAGTAGTACTCCAGCAGAACTAAGTCAATTCAGAGATATGAAAGAAGGTCATATAGTCCTTCGTAGAAGTCAAGTGCATGCAAATGTTAATCAGAGCATATCAGCCATTTCTTCTCAGTTTAGGTTAGCAGCAGCTCAGATACTAATTGACGAAATGATGTATGGCGGCACTTTGCAGGATAAGATTAAAAGTGCGAACTTGGTTAATTTGCCTAGTTGGGTATTGCCAGGATTAGTAAGTTATTTAGCAACGGATTGGTCGGTAGAAGATGACAATAGCTTTAGATCCTTGTACGATCAGTATGGAATAAGTGATTTTAACTCCATTCCCACCTCTTTTGATTATCTAAAAGGAGCTTCGTTCTGGAAATATATGGAGTTTAAATATGGCGACAATGCCATTCCAACTACCCTATATATGTCTAGGCTTACACGCAAATTCAATGCAGCCATTTATTATTCGTTTCAGACTTCATTAAACGATATTTTTTTGGATTGGAAATCATATTACACTCGTGCATATGAAGTAGATCAGAAAAAACCAAATCCATTAGGTGGCATTAGTTTCCCTAAAAAGAAGCTTCTAGACTATGTCGTGTTGAACGTAGATGGGTATTACACTTTAGAAAATACTTGGAAAGGGCCAAGTGTATTTTATCATTCTATCTCCAAACTATCCAAAGAGAAAGTATATCGACTATCTAGCACAGAAAAAGTGTCTGGAATAATAGGTCAGGATTTAAAAATCGCTGAAAACGAAGTTTACCTAGCAGTAAAGAGAGGTAAACATTCAATAATCAAAAATATTTTCAACGAGACTTCTATTTCACTATATAGAACAAAGAGTCCCATTACAGGTTATCAATTTCACAACGGAGCATTATATATACTATCATCACAACTCAATAGGAGTACTATTTTAAAAGTCCAAGATCAGCAAATAGACACTTTGCTAAAGTCAGGTGTGTTTCTAAATAGTTTCTCCGTAGCCGATGATAGACTAGCCTACATAGCCACAGGCTCAGATTATCAAATTGTAAGTTTTCAGTATGGCAGAGATCTGGATACACTTCTAGAGTCTAAATCCCCTATCAACCAAGTGAAATTTGCTGGAGATACAGTATTATTATATAATTCAGCAGAAAATGGCATTTGGAACGGGAAACTATTAAATGTAAACTCCAGGGCAAGTTACAGCGTGACTAACTATAGGTCCAATATTAGCTCACATCAATATTCAGATAAAGTTTTCGTAGAAAGTTTAGATAAAGGGAGTGTGACAGCTATATATATTACAGATCATATTGCAGCCAAAAATTTTTATACCTATGACAGAGTTTTAGACGCCTATTTTTTCAAGGATTTAAATCGTAAGGATGCTTCTGAAAATTTAGTGACTAGGTTGAGCGTCGACTCATTAGAAGAGTACGCTTTTCAGAGTCCTGCACATCCACCAACAGATTTCATATTATCTAATTATGATTCATTACAAGCCGTTATTAAAAATGCGTCTTCTTTTGGTATCAATGCTAGAGAAGCACCTCAATTATACAAAGCACAAACTGCGTACCTCAAAATCTCCAATGTGCCAATTAATTATTCTACCTCAGCATTTGCAGGCAACTACGCATTGCAATTGCCAAATTATTTAAATATAGGGACCGGTATTAGCTTTGCTAATCAATATGACACACGTAGCGTTTCGTTACATTATTTAGGGATTCTACAAGCTGGTGCTCGAGATATTGGTTTGTCCTTTCAATCCAAAGTAAAAGCCAATAAACAAACAATTTCACTTTTTCATCGTAAGAGGACACTGTACCTCACAGACTTCCGTAATAAGTATCTAAGTACTTTATGTAGCTATGAAATAGAAAAGGAATTAAACTCTAGCCTGAGTTGGAGTAATATGGCCATTCTCAGAAATGAGCAGGATATTGTTTTGTTGACCAATGAATTAAGTACTGGCCAGAGTGACCAGAAAAAATGGATTGCTGGTATGGAATCTTCCCTGTCATTGAACAAGAATTTCTCTACTAGTAAACTTACATCACAAATAGTCGTGCGACCCATGCTCAATTTAGAAACCCGTGGATGGAATGTAAGTGCGGTCTATACAGCAGATTATAGCAAGCGATTAGGCCGACATATGAACCTATCTACTTCTATAAACACAGGAACATCTCAAGGATTAACTCCAGTTTTTTATATTTTAGGAGGGAAAAAGAATGATCTATTATTGGATGATTACTCTAGAGATTTTTCTAATTATAAAACACCTATGCTCTATGAAAATCAATTCGGAGTGCGAGGATTCTCAGCCAATTATAGAAACGGCAATACCTATTTTATATCTGCCGTAGAAATTGATTTCAATATAGTTGATATGCTTTTGAAAAGACCAATAGCGTCAGAAGTGTTTGGCAATTTAGCCATTCATGGGTTTTCAGATATAGGGACATCGTATTACGACAATAGCATATTTAGTTCAGCTAATACCTTAAGCAA
>Ga0307985_10001570_pt1 | contig 12834 bp, 14 predicted proteins | sample EllFjometageno80_FD_203155 | JGI IMG/M metagenome (GOLD analysis project Ga0307985, IMG submission 203155) | Marine microbial communities from Ellis Fjord, Antarctic Ocean - #80 | ecosystem: Environmental > Aquatic > Marine > Unclassified | place: Southern Ocean | collected 2014-10-09 | reverse complement strand
TGTGTCTGGGGGAGAACGGGAGCATTAGGAGCGTGTGGAGTGGCGCGGTGTTGAGGGGGGAGGGGGGAGACGTGGGGAAGGAAGAGTTTCTGTACTGGGGCAAGGTGGTGACGGAAAGCTGCTGGAGAATCCCAGAGAGTGGGCTTCTTACGTTCAAGTTTATTCCGTGCATTAGCGGCGGCGTGAAGGTGGAAGAGGGCTGGCTCGCGGGGACGGTGGAGGTGCTGAGGGGGTGCGGCAGCGACATCGCCAGGGTCGATGTGTGCAGGGGCGTGAGGGAGGGCAAGTACATTCTGAACGTCGCCAAAGTCGGGAAGATTCTGGAGTGCGTCGAGAGCTCTGCGGCCAAGAGAGAGGCGTTCGGGCTGCTGCTGGGGCGCGTGAGCGATGTCCTGAACGGCGGGCTCGAGCTGGCGGGCGAGGTGGGGGGGTGGGATGGCGGGAAGAGGGGGCTTGAGCTGCTGATGATGCAGAGCATTGGCATGGTGCAATCGCCCAGGAGGGACGAGAAGGTGCCGGGTGGGCCACTATTGATGGGAGGAGAAGAAGGGCAGGGGGAGGAGAAGAAGGAGGAGGAGGGAGGGGAGGTGCGGGAGGCAGAGCTGGCGGGAAAGAAGAAGAAGAAGAAGAAGAGGGGAGAGAGGGAAGTGAAGTGTTAGTTAGTGTACGGCTATTATAATTAAGTGGTTTGTTCTTGTAGATGTAGAGATTTTCGTCAGACGACTGGAGGAACGGCTTGAAGGCCTTGTCGATGAGCGGCTTGAAGGCCTTGTCGATGAGCGGCCAGTTGTAGGTTGCGACTGTGACGCCCGATTGGAGAAGGTCGAGGAGCTTGGGCGATAATATCGAGATGCCGGTGGGGGTGAGGAAGAGGAAAGCGATGGTTGCGTTGTCGAGGTTGGTCGACGTCATGGCGTCCTCGGCGAGTATCGTGATGGCAGGGTTGGACTCAGTTTTGGCAATGGCGGTCTGTATGAGCGCCTCGTCGATCTCCAGACCCACACACTGCATGCTTGGCACGATCTCGCTCGCCCAGATGAGGAGCTGGCCGTCGCCACAGCCAATGTCGACGAACGTGTCTATGCGCGAGGCGTTCTGAGGTGGAGGGCGCGGGTGGGGCTTTTTGGGAGCAGGCGACGAAGGGTGCGAGGCAGAGGGGGTCGGAGTCGAGAGGGAAGGGGAGGACGTCAAGCCAGGATGAGGAGGATTCTTGGGCCAACTCTTGGGCAAGTGAGGAAGAGGAAACGGCCTCGAAGTTCGACATTGTGGGATTTGGAAAGATATCTGGACTTGAGAGATGCCAGGACTTGGGAAGATGTCTTGACTTGGGAAGATGCCTTTCTGGAGAAATTATTGTCCGGACAAGTTTGAGTCGGTGGGGAGCGTTCGTGAGAGGCGGCCTGGACTAGGATTGCAGTACGGGGGGGGGGAAGCTTGAGGGGTCGGGCACTGACTGGCTTTGGCTTAACAAGGCTGTCTCAGGTTGTAGTTAGTGGTCAAGCCGGCCACCATCCGCACAAAACCTTTCGACACGCATCAGCGTGTCAGAGTACTAAACCCTAAACCCTTTACAGTACTCTTCGGGACTCGCAAAAGGTGATTGAATTAGGGTTGCGTCTGCTAACTCGCTCCGAACTCCTTCCTCTCATGATCGTACACGACCGTCGTCGTGACATTGTGGTTGGCGAGCGCGTCGCTGTAGTACTCTTCGGGACTCGTCGACACGAAGGTGTACTTGTCGACGGTGGTATCGGTGTCGGCGGTGGTATCTGTAGCGATTAACTTGAGCAAGGATTGAGCGGTTGGTAGCGGGAGAGCGTTGAGTGCGGCGAGGAAGGTGGCGTGGAGGGTTATTGTCAAGGTGAGGTGGAGTTCCGTGGCGAGGTGGAGTTCCGAGGTGAGGTCGTGTGCAGGATCGGAACCGGATTGGGCGACGCAGGAGATCGTTATTGCCGGTTTGGTGTCACCGGGTAGGGCGGGGAGGGGGAGGAAGGGGAGGTGCGGAGTGAGGGAGGAGAGAGGGAGGGTGGTATTGGGCGGGATGGGAGGGGCATCGGGAGAGTGAGGGATCGCGAGGGGGAGGGTTATTGTGTAGAGGGGAGTTGGGAGGACTGTGGAGGGTGCTTGTGGCGCGAGGGACGGCGGCCCGAGGGACGGCGCCTTCTGTAAGCTGGGGTGGGCGTTAGTTAGAGACTGAGAAGGCCGTTTGTGAGCGTGGAGCGCGCCGTCCGCGAGCGAGGAGCGACCGGCCCAAACCCGCTCTTCGCTGCGCCCTCAACTCCCAATTTGCTCGCTCGAAACGTTCTGAAGTCGATCGTTCCGCGAAACTCGCTCGCGAACGGCGCGTTCTCACATCTCAATAACCTCATCATTATCTTGCTGGTCGTCGCCGTGATCATCGCCATCATCATCATCATCAATGACAATAACCTTGTCAACCTTCTTGCCCTCCAGATGCGCCGCTTTGAGCTCCTCCATGTTCATCAGGATGTACTCGAACGCGCTGTTCACGTTGTAGGACGATTTGGAGAGGATCGACTGGAGGGTGTGGGATGGGAGGGGGAGGAAGTTGCGGAGAGTTTCGAGGTCCTGCTCGATTTTAGAGGAGGCGCGAGCTTTCGGGGGGGGCGAGGAGGAGCGGGGTTTCGCAAGGGTTTTCGCGCGGGGTTTCGCAAGAGACGTTGGTGGGGCACAGAAGTCTGGATCTTCACTCTGCTTTGATTTGCGCTTCATCATACAGCCAGCTCGCCAGGGAGGCAGAGCAGTTAGCAGGATTGGTCTGGATTGGTCTGGTGTCGATAGTGACAAGGGAGTGTTGGGAATGATTGGCCGTTGAGGGGGATGGAAGGGGCTGAGCGTTGTAGGTGACTAGGGTCGGATAACAGGTAGGTCGGGGAGGCCTTAAAAAAGCGGATGAGCGGATGGGGTAGTGAGTAGCGGCCGTCGCAGTGGTGCTAATTGGCGAAAATCGCCATCTCGCCGACAACGCGACGCTCAACGAGCACCGCAAAGTAACGAGTGAGGCATCTACGTACGTGAGAGCTGTCAGTCCTCGCCAACCACACGCTAGTTGATCGCCACCCCCACTCCCCTAGCTGACCAACTGGAGCTGGTACGGCAGCCCCCCCTGCCCCCCCTTTCTGCGATATTGCAAACCTTCAAACGAGCGACAAGCAAACACCTCGCCGCTCCTCACTCTCGCCCTCGCCGCTCCTCACGCTCACCCTCGCCGCTCCCGCAGGACGACGAGTGCCCTGTACGAACTCGTGGCAAATCAGCAGTGGCAAGTGTCCATCACCCATATCCAATCCCTCGCTGACGGCGACGCGGTCGATCAACTCTTCTACAAGTACTTTGGCTCCACTGCCATCATGCACGCCTGCTGCTACTTGGCGCCACTGGAACTCTATCAGCTGATGATCACTACGGCCAAGCTCGACTCGAGGAAGAGGTGCCTGATGGCCATCGCCAACAGCATTAGGTACACGGCCCTTCATTACGCGTCTGAGTGCCACAGCGACCCCGCCGTTCTCGAGCTCTTGATCCGCGAGCACCCGCTGGCGCTGAGCGCAACCGATGGCTTCGGCCGCACTCCCCTGCAGTGGGCCACCTTTAACAATCGCCCCGCCGCGATCACCTCCCTCCTCACCGACGCCACCAACGCCCTCGCCGCGCGCGACTACGCCGCCCTCGCCGCCGGCGTCCACAGCGACGAGCGCACGGTTCGCTGCAACGCTCCCCCCCCCGCCACTCGCGCTCTTCGCACGACTCTCCTGCTCTGCATCAAGCACGGCTACGTCTACATAAGCAGGAACAAGCGCCATCGCACCGAGACCGTCGCGCTCGACACCCCGCTCGCGTTTGTCAAGCTCAACTACAACGTCTGGTCCCATGTCATGACGTTCCTTTAAGTAAGTGAAGTGATCAGATCTATTATTCATGCAGCCACTGCGACCCTCACCTTCTTCTCCTCCTCCTCTCCCTCCTTCTCCTCCACTGGCTTGTTCGTGGGCGCGTCCGGCATCTGTATCGGCGTCTGCGTCGGAGTTTCCGGCATGACTAAGTCGTCGCTCTTGACCTCGCCTCCGGCCATCTCCCTTTCCAAATCAGCTAGCTCTTGCTCCAGCACATCGTCGTCCACGCTCGCCATGCTGTCGCCGCGCGAGAACGCGTCGTTAATCCTGTCCTGCACATCCTGCTGGTCGGTGATGTCGTCCATGAGTTCCAGCACGTCGTCCACCGACATTTGCGCGTGCATCGCCGCCAGCGCCTCCTTGCCTGTGGTCAGCGCCAGGAGAACTTCAATCTGCTGCGTCTCCCACTCGATGGTACTCACCATCTCGTACACATTCAAAAGCTGTGCCTCGACATTAGAAGCCTCAGTCGTCTTCTTCTTCTTAACCTTCATGAGCAGCAGCGCATTCTTCTTGTCACCCTTCTTCATGAGCATAAGCGCTTTCGTCGACAGGCGCTTCTCGTCACCCTCCAGCTTCGTCTTGTACTTGCGGAGACGGTCGCGCGTGTTCTTGAGGTCGAGCACTGCCTTGTCCTGGGCTGTTATGGAGCCGCCGGGCGGACCAGATCCTTTCTTGGGGGAAGATTGCTTGGGGCCCATAAAAGAAAGGCAGGGGAGGTGAGGGAACAGGGGAGGCGAGGGAACAGGGGGTGTGAGGGACAGGGGAGCAGGGGAAGATCCAGTGATTGATAGATTACAAGAGTGGGCGCTGTGGGGCTTGATGGCGCTCGAGTTCTCGGCAACGCGGCGGTTCCAACGCGTCGACGTCAGGATAATCAGGCACCTTCTCTCTCTCTACAGCAGTTTGAAGTGTCACTCACACGTGTTGACGATAGCGTTCCTCCTTGGCTTGCTTCGCCTTGCCGTCATGCCTTTCTTAAAACATGTCGCTGTTAACAGAAGCTTGCAACTGCAGTCGTGAGACGGCGGCGAAGGAAGACTGCAGCAATCATGCATAAGCGAATCAGCAAGTGCGACGACCGTGCCGTAGAGTACACTCGTCAGTGCCTGCGAATGAAAGGAAAGGCTCCATTTCAAATTTTAATCCAGCTGTTTTAATCTCATTTTACGGGCCTCATTTTTACTTTTTACAGGCTCTTGTAGCAACTCTTCTTTTCTTTCCAAATCTCTCCCCCTTCACAGCACCATGTCCAAGTTCAGCGCGGCGCGCGTATCTCAAGAAGCGTTCGACGAGGTGGTCAAGGAGAACGTACGTCTCCTCCCATTCTCGCCCGTGATTTGTGCCCCTTAATGCTCGTCCCACACATCCTCTTAAAAGCTTCCGCGACACGAAAGGCTATTGCAAGCCACCGGACACCGCTTTTACCAGCAACATGGACAGCGAATACAAGCCACGACACTGTTTGCGAAGACGACAAGATGACCGGGACGCAAGGGACAGCTTACAACTGTGGCGTAAGCCAGCTATCTGCCTGGCTCTTTGTGAAACACGTGTGTGTTGCCCCCTTTGTTCACACTGCGCCTTTGTTCACACTGCGCCTTTGTTCACACTGCGCCTTTGTTCACACTGCGCCTTTGTTCACACACGCGTGCTTGTGTTCATACATGTGTTTGTGTGTATGCACACCGCCTCTCACTTTTGTTCTTGTATGGCCTTTGTTCACACATGTGCATGTAGATGGAAGACTTCGAACTTTCCCCTCCTGACGCCGTCGCCGACGCCATCAAGCAATTTGAATCCCAGGGCGTCACACTCGACAACCTCGACCTGAGCGTTCCCTCTGACGAAAAGCGTGCCGAGCGCTCTGCCTTCCTTGCCGCTACCGAGCTGCTTGACAATTGCGTCTCTTCGGACGGATCTGTGGACTTGAAACCTGACACTGCCAACCACACCACCGCCGAGATCCTTGAAGCCCTCGCCATCATTACGACCATGACCACCGCCGCCGATCCCAAGGACAAGGAACAGCAGCAGTCCGCGGCCATCTACCGCTCTCTCCTCGTCACCAACGCCGCCATCTTCACTCTCATGAACCTCCTCTCCGCCACCGGCGCCGTCGACGCCGCCGGAGTTACCACCACCGCCGTCCTCACCACGACCATCGCCACGCTCAAGCAACTGTGCAACGAGTCGCTCGAGCTCAAGGACGCCTTCGTGTGCCAAGAGCGCGTTAACAAGCTGCTCGATGAGCATAGGTACGGCACACGACAACACACACGGGAGCACGCACATGGGAGCCCACACGGGAGCGCAGTGGGAACAAAGGCCCACTCACACCGTGAGCAAGGAGGAAGCGCGACCAAAACTAGACGCAAGCGAGTGAAACGCCTGCTCTCGGCCCATTTTGTTCACGCCTCCTTCCCCTTTGTTCACACGTGTATGCCCCGAGCAGCGCCGACGGCGCCATCGTGGGCAGCCTGTTCTCCCTCATCAAGCTCACGGCCAGGGGCGCGGAGAACAACAAGGCGTACTTCGTCAAGTCCGGCGGCTGCAAGGCTCTCGTCAAGGCCATGAAGATGCACAAGGAAGACCCAGTGGTTCTCGGCGAGGCGTGCTTCGTGGTGACGAGCCTGTGCAAGTTCGACGACTTCCGCAAGGAAGTGTCCGGCGTGCACGACAACGCCAAGGAGCTCCACAACCTCGGCATCATCCCCGCGCTCCTCGACATCACCAACCTCGCTCTCGGCAGCAAGAACCTCCGCCTCGCCGTCGCCGCCATGTCCGCCGTGCGCGTCCTCGCCATCAACGACGAGATCGTGCAGGCGCTGGTGGCGAGCGGGCTGCTGGACAAGGCGAAGGTGGCGCTCGAGACGTACATCCACGACGCGCACCTCGTGGGGGCGTGCATTGGCGTGTTCCGTAACGTGAGCGGGAATGACGAGATCAAGGTAGGCCAAGCGCCACACACGAGCGACACGCGCATATAGTTTGCATTGCTGAGAGCCAGGCAGTCTGACTGAACGCGCTTTCCGCCAGCGCGCTGCTGCGACCATTTCCCGGCCAAGCGCGCCTCGAAAGGCGGAAAAGGGGGCCCAAAGGCGCAAACAGCAGCCCAAAACGCGCTACGAGCGGCGCATTCTGGCGTTCCTCGCTCGCAAATAGCGACCCAAAACGCGCTACGAGCGGCCTCGCTATCAATACGTCCTCTGTCCGCAATAGCCTCGCTAGCCGCGCATTCTGCGTTCTCGAGAGCGCTGCCCAAAACTCGCCTTTTGTTCACACATGTGTATGATGGCTGTTCACACATGTGTATGTGTACATGCAGTCCGAGCTGTGCACGAACGGCAGCCTGAACCACATGATCACGGCGATGAAGCAGCACGCGGCGAGCCCGAACATCGCGGAGCACGGTTGCGGCACGCTCGCCGCCATGGCGCTTCGGCGCCCGGAGAACGTGACACACATTTTCTCGTGCGACGGCGCGAACATCTTGCTGCTCGCGATGAAGAGGCATCCCAAGAACGTGCTCGTGCAGAGGCAGGGATGCTTGGCGATCAGGAACTTCATCGCGAGGAATCAGGAGTTCACGGAGGCGCTCATGGAGCTGGGCGTCGAGCAGGTGTTGAGGGCTGCGGGGGCGCACCAGGGCTCGGTGGACGAGGCGTACGCTGGCCTGAGGGACTTGAAGCTGGAGGCGGGTCTCCTCACGTTCGACGCGAACGGCAAACAGATCAAGACGAAGCAGTTCGGAGACAGCAAGGCGAACTTCAGTCAGCGCGTGGAGTGCAGCAACGACATTGACAGCAGGATGGACGAGAACGCCAAGCCGGCGAACCAGAGCGTCAACTTCTAAGGCTTAAGAGTAAATGTTCGGTTAGGTCGCAATTAGCCTATCTCGGTCTGGAGCTCCCCGCCTGTTCTTGCTGCTGCACCCGCATTAATTGTCTGGCTCGCTGAATAGAATATGGAATTTATGTACGAGACACAACACCCACCTACGTCTTCTACCCGCCGCAGACATGTCTACAGCAACTAGGGGGGCAACTGCCGTTCACCCCCAGCCTGACCCCCCTGCCATGAACATGGCCGGCCTCTACAGCGAGCTCGTGGCGGTGAAGGAGAACATCAGTCGTGAGATGCTGTTGTTGAAGGAGAAAAATGACCGCAGTGATCGCGAGATGAGCATCAAGATGCTAAAGATGCAAGAGGAACTGGAATCGATGACAGGCAGCAGAGGGCGGAGTTCTGTGAAGCCGTCGGACGTTGTCAATGTTGTCACTGATGTGCTGAGCTCGGTAGCACCTACTAAGAGGGCGCATGCATCCACATGGTGACAACTTACAAAGCGAAGGAGGAGGGGGTCAGTCGGGGGAGGGCGTCAGGATCGATGTTCTTGTCTCTGCTCACGATACTTATTCAGCTGATGGTCCTCCATACTATTGCGCTCGAATCGAGCCACCCCAGGTGCAACATTCACTCTGTTCGTTAAGGGCGACAGACTGGCTCGGGCTCTCCTATTCATCTCCCACCAGGAGCGTGTTTATGGTCCCAGCGTTCGTGGTTGGCGCCATCGCATCGCCGCTGCTCTCAAACCGCTTCACGTCGCAGTCGTTCCTGCTCAACGGGATGGCAATCGGCTTTGGGAGTAACGTTGACGACCTGCTCGTGTTCTTCTTCATCAATGAGGTCGAGAGGGAGGCGATTGCAGGAGACGGCCACGCGCCTTGCAGCGACATCGCAGAAGTGGAGTGTGGCCTCCCGTGGTCGGTGGTGCACCTCGCCGTGCTGGTCTTCGCTGCCACCAACCAGAGAAACACAGAGAAACAAAGACTGGTGGTCCGCGCTCAAAGACACCATTCTCACGTGGCTCACGTTGCTCCTTGCCTTTATCTTCCCTTGGATGCTCTCACCAATTCTCCATTTCGGCGTAGCAGCACAACTCTTTAGCACAACAAATCCTAGTTGCGACTCAGACTTTTATCTCGCGAACGTCGCCGATCCCAGACCTGCCATCGACTCCCGCGTCTTATTACTGCACACTGCGACACAACAGCTCCTCCCTATCTTTACAAACTACAGTGCGCTCCCCTTCCCCCCTTCTGGTGCCTAGTTGCTCTTCTCCTTCTTCATACTCGCCTTGAACTCCGCCGCGGCGCCGAAAGCCTTGTCCAGCGCAGTCCCCTCTAGCACTGTTTTGGCCTCGTTCTTGTCTCCGGGTCCCAGCAGAGTGGCATCCATGTACTCGAGCTGGATGGAGATGTAAACGCCTCCGACGAAGTAGCCCGTCATCCACAAGTACTCAATATCCCACAACGAATCCAAGCGCGAGGTGTTGCAGGTCATGGAGTCCCACAGGCCGTCGATGGGGTGCAGGTCGACGCCGCCGCCGATGTCGTTCCTCCACTTCTCAATGTACATGGGCACGTCGTTGACGGCCAAGTACGTGACAAACGCCGGTCCCATGACGCAGAACAACCTCAGGAACAACAAGTTGGTCCAGCCCGGCTGCGGTTGCGTGACGGCCCACAGCGCGCCCACGCTGAGAATGAACGGCGAGACACCCCAAAGAGAGTTTTCGCACGCGTGCCAGAAGTTGTTCGTGGTCAGGACGCCGGTCCAGCAAAGGCATTGTGCGAAGCTGGGGCCACACAAACGTGTAAACAAAGGGGGCGGCGCCAAACGCAAGTGCGAACAAACGGGGGCGGCGGCGTGAACAAAGGGGGAGGGTGTTTGCGAGCCACACATGTGTGAACCCACCCTTCGCGGCGTTGTGGCGTTGTTCATTGCCGCCGCCGTAGTTCGTAGGGTCGAAAGCAGTGTTCGCGGCGCTTACGGCTCCACCTCGACTCTTCACTCACCTGCAGAGGAACCACGCCACATTTGCCATGTAGATGCTGCCGGGAAGCCCAACGGCGGAGACGACGCGGTTCCAGTAGCGGGAGAACTGGTACGCGAACGCGATCTCCGCGACGGTTGCGCAGGACCTTCCAATGAAGGGGGTTGAGATCAGGCCGAGGTCCCAGAAGCTGGGGGAGGGGGGTCAGAGGCGGAAAGAGGCGCTGCAATAGGGCGATAGCAAGTTGCCTTTCCCCAGAAATAAATTACACATAGCATGAAGATGATCATCATTGATTCACTCCCTGTTCACACAGTGTGTGTTCACACAGTGTGTGTTCACACAGACAGTGTGTGTTCACACAGTGTGTGTTCACACAGTGTGTGTTCACACAGTGTGTGTTCACACAGTGTGTGTTCACACAGACAGTGTGTGTTCACACAGTGTTTGGGCCCCCAACTTACCAGAGACGCTCTGCATCAACACGCGGTACGAAGGATCTGAAGGCACACACAACCGTGAAAATCGCGCAGCACAGCGTGGTGGGGTTAGTGATGGTCTTGACCTTGAGGAGATTGCGGAGGTTGTTGAGGTTCCAGAAGGCAAAGAGGGACATGAAGAGGTGCCAAGTCCTGGCAGTTGTCTCGTCTGGGGGGAATGAAGTCAGCTAGCGAGGGTGGTGAGAGTTTGATGCGAGTGGTGCGAGGGTGGAGCGAGGGTGATAGTCTAGAATATGGGGGGGGAACCTACCCTCGGGCCAAGGCGGTAGGAATGTCGATAGTGTGTCCATGGTTATAGTTGTGAAGGTGTGAAACACAGATCTGTACTCCAACTGGAGGCGTCTCCCAGAAAGTTTCCGTGGATTCAACTGACAACGTAGCCTGCCTAAGATGAGTGCGCGGCCGTCGCGTCGCGTGCGAGACATCGCTCATTTATATAAAGCATATACTCTTCGGTAAATAACAATAATAATAAAGATTGGAAACTAATTCTTCTGTTTCTTGTGTGCGTGATCTTCTGTATCTAATTCTTTTGTCTGAGCTTCTAATTCTTTTGCCTGAGCTTACCATCGATGTTTTCTGCGCCCGTACCCGGTGGTGGGGACACGCAGACTGAAACGAGCCTGTACAGTTGTAACCAGTAACCAGGGTTGTAGCCAGCTGGTTGTAGCAGAGGAATTTGCATAATCGGGGGGGGGTAAGGGGTGTAGAATTTGCAAAATCGGGGGGAGGGGAGTGAATTTGGCTTAAAACATTTACATACAACTGTAGGGTCAAATCGACCGAACGGTCAACTTGCTGCGAGCTCGATCGACTCTCCCGGCTCTCTCTCTCTCTCTCTCCCCCCCCTCTTCCCCCCCACCCCCCCAGCCTACCACCTCCTGCTCCTTACCTCTTAAAACCCTAATCTCCAACTACTTCCTTCCCATGGCCGCAGGAGCCACAGTCTCGCCTGAGGGTGCCGGGAGCCGCGACAGCCGAGCTGAACTCATTTTAATCGCCACCCAGCTTGTCGAAGAAGCGCCGAAGAAGCGCCGGTTCTTCCTCTCTCTATCATTCATCACTTTGCACTCAATCAAGTACACTTGGAGCTTCCTTATGTCAACGGAGCTTGAGGATGGTGTCTTCTCTCTCATCGCGAGTTCTATTTGGGACGCGGGGATGTACATTTCGGGACCGATTGTCTTCGCGTCGTAAGTTCAAGAGAGAAGCGAGCGTAGGTATTTGTTACATGCTTTGTGTGAACAAAGGGGGGTGCAGAGCCACTCATATACAGTTAACAAAGGGGTGGCGGTATGCATCGACAACGTGGAGACAAGCGAGTCCGACCTTAAACCCTCGCATCGCATTTCTCGCGCTCATCTTATCACCCTATCTAAACACATCGACCGAACACGCCGACCAACACGCCGATCAAAACACGCCTCCCCCTTGTGTTCACGCCGACTAATATGGCTCACACCCCTTTCCTCGCAGGTACGTCTTCCCTTCCCACCACTACACAAATGGAGACAAGTTCATCTACCTATTTTTCTCCCTCTACTTCTGTGTCAACAACACGTTTCTGTTCGGGGGCGAACCTCTCTGGTTCGGCCACATGCTGTACTTCTTGAGCGTGCATTACATGTACAGCGACGAGAAGATCGCCGCTCAGAGTACTGGTACTGACAGCGCCGCGTTCCCCACGAATTCCTCCAAGCTCAAGTACGTGCAACAGCGAAGCGAGCACATCTCACTTACGTACTCACATATACGCACACTCGCTTCGCGCAGGTACATCATGCCGCCGGCGTATCTAGCACTGGCGCTGAAGATTGTCTTCGATTGGATGGGGCAGGGTTTCGTCGGATTTCTGCTCTTCGCGTCCGTCTACTTATACCTGTTCATAGGGGCATGTTACGTGATCCTATTCGACTGGCCTAGTGTGTCACCCAGTACATCGCCGAGTGATGTGGAAAGTGAAGTGTCGCCGAGTGATGCAAGCTCTGCCGTCATCACCAACTCCGGCTACTACTTCTCGACCTGCTTCTACATGGGCACCGTCGTCGGCAGCAGCCTCGGTCTGATGCTGGTCGCGTTGCGGTCGGCGAACGCGCTGATGCTGTCCTTCGTCCTCCAAGTGTCGAGTGTTATTCTGCTCGAGACCGCGCTCGTCTTCAGCAAAAGAGCGAGCGACGAGAAGAGATTTCAGCCGCTCATGCTGCTGCTATACTTCCAGGTAGACATTCTCCAGTCGTTCTTGTTCCTCAGGGTGGACGTCGAGCTCTTCTCACGAGAGTTCTTCTTCTTGATCTTAGTTCAACAACTCTACGCCATCGTTAAGTTCGGAGGGATCGCGGGAGTGCTTCTCAAGAAGATGGGCGTCAAGGTGCAGGTGAGCGGAAGGGAAAGAGGGCGAAAGGAGGGGAGAGAGCCCGCTCTCGAAACGCGCTAACAACTCAGCGAGCCCGCACACCGAACCAGCGGCTCTGAACAAGCGGCTCTGAACAAGCGGCTCTGAACAAGCGGCTCTGAACAAGCGGCTCTGAACAAGCGGCTCTGAACAAGCGGCGCTGAACAAGCGGCGCTGAACAAGCGGCTC
>Ga0307985_10001566_pt1 | contig 12839 bp, 5 predicted proteins | sample EllFjometageno80_FD_203155 | JGI IMG/M metagenome (GOLD analysis project Ga0307985, IMG submission 203155) | Marine microbial communities from Ellis Fjord, Antarctic Ocean - #80 | ecosystem: Environmental > Aquatic > Marine > Unclassified | place: Southern Ocean | collected 2014-10-09 | reverse complement strand
TTGATAGCGCGCTGGACAAAGTCGCAAAGATGCGTGGCGTCTATTTCACAAGGAACGATCTCACAGAAGAAGAAAACGCAGTGCGCCGAACGGGTGTGATAGCGCAAGAGGTGCGGGAGGTGCTGCCCGAGGTCGTAGTCCAAACAGACCACGAGGTTGAAGGCGTCGGCCCGATACTGGCTGTTGAATACGGCAGTATAGTTGGTGTACTCATCGAGGCTATCAAAGAACTGCAGGAACAGGTTAAAGAATTGAGGGAAGGTTAATGGCAAATTATCTGAACGGCAGCTTCCGTGGGCTAGCGCTGGGTATGCAGTTTATGCAGAACCAAGAGCGGCTTGCGGCTGAGAAGTCTATGCAGGTGGAGCGCATCGTTGCGAATAAAGCACTGCAGGATGACCGGATTGCTGCTAACGCTGCGCTGCAGACTGAGCGGATAGCCTTCGACACTAAGGCAAATGATGAGAACACACGCCGTTTTGATCTTACGCGCGGGGATATGCTCAATCAGCAGGGGATCGATAACACTAATAAGGCAAACGAGTTGAAAAGCGTTGACGCCTATAGGAAGGGGATAACGCGAGGCGGAGATGAGAAGGTCGCGGTGTCTCAATTAGCGCGGGAGCAGGTAGAGATTCAGAAAAGGAGTGATGAAGACGGCTTCATGAGTACGTGGGTTCAGAACGAGGTTGCTGATAAATTTGGTGGTGATTACGCGGCTGCAGCGTCCGATCCGCGATTCATGGGGCAGTATCGCGACCAGCTTAACGCGAATCCTGGGAACTCGTTTGGAACATTGGAGCGACAGAATCCCGGAGGGCTAACAAACTACCAAGTGAATTACGACGAAGGGTCGGGGGAGGTGTTCTTTTCCGGTACGACACCAGACGGAGGACAAAGGCCTGTCACTGACGATAGAGGCGCTGCTATGGACGGCTCTCGTTTGTCATCGGCCTCTGGTGAAGATGCACTTATGGCTACAACTGTTGCTGGCCACAAGGCGGGCGCACCACATTTATCTGCAATTAAGAACTTTTTAGCAGAGGCTGGGCTGGAGCCTGATCAAGCAAGTAAGATGGATCTTGGCGGATTTTTAATCTACAGCGCCTCACAACAGGAAGGCTACACAGGGCCAACGTTAACAGTAGGCGGTGAGGACCTCAATCCTCTCAAACCTGACCCTGATTCCCCTGCTGGTAAACAGCTGGCCGAACTACACAAGCAGAGACGACAGGCGCAGGGCGTCGTTGATACAAAAGCTGCGAGTAATCAAGCGAGTAAGGACAAGATTGGCAACGCAGTTAGCGCGGCAGGTGACGCGATAGGTGGGGCAGTAGGTGCAGTAAAGCGGGGTGTCCAGTTCGCAGTTAACCCTTCTGGGTACTCAGCTGATAAAGACCAACAGTCTATAGCTGACATAGATGCCCAGATTGCTGTTCTCAACGACAGCGTGAAAGCAGACGTAGCATCAGCAGTTGGCCCAAAAGCAGATCCTAGGATAGCTGAGATGTATAAGGCGCAGAATGCACAGCGTCAGAACGCTGGCCCTTTGCGGTCGAAAGGTAATCCGGTAGCCGCACCGCCCGGACAGCAAATGGATCTTAGTAACCCGCTTACCAAAAAAGCTCTCGGTGTAGCTGCCCTGACCAATAACAACCCAGAGCAGATTCTGCGGGCGCTTTCAGGGCAGCAGCCCGTTGCTAATACGACGACTGAGCACAATGCGAATTACATCGATCAAGGGTTAGACCCACGAACTGGCCAGCCAACTAATGATCCACTTGTACAGCAGCAGTCTACAGGCTCTAAAATTGATTTTAGTAACGCTCTAACGAACACGCTAAAACTTTATCAGGGACCCAAGGAGCCTAACAAAGCGTTTGCCTCTAGGTCTAGCACTGCGACTTCAGCAGCCCAGAAGCTGGTACCTCTCCTCGACGACCCAACTTTCGTACAGGGTTTCCGGCAGGCAGCCAACGGAGCTATACCTGGGGCGGAGCTAGAGGTAAACCAGTGGGGGCCAGAGGTTCTCGCGGGAGCAGCGGAGTACGCACTTAGGCTTCAACCGACAGTAAGATTTAGTAGCGTCAAAAAATAGGAGTAGAGCCTCTTATGGCGCAGTACGATGCACAAAGTGTTGCAGTTGATGAGCCAGTGCAAGTGGAAGATACGGAGGGTAATACCTTCACGAACGCTTTTGCACGCGGCACGGACAATCTTCAGGCGAGTCTTTACGCAGCTTCGAACATTATCGGAGAGCTTACAGGCTTTGATTCGCTTGCGTCTTGGGGCGAGGAAGGAATGCTCCGTAACCTCGATGAGGCTGCACTAAACCCCGCTGAGATCCATTCGTGGGACGATGTCGAGTCACTGTCAGACTTCGGTACCTACTGGTTAGAGACGCTTGGCGAGCAGGCCCCCCAGTTACTAGGCGATCTCGCTGCAGGAGTCGCAGGTGGTGGTATCGGCGGTATCGTTGCACGACGGTCTGCGATGACTATTGCAGGTAAGGCCGCTTTCGGTAAGGCGTTGAAGCGTAAGACAGGCGAAGGTGCGCTTTCTAAGTTCAAAGACAAGATAAAGAAAGCAGGCGGTGCTGGAATTGGCGTCGGGCTTTCGAACGTTGCACAGAACGCTGGTGAGACTCAAACAACGTTTAAAGGGGCTGGTATAGACGCTCCTGGGACCGCGCTCGCCGCAGGTATAATCAAGGGCGCGTTAGACACTATCGCGCCCATGCAACTGCTGTCAATAGCACGTAAGGCGGGCGTACCCGCAAGTACAGTCCCTGCGCTAATAGGCGGCATCTTAGGTAAGGTAGGCATCACCACTGCGACGGAGTCTGCAACAGAAGCTGCGCAGACTGTTGTAGATCATATTGCACAGCGTGTCCACGACCCAGACTTCGAGATGTTCAGTGACGATGCGATGCTGGAGATCCGCGAGGCTGCTATTAAAGGCGGGTTGGTCGGTGGCACTTTGGGTGGCACCATTTCCACTATCAGTGATGTTGGGGGATTCGAACATGATCCTGATGGACTCGGTCGCATACTCGATGAAGCCCAGCGTGAACGCACGCCTATGTTGTACACCGCAGAGGACGTCACTAAGACGATCTATGACGGGTGGGACAGCACCAAGGCATTCCACCTAGAACAGATTGGCGAACGGCAGCGGGTCATTGACGGCGTTGAGGTGGACTTTGAAGCGGCTGCGGTAACACTCGCTAATGTAGAAGAGGATGTACAAGAAGATCCGACACTGATTGAGGCTCCAACGCCCGCTCAGATACTGCTAGATGTCCCTGACCTGATGGAAACGCTTGAGACATTGCCCATCAACGGCGACGACAACACCGATAGCGCCGACATGGTGGAAGGTGTTCGGATGGCGCTGGGTGATGAGACTGCTGATGCAGCTCAGGACTGGTTATCTCGTCGGCAGCAGGCTGCTCAAAACCATCAACCCCGAGCTATCGAGCCTACACCGTTCGAGGCACTTGGAGAGGTAGCAGAGGAAGCCCCTGTTGCAGCAAGGATCGTATCCCCCGCGCTAGAGGTTGCAGGCCCTGGTTTAACCTCAGCGACGAGTGCAGAAGGTGGCGCGAGCGTCTCTACACGGTCCGCTGACAAACAGGTGCCTGTCACTTTCAAAGGCCGAGCGAATAGGGGCAGGGGTGAGGTTGTCCTAGGCGGCAGGAAGTCCGATAAGGAGAAACTGAAGCTTGACCCCGAAGGTGCAGCCAAGTCGCAAACAGGGGTTACTAGCAACGAGGGGCCGAAGCCCGCTCGCCAAATTGATCTGGTAAAGCAAGCGCTAAAGGAACGATTCCCACCCGAGGTTGCAAGACGACTTGTAGCGATTGCAGCAGATGAGGATGCCAGCGCCGACGAGCGCGCGTACCTCTCTAAGATGATGGGCAGGTCTCGCCCTAAGACTGACATCTCTGTGCTGCCACGCCAAGACGGGCTTGTTCCCGAGGCGCAGGCTGGTGGCTCTACCTCGACAGCGGCAGACCGCGTTGCACAACTGCGTAAAGAGGACAATGATCGTTTAAAAGGAAGTGGGTATCTCGATTCCGAGGGTAATGTCGACCTAGAGATCGCACAGCAAACCGGTATGCCGACTGATGCTAGCTACGAGCGAGCAGGCGACGAGAAAACCGGGCGTGATGATGGTTTAACCGAAGGTGTTGATGTCGTTGGGCATATTCGTGCTCCGATAAACAGGACCAAGTACGCGGGTGGGACAACAACGAAGAAGGAAGGTACGGATAAGAACGGTAAGGACGTTTGGGTACTGGGCGACCTAGAGTATAGAAAACACGACGATGCCGCTAACGCCGCAGCCAATATGAGCGGCGCTGACATAGGGCGCTTCCAAGTTAAACAGAAGGCTAATAACGCTGCGATCTTCCAGATTCACGAGATTGTAGGTTGGGACAATATCGAGGATGCGCAGATCGCCAAGGAGGAGCTGCAAGGGACCGACGGCGGGCCTGTCGATCCTTCAGTATCTGAGCTTAGGGTTGTTACTAAGAATAATAGGCATTTTCTTGAAGAAGTCATGCTGGCCGATGAGATAGCGACCAGCCCGCTTAAGAAGATCAGCACCGAGGTGGCCCCAGGTCGCAAAGGGTCAAACAGCGCAGTCACAAATGAAGAAGCTACCAATCTGTTTATCAAAGGGCAATCGGGGGACGCGGACTCTATAGTGATCGGCGGTAAGGTCAACATGCGACGCAAGGTGCAGGCCGAGTTGGACCAGCGCTATGAAAAGACTAAGAGTCAGGAGAACTACGAACGTAAGCGGGACATGGATGACTCCTTTATCGACTTTATAGCACCTGATGGTACGCGCGTATCGTTCATCGGCACTGACCTGGCTGAGCTTGGCCAGAGTGTGATGACCAACGAGAAGACAACAGGCGAGTTCAAGGCCACAGGGCAGTTCAGGTACAACAGCTATACGACAGGTGCAGCACTGCTCTATGAGCGGGGTTATATAGACAAGCGGTTTGCTGATGAGCGGGTTGCCCAAGAGAAGGACAGTATTCGTCAGTTAGAGAAGAAGCTTGAGACAGCGGTTGCTACCGATAACGCGCCTGCAATAGCCGTATTGAACCGTGAGTTAGACAACAGGAAGAAGCAGTTAGCTGGGTTTGAAAAAGCTGCTGCTATTTTTAAGGATTCCCCAAACCCTAACTCTGTTGTGGCGGGCAACAGGAACCATTCGACGGGCAAAGGATATGTACTAAGGCTCAATACTATTGCCGAAGCTGACGCAGAACAGCGTGCTACGGGCCAGGATTTCATACAAGACGCGCTCCTCGATGGTACCAACGAAGGTACGTCTTACGACGCTACCGGCGACCAGATCTCTAAAGAGGCTGCGGGCAAAAGACGTGTTCAGGCCAGACGTCGTCAACGCGCCGCGCGTCAAAAGCTAGCGGCGGAGTTGGGTGGCGATCCGAAGGACCTATCGCAGCGCGTTGAGACAGTGTTGGCCGCGCAACAGGCGTTAGGTAAAGTGAATCGCCAGCAGATCCTTATGGAGGACAATCAGCTCGTTAAGTTTTTCGAGATCAAAGACGGTAAGAACGTCCATGAGAGTGAGCAGAAGAAATACGGAAAGCTGGCTGCAGAGCGTGACGCTGCACAGGCGAAGATGGATGAGGTTCTAACTCCTCCGCCACCATCATTGGATCAGGAGCAGACCGCAGAGTATTGGAAAGCACACCGTAAGGCTGTCAAGACCCACGCGCGCTCTATCCTGCGGGAGCAGGCGACTGTCCAGCGGATGGTTGATGCACAAAGGCGGTTTGCAGGGGAACGCGCCACTGAAGATAACGTTGGAACGTTTACACAGCAGGAACTTCTACAAGGCGAAGGGATCGATACTGTTGATTCAAATGACGCAGATACGGGTTTTTTGCGGGAGAATGACAGGGACTACGGCCCGGACGGAACTACGCGTATTACTGAGCGTAACCGTGGCATCTCCGAGACGACTGTAGAGGGGCCACAACCAGCGCCGTCTGTTGCTGCTGACAGCAGATCAGGAGCTGCGGGGGTAAGAGGTGCAGAAGGCCATTCAGCAAAACTCTCAGACAGTGGCAATGGTTATGATGCGTTAAAAAAAGGCGATCCTAGGGCCGAGTTTAGGACTGTCGGCCCAAGAAGGCGCGAAGCGATACTCCCCAAAGAGCAAGGCTTGTTTGACTCTAGCGGCGTACCCCTGCAGCGCACAGTTGGCTATGGCAACATTGGTAAAGGCACGGTTAACTTTGTCGATGGTATGTTAGAGGCGATCGGGCTTAAGCATATAAAAATGGTAGTTGCGCATTTGAGTTCAGTCAATGATGTATTCAAGGCTGGGCACATTACTTTAGAACAGAAGGTAGAGATCGAAAAGTTGTTCGAGTCTGAGCCGGACCGAAAGGCTGTGTTCGTACCTCGTGGAGACTCAGGCATCATTATCACGCGCAACTTCAGCGACAAAGATTTGATGCTGTCGGTTGTAGGCCACGAAGTAGGGCACGGTGTGTTTTCCGGCATCGAGGAGAAGATATTCAACCCTCAGACTGCACGAGATAAAACGTTATCAGAGAAACTGCGAAACGAGTTCAACAAGGATGTAGCGGACCCTGATCTCCCCGCTTACACCAAAGCGATCCGTAGTGAGTTCAAGGAGTGGTTCAGCGACAAGATGAGCGCGTACGCGCGTGGCCTTGCGAAAGGGCGCGGCGAGAAGGCTAGGGGGTTGGCAGAGAAACTGTTCCAGAGCAGCGCAGAACAATTGCGCACTGTGTTTAATAGGACGAAGGGCCAGACTAACCCTCGTTTCCACAGGAACATGAAGTTTGAGAACGTTATCAAGGCGTATGTTAAAGATAACGTGTTTGAAAACATTAGTAGCATTGGCTACGGCAAGATCGAGTCCATTATCCTCGGGCCTCCTATCACAGGGCAGACCGCAACGCTGACTCACGCTCACTTAGGGCAGGGTGTTCAGTTCTTACGTAATCTAGGTAACGAGTCAGTCATCGGGAAGACGCCGTTCAAGAGACTGTTCGATGTGCATAACCGTATGCAGATGCACGGTATGCAAAGTATTGCAGACATGATCTACAAGGAGACTAATACACGCGCTCAGCACGCGGCGTACTACAACATGCTGAATAACGCGCGCGCTGAGTTTGCGGGTAAGCTGAAGGTGATCTTTCCGAAGAAAGAAACGGCTGAGAATATGAACCAGGTCATGGAGCAGTTGGCACAGGAGCTGCCCACAGCGCAGTTGACGCCTAAAGCTAAGGCTGTTCGTAAGCTGCTGGGTGAGTTTCACAAGTACATGAACGATGCAGGGTTTCCCGTCGAATTCGACCCATTGTTCTTCCCACGGGATTACCAGCTGAGCACGATAGAGGCGCGACCGCAGCAGTTCCTCGATATCCTTACGTCTGAGTCGACTCCAGGGGCGCAAGACGCTTTGAGTCTGCCACAGGCGCGCGCAGTGCTGGAAGGCTTCCTTACGCCCATTGACCCGAATGATCCAGACGGTCTGCTAGCGAAGAAGTTGCAGGCGCAGTACGAACGTAAGATCCCCTCAAGCAAAATGAAGGGGCTGGTTGAGGCAGGTTTTGCAACGACTGATCCTCAGTCAGCGTTCAAGCGGTACGTAGACAAGCACACGCAGTACGCCGAGCACTACAGGGCATTTGGTGGTTTCGAGTACCTACAGGGCTACCACTCGCGGCGCACTATTGAGGAGTACGCAGCGGATGCTGACAAAGCGGCAGCCTACACCAAGAACCGCCGTCTGCTAGAGGGTAAAATGAGGCTCCATGAGCTTTGGAAGAAACCCACTAACCCTAACTTCACGCAGGAGCAGACCGACGAGTATTACCACACATCGTTAATGGAAGCGCAGCGCCGCGGCTATGTAAAGGATGACGGTGATAACGGCTTCCAGTGGATACACCCTGACTCGAAGCTTCGTGACAAGATGCAGGTCCTGACCGAGGCGCACTTCGCCAAGCACGGTGACGCGGCGAAGACGAAGAAGTGGGTCGAAGAAGCCAACACCTTAATTGAGCACGCGCTGGGTCGTAATAGCCGTCCGAACCGTAATGGCTTTATCTTCAACCTGATCGGGGAGGTCCGTGCTTACGAGTCACTGCGCACGTTGATGTTCTCCGGTGTAGCGTCTGTACCTGAGATCGCTGTGGCGTTCCAGCGGTCTAAAGGCGAAGTAGGGATGGCCGACTTCGCTAGGATTGTGTGGGATTCAGTTAGGAACTACGACGACGCCAAAGAGTTGGCAGAGGTGATGGGCCTTATCCAGAATGACATGGCGTCTATTATCGCTATGGACATGCTGTCAGTACACGACGGTGAGGGCGGTGTAGGTCGACTATTCAGAAAGGGCATAGGCCCATTGATGAAGTACAACGGCAACGAGATGATCGTTAACCTGAGCCGTGTTGTAGCGATGAAAGCTGGAATGCACTTCCTGCGAAGCTCCGCGCTCAAAGCCACAGGGCCGGAGGGTAAGGCCAAGACACGCGCGCTGCGTTACTTAGAGGAGTTGAACATCGATGCTGCTACCGTTATCCGGTGGATGGACGATGTCCAGTACAAGGGGCTGAAGGAGTCATCGACCCAAAGTGGCAACAGCCACCACGCTAACGACGCAGCGCGTGTCCGAGCTGCACTCAACACATTTGCCAACGAGACGGTGATGCGGCCTAACGCTGCAGAGCGGCCCACTTGGGCTGACCATCCCATTGGTACGTTTGTCTACCACTTGAAGACGTTCGCGTACTCGTTCGGTAAGCGCGTTGTCGGTGGGGCAATCCGTGAGATTAACGCGCGCCATAAAGAAGGCGACTCGCGCATCGATGCACTAACTGAATCAATGGTGTACGCACTCCCGTCATTGATGGTGTTTACACTGTTCGGCGCTATGAGTGACGAGCTGCGTAACCGTATAGCAACATTAGCAGGAGAAGGAGAATGGAGGGGTACATGGGGCGCGAACAGGGAAGACCCACTGGCGATGGTAGGCAAGTGGATGAGCCGTGCGGGTCTGATAACCAGCGCACCATTCTTCGACCCAGTGTACGACACGCTGACAGGGAACCCCTCTGTGAACAGCTTTGCCTTTGGTGCGGGACCGCTTGCATCCCACGCCTTTGACTTGTTCAAGCCAAATGACAGATCTGACTCTGTTAAGAAGAAGGTACTCAAGTCACTTCCTATAGTGAACCAGCTGCCGTACTTAAAAGGCGTAAACGCTATGCCTCCTGTCAAGAATAAAGGCGTTGCAGGTGCGATATACGACTGGGCTAAGTCATTCTTTGTGCACGTAGGGCCGCGGGACTTGAAGAGTCGTTTTTCAGGAGTGATCACCGAGATTGAGGACGGCGATACAGCGTTCGTCCGTATGGCAAATGGCAAAGTGCATCATGTACGTCTTTTCGGCATAGACACTAACGAGAAGACGCAGCAAGGCGGTGATGAGCAGACTGCAGCGCTGAGTGACATGGTGCTAGGCAAGCGCGTGGTCATATCTGACTACGGCACTGGGTTATTCGGCAGGATGCTGGGCGTAATCCACCTCGACGGTGTCGACATCAACGCCAAAATGTTGGAGGAGGGTAAAGCGTGGTATAGCCACACTTACGCAGAGGATCTCCCCGACGACCTGAAGAAGTTGTATGTCAAATCATTAAACAATGCGTTCGTAGGCAAGAAGTCACAGTGGGACGGTCGACAACAGTTGGACCCCCAGACTTACAAAAAGATGATGCGGGCTTTCGAGAAGGCAAAGAAGAGAGCAGCGGCCGTAGCTGCAGACGCAGAACCTAAGTGGTGGGAGTTTTCAGATGAGGAGAGTTAGAAGTGACACATCATGCAAGTAGTGTAGGCGCGTCTGTTGTTGCTTCAACACAGCCTTTGATTTACGGCGTAGCAGGAGCAACGTGGTTGGGTATAACGTTTCAGGACTGGGTGCTTGTAGGCACTGGAGTGTTGGTGGTTATGAATCTAACGCTTGCAGTCTTTAGGATCGTCGAGCTATGGAGGAAGGGTCAGTGACCTATATAGTGCATGAGCGGTTTGGAGGTATTGCACCCAAGGTGCACCCCTCAAAGTTAGCGTCTGAGCTAGCAACGGTTGCGAACCATACGGATTTAGACTCTGGGAGGCTGCGTGGTTTGAGGGAGCCTTTAGCCACGACTTTTGCGCCGGACGCCGGGGTAAAAACTGTGTACCCCTATGGAGGCTCGTGGCTGGAGTGGAATGAGTATGTTTCCGTTGCCGAGAACCCAATTGCTAATGATGTGTGGAACCGCTTATTTTATACTGATAGCGCTTATCCTAAGATGAGGATAGGTGCTGCAACTTACCGATTAGGCATACCAAGAGCTGAAAAACCTACAGTTGTTCCACCAACGCTTCCTGTAGGGGCGGAGGATGTTGAGTCTTTGTTGGAGCTTGAAGACATTTATTACGTGGTGACGCTGGTCGATGTGTTGGGGACAGAGGGGCCACCCAGCGCCGCATCAGCCGTAGTTCGGCGTATACGTGATCAGGAAGTACAGGTTAATTTTGGCGCTATACCGGCTGGGAACTATCACTTAGGTACTGGTGCTTTAATGCGTATTTACAGGTCTAACACTGGTACTGACAGCACAGTGTTCCAATACGTGGGTGAGACAGGCATTACTGAGTCTGGGTTCTTAGACACTATCCCTAACTCACAGCTGCAGGAAATATTGCCTTCGGGAACATGGATAGGCCCTCCTGACGATCAGTCTGGCCTTTGGCCTGACGGCCCATTGCAGGGTTTGTGTCTTGGCCCTAATGGGATGATGGCTGGGTTTGCTAAAAACACGATTTATGTTTCAGAGCCTTACTTACCTCACGCGTGGCCTAACGAGTATAAGACCACGATTTCTGGACTAATCAAGGGGATAGTTTGGATTGCGAGCGGGTTACTGGTAGTGACGGATGGCGCAGCGGTCATTCTCACTGGCTCTCACCCAGCCTCTATGACGGTTTTTTCCCCAGAGAAGTCGTGGCCGTGCCGTGCGGCGCAGTCTATCGTTGATATGGGAGGGTGGGCAATATACGTTGGTTCTGATGGCTTGGTTGGTGTAGACGGTAGCTCTTTTACGCTATTGACGGAGCAGTTGATGGATACGAGCGCTTGGCAGTTTAGGACAAGGCCTGATTCTGTAGCAGGCAACAGCGAGGGTAGGTATGTTTTGTTCACGAATGCAGGTGTTTGGCCGCTGTCTATGATGTTCGACCCCCAAGGTGGCAAGAATGCTCTGGTTGACATTCCAGATACGCATTCTTACGTCACCTACACTGACTCTGAGAGCAAGCTTGTAATTAAGCAGGGAAGTTTTCTGAGTTATTTTGACAGAGGGGCCACGCGTCAGGAGTTTGCTTGGCAGGGGAAACTGCACGTTCTTCCAGGTAAAACGAACTTTGCGTATTTAGAGGTTCATGCTGATTTCACGGGGGGTAAGTCAGTTGAGGTGCGGGTTATGGGTTCTAACGTAGGTACTCCTTATGCGTCTAGTCTTGCTAGTACGGATTATCCACGAGTTGATGTTTACACTGTAACGTCAGCTATTACGGCGCTGTCAGACGAGTGGGCGTGGGACAGGTACCAAGTGAGCATTAGTACCATTGGTGTTACTAACCCAGTCACTGAGGTTACTGCAGTGATCTTGCACGAAGATCTCTCTGAGCTTGGCTAGCATCGTACTTTGCCATGCTATATAATATAGGTTCTACCTATACCTGTTTTTTTTGGGAGTGAAAGATGCCTAAAATGTCTAAATCAGCAGCTAATGCTGCGTTAGACGCGCTGACGGCGCTTGTTAATGCAGGCGGCGCGGGGACGATAACTGTACATTCAGGGCCGCAGCCTTCTGAGCCAGCGGTACCTGATTCAGGTACCCTCCTTGCAACTTTAGGGCTGGCACCTGACGCTTTTGGCACTGCGAGTAACTCTGGCTCAGCAGCGCGTTCTATTGCTAACACTATCACGGGGCCTTCTGGCGGAGCTATAGCTGCTGGAGTCCCAGGTTATTACCGCGTGCGCAATTTCGGTGGAGACGTGGTTTTCCAAGGTTCAGCGGGAGGAGCCACTAGCGGTTCCGAGCTTTCGTTCAGTCTCTCTCCTTTTACCGTTGGTGGTGTTGTTGCTGTCAGCTCGTTCACGATATACCTGTCGGAGTAACTAGATGTCGACTGGCGTAGGCATTGCGACGTTTTCTGGAGTTACTGCCAGTAGCGCGAGCGCGGTACCTTTAATACTGTCTCCTGCGTCTATTGTCGCTCAGGCTGCGCGCGCTGCGTCTAACTCATCGGCTTTTCGCCCAATACCCGCGTTACCAGCAGTGCCTATGGGCCAGCCACCAGCGGTTTATAATTTCTTGACAGCTATTAGGAACGCGGCGCAAGTGCAGTACGGCCAGACTAAAAACGAGCTGGACAGGGCCGTGACTGTGCGTGACCTTACAACTAGCGGAGGTGGGTTTACTCTAGCTGCAGGGAACCTTACGCCTGGAACTACTATCACTAACCCGCCGCCTGACCCCCCTAATGTAGGTGTAGGTGTATTACCGGATATAACAGGTGTTGAGTTTGTAGTGACCGCACTTGGGGTCGTCATTACTTGGGATCAAGTTTTCGGTCTAAACAACGGTGCTATAGCTTTTGCTGAGATTTGGCGAGTGGAGGTAGCTGCGTGGAAACCTGACCCTGATGAAGACGTGTGGTTCTATCCACAACTTGAAATTGCGTCTGATTCCGAAGGTG
>Ga0307985_10001564_pt1 | contig 12842 bp, 15 predicted proteins | sample EllFjometageno80_FD_203155 | JGI IMG/M metagenome (GOLD analysis project Ga0307985, IMG submission 203155) | Marine microbial communities from Ellis Fjord, Antarctic Ocean - #80 | ecosystem: Environmental > Aquatic > Marine > Unclassified | place: Southern Ocean | collected 2014-10-09 | reverse complement strand
ACCAATACTATTGGTGCTTCAACCTCGGTAGTGTCTCCAGTATTAGGATTCTCTTCTCGAGTTTTAATATTCATCTCTGGTCGTACGCGTTGTCTGGTTATTTGTATTAAACCAAACTTACTAGGGGGTAATATTTTATGTTTTGCACGATCATCGCTCATTTCTTTAGTCATATGATCGAATAATCTTTTCCGATTGGCAGCTGCTGCCATATCTATAAAATCAATAACAATAATACCTCCCATATCACGCAACCTTAGTTGTCGTGCTACTTCGCTAGCAGCAATTAAGTTTACTTCTAATGCGGTTTCCTCTTGATTATTTGTTTTGTTACTTCGGTTACCACTATTAACGTCAATTACGTGCAACGCTTCAGTATGTTCGATCACTAAGTAAGTTCCCTTACTTCCTGATACCGTTCTACCAAACGCTGTTTTAATTTGACGTTCAATCCCAAATTTTTCAAATAAGGGAGTTTTAGAATCGTAAAACTTAACAATATTCTCTTTGTTAGGTGCAATTGATTGCACATAATTTTTAATCTGTAAGTAGAGTGTTTCGTCGTCTATGTAAATAGTAGAAAACGAATCGTTAAAGACATCTCTAATAATAGATGCGCCTCTATTTAACTCACTTAACACCTTTGAAGGAAGGTGAGCTCCTCGTAACTTTTTGCACATCGCATTCCAGCGATCCATGAGATTTTCTAAATCTCTATCCAGTTCAGCTACTTTTTTGCCCTGGGCTACAGTTCGTATAATAACTCCAAATCCTTTAGGCTTAATACTTGTTACCAAGCGTTTTAACCTGTCTTTTTCTTCCTTAGATTCTATTTTTTGTGAAATAGAAACTCGATCAGAAAACGGTACCAATACAATATAGCGTCCGGCTATTGAAAGCTCTGAACTAATTCTTGGACCTTTAGTGGAAATAGGTTCTTTTACAATCTGAACCAATGTAGATTGATTAGACTTTAGTACATGATTTATACCTCCGTTTTTATCAATATCTTTTTCAAATGGGAAATTTTTTAAAGAATAATCTTTAAGTTTACCTGTGCTTACACTCTTAACGAATTTCAAAAGAGAAGCGACTTTAGGACCTAAATCATGATAATGCAAAAAAGCATCTTTTTCATAACCTACATTAACAAATGTAGCATTTAAGCCCGGAACAATTTTTCGAGTTTTGGCGATAAACACATCACCAACCGAAAACTTATTATCGTCTTCTTCTTTATGTAATTCTATTAGTTTTCCATCTTTTAAAAGGGCAAAATCAACTGATTGTGAACTGGATCTAATAAATAATTCGTAGTTCACGTTTCATTAATTTTTATCCATCATACCTATAAGTATGACAAATGGATTAAACATTATTTTATCACAGGTTATTGAATTCTCACTATTTTAGTGAGAAAAACCCGTCGAAATTAAAAAGTTAAAAAAACTGATTAATTTCATTTTCAAAGAACTTTTTTGATTTTTTAAACTATTGGAATAATTTCTTATTTCTTAGTTTTATGGCGGTTAGCACGACTTCTTTTCTTTCTTTTATGAGTAGAAATCTTTGCTCTTTTTCTTTTTTTACCACTTGGCATAGTAATCTGTTTATATATCTCGATTTAACGAGATGGTTATTATTTTACCTTAACATTAGTTTTTACACCTTGTACAAATACTTTAGCAGGCTTAAATGCTGGTATATTATGTGCAGGGATTTTAATTGTAGTGTTTTTTGAAATATTTCTTCCTGTTTTTTCAGCTCTTTTCTTTACGATAAAACTTCCAAAACCCCTTAAATAAACATTGTCACCACCTTCTAATGAATTTTTTACTTCATTCATAAAGGTTTCAACTGTAGCCTGAACATCTCCTTTTTCCATTCCTAGTTTGTCTGAAATTTTCGCTACGATATCTGCTTTCGTCATTATGTGTTAAATTTATATGTTAAAATTTCTCTTTTTTTCAAGACGGCAAATATATGAATTTTATAATCAAAAAATCTAATGGTAAACCATTAAAATTTAATTAGATAAAGGCTAATTTTGCTAGATGCCAAAAAGTAGCTCGTATTTTAGTAAGAAACTCATATTGTGGTATTTAGCTCATAAAAGAGATTTGCCTTGGAGAACCACCGCCATACCTTATTATATATGGCTTTCAGAAATTATACTTCAACAAACAAGAGTTGAACAAGGGTTGCCATATTATAAAGCTTTTGTTTCTAAATATCCTACCGTAAAAAAATTAGCTAATGCCGCTGAACAAGAAGTGCTAAAATTATGGCAAGGTTTGGGCTATTATTCTCGCGCAAGAAACCTTCACGCTACCGCTAAATATGTTTCAAATGAATTAAATGGTGTTTTTCCTACTTCCTATAGAGAACTTATTAAACTTAAAGGGGTTGGAGATTATACGGCTAGTGCAATAGCTTCTATTTGTTTTAATGAAGCAACAGCAGTAGTAGATGGTAATGTATATAGAGCTCTTGCTCGTTATTTTGGAATTGCTACCCCGATAAATAGTAGTCTTGGAATTAAAGAATTTAAAAATTTAGCACAGCAATTAATTGACGTTGATAAGCCAGGGAATCATAACCAAGCTTTAATGGAATTTGGTGCTCGACAATGTAAGCCTCAAAACCCAAACTGTGATGTCTGTATTTTTAATGATAGCTGTGTCGCATTGCAACAAAAAAAGATTTCAGAATTACCTGTAAAATTAAAAAAGACAAAAGTTAAAAATATTTATTTTAATTATATTGTATTGATTTCTGAAAATAAAAATACCTTTTTACAAAAGAGAATAGGAAAAGGTATTTGGCAAAACTTATATGAATTTCCTCTAATTGAAACCGAAAAAGATTTTGAAATAGAGGAACTCAATAGTTTACGAGTTTTTCAAGATGTCTCCAAAAAATTTGAAATTAACTCTTTGGTTCTTTATAATGAGGTGCCTATTCTTCATAAGTTATCTCATCGAAATATATACACTCGATTTTGGATTGCAGAAACGTCAAAAAATAATTACAAAGCAATTTCAATTAGTCAAATAGAAGCGTATCCTGTCCCTAAACTTATAGGAAATTTTATCACTACTTTTTTCAAATTGAAAGAATCTGGACAAAAACAAAAAAAATAGTTATATTTAAATCACAAAAGATAACTTTGCACAAATAATAAATTTACAATTATGAGTGGTACATTAAATAAGGTAATGCTTATTGGGCATACAGGTGATGACGTTAAAATGCATTATTTTGAAGGTGGTGGAAGTATAGGTAGATTCCCACTTGCGACCAATGAATCGTATACCAATAGAACAACTGGCGAAAAAGTTACCAATACCGAATGGCATAATATAATTGTTAAAAATAAAGGTGCTGAGATTTGTGAGAAATATTTAAAAAAAGGAGACATGGTGTATGTTGAAGGTCGCTTAAAAACTCGTAAATGGCAAGATGATGAAGGAAAAGACCGTTATAATACAGAGATTCACTGTTCAGAATTTAATTTTTTAAGCCCAAAAGGTGATGGAAATAATGCTGCCCCTAATGGAAGTAATGAACCCTTTTAATTTCATTTTTTAGAATTTTGGATATAGAACCTCCCAGTTTATTTTTAGCAGTTGTATTAGAAAGTGGACACATTCTTAGTGTTCTTATTTTATTGATTTTATTAGCGTGTTCCGCCTTAATATCGGGAGCTGAAATAGCATTATTCTCATTGACAGCTAAAGATTTTGATGAGGAATCTTTAGAAAAAAAATCATCTGGTAATTTGATAATTGTAAAAAATCTATTGTCTAAGCCTAAAAAATTATTGGCAACTATATTAGTTGCTAATAATTTTATAAATATTGCTATTATACTTCTATTTGCTTCCCTTAGTGATTTGATGTTTTCAGGAGTTTCTACGCATTATTTTGGTTTAAATCTTAGGTTTCTAATAGAGGTTGGTATTTTAACCTTTATCATTTTATTATTTGGCGAAATTCTACCAAAAGTATATGCTAGTAGGAATAATGTTCAATTTTCTTTATTTATGGCATTGCCTTTAAATTTTTTAGATATTTTATTAACGCCTATAAGCAGCCCTATGAGATCCGGCATACTATTTATTGAAAAAAAGTTTGGAACCCAAAAGTCCAATATAAGTGTAAATCAATTGTCACAAGCCTTAGCGCTAACCTCTGAAAAAGATAAATTGCATGAAGATCATAAAATTCTTCAAGGAATAGTAACATTTGGCAATACAGATACCAAGCAGGTTATGAAACCAAGGATGGATATTTTTGCTTTAGATGAAACGTCGAGTTACAATTCTATAATGCCAGTTATAATTGCTAATGGATATTCTAGGATTCCTGTTTTTAAAGATAATATAGATAACATTACTGGGATTTTATATGTAAAAGATTTAATGCCTTTTATAGATATAGAAGAATTGAATTGGAATGCCTTATTAAGGAAGCCCTATTTTGTCCCAGAGAATAAAAAATTAGACGATTTGTTAAATGAATTTAAGGAAATGCACATGCACATGGCAATTGTAGTAGATGAATATGGCGGAACAAGTGGATTGATTTCTTTAGAAGATATAATTGAAGAAATTGTAGGAGAAATTAGCGATGAATTTGATGATGAAGATCTAGTGTTTTCTAAGCTAGATGAAAATACATTTGTATTTGAAGGAAAAACACCTTTGAAAGATTTTTATAAAGTAATTAAATTAAAAGATCCATCGTTATTCGAAAACACTAAGGGAGATGCAGAAACACTTGCTGGATTTTTGTTAGAAGTTTCAAAAAGTTTCCCAAAAAGAGGTGAAGTTATAAGATTTCATCAGTATACGTTTACAGTTGAAGGTTTCGAAAATAAACGAATCAATCAAATTAAAATTTCTATAAAAAATTAGTATGCGAGTTATCTTATTGCCTTTTATAATATTGCTTTTTGCATCTTGTCAAGATGAGGTAATTATAAAACCTAAAGCTCAATTAAGGTTAACGTATCCAGTAGCGAATTATGAAGAGGTACGTATAGGTTTGCCATATCATTTTAAGAAAAATAAAGAAGCTGTTCTAAAAGAGAAAAGGAATAATGCATTAAATCTATATTATCCTGCTATGAAAGCAACTTTTTATTTAACGTATCAAAAAGTAGGTAAAAATAATCTAGACTCTCTATTAAGAGATGCTCAAAAACTAGCATATGATCATGCGGTAAAAGCGGAAAGTATTTCAGAACAACCCTTTGTAAATAAAGACAAGGGTGTTTACGGGATGTTTTATATGATAAATGGTAATGCAGCTACCCAAGCCGAGTTTTACGCAACTGATAGCGTCCAGCATTTTATAAATGGGGCATTGTATTTTGATGCAAAACCTAATTTCGATTCTATATATCCTGCCGTAATGTATCTAAGAAACGATATGAGAATAATAATGGAAACACTAGCATGGAAAACTAAAGAATAGCGGATAATTTAAATTATCAAAATAAAAAACCCATACTTATAAGAATGGGTTTTTTATTTTGACAGGAATTTTATTTATGCTTTACCTGAATGCTTACAAGCAGTTTTATCACCTTCTTTACATTTTTTGCCTTTATGACCGCAAGCAGCTTTAGCTCCATCTGTAGAAAAAGACTCCACAATCTTCATGTCATTTACAGAATAAGTGTCACTAGCATTTGTTACTGTGTTTTCTAAAGAAGAAGTAGTTACGATAGCTTCATCATATTCAACCATAGCTAATTTTTTGTCAAAATCTACTTTAGCAGATTTTACACCTTCCATTTTAGCAAGTTTCTTTTCAATAGTTTTTGCACATCCTATTGCACAAGTCATTCCTTCGATATTGAATTCTGCCTTAGCAAGAATTGCATCATCAGCTATTTTGCTTTTAGCTATAGTTTCTTCAACCTCTATTGTTTTTACTTGTGGTTCGGTTTTGTTTTTACAAGACCAAACTGTTACAGAGAAAATTACGATTGCGATAACTAGTTTTAAAATTTTCATATTATGAGTTATATTTATATTATACAAAAGTAATAATAGTTTCTGCTTTTCACATTTATTAATCCCATTTTTGCAAATTATTTAACAATAGCTATGTTTCAGAATAATAAAAAATGGATTTTTTTATTCCTTTTGGCTCTTATATGGGGTAGTTCTTTTATATTAATTAAAAAAGGCCTTGTTGGTTTTACACCATTGCAATTGGGTTCTTTAAGGATTATCATCACAGCATTGTTATTGTTTTTAGCTGGCTTTAAGAGTTTAAAAAATTTGCCAAAAAACACACTTAAATGGATTGTTATATCTGGATTTTTAGGTACATTTTTCCCAGCTTTTTTATTCGCATACGCAGAAACAGAAATAGATAGTGCTATTGCTTCTATATTAAATTCTATAGTACCTATTAATACTATTATTTTTGGTTTTTTGGCTTTTAAAATGTACTCTTCTAAGAGACAAATATTGGGGGTGTTAATAGGATTTGCAGGAACCTTTCTATTAATAACAAATGGAGCTAGTATTAATCCAAATCAGAATTATTGGTATGCTTTTTTGGTAATAATAGCAACTGTTATGTATGCATTTAGTATCAATATTATTAAGAGGCATCTGCAAAATGTGTCACCAATAGCCATTGCAGTTGGAAATTTTGCAGTTATAATAATCCCTGCTTTTATAGTTTTACTATTTTCTGGGTTTTTTACTTCACAAGTAATTCAAGGGCCTGATTTTACAATGTCTTTGTTTTACATTTTCTTACTTTCATTGTTTGGTACAGCAATTGCGAAAGTGCTATTTAATAATTTAGTACAAATATCTACTCCAATTTTTGCTTCTTCGGTTACTTACATGATGCCTATAATTGCTGTTTCATGGGGGCTTTTAGATGGCGAGTCTTTTGGTTTTTGGCAGGGAATAGCTACTGTTATCATCTTATTAGGTGTTTATTTAGCAAACTCCAAACGCTAAGGGTTTTAGCAATTAAATTATTTAAATAAAGGGTTTGCTATTATCGTATTAAGTCATATATTTGCACCCGCCTTCAAGAAAGGTAAAATTAATAATAATAAAATTTAAACGAAACGCTATGTTCGCAATTGTAGAAATAGCAGGGCAGCAATTTAAAGTTGCAAAAGATCAAAAAGTCTTTGTACACCGTTTAGCAACAGAAGAAGGGAAAAAAGTTTCTTTCGATAATGTGTTAATGTTAAGCGATGGTAACAAAGTTACTATTGGCGCCCCGGCTATCGATGGAGCTCAAGTAGGAGCAAAAGTCATTAAGCACCTTAAAGGTGATAAAGTTATTGTATTCAAGAAAAAAAGAAGAAAAGGATACAGAGTAAAGAATGGTCACAGACAAGCTCTTACTGAAATAGTAATTGAAAGTATTGTAGGTTCTGGTGCTAAAAAAGCTGCTCCTGCAAAAGAAGCAAAGCCTGCAGCTCCAAAAGCTGAAAAGTCTGCTCCTGTAAAAGAAGCAAAACCTGCAGCTAAAAAAACTGCTCTTAAAAAAGAAGAAAGTGCATCTAAAGATGTTGCTTCCATGACTGTTGCTGAATTAAAAGCAATGGCAAAAGAAAAAGGTATTACAGGCTATACTTCTATGAAGAAAGCTGAATTAATAGCTGCTTTAAGTTAATTTTTAATTTTTAAAACTAAGAGAAAATGGCACATAAAAAAGGAGTTGGTAGTTCGAAGAACGGTAGAGAATCAGAATCGAAACGATTGGGTGTTAAAATATTTGGTGGTCAAGCTGCTATTGCTGGTAACATCATCGTTAGACAAAGAGGAAACACTCATTTTCCAGGAGAAAATGTATATGGTGGAAAAGATCACACTTTACACGCAAAAGTAGATGGTCTTGTAAAATTCACTAAAAAGAGAAACAATAAATCTTACATTTCTATTGTACCTTTCGAGGCTTAAGAAACAAGATTATACGTTATATAAAATCCTTTGACTGTTACGGTTAAAGGATTTTTTTGTATTTAGTAAATTAATTATAATTCAGAGAAATGAAAAATTTTAAAATCGGAATAACAGTAGTCTTATTAGCACTTATTTCTATTAATAAATCTGTAGCCCAAGAAATTATTAAATATGATTATATAGAAGCTATTGTTATTCAGAAAATGAATAATAGTGGAAAAATAAAACGTATTAAGGTTGAAAACCAATCATCGTTAGAAGGCAAGGTGATAACTATTAAAGAAATGGAAGCTATAAAAGGTACATCTAGTTTATTAAATTATATGAATTATCATAATTGGGAATTTATAGATCGCAAGGCTATTACGGAAATTAATAATCCAAATTGGATGAGTTATCTGTTTAGAAAAAAGAAGTAAAACAAAAGCCTTCACTTTTAAAAGTGAAGGCTTTTTAATATTATGAGCTTCCTACTTGCGCAGGCTTTTTTTTAATATCTATAGTACTCGGGTTTGTAAGGGCCTTGAACTTCAACACCAATATATTCTGCTTGATCTTCACGAAGATCGGTCAATTCGATTCCAATTTTTTCAAGGTGTAACTTTGCTACTTTTTCATCTAAATGCTTTGGAAGCATATATACCTTGTTTTCGTAGTTATCTAGATTAGTCCATAGTTCAATTTGAGCTAATGTTTGGTTAGTAAAAGAGTTAGACATCACAAAACTTGGATGTCCTGTAGCACAACCTAAGTTTACCAAACGACCTTCAGCTAACAGAATTATATCTTTTCCATTAACAGTATATTTATCTACTTGTGGTTTGATTTCTATTTTTTCATGGTTATCATTTAACCAAGAAACATCAATTTCATTATCAAAATGACCAATATTACAAACAATAGTTTTGTCTTTCATCGCTTCAAAATGACGACCTTGAACGATGTCTTTATTTCCTGTTGTTGTTATAATAATATCAGCATTAGCAATAACTGTTTCTAATTTTTTAACTTCAAAACCATCCATTGCAGCTTGTAAAGCACAAATTGGATCAATTTCAGTAACGGTTACAATACTACCAGCACCTTTAAATGAAGCAGCAGTTCCTTTTCCAACATCTCCATAACCACAAACCACAACACGTTTACCGGCAAGCATTATATCGGTTGCACGACGAATTGCATCTACAGCACTTTCACGACATCCGTATTTATTGTCAAATTTAGATTTGGTAACACTATCATTTACGTTAATCGCTGGCATTGGTAAGGTTCCTTCTTTCATGCGATCGTATAAACGGTGAACACCAGTGGTAGTTTCTTCACTTAAACCATTAATTCCATCTACTAATTCAGGGTACCTGTCTAATACCATGTTTGTTAGATCTCCACCATCATCTAAAATCATATTTAATGGTTTGCGATCTTCACCGAAAAATAATGTTTGTTCGATACACCAATCAAACTCTTCTTCTGTCATTCCTTTCCAGGCATAAACAGCAATTCCTGCATCTGCAATAGCGGCAGCAGCTTGATCTTGAGTTGAAAAAATATTACAAGAACTCCAAGTAACTTCAGCTCCTAATGCGATTAAGGTTTCAATTAAAACTGCAGTTTGTATAGTCATATGCAAACATCCTGCAATACGAGCACCTTTTAAAGGTTGTTCGTTTTTATACTCTTTACGAAGAGACATTAATCCGGGCATTTCTGCTTCAGCAAGTTCGATTTCTTTTCTTCCCCAATTAGCTAAAGAAATATCTTTTACTTTATTGGTAATGAATGGTATTGTTTTAGTAGACATAAAAATGTATTTTATTCCCACAAAAGTGGAAAACTTGTTATTATATTTGTTTTTTAGTCGAAAAAAAAATTGATTTTTTCGAATTGCAAAAATACACAATATACTTTAATATCTAATGTCTCTTTACAAAACTATAACAGTTAATTCGACTACTAAAGCACTCATTTGGAAGATTGAAGAATCTTATAAGGAGCTCAAAGATGAAATTATCTTAACAGACAAAAGTACTGCTAGAGTAAATAACATGAAGAGTGAGTTGCATCAAAAAGGATTTTTGAGCATACGCCATTTATTGGCTTCTGAAGGATATACGGATCATGATTTGTATTATGATGAAAATGGGAAACCTCATTTACATAATGGTTTGCATATATCAATTACACATTCTTTCATCTTTTCAGCTATTATTATTAGTGATATTGAAGTTGGAATTGATGTAGAAAAGAAACGAGAGAAAATTCTAAGAATCGCTCATAAATTCACAACAATAGAAGATTACCAAAGATTAAATCATCAAGATGTTATTGTTCGGCAGTTAACCATTGTTTGGTGTGCTAAAGAGGCATTGTATAAAAGTTTTAACAGAGTTGGTTTAACATTTTTAAATCATATTTTTGTAGATGATTTTAGCTTGTCTGATAATGAAACAACTGCTGTGGTTGATTTTGAAGATAAAAAGGAGTCTTATCATATTTGGTTTTTAGAATTTGAAGGTTTTGCCTGTGCTTATGCCTTATTAAACGAAAGAAAAAAGAATGAATAAAAGTAGTTCCATTCTCTTACAAATGCATCCGCTAATAAAACAACAACAAGAATCATATCTGGCAGGAGCAGTTATGATGGTAATGGAAACTGTATTTGAAAACCTAAATCTATGAACACAATCGTCGATTTTTTTCTTGAACCCTATCAACAGGTTGCTACCATAAATATTGTTTTAGAATTTATTGCTGCCATATTAGGAATCGCAAGTGTTTTTTATGCTAAAAAAGAAAATATTTTAGTTTACCCCATCGGAATTATCAGCACAGGATTATATGTTTATTTATTATCGCAATGGGCTTTGTATGGCGATTTAATTATTAATATTTACTATACTTTAATGAGTATATATGGTTGGTATATGTGGACTCGAATATCTAAAAAATCCCATGAGTCTCTTAAAATATCAAGAACAAATTATTTAGATAATATCAAGGCATTTGCTATTTTTGTATTTACAGCCATTTTTGTGATTGTAGTATATAGGCATTATAATATAATGCCCGATTTAAATTTTACGGATAGCATTCATTATGCTTTTCAGAAAATAAGCGCTGGTAGTTTAATTGAATTTAGAAAAGCAACTCCTTATTTAGATACACTTACTACTGCAGCAGCATTTGTGGCTATGTGGTTAATGGCAAATAAAAAGATTGAAAACTGGATATTTTGGATCATCACAAACATAGTTTCTATTCCTTTGTATTTTGTTAAAGGGTATGGATTTACTGGTATACAATATACTATCTTTTTTGTGTTGGCATTTTTAGGATATAACGAATGGAAGAAAAACTTAAACAAACAGAATCAAACTGTATAAAAGTGGTTTTGTTTGGTCCTGAATCAACAGGAAAAACAACCCTCGCAAGACAATTGGCACGTTATTATAATTCGGTTTGGGTTCCTGAATACGCACGTGAATATCTTCAGAAAAAATGGAATAATAAGCGTAAAACTTGTGAGCAATCAGACTTGTTGCCTATTGCTATTGGCCAAATGGAATTAGAAAACAGATCAGCTAAAAAAACGAATTCAGTTTTAGTATGTGACACCGATTTATTAGAAACTAAAGTTTACTCGGAGGCATATTATGCTGGTAATTGTGATCCTTTATTAGATAAGTATGCAATTGAAAATAAATATCAGTTATACTTACTAACTTATATCGATACTCCTTGGGAGGCTGATGATTTAAGGGATAAACCAGAAGAAAGATTAGAAATGTTCCTAGCTTTTGAAAAAGTTTTAAAAGAAAATAACAGACCCTATATACTATTGAAGGGTAATAAAAAGGAACGATTAGCAGAGGCTGTAAAACATATTGATCAATTATTAAAAAATTATTAATGAGTTTATCAAAAAAAGACATAAAGCAATTAAAAGAGCAGGGATTAACTATTGAAAAAATTAATGATCAACTCAAAACGTTCTCTGATGGAATTCCTTATGTTGATGTTTTGACTGCTGCTTCTGTTAGTAATGGTATTGAAGCAATTGCTATTGATAACCAAAAGAAATTAATTGAGTTTTATGATTCAAGAAAGAACAATTTAGAGATTCTAAAGTTTGTGCCAGCATCGGGTGCTGCAACTCGAATGTTTCAGTTTTTATTTCAGTTTTTAGAAGATTATAACCCAAATGAAACAAAACTGAATTCGTATTTAAAAAAAGGAGAGCACCAACTTTTAGAAAACTTTATTAATTCAATAAAAGATTTTGCATTTTTAAATGCTGTTCGTAAAAAAACAATAGATCTTTATCCAGAATTTAAGCACGGAACTAAAGGAGTTAGAATACGTTTACTAGTCAAGACACTGTTAGAAGAGCGAGGGTTAAATTTTTCGAATTTACCTAAGGGATTAATTCCTTTTCATAAATATAATAACTATACTGCTACTGCCTTTGAAGAGCATTTATATGAAACCGCTTATTACGCTTCTGTAAATAATAATGCGTATTTACATTTTACAATTTCAAAAAAACATATTGCTTTTTTTAAAGAAGAATTTGAAGCTGTTAAAAATAGAGTCTCTAAAAAAACAAAAACGAAATTTCATATATCTTATTCATTTCAGAAAAAAGAAACCGACACTATTGCGGTAAAAAACGATAATACTTTTTTTAGAAATTCAAACGGTGAATGTTTGCTTAGACCATCAGGTCATGGAGCTTTAATTAAAAATTTAAATGAGGTTGACGCCGATATAATTTTCATTAAAAACATAGACAATGTAGTTGTAGAAGAATATGTAGAAGAAATAGCGCATTATAAAAAAGTATTGGGCGGGAAATTACTTTGGATTCAAAATAAAGTTTTTGCTTATT
>Ga0307985_10001560_pt1 | contig 12857 bp, 10 predicted proteins | sample EllFjometageno80_FD_203155 | JGI IMG/M metagenome (GOLD analysis project Ga0307985, IMG submission 203155) | Marine microbial communities from Ellis Fjord, Antarctic Ocean - #80 | ecosystem: Environmental > Aquatic > Marine > Unclassified | place: Southern Ocean | collected 2014-10-09 | reverse complement strand
CTTTAGTAGCTATTTACTACATGAAATCGTCAGATGAGGAAGATTATGTAGAAAGTTTTGCAGTTGTAGATACCCCTTATTATGGTACTACTTGGGAAGATGGTAATATAATTAGAACTAGAGAGTATAAGAGGAACGAGTAATGAGTTTACTTAGAATAAGGAACTTAAGAAACCTACAAACAAACAATTTAAGAACCCTTCAAACAAGAAGGCGAATGAACCATAAACGGAGTGTTAAAAAGATGTTACGTATAAAACAAATAGAAGGTGAGGATATATTGCTTCGTTACAAAGAAATTAAAGAAGAGCTTGATAAAGCTTTAGAACACTCTAGTGGCGAATGGACAGCTGCCCAAATAGTTTCTAAAGCTATAAGTGAACCTAATTTCTTCCAAGTATGGGAAATACAAAAAGGCAACCATTGGATTGGAATTGCCTCAACAAGAGTTTTAAACTACAACAACTTTGTAGCACTTCACATTATTACCCTCGGTGGGTCCAAGATGTACGATGATATGCCACAATTAATAACTGAATTTGAAAAAATGATTAAAGAGTACGAGAGTATAGATGTACTAGAATTTACAGGTCGTAGGGGTTTTATAAAACAACTTACTACTGTAGGATGGAAAGAGAGATATACCACAATGCGTAAAAGCTTAAAGGAGAACATAGATGTCTAAGATTAAAATTTATAATGGTGTTACAATTAATATGAGCACCAGTGATGTAATAGAAACAGGTAAGATTGAATACGTTGAGTCTTCTAAGGTCTCTTATTGTGGCGGTGGTGGTGATGATCAAACATCTACTACTACTAGCGGTTATGCACCTGAGTTTAAACCTCAGATTAAAAAGATGTTAGACACTGGACAAAGTTTGTACGATTCAGGACAACTGGGGGCCGTAGCTGGTCAAACGCAGACTCAACTGGATGCACAAAAGCAAGGATTAATCTCTGCTGGTAATCAGACATCTTTAGAACAGTCTTTGATGAATCAAGCAAACCAAGGTGTTAATTTATCTGGTATGCGTACTGGCGCTCAACAACAAGCTCAACAAGCGCTTGGTATCAATGCAGCTAATGCAGGTAGAGCAGGGGGCTTAGGTGGTTCTAGACAAATGCTTAATCAGCAATCTATTGCTAATGATTTAGCTGGTAAATTTGGTCAAATAGATTTACAAGCACAACAACAAAATTTCTCTAACAAACAAAATGCCCTTGGAGCTCAAGGTACTGGTGCGGCCTCAATGGCCCAAATTGGAGCTGGACAACAGCAACAAGCCCAGAATCAAGCTGATGCACCTTATAAAGGTCTATCACAACTTGCTAGTATTTTTGGAACTGGTATGGACAAACAGAGTACTACTACTCAATCTGGAGGTAAGTAGTATGATGGATCAAGATAGAGAAAGACAATATAACCCATTTGCGCCTGCTATGTCCAACAGTGGTGCAACTTTAGAGGCTGGGATGCCTCAAATAGCTCCTGCTCAAGCGGCTGCTATGGCAGACCAAGGGGAGTCTGCAAAAGAAAAAGCCATTGGTCTTGCTATGGACAAAGGTATGAACTATGGAGTAGACAAGGGGGCTGGAATGCTTACAAAAGCAATTGGTGGTCTTGGAGCTAGCGGGTCTGCAGCGTCTACTGCTGCTATGGCAGGAAGAGCAGGATTGACTGGTGCTGGTCCGGGCCTTGCCTCTGCTGCTACTGGGGCTGCTGGTAAAGGAGGGGCTGCTGGGGCTGCTGGTGCTGCTGGTGGTGCTGGTATGGCCGGTATGGCTGCTGCTGCTGCACCTGTATTGCCTTTTATAATTGGTGCTATGGCACTTAAATCTATATTTAAGAAATAAAGGATTATTATGGCTTTATCAACAAAAGGAAACGAACTAAATCAATGGAAATTAGTTATGGATGCACAAGCTGGTCAAGGTTGGCAAAATAATCCAATTTATAAAGACAATGCTAGCTGGTATCAATCTGAATTACAAAAATTAACTAAGCCTAGTAAAACATCGGCTCTTTCTAACTTAGGGTCTTTAGGTCAATTTATATCTGACGACACTAATAACTTAGATAATGTTTCAATGTCTACTAACAATGGTTTAAAAGTAAATTTAGCAAACAATAGAAACAAAGAATCTGGAGAACCTAAAATAAAATTAGAAGATATGGATTTTTCTGGATTAAGTTCAGTTGGATCTAATGTAGCTAATAGTTCAATTGAGCCTAGTGTAGCCAATAGCTCTGAAAATAATCAAGCTCAATTTCCAGCTATGCAACCACGTTGGAATGGTGTTATTAATTCTAAAAAAACTAAAAGAGATGATGCGTTAGCAAACTTTGTTAAAACAAATTCAACACCAACTGTATTTAAACCTTATTACTTGCCGTTAGGGGATGGCGAAGAATATTATGTAGAGAGTATTGAAGAGGAAGATTTTCTTGAAAATTCAACTATTGGAGAAAGAGACACTTATATGAAGTTGCCAATTTCTGAGCAGGCTAATTTTTTAGCTAATAGAGTTCCTGCTAAAAATAGATTTGGTCAAGAAATAGGATTTGAACAACCAGCCCCAACAGGTATGGATGCTTTATATCCAGAGTTAGATCCAGAGTTAAACACTTTAATGCCTATGTTAGACGGTCAAACTTTTGTTGGACAGGATGACGCATTAGTTTCAAATTCAGACCCTGAGGGTTTGTTGCAAGAAGATTTTGTTGACATGACCCCTGTTGATAAGCAAAATAAAGAAAGAAATAGAATTGAAAAAAATGAAAAGTATTTTGAAGAATTAAAAATGATTTATCCTAATCAAGGTCTTACAAGTAAATATTATCCAGATTTTGATTACACTAGTCCAGAATTTTTAGCACAGGTTATGGAAGAAAATAATAAAAACTTAGCTGGTGTACACACTTTACACAATCCTTTTAATTCGACTATTGGTTATGAAGATGATGCGGAGTCTCAAGGAAAATATAACCGTGGAAGTGTAGTTGAAAAAGCAACAGGTGTAAATTTAACTGACGAAGAAATTGAAGAAGTTAATACTAGAAATTATAATAAATTGTCTTTAATGGATGATTCTATAATTCTTGAAGATATACAAGCACAAAAAGATGAAGAAACTAGAATAGAAGAAGAAAGACTTCAACAAATACAATTTGACTCTACTACTCCAGACGCTTTATATCCTGAAGCATTACCTGATAAACCACTAGAGCCTGCTCCAATAATAATGGATGAAGAACAAAATTATGCACTGCCTCAAACAGATGCTCAGGTTGTTGATGAAGTTGCTGTTAATGAAACAGATGCACTAAGTGGAGTAAACTTAAGTCAAGAAGATATTGATGCAGAGACTGTAGAAATTGACGTGGCAGGAAACGAGCTTGATGCTACAGACCCTAGTATTAAGACTACGGTGGATGAAGTAATTACTACGTCACAAGCAAACGGTGATAGTCCTGAAGAGACTGAATCTAAACTATCAGAACTCTTTGGGGGCCTAAAAGATATTTTTGGGGTCGACAACAAATCACTACTTAGAGCTTTTGTTAAATATGTAGGTGGTCGAGTGTTTGGTCTTTCTTCGGGTAAAGCTGCAAACTTTGCTTGGAAAGGTATTGAACAAGATATGGCTACTAATACTGCTAAAGGGGCTGAGGCTAGAAAGTATGCAGATAACATGGCTGCTTATGGTACACAATATGATGCTGCAATGGCTGCTGGAGACACTGAAGGGGCCAATAGAATACTTCAAAAGATGAACACTGAATCAGGTATAGATAAATCTGACCCTGAAAAATACTATGAAGGTTTAGAATTCTTGCAGAATAAGAAAGCAGAAGCAATAACTTCTGGTAATACAGAGTTAGTTAAAGGTATTGATGCTCAAATTAAAAGATGGGAACAAGGAGGTATTGATGGTACAACTACCCCTACCGATATATACGATATAAAAGTTCAAGATGAAAATGGAAATGAGTTAATTCTTAATGCCAGAGATGGAGCTAATGGTCGTATGGTTCAAATGCCTAATGGGGAATTTGTTGATTTAAAAGATTTTAAAGCAGATGGTTTTGGAACTATTATGCATGCTGGTCAAGTTAACGCTAGTGGTGCTGGACCTACTACATTTAAAATGGCTGGTCAAAGATACAATTCTGAAACAGATGCTGATTTTGAAAAACAACTTGAGAGTATTGATGAAAAAGTTGAAGCAGGTACAATGTCAGAAGAACAGGCTTTTAATGAAAGATCTATAATTCAAAATTCAAACAATAACAGAAACTCCGATGGAGAGTTGTATAAAAAGAAAATACCTTATGCAGAATCAATTAGTGATTCAGGTGTTGCATTCTTTCCTCCTCAAAAAGATGCTGCACAAAAAGCTTCATATCAATTAGCAGAAGGAGCTAGAGGTTTAGCAAAACTTGAAACTATACAGTCAAATCCAAAAGCTATGTCAATGGTTAACAAATGGACAGCTAAATGGCAAAGTATTTCAAACACTAATAAAATGTCTTATGGTCAAATATCGACTTATATTGCACAAAACTTTACTGCCAATCCTCTTCAACAAGCTTATTATATGGGTATGTTAGAATTAACTACTTCTAAATTAAGACGTGATACTGGTGCAGCTTACAATATGAAAGAAATGATGGATACTATGGAACGTTATACAAACTTTAAAGATACTTCAGGGGACGTAACATCAATGAAATTGTCTAATGCTGAATTAGATTTAGAAGCAATAGCTGGTAATACTAGAAGTGGACCATATTGGTTAGGTGTTTTAGATGGAACCTACAGACCAAGTGATGCTTGGCAAAACACTATAGGCAGTATTTATGACATGATGGAAAATGAAGGTGTTTATACTACTTCTGGTGGTAATGGTGATAATAGTAGTGAAAGAGATTTTTCTGAATACGATACCTAGGGAGTAAATAATGGCTGAATATACAAAAGAAGATTATTTAACAAAGCTAGAAATGGCTAAAAATAATCAAGATGAAGAAGCTATCCAGCATTTTCAAAATAAAATAAATGAAATTGATACTACTGAAAAACTTTTTAATCAAAAATCAATGGCAATAGCTAATGAAGATGATGAGGCAATTGCACATTTTAATAAAAGAATAGAAAAAGAAACAAAGTATGGAGACACAGGTTTAAAAGGTGATGATTTAATATTTGATAATCTTAACAAATATGAAGGTTACAATAAAAATCTTATATCCTATTACTCAAAAAAAGATAACAGACCAACACTTGGTGATGTAGATTCAATGTATGATAAATCTGGTAATTGGATTGGTAGCGAAGACGACCTTAAAAATTTAAAAGAAAAGAACTTTGAATATTGGAATGCTACTACTCTTAATATTTTACAAATGGGTGAGACTGCTATTGAACTTTCCCAAATGAACGATGAGGAAAAAGATATTGCTAAGAGTCTTTTTGAAACTTATGAGAAAACCAAAATAACCGGTGAAGGTTCAAGAAGTGGTTTTGAACAAATGAAAGATGCTTGGCACGTTCTTTACGACCCATTAACTTGGATGGGCGGTAAGTTCTTAATGGCTCCTGCTCAAAAAGCAGCTACTCGAAAAGGCATTATGCTTGCTCTTACTAAAGGTAAAAACGCTACAATTAAAGGTACACCTGATAAATTAAAATTAGCTAGAAAATTAAAGGAATCTGAAAAAACCAGAAACTTTGCTGACAGTGCCGCTAAATTTGTTGGTCCTAGAACTGTAGAAGATACTGCAGAAAACGCTGCAAAAATATTAGCTTCTCAAAAAGCTACTGCAGAAAGAGCTAAACTAAGTTTAAAGAAAAAATTACTTAAAGACGGATTAAGCCAACAAGAAGCAAACGTTGTTTTAAAAAGTGCTACAAAATCTACTACTAGAAGATCGGCAGGTGTTGGTGGTGCTTATACAGGTGTTTATGATGCAGCTTTACAAACTGGTCTCCAGAATCAACTTGATCCTGATAGAGAATTTAGTTGGATGCAAAATGCCGCTGCAACTGGATTAGGTGCAGTAGCTGGTGGAGCTATTCCTGCCGCTGGTAAATTTGGTGCATGGGCCCTTCAAAAGCCGGGCTCTATGATTCAAAATGCCTTACCTAAACTTAAAGATAGAATAATGGACCCACTAGGGGTTATAAGAGACCCTATTGTTAGATCATTAGGTGGTAAAAAGGCTGCTAGGACAGGTGTTGCAGAAGAAGCAGAGGCTGCATTTAGAGATAAAATAAATAAAGGATCTGCTGAATCTGCTGAAGATGCTCTTGCAAATTTAAAAAGTGCTAAAGATCAAGGGTTTAAAAAGTTTGAAAAAGAGTATGAAGATCTTGGTGATTTGGAAGATGTAAATGATTTAATGGGTAAAAGGCAGGCAATGGAAGACCCTGACGAAGCTATGAAACTTTTAGAAGACCCTAATTCTACTTTATTAACAAGGGATTTAAAAGAAATTAGAAACTCTTTAAATAGATCTGATTCTCCTGATAAAGCTCAAACCCCAATTAATGATTTAACATATACAATAAATAACATTGCTAATGGTAATTACTCTCCTACTAAAGGTCTCAGAGAATTTAGAAGAATAATTGGAGATGCAAGTACTTCTGCAAATAAAACAAAAGCTGCCGATAGAAGTATACTTAATAATGCAAACAATAAAATTAAAGATTTGTTTAAAACAGCGGCTAAAAGAGCAGGTAAAGGAGAACAATCTGCAGCTATTGATAAAAAATACGGTCAATTTGCAAGTACTCTTGCTGATAAAAAAATTAGCAGTATGTTAGTTAAAGGATCTGACACCCAGAGACAAATGAAAGCTGCTATATCTTCTGGCAACTCATCTTTAATAAGAGAGCATCTTGCAAACATAACAAAGCTTTCTAAATTTTCAGATAACCCTGCAGCTTTTATGGAAACGCATAGAACAGCTTTAAGAAACATTGCTAACGAAACAATGTTTTCTGGACAAACAGCAACTACTTTTAAAAGATACCTTTCAAACACAGATGGTAAAAATATATTAAAACAAATATACCCTAGACTTAAAGAAAACATTGATGATTTAGCTAGAATACAAAAAAACTCAGAAGCTGGAGGAACTGTTGGTATGTTTGCAATGAGACTTATGACTACAGCAGTTGCTGGTGTTTATGGTTTTGGAGTAGGTGGACCATTAGGTTCAGCTATTGTAGGTGGTTCAGGTTATATTGTAGTTGAAAAAATGTTAGCATCAAAAGCATTTCAAAAAATGGCTATGAAAACATTTAGAAAAGAACCTACTAAAAACCCAAGCCAATTACTTGCAACAGCAAAATGGTTTCAAAAAAGATTTCCAAATCTATCTGAAGAAGAGGTAAACAAAATGGGTAACATTTTATTTGGAGGGTCTCTTTGGGGATACGTTCTTTCTGAAACAGATAATTTAAATGGTAAAATCAGAGGTGGAATTAAGTTCACTGGAGATACAGGTAAAGATGTAATAGATTTCTTAACACAAGAAAATACTCGATCTGAAGCTTCTGAAAACTTAGATCAAGTTGCTCAACAACTAGGTGTAACAAATTTACCGGGTTTTCAAGATAGTGTATTTAGTGATTTTGAAAATAACCCTTCATTAATAACAAGGTAGCTCTATGACAAGTAAATTATTAGGTCCAATGATAAAACATTTAAGTCAAACAATGGCTGATGCTTTAGTTAGAAAAGATACTAAAACTGCAAAACAAGTTGAAAAAGTTCTTAGAAATCCTAGAAAGCTTGAAAGAGATCTTATAGTGATGGAAAAAATACAAAATGGTGAAATGGAACCTATTCCACAAGGAGATTTAATACCCGGTAAAGAGATTGCCAAAACCATGGAAGAAAATCAACTAGTAAATCAAAACGTAAACGGTGGTAGAGGTTGGGACAAAGATACAATTGAACATGTTAAAGATAATGACTTTAGGCAATCCGAAGAAAAAGTTCAAGACTTAATTGATTACGACCCTGCTTTAAAAGATTACATTAAAAGTAACCCTGCAGATAATGAAAGTCTTCAAAGTGCTGATATGAGTAAAACAGTAATAGAGCCTATAATCCTTGGAGCCGATGGTCTTGTAAAAGATGGTTATAAAAGAATTAATGCAATGGCAAAGGCCGGTTTAGGTGAAACAAAAATTAAAGTATTAGCTGGAGAGTCTTCTAATTTTCCTAGCATTAATTTATCTGCAAACGCTGATGATGTTGTATTAGAAAGAATGGGAGGTTTTGTAGAAAACTTAAGAATTTTAGTCAATGATAGTGTAAATACTAAAATGAAAACATTGAACGCTACTAACGTATCAACAACTTTTCCTCCAATTGAAAGAACTGGAGCTGCTAATATTTTAAAAACAGCAACAACATTAGAAAACGGAGATTCTGTTTTAGATGAAACTTTAATGACAGGATTAGCTGTTGATATTTTAAAAGTTTTTAAAGACAACACAGGTGGTAAAGAGGGCGGTAGGGTTTTTAAACAAGGTGATCAACAATACTTAGCGCCTAAAAATATGAACAAATTACAAGAAGATATAGGAAATGCTGCTGAAAGAAGAATATTAGCTAAAATTGAAAAGACAAAAGGCGTTAGTGAAAAAGATTTAAAAAGAACAATGAAAAGAGAGGATAAATCTGCATTAGCTTCAGGTTTAATAACTATGGCTAGAGGCAATTTTGGTAACAACAGAGACGTTGTTTCATTGCCTGAAAATGTTTTTGGACCAGCTAATCTTAAAAGACCTAGCCTTATTTTAGAAAAAAAAGTATACACAAAAAATGACAAAGGTATTACTCAAAAAGAACTTCTTTTAACTACTTCAGATTTTTACAATGATTGGTACAGAACTCCGTCTATAAAAAGAAATATAAAAGGAAGTAACGGAAAAAGATGGATAGATCTTTTTGAAGGACCAATAGACCCAACATTACCTGCTGTTAGACCGCATGGAAGATGGAAAGTTGTAGACGGTAAAATTGTAGAAACGCCAATTGGTCTTCTTCCAGAAGATTTTCTTGCTGGTAGGGATAGAAGCAAATACTCTTTGTCAACATACGACCCTGAGGTTTTAAACATACTTAATAAAACTGCAGTAGGTGTAGACCCAGAGCTTTACGCAGGTTGGAAGTTCTTATCTAACGAAGGGTTTTTTAAAGACAACGGAATGACTAATGTTCAGTTTAATAAAACATTAGAAAAATCTGGATTAGAAGACCATGAAATGGGTTTGGTAATGAATTATTTTAAAGACATTGCCAGCGCTAAAGCAAATCATATAGCACAAGAAAATGCAGAAAGGCTTAAAGAAGGAGTTCCGCCTTTAACTAGATTAGAAGAAGTAAACGCTTTTAAACCTAAAGTAAACAAAGTAAGAAAAGATATTACAGACGCTTACAAAGAAGCATCCCTTGATGCAAAAGAAGGAACTAAAGGTGGAAAAATAGATAATATAGTTGAAGACCTTTTAGATATTTACGGAACTTTACCTGTAGCAAGAGATGTGCAACAGTCTCAAAGATCTGTAAGAAAAAGACTTATTAAAGAAATAGAAAGAAGATTTAATTTACAAGATAACGCTGAAGTTCATACTCTTTATAAATTTGATTATAGAGGAAGAGTTTATTCAATAGACCCATCAGGGGCTAATGTTCAAACCGGTGGTTTTGTTAGACACATGTTTAGGTTTCCTAAAGAACTTGGGATAGATATTACATATGGAGATCCTTCGTTTTTAAGAATTGTAGACGATCTTGTGTTGTTTGAAGATTTCCCAATGGGTGGGGCCCAAATAGGTAAGTCTAAATCTTCAGGATTAGAAAGAAATGCTTATTGGAAAATGAATGAAAAGGAATATTTAAAAAGAGCTAAAGAAATTTTAGAAGTTTTTGAAGAGGGTAAAAACAATAAAGAAATTTTTAAGCAGTATAAAAATAAAGCAAAGTGGTTAAGAAATAGAAAAGACGCTGGTCCTTATATGTCTGCATTACTAGAGATTGGGAGAATAAGAAGGGCTTATGATACACCTTCTAAACAGAATGAGCTTTTTGAACAAGGTACTACTCTTGGAAAAGCAATTCAAACTGATTATAGTCCTGTTACATCTGGTGTTATGTCTGTTGAAACACCCTCACGTCAAGCATACAGATCTACTTTTGCTTTAGAGTTTGATGCACCACAGTCTGGTTCTCAACACATATTAGCTCAATATGGCAATACAGAAGGTTTGTTTAAAACAAGTGTTTTTACTGAAACAGAAGGTAAAAAACGATTGTTATCTAGTGATGAGTTGGCAGACTTACATGCAGGTGTCCCGCCAGAATCAATAGCACCTGATTTATATGCAGACATTTCTGTTGACTACGATGATTTTTTTCAAGTAGTTTTAGCTGATTTAAGAGCAACAGACCCTGCTAAAGCTCAGGCTTTTGAAGAGGCAACTAAAGCTTTTATGAAGTCAGGAAGAAATATTACAAAACCTATAGTAATGAAAATACCGTATGGTGCCGGTTTTGATGGTCTAAAAGCTGGTCTTTTTGAACAACTTACTTCTAGAAATAGATTACAATTAAAAGAAGCAGGAATTGATCCAACTGAACTTATGAATGTACATTGGTCAGCTATGGAGTCTGCTTTAAAAAAGGGTCTTAAAACTCAATTTGAATTTAGAGAGTGGATGAGATCTTACGGTAAAATATACGAAAATGCGCCAATGGAAACTGGTGTAGCTAGAAAACCTTTATTAGTAAATTCTCCTTCGGGAGGTGTTTCTGATTTTACAATCTATGCTACAAGTGTTGAATCATTAAGAGGTAAAATTAACCCTAAGAGGGTACCTGATATTGAAGTTAAAAGTTCTACAAGAAGTGAGTCTAAAGGTAAAGGTTTAGGAAGAAGAGAGGTGAAGGTATTTGAAGATGTTCAATACACCGATACTGGAATAACTGCATTAGGTCCTAATGATCTTAAAACTAAAAAAGCTTACCAAAAAGCAATAGAAAAAGGTAAAGCTCCTAGAGATTTAGGTCTATTAGCTGTTGATGGTAGAATGCTACAAGAAGGCCCGTTTGGTGTACAAGAGCAAAAAAACATGTATGGAGCTTTAGCCCCTAATGCAACTCACAACATAGATGCTGGTTTCTTGCAAAAACTTGTAATAGCGGCTGATAAAATTGGAATACCTGTTATGGTTGTCCACGATGCTTTCTTTATCAGACCTACAGATATTGACGCTTTTAGAAAATTATCAGGTGAGGTCTTTAAAGACCTTCATAATGGGTATAATCTTAGAAAAGAAATGATTGATTCACTTCATGAAGCAACTGGTATTCCAGTAACAACTATAATAAAGAAAATAGAAGCTGACTTAGCTGATAAAATGCCTGATCTTGCGTCAGACGCTATTGAAGGTTCTAGGTCTGGATATTATATTGATAGAACAAAAACTGAAAACATAACTAAACTTTCTCAAGACGGAGGCCCAATAGAAAATATTGGATTTGACGATATGTTTTCACCAAAAGGTGATGTTATTAAACAAAGATCTACTACAAGAGGTGATGATATTACCATGGATAATGTAATAAGAGGAGGTTAAGATGGCTAAAGAGTATAAAGATCATAACATATTGGCCCACAAAGGGTACACAGATGAGTATATGTTAAAAGAATCTGGAGGACCTGAGAAACTTGCAGGCACTCCTAGGGTTAACCCGTGGATGATTAATAATGAATACAGGCTAAATAAAAAGGCAGGTATTCCTATTAAAGAATGTAATGAGTTAAGGTCTGCGGCTCAAAGGACTGTAGCCGAAGTTAAACGACAAAGAGGCTACTAAGCTCAAGCGAAAAAAAAGGTCGCAAAGAAGACATTGATTGTCTAATTTGCGACCTTAATTTTTCTACGACTTACTATCTGTTACTATCTCAGGTGTTTCTTCTTTCTTATCTTCTGTTTCAAAAGGGCCATTCTTAGCTTGAATTAAAAAACTAACTAAGTTACTAAGCTCTGTTTCCCCTAATGGGACATCTGATATCTCATAGATAGTTGTATTAACAATTGGCGAGCTAACGTCAGTTGTTTGTATAGTTACTTTTGCCATTACTTCCATATTATTTCACCTCTAAAATTTTAGTTATAGTGTTCTCTGTAAACCATCTAAAATTATTCTTAGAGGCCCACTCACCATGTGTACATTTGGTTCCATCTTTTCTAACCTTAGCTCTAGGCATAGGTGTTTTATAGTTATAAAAAAGAAAAACCAACTCTGTCCCAAACGGTAAAGCATCTCTTATAAACAAATACTTACGAGCTTCAGCAGAGTCCATAAACCTACCCTTAGCTTCAATTAAAACATCACCTATTTTAAAATCAGGATGATAGTGATGATCAACAGTGTAGGGTATCTTATCGGGATGAAACTCACAAGGTGACATTATGCCATCTCTTAAGTCTCCTTCCCACTTAGAGTCTGCGTTTCTTACTTTACTTTTCCAGCGATTGTTAGGTTTATATCCCATAATTTAGTCCTCGTCTATCCCTAAATGGATAGAAACCATACTTATTATAGAAGAATAACACCACTCGCAGAAGGTAACTGGTGATATGCCAAAGTAACCTTGGACTCCACCACATGATGGGTCATAGTCACTTCCGCATATTGAGCATTCATCTTTAGGTTCTAAAGCGTTTTCCTCCGAGTCTGACATAGTTCTCCTATTTGTTTTTATTTCTTAGCTTTCTATAAAGTTCGGCAGTCCTATCTGTTGGGATAAGACCACCGGTTTTTTT
>Ga0307985_10001559_pt1 | contig 12858 bp, 5 predicted proteins | sample EllFjometageno80_FD_203155 | JGI IMG/M metagenome (GOLD analysis project Ga0307985, IMG submission 203155) | Marine microbial communities from Ellis Fjord, Antarctic Ocean - #80 | ecosystem: Environmental > Aquatic > Marine > Unclassified | place: Southern Ocean | collected 2014-10-09 | reverse complement strand
CGTACGCAGGGAACATAAGGCTTAAGTCTAGTCATTGCACTAGAACTAGTAACAACGACTCTGCTTAGGTCCTGCCAAGCATGGGATAACCTTTACATTCAAGAGAAATCTATTATCTTAAAATTTAATTAAATTTTATCAAGATGATGACCTTGAATATAGAGAAAGTCCCAAATCAAGAGTCTAGTTTACTAGTAGTTTACTCTACGAGTGAACCTCATTTATGAATAAACTTTCCATAAAGAGGAGATTGAAATGCTATAACACATTAGCTATTTTATATCCTCCATAGTTGAATCCTATAGAAAAAACTCTCTCCGATAGATCTTGAGTGGCTTTTAATCCTCGTAGATCTAATAAGGGGAACGTGATTTCGACTAGGAACTCAAAAGATGCGCCGGCCATACTAGGCTGATGTACAGATCGGCTCTCGTCATGGACATATCGTTACATTACACATTTCTGTACCCGCGCATCCAAGTTCCTCGTTCTAAAAGGAAGGCTCGTAACCCGAGTCGGGTGTTTTATCTTTTTTTCCACCCACCCACCCTCTGAATAATAGTGAAAGCGATATTCAGCACATTGGGATAACCTTTACATTCAAGAGAAATCTATTATCTTAAAATTTAATTAAATTTTATCAAGATGATGACCTTGAATATAGAGAAAGTCCCAAATCAAGAGTCTAGTTTACTAGTAGTTTACTCTACGAGTGAACCTCATTTATGAATAAACTTTCCATAAAGAGGAGATTGAAATGCTATAACACATTAGCTATTTTATATCCTCCATAGTTGAATCCTATAGAAAAAACTCTCTCCGATAGATCTTGAGTGGCTTTTAATCCTCGTAGATCTAATAAGGGGAACGTGATTTCGACTAGGAACTCAAAAGATGCGCCGGCCATACTAGGCTGATGTACAGATCGGCTCTCGTCATGGACATATCGTTACATTACACATTTCTGTACCCGCGCATCCAAGTTCCTCGTTCTAAAAGGAAGGCTCGTAACCCGAGTCGGGTGTTTTATCTTTTTTTCGACGTCGGCCCACGGCCGCGCCGAGTTCGGGTTCCCTCACGCACCTCGTGAGGCCCGAGCCCTGTTTCTCGAAACAGCACGGGGAAGAGCGGAACCAGACCTAATCTGGAACGGGGCACCGAACTTTGTACGGAATTCCCCCCCCTCTACCGGAAACCGCAATCCCCCTTTCTTGGGAGGGTCAGTAATAACTGTCCTGCGATTGATAATCTACCCGGACGACACCGTTTTCGTTCCTCAACGATACTCGGTAATCACGCAAACCCTAGGGTACACGGTCCGTCACCAACACCAACACATAAATGGATCTCGGAGAAACACTCGACCCAGGTGTGGCTACGGTAATGTCGACAGGCGTTAAAAACCTGCTTCATCGAATATCTAAAGTGGAACAGTATGCCTCGATGGCGGTTGTCACCCGGTATTTGAAAGAAACGTACTCAGATGCGTTCAACCACATCCATGTCTTAAATCAGGATGTGTCTACAACGAAATTGGTCGATGCCATCTGGGAGCCACTTGGCGCCGCGGCCGACGCAAACGCAGACCACCCAGGTTCGCTTCAAGGTCTCGAAAACGAGGACCGACTGCTACAATTCTGCCTCCAGGGCCCAGGCCCCTCAGGCCCAGGACATAAAAAGCTCCTTCCCCACTACACCGAGGGCGACTACACAGACACCAGCGAATCATTTTCTGTACCCGCGTCCGAGAACGGTCGGACTACAGGTGATGTTCACATCGCAGAATTTGCTGCGATACTAGTGGACGCAACAAAGCCATGGGGGGGGCACAACAGTGCTATCCTCCAACACTTGGCATCAGCAAAAATGAGGACAAAAGTACTTCAACTTTTGACAGCGATGGATGTGGGCTTCACCACCACCACCACGTCCTCCAGGCTCGCAATAGCGCCGCCGACGACAGAGGCAGGGACCACCGCGGAAGCCCTAGCGGAATACCTAGCCACGACCAAAACAGAATCAGAAAAGTCTCAGGTAAAATCAGGCCACATGGCTGATGAAGAACGCCTAGTTGCCTTCTTAGACCGCTGTGGCTTTAAAATCAAACTGTTGAACCTTTTCTCGACTGACAACCCGAAGGACGCACCACTGCGAAGACTCATCCTGGGAATGAACGTAATAGACGGCAACGACGCCGGCAGCACGATCAAGCTGGCCGCAGTTATACGTGGTTTCCTTTTAATTAAAACGCGGGCCCCACACAGCATTGCAACAGGGGTCATGCAAGACTTAGCGCAGGTGCATGAGCGCGTATGCCACAGCATGGAGGCATCAGTGACGGCTTTCATGGGGGCTTTCTGCACTACAGAGTGGCACAAGACAACAGTACAATACTTCGTTGATCTAACCCGCACCCCGATGAACTTCAGGAAATTCCCTGGGCCGAACGCACTGCTGGCCACAGCTTTTTGCTATGTCTTAAACGGGTCCGACAACAAGGGCCTGTTTAAGGGTACGGATATCGCCCGCCTCGACGAAATCGAGGCAATGTATATCAAATTCTTTCAGATTTTGAACATTCGCGATCCCGTTGCTTTTTCTCCCAATCGAGCCAAACACTTTGTGGCCAACCTGCGTGGGTCGGTCTCAGGGGCAATGGCAGCGGCGTGCAACCTGCCGGACCCAATCAAGAACTTGGTCGGCGTGCTCTATATAGCACAACCAAGCCTTTCCTTGGTGCTGGAACAGCTCGAATCACTACGAGCACGAACCATGGGGCAGGACGCGGCAGTGACGCACCAAGAACAAGAATCGTTCATCAAGTCCGTAGGACTTTCGACTTTAAAGGACGTCTCCGAAGACGAAGATGAACTACAAGATCTACTGGACCAGCAAGAAGGCCCAGCCGTCCAACCTCCGACCATCGATGTGACCGAATCCAGCGTCGTCATGGTCGACTTCATGCCCGACGTCGTCACCTTAACACACGGCCACGACATCGCGGACGTACCACCGAAATGGAAAAGCGAACGGCGCATCCTGGACAAATATCGCGAAAACCTACAGGATATGGTGAGTTGTCACAAGATCGAAGACAAGTTCGGGCCAATTACCTCGCGCTCGTCGATACAGCTCAAGGCCCTGGGCAACACCGTGGAGTTCGTTGCAGGTGACTGCATTTTTATCATCCCAACGGTGGATTGCACCGATATGGCAGCCATGCAACGTGTGGGGCAGAGTCCCCTGCTTTTCCAGGATTCAGCCTACTCTTACTACGGAGGGACACAGATGGGAGGTAAACCTATCCGCCATTTTCCCACGCGTAAACACCCCCTCACTGAATCCGACGGGGGCGAACGCGCTAAGGGTGGAACCAAGAAAAAGAAAAAAGAAGATGGGCGCAAAGCCAGCCCACAAAAAAAGAATCCAGTTTCTCCTCGCATTGGCAGCGGCACAGAACAGGAAATGGCGACCCGAAAACAGTCAACGCGTCCAGGTGGCCTTACCCCAGGCGAAGCCGGACAAATCGAAACAGCCATGATCGTTCACGGCAAACTGTACTCCGCGGCGTCCGATCCCGAGTCGCAGGCAAATAAAAAGAAAAAATGGACCTTCACGAAAGTATGGCCGGACCTTGATGGAAAGAAACAAGTGTGCCGTCGCAGCGTCTACGGCGCCATGCTCGACTGTGACCATGTAGTGGTGAATCATGGACATGTGGTGGTGAATCATGGCTGCCGCGCCCCTCTGGTGGACGGCGTTCGCCTCTGCGACAATCCCCATCTCTTTGAACCAACGCACCCACCTACTCAAGGAGACAAGAAAGGAGCATGGATAAAAGATCCAGCCAAGGACGAAAAGCCACCAGCTCTGGATCCAGCCGATACAGTCCCCCTCGCACTGGTCAAGGCTGTCCGACAGATCTTGGCAGGCGAAATCGCCCCGTTCGATCACGACAAGTGCTTCTGCGCACGCCACCAGGTCTCAATGAGTGAGCCCACCGAAGATATCACCTTCCAACAAGGCCTAGATCGCGCTAAAGCCTTCTACAAAGAGCTACAGTAAGTAGCATGACCATGTCTTCGATGTATTCGTCGTCGTAATACAATGGATTGAGTACGACATTCATCTTGTGTCTATGAAAGCAACCCAGCCTAAATTACATCGCGTCATGTGTGCAGCGAATTTTCTCGCCCTGAACAGAACACCACATCATGGTTGCTGACGCCGGACCGCCTAAATGTACTCCCATGTCGTCAGCTTGAGTCGCGGCAGCACCGTCATCACAAACGACAACGAATACAGCGTGCACGCACGTCAGCACTCCGAATCCCGAAGGAGCTCCCACACATGATATGCGTGGCCTCGGACCCACCCTGCCACCGACACGAACAGCCATCCACCGATGGCCTGGACGAGCTGCACTCAACGCCAGTGTCACCTCTACCAACCACCACGACAGATCGCACACCTGTGCCCTGCGCTGACAATGAGACCTGGCCATGCCTCCATAGCAGCCAGTGGGGCGATCAGGATTTTCCCGGCCACCATCCCTCTCAGAAACAGATGGATTGGATAGACAAAAACAGCATATACAGATTGTCAGACCTGCCACAACGGGTGCGCAATCAACCATGGTCGATGCTGAACATGACCCGGCAACATACACGGTCCCGTACCCTACCAACCAGAACAGCTCCCGTGAATCACATCCCGACCGGATGCCCCTGGCAGGTGTTTCGAGCAGGGCGCATTAACTATCGCGATGCAGGATCATACATACAGCACTGGATGGACACGCACCCCCGTCAAGTGCACAGCGATGCGATTGGTCGTCACTCGCATTTCACGGCCAAACAGTTGTGGGGCTTTGTGGAGCACTGGAGCTCAAGACACAACGATGGCCTCGCACGCGACATTGAGCTCGATAAACAGGGCAATGCCGGGCGTCGACGGCGTTACGCCTTGGTGTTGCGCATTCCAGCACGCCTAATCGAAGGAGCCGGTACCACCAAATGGGACTTCCGTCCATACTGGACAGCGCGAGCTATGGGCCTCCCGACTAACAAAATCAACATATTACCACTGGATGAGTCCAAACCAGTACAACCCAAGTATGACATCTACGCGCTAAGCAACCTGTTCACGCAGGCCGGTCTTACCGATTGGGATGGTCTTTCGCAACTATGCGAGCTGGGGGTCTTTACACATTCCACAGCACCGTGTGATATGATTCTGCACCCTAACTATCGCACCGTGGCACACCATGCCGTTGAGGCGCATGACCTTAAAATGCAAGAACAACGTCATGGCATCGTATCGCCAGCGTACATAGGCCCCCCCTTGATTCCATGTCGCATGCAGCCATATAGTGCGGTGGTACAGCCACCAAAACTCACACCACGCTTCTGCGCCGACCTTGGCAGCCCACGGGGCGACGACGACGGAGCGGGACTCAACAGCATTAACACTCACATCGACTTTTCCAATACAGAAAACTTTCGCAAACTGCGGCTGCCTGACCCACTCACTATCGCGTCCGACGTGAGCCGCCTGCAGGCTGGGCTACCAGCAAGTTCCCACCCTATATGGATCGGAGCCGCCGATTGGTCGAAATGGTATAGACAGTTGCCAAAGCCACGGAGCGAGTGGTGGTTCCAAATAGTAGGCATCGATCCCGGGTTCCGGATCGATTACGCTATGATATTCGGCGACGCAGCCGCACCTGATGGAGCGAACCGTGCCGAGGACATTTTCCTAGAGCTGATATATTTTAACCTAACCACGATGCTGAAAACAATTCAGGAAAGCGCCACCGCTGCGCGGTCGCAGCGTCAATACTATCAAGTGGTAGACGATTGGGTACGCACACGATGCGCAGCTATACGACAGTCTCACCCCGAACAATGGCAAGACCCCGAGTTCCGCCGACGCCAGCACCGTAACATAATGTTGTGTGGATTTTTCGACGACACGATTTTCGCTGCACCGGGGCAACCCACGCAGTTCTATCGACACGTGGTCTACCAAGACCTCTATTATGAAGACGGTCTTTTCTCCATGCTGGTCCGAGCGCTGTTGCAGTTCGCCGATGACTTACACATCGACATCGCGGCCCACAAACTAACGTGTGGCACCCCAGATGGACGGACAGGAATATTGTGTTATGCACTCTGGTGCGAAGACCGCGATAAACATGTGCCCCCAGCACGGCGCCGCGTTATGTGGACATTGGCGCCAGGTAATATGAAGGTGCTGGGGAAAGAAATTGACCTACAGCAACAACGGGTGTACGATACGGAACAGCGAGTGGCGCAATTCGAGCTACAAATCCTGTCGCTGATCGATCTGTCTAAAAAACACACTCGCAATGGGCGGCCAACGGTGCCCGTCATCTCGTACCAAAGGATGCTGGGTGTCGCTTTTTATATTGCCGTCACTGAAACGTCGTATCGGCACCTACTGAACGGCCCAGTGCGCCCCTTAAAGCTCTTGAATAGCCTGTACCCCGAGTTGGAGCGACAGTACCGGACCAACCCGAAACGACACGGCCCGGCCAAAATTCCGTGGTTTAGCTGGCTGTATTTCGACACGGCCGCCCAGCAAGATCTGTTGCTATACGCAAAGATGGTGAAGCGCCGCAACGGCCACATCTTCTCTCCCTTGCCCAACACCCCCGGCATCGATGACCGCCAAGTCATCTGGATCATGAACGATGCGTCAGGCAAACCAACAGGGGGGGGAGGTGCCATATTCTGGGATCCGCTAAACCCACTCGAAATGCATGCTAGCTTTATTCCCTGGCTGACACCGGCGTGCCGCGAATCTACGTTGCTGGGCGAAGGAATGAGTACCGTACAAGAAGTGGCCACTGCGGTTCAGCATGCAGAACTCGCGGTATCCCACTTAACACACGGTGCCGTGGACATTCTGGAGTGCCTGGACAATGAAGCCGCGGTCACGGTTCTGACATCTTCTGTCACCCGAATGCCCGAACTCCAACACTGGGTCAGACAACGTATGGAGTTCCTGCAACAGCACCCATCCATCAGAATCTTCTCAGTGTGGAATTGCAGAGAACAGGGACGCATCCCTGACGGCATCAGCAACGGACACACACCTTACCAGCCACAAGGACAGTTTCTCAACCCCGATGGCGTCCATTCATGGACAGGCATTTCGTGGGCCCTCCACGAGCTGCGGCAGCGGGGTTTCTCCAATGTGGATTGGATGCCCCAAGCATCCCTGTAACGTAATGGCGTCTCGCAAAATAAACGGATACCATCACTATTACCTACACACCTGCACCCAAAATCACCAATCTTGCCCATCACTACTCCCGTACTGACGCAAGCAATGAACAGGTACCCCTAACAAGGGCACAGCCACGTTTTCCCAGTTCCTTCTCGATGCGTATGTCGCCTACCAAGCTGCCTCCAGCATCTAAGGCCCCGGTTCGACTGGAGTCCAGAACAGAAACACAGTTCGCCAACACGCCAACAGTGCTCCTCAACGTCCGACTGAAACGTCAGTTCATGCGCAGACTGTATGCCAAGCACAAAGGTGGAAAATCTTCGACACAGCGCGATCACCATCGGCACAAACGTGAATGGATACGAGCAATGCACGATCTGCAATTACCTGTTTCCAACATTGCCTTCGCGTTCGAACCAAACGGAGTCCTTCACTTCGAAGAGTTCGCGCAATGGGCACTAGCGGAACTCGAACTCAAGGACTTAAAAAAGTTCATTACAATGTTAAACAAGGAGACGCGTGACAAGTTCGGCGTCGAAACCTCACCATGGTTGGGCCCACAAATCAAAGCCGTCGCCCGTACCTATCAAGTGGCGCGGGCCGAGGCCCTGGACATCGCCGACGAGATTCGGAAACACCCGGAAGAAAACGGCCTCATCGATGGCTTAAATCTATCCTTCATGCAAAGTGTAGGCTTATCCTCTACGGCAGCCGCACACCGGGAACTCATCCCCACGCGTGTCCTGACCGACCTAGGAAACGAAACTCAGTCCTTCATCGAAACCCTGGCCACCGGCATGCAACCAACACCAGGCCAAGTATCTTGGGCCAAGCATATGGCGTGGGTATGGCTACAATTCATACTCATACAACGTGGCTGTACAATGGGAGGAAGTAACGCGTACATCTCTCACCGCTCTGGCCTGTCCCACGACCTGACATTCACTTCTACGGGTATGCAGGTGACTATCCGATACATTAAACACTGGACGCCCAGGATACATCATACCGTCGCGCGCGGGACCAGCGCCCAGTGCCGCCGCACACTACCAGTCGTCTTGCCAGTAATCCCATATGGCCCACGTACAGGAATGCGGTACTGGGCAATACGTATCATTCAATGGGCTCAGCAAACGAACCAGTTTACCGAATTGGACAGCGCAGGTTACGAACAAGCAGCACAGCTGATGACCCGCGCGATGATAGCACTGGATATCCCACGTCGCAGCAAAATCGCCCTGCAGGCAACAGACGGCCTCCTAGACGGGCAAATCGCAAAAATGACATTTACCTCGCACTCTCTTCGCTACACCGCAGCGACGATCTCAGTACAAGCGTCCAATGAACTACTGACCGTGCACTACGTCGGATGGAACGAGCCGACACAACTACAGCAGTACTTCTTTCCAGACTACATCAGCACCACGCGTATTCGAGAATTTTTTTCCTTCGTGAACACCCTGTTTAACCTCAAACTACCGCCAGCGTCCGGCCCGAATCCGACCAGCGTTAGGCGATCACAACGCAATAAATAACTGAACTGCTTTAACACTCAACCGCACTTACAAAATAAGTTAGATATAGTGTTCCAACTAATACTAAATCTAACTAACCACCACACATCTGCTCCTGCGCTCACTTGCCACAGCGAGATGCTCACCATTACAAAACCACGGGCAGCCGTAATCGGCTTTTTGAGGCGGCACGCCACCGTTGCTCGATCGCTGCCCAAGTAGCAGCCTCATCAACTGCCTGCCACTGCACTGGCACATCCGAACCAATTACCAAAGCTGGAAAGCCAAACAACGGAACAAACTTAATTTGCCGGACACTGCTATGCCAATCAAGCACACGTTCCCCATCTCGGATCATGTCGTAGAAAACGCGTTGCAAAAATCGTTTAATTTCGCACGGAAGATTCTCCACCACATGAATGGCAGTGCTGTAACTGATTAACCAATCGTGCTTCTCCAGCACAGCCGTGCGGAGCTCCAAGCACGTATTGAAACCCGCGTTTTCTAGAAACTTCTGTGAGCCACCACCTACACCGGACCATGCGCCGTTGACTAACTCGTAAGCAACCGACTTCGAGAGTGAATCGAAAAACCCGTACACAAACAGGTTGACGACAAAGCTCGCAATCTGCAATGCGCCAAAACCACAACTCAGCTTCTTGAGGCCTCGACGAAACCTCTGGCATGACACTGATTGAGGCTCCGATCGTTCCTGCAGATTCGTGATTAATTCACGAATCAACGACGACAAACACGACAACAATTTTCGGGCTTTGGTGACATCGTCCTCCACAACTGCATCTGCACAAGAAACATAGTCGCTGAGACCGACAATTTGTAGAAATATCGGGCAACACAAGGAAACATACCAATGTCCTGCATCATGCCATGCGTCCGCTGGAATCGATCGTACGTGCTGGCAATCCCTGGACCGTGGGGTGCAGCAAAATTACCCCAGCGACACCATTCGCCATCATCGCAGTATGCACTGCGCCAGCGCAGATGAAAACGCACAATCCAGCATAACAGACTTGCAACATCTTTAGTCTGCGGCACGGAAAGGGAGCAACCCATCCCCACCGTAGCGCAACTGCACGTTGCCGCACAGAGACAAAAACAAAGCGCCAAATCCGGGCTTGTATTGCTGATGCTTGGATTCCAATAATAAACACCGATATTCGGGCCAATGAAATCAAGCCGGTTCCATGTAGCCATACCAAAATGGGGCAAACCAGACAACTCACCTTTGGATGGGTAAGTACGCTCCAGTAGCACCTTTGCCGCTGCTATGACGTCAGCGCGAAACTTACGTTTCTGCTCTTCAACGAACTCAGGCATTGCAGGGAAACTAGGTCCGTCAAAATCTGACAACTGCCCGTGCCATCGGTTGACCCAACTGTCCAAATAATCCCCGACACATCTCCGTGGATAAGCAAAGAAACATACTCTTTCAGAACGCTGGCGCACGTGATCGTAATAGGTATAACACAAAGCGCCCATCTCATCATGCCCTGGGCGCCAATCGTTAAACACATCGACATGGCTACTCAGTTTCCCCACAAACAAACCAAGGGCAAACGCCTCGTACTTGTTGCAAGCTGCCAGCACGCGTGCGAAATGCAGCCCACCACGAGAAGTTTGGCACGTCGGAGAACACCTGGTCAAATACTGCAGGGCCGCAACAATAAACTCTGCGTAGCTTGATGACAGTTCAGCGGGAATGTCAGAATCAGACAACTCTGGATGCCCGCCATTGATAAACGGAATCTTGCACTTCATCGTAGTAAAACCACGAGGAAACGTTCGATTTCCGCGCTGCGCCTTGGCGCGCCGGTCGAAATGAGATACCAAGTGCGTCCACTTGGACGCGTCCCTTAACTCATCGGGCAGCGACATCGGGTCTACCGTCTCGGGCAGAGCAAACTCGCAAGGAATGCCAGCGTCACAACACTGGTTCACAAAATCCTCCAGCTCCGAGAGAGAAATACACTCGTGTGGCGTATGGTCCAATCCTCCATAATAATAGCGCTGGAAACCCCTAAGCACCAGCCCTAATACACACACACGTGCTACCATCGCAACGATGGTGACGTCGAGTGGTGTGGTATTACCCTCCGCAAATCGCGCCCTAAACTGGCGTAGCGTCTTACTCACCGGGGAACCTGGGTCCCGAAATCCGTCGAAGAGAATCTCACGAACAAACACGTGCTCGCCATTAAACCGCCCTTTAAACTCGCAGAAGGCGCGCAGAACTGCCTCCCGCTCGGCGGCAGGGAGGGCATCTCGCGCGGGAAGCAGCGGACCCAAATCAACACGGCGTTCTAAACGCACTCCGAATTTATTTGCCACCATCTCGGCTTTATACGTACTCACAACCGCTGAAACCAGCTCACGGACCACTCCCTTCACTTCTTTACGGTCAAGCCGAAGCTGCTGATTTGCGTGGCGAGTTTTTCGCTTCTCCGCCAGCGTGCCTGCTCTCGCAATTTTTCGCTTGCGTTCTTGATTCTCACGTCCCGATCGAGCCATAGTCGTCTCATGCCGACCGGACCCCGCACGCCACGCACGGGCAGCACGCGAATGTTCAGCGTCACGCTGAGTCAGTCGAGTCAAATCAACCAGAGAGATCAAAGGCAGCCGCCCCTGGTCACGTTCCTGCAGCACCAGCCTAGAAACCCGCCCACGTGCCGTTCGGACGACAAGCCCGTTGGCCACCCGGGCCGCATCGCGTTGCTGTCGCAGTCGCCGGAGGGCCGTCACTCCATGACGGCAATCAACACCGCCGCCGTTATCGTCGTCGTCGCCAATTACCGGCTCAACTTCGTCGCCCAGTGGTTCGCCCAGTGGTTCCTCAATCGGATGATGCGGTTGAGCAACCAACTGCCCGGCGGCTTTTCTCCGATACAGAAAGGTGACAACCGTGCAGACCGACAGGTCTGACAGGTCGACACTAGGAGCTACCTCAAAAGCTTCCCCAACACATCGAACAAGACGGCGCGCGGCACGATTCGCGGTACGATTCGTTCCCGAGACAGCCTCTACCTGCGCCAGCGCACGTGCAATTTTTCGGCGCTGCTTGGCCTTCTTACCGCGCCTCGCGTGCTTCCCCATCGTAGCACCAGTCGCGGGTACCGCGCTGCACTGTGGCGTCAGGCTGAGCTATCAGGATGAACTGCAGAACGCGCTCAGCGATATCGTCCCACTAAGAATGCCAGCATCTCGCTTGGATGCGGTTCCGGTAACGGCACCACCCGTAAAGGCGTGCTGCGTCCCAGATCCAGCCGACGTGCGCCCTTTCGGTCGCTTCGCCTAATTGACCACCAATATCGCTGCCATTATTCTGAATGGACAACAGCCTACTCCAACGAGGAGTGTTACGGTAGCTACCTATCAACGACTACTATACAGTGGGTTTACAGTACAGCTGTACGATACAAATAGTATACTACTACCAGCTAGCAGTGATTGATTGCGCGAGAGTCGTAGAATCGTCAAAAGTCGACAGCACATGGCCAATACACGATTCTCGGTGGATAGTACACTAGCAGTACAGTTGTACAGCTGTACTAGTACGATTACTCGTACCAGTACAGTACCGTAAATAGTACCGGTACAGTACCGTAAATAGTACCGGTACAGTACCGTAAATAGTACCGGTACAGTACCGTAAATAGTACCGGTACAATACAGTGTAACACTACACTGTAATCGCTAGATCGAGCTACGTACTAATATACAGTACGATCCTGCAGCTAGATCTACTACACAGTACGATCTACAGTACCGGTGAATTCTACAGTAGCTCTATCGGAGTTGCGAGCTGCGTGCGAGGAGTATGCCTGGGCATGCCTGGGCATGCCTGGGCATGCCTGGGCATGAATCTATGATCAAAGGCGCTCAAAAATGCTTTTGAAAATCAATTCGCAGGCTAGGATTATGCGCCATGCATGCTTTAAGATGCTCCGGAGAGTGACGAGCTACGCTAACAGCGAAGCTCTACTCTACTACCATGGTATAATTATATGGAACACTATACAAAATATGCAGCCTAGACCAAAGCCTAAATCCTGCAAAGCATGGGGAACATACC
>Ga0307985_10001556_pt1 | contig 12880 bp, 18 predicted proteins | sample EllFjometageno80_FD_203155 | JGI IMG/M metagenome (GOLD analysis project Ga0307985, IMG submission 203155) | Marine microbial communities from Ellis Fjord, Antarctic Ocean - #80 | ecosystem: Environmental > Aquatic > Marine > Unclassified | place: Southern Ocean | collected 2014-10-09 | reverse complement strand
AGGATGATGAGGAGGAAAGAGACTCGTCGGGGCTGCGCTGTTTCTTCCGGAATAGCTTGGACAGCCTCTTTTTCTTGGACAGCGTGGAGCCAGCAGAGGAGGCGGTGGCGGTGGAGGAGGAGGGGGAGATCGAGATCTGCGGCAGATTGGCGGGCAGGTCCTTGATGCCGGGCTCGGGGGCCACCACCGTCTTGAGCTTGCGCCGCACCTTGGCGGACTGGGGAGGGAAGAAGGGGGAGGGGGAGGTGAGCGTGCGATGAGTAGATGGGGCGAGAGGTGGTTTGGGGCGCGCTGTGCTCTCATAACGCGCAATGAGCGACTCGGCACGCGCTACTCGAACGACAGGCTCAAAAACGCTTTTCGCTCGCTCTGAGCCCCTCGCCTCGCCCGTCTCACCTGCAGAAACGGCGTCTCGATCTTCACCACCCGCATCTTGTACCGATTAAACTTGGCGTCAATGCTCTCGTCGAAGAACGTGACATCGTCTAGCCCGGGCGAGTAGAGTCTTTTCGTGATGAAGCTATCGAACATCTGCGTCGCAGTAAGCTGCTTCAGGAACTTCTGAAACTCCGACTTCTGCGAATCGAGGAACGGAGTGGTTTGGAAGCCGCAGTTGAGAGGATTGTTCTCCGTCGGGAACATCAAGAACTTGCGGTAGTTGAGCAAAACCGCCACGTAGAACCGCAGAAACGCCTCCTGGATCGCGTCGTGGTTAGTCTGCGGGGACAGATCGTCGTCCTCCTCATCGTCCATGTTCTCGGGCGACGGAGCGATGCTGAACGCCTCGTCGTGAGAGTTTATCATGTCCGACAGCTTGCTCTCGTTCTGTGGGTAGCGCAGGTACTCCTAAGAGCACACGGTGGGGTGAGAAAAGCGCTGATGCGGGGGAGGTGCGAGAAGGAGGCGCGAGGAACAAACGACCGGCTCAGAGCGCGCTATTCACGAGCCAGTTGCGCAAAACGACCGGCGGGGTGCGAGCACAAACGTGGGGTGCGAGCACAAACGGCGACAGTCAACGACTCACCTGGTACGTGTTCGGCGCGTGCGTCGTGAGCGCCCTCTCGAGCTTCGCCTTGCGCCTCGCGGGTAGCGGAGGGAGCGGCGGCGTTTCTCCTCCAAATGTAATCGTTGAGGTGTCCAGATCGACAATGATGCACTCCGGCGAAAGCTCCATTAGGGCGGTGGGGAGGTCAGGCTTGAGCACGCCGCAGAGGTAGGGCATGGGGGCGGAGAGGACGGGGAAGAGGAAGGTCGGGAGCAGCGGGATGTAGCAGTGAGTCCACGAGAGGGGGAACAGGAGGGAGAGGAAGATCTCGGAAACGAGGATCAGGAGAGACTTAGAGGACGACGTGAACAGCACTTGTCGCTGGGTGCGGGTTAGGGGGGCACACGCGCAGTGTGAACAAAGGAGGCGACGGCGGTGTAAAGAACAAAGCGATCAAATGCGGAGCGCGGAGTGGAGCAGCGAGCGCCCCATGCCACGCAAATGTGTAAACAAGGAGGGCGGCGGTGAGATCAAACGAGGGCGAGCGAGCGCGCGAAAAAGCGCCAACAACGAGCTCCAGCACGATTCATCGCGTACCTCAAGTGTGAGGGCGTGCCAGACGGTAATAATGGCCTTCGGAGGAAGATACTCGAAAAGCGTTTTCAGCGGTAGTGACACGTAAGCAAGCGGTTGGTTGGCGGGAGGGCTCCAGAACTTGATAATAGTATCCAGGATTGTCAGCTGGACTTCCACGATTCCGTGCGGGGGGTACGGGACTTCTTGGGTGATGTTTTTTATGTATCGCTCGAGGGGGATGGGGGTGGGGGTGGTGGAAATGCGGTAAAGCTGGGTCAGGTAGGAGCGGAAGGCGGGGAGGAAGGGGTGGAGGGAAATGAGGAGGAGGGACTTGGGGATGTAGATGACGGTGGGAGGCGGGAGAGGGGGCGGGGGGGACGCCTCTACACCAATGGTAGAGGAAGGGTCCCAAGAGGTGGGATCGGCGGAGGAGACGTGGGTCACGGCTCCGTCGGTGAGGGACGTGGAGGGGATAAACTGCACCGTGAACGGTTCGTAAAGTGTGAGGCATGTCGCGTAGTTGCGCAATCCGTGCTCAGAGGTGAGCACAAAGTAATGGCACTTGGGCAGAGTGTAGTCGTACTGGGGTGTGAGCGACGAGGGGTAGCAGAACGGCGTGAGGGAGGGAGCGGGGGGAAGAGGGTTGTCCACGTGGTCGACTAGTGGGTAGCGGGACGTCAGGCTGGGAGTGAAGAGGTGCGAGAGGGAGGGGGCAGGACCAGATGACAGTGGAGGAGGCGTGGGAAGGGGAATGGTTGCGATTGCGGGGGAGGCTTGAGGAACCGGTTCTTGTGTGGAACCGGGAAGAGTGGGAGAGGTGCTGCTGGTGTTGGGGGGGGAGAAAATGGTGCTCACAACGCAAAAGTACTCTGTTAGCCTCCGGTCGGGCGACGCTTTGGATGTCTTGGGCATAGTCGGGCGTACTTTGTCGTTATGAGGGTGGAGATAGGGTGGGAGAGGGGGAGTAAGGAGGCGGGGGGGGAAGCAACGGTCCGTCTGTTTGATGAAATAGACGGAGAGCGGGGCTGTGTGCTTTGTCGCTATGAGGGTGGAGAGAGGGTGGGGGAGGGGGAGTAAGGAGGCGGGGGGGGAAGCTATGGTCCGTCTGTTTGATGAAATAGACGGAGGAGCGTTTGTGGGTTGGGTGATCACCTGAGAAATGGAAAGGAGCTTTGGATCATTTTCTGCACAACCTCACACACGCAAATGGTGCGTTCACTTCGCTAGTTCCGAGCTGCCCACGTAGAGCTAGCGTCACAGGCCACCCTGCTTTCCCATCTGTGTAGTTTTTAGTGTGTTTGGCGCCGCCTTCCCCCCTTTCTCGAGCCAATGCTGGCAATGCTCCTCTCAAGTTTGTTTGGCTCATCGCACAGCGTGCTGCGCGGCTCCTCGGTCGACATTCCGCAAGCTCACCTCTCCCTGCTTGTCGTCTTGATGCGTAACATAAACGCTGGGCGCGGCGCGTCGAGAGCGGGGGCAGCACAGTACACAGAACAGTTTCTCACACCCTCTCTTCCTCCCTACAGCTCTCTCTCACGCTCGCTCTCGCCACCGTCGCTCTCTCCGCTGCCTCCCTCGCCGGCGACAATCTCCCTACTGCTGGCACCGCCCGCTTCCTCGAGGATGCCGAGGAGGCCACGGTCCTTGTGGCTATCGCTGGCTATTCCATCAAGTACGCCGGATGCATCACTGAGAAGGTGAGGCCGAGCGGAGCGCGGGCGCGCTCAAACGTGTTATCATTGTGTGTGGCTGAGCGCCTCCTTTGTTCACACGGTGTGTGGCCTTTGTTCACTCTGTGTGTGGCCGTTGTTCACGCTGTGTGTGGCCTTTGTTCACACTGTGTGGCCTTAGGTGTTCTTCGCCGAGAACATGTGGGACGCTGGTGGCGACGACAACGTCGAAAACCTGGCCATCGTCTCCGACAGCTTTGTTCGCTACAACATGTGCCCCTCCGCCTCCTGCTCGGACAAGAAAGCAATCGGTTGCGATGATGACGAGGCCGGCAAGTACTTCATGGAGGTGAGTCAAGCGCGAGTGTGCACGAGCGAAGCGAGTGTTAAAGGGGGGCGGCAAACAAGCACGAGCGTAGCGAGTGTTAAAAGAGGGGCCGCAGACAACGTGCAAACGGCCACCCACCCACACACCTCTGGCCTAACAGAACTTTCAAGCAATAATTGCTCCTCGAACCCTGCACTAACCCCACCTACCTATTTCTTAGATGAGCACGTACCTCGCTGCTCAGATTGCGTGGCAGACGACTTACAACGAGGAGTACTGCAACAGTTACTACGAGGCCGCGGAGTACGAGGCTCAGGCCGCCGGCGAGGACATGGACGAGGAGAACTTTGCATGGCCCAGCCAGTGCCAGTCCTTCATTGATGAGGCGAACGGATACGACGTGATCGACTTCGCTGAGTTCGTCGAGTGCACTGAAGTGGAGGACGCCAACGGCATCCAGCACTACGTCACCTTCGTTTGTGATGTCGAGTCTGGCGGCGTCGTGCTCGCCGCCTTTACTGACGAGGCGTGCTCTACCACTTCCAGCTACTCGATCGACACCATCTTCGCCCGTGAGTTGCGCTGGGTGTGAGCGAGGGGATGCTGGATGGTTCAGTGATGATATATAAAGTATAGCATGAATGCTACTATAATGCGACTGGCACGATCGGCGACCAGCGCTACGCGTAATTCAAGATGATGAAAAGGGCTTCAATAGGACCAACTCCACACGCGCCTCTCCATCGCCCTTCCAAGCCTTGAACTAACCCCATCCACTCCACGCAGGCGAGGTCCTGTACGACGACTCCTCCATGATGGCGGGCGAGTGTATCAGCTGCGAGGAGGATACCAGCGTCTACAATGAGGAGGATGGCGAGGACGCCGACGCCACGCTCAGCTTTTGCTCCACTCTCTACGCCGTCTCCGCCAAGTGCGAGCCCGAGGCGATGCATGAGAACAGCGACCAGAGCTCGTGCTCGCACTTGAACAATCTCGAGATGGTTCGCTCCGACGGCACCTACTCGATCCTTTCCGTGGGCGACTCTGCGAGCAGAGCGGTAAGCTGCGCTGCGCTGCTCTATGCATGTACACACTAGCACAATATGCAGCGCCTCTAACACACACTACCCCTCAGGCTGCTGTCGCCGTCGGCCTCTTCTCCCTGTCCACGCTGTGCTTGGGAGCCTTCACGCTCTACAAGCGCGGAGAGCTTGAGAAGAGGAGGGTCGACCTCAACTAGGACAAGCCGCTGGCTGCACTGTAGGACGCGCGAGAGGGGACACGAGATAGCAATATATCGAAGAAGCGATTCTGATCAATTCGACGGCTACTCTTCTATTCTCAGTCGCGCAGGGCATCAACACCGAGTTCAAGCTCGGGATGCGCGAACGGCGCCTCGGCGATCCACCACTAAGAAAAGTATTCGTTCAGCGCAAATCACCTGTTTCGTTGTCATTAACCTACTTGTGAATTTTGTCTTACTCGTGTATTCGTGTATGAGTACTACTCGCGCAACTCAACCACCGCCGCCGCCGCCGTCGACACTGCTGCGCAGATCACGTAAGCAGTCCCCGCCAAGTTGTCGATGGTGGCCGCATCGTTCTCCACCAGCTTCGCCCACAGCTCCACCAGTGCGGCCGCGAACGCAGTCTCTCCAATCACGTTGACTTGCTCCTCCTCGCCACTCCCCAGATCGTACAGCGCGTCATCAAAAAAAGCAGGGTACACGCCCGACACTGCAGAGTTGGGGTTGTTGTTCGTCACGTCTCCGACCTCGACGAGCTTCATCCCGTCATGCCTGATCGCCGCGCGAGTCGTAGCGATCTCGCCGTAGATCACGGGGCCTGTAAATGCCCCCCGTCTCGTCATCTCCCTTCACGAGCCCCAGAAACTAAGTACCGTCGGTGTCGTAAGTCCCGCTCACCCCAGCTAACTCCATTAACGTCGGCGCGACGTCGGTAAAGCTAACGAGGTTCTCGACAACGGAACCAGCAGCGATGCCATCGCCCCTCGCAATCATCGGCACCCTCAGACCCAGCTCCACCGCACTGTCCTTCGCAAACCCGTCGTCGCCAATAAACACAATCAGAGTGTTGTCCAGCACCCCCTTGCTCTCCAGAAAGTTGTAAAGCACCCCTACCGCATAATCGATCCACACCGTTGCGGCAATGTCACTCATCGACTTACCCGAGAACCCCAACGACTTGTCCCAGACGGCCGAGCGCTCCGGCATAGCGCAACTGATGCCGCAGTAAGCTTCAGTATCGAGGGCGGTGACGAGCGTGCCCGCGGGCGTGTAGAGCTGTTGGGGGTTAGTGTCCAAGTCGATCCTGACGAGGGGCGAGTGAGGAGACGTCGGGTTGAAGTAGAGGAAGAACGGATCGTCGTCGGCGAGCGTCGCGTTCATGAAGTCAAGTGCCTTTTCGGTCGGCCACTCGAGGTTGTGGCTGGCGCCCCAAGAGTCGCACTCGGGGCCGCAATTGTTGAAGTTGGACTCGTAGATCCCATCAGCGTAATCGAAACCTCTCTCCTTGACCGAGTCCGTTGCAGTACCACACACATCGTTATAGTCAACCCCCTGAGTAAGGTGCCTGCGAGCTAAGCGAGCGTGAGCGAGGGCCACACACATGTGTGAACAAGGGGAGGGGGCGGTGTGAACGAGGGATGTGAGCGAAGCGAAGCGTACAGCGCAGAGGGATGCTCTCTTTAGTCAGCGTTCGGATGCATGGGGGAGGAACAAGGCGAGAGTGAGTTCGGGCGTTGGACGGTCCAGGCGTTCGCCCGTCCAGTCGTTCGCTCGTCCAGGTGTTTGCTCTTCCAGGTGTCAATTCGATATGCTCGCTTCGCTCGCATCGCTTGTACCATTTCCCGACTGCACCGCTCTTGTACCCGCACTCTCTTAGCGCCGTGGGAAGGTTCTCGGTGATGTCGTTGCCCTCGAGGTACGTCCAAGGCACCGACACGTAGGTGCGCCCGGCGCCGTGCACCTGCTGACTCTTGGCTGTGTCGTAATGGCCAGACGAGTAACGGCCGGTGAGGAGCGAGTACCGCGACGGGGAGCACATGGAGGACGAGGAGTAAGCGCTGCTGAAGGTCGCCCCTTCTTCGGCGAGCTTGCTGATGTTCGGCGTGTGCTCGGCGGTGCCGCGCGATATGGCGCTGAGAGTGGGCGGCTCGGGCGCAGCGTAGGGCGAGGTTGACGAGATGAAGTGGGAGTAGAGATCGTCAGCGTTGATGAGCACAATGTTCGGCTTGGAGGGGGCGGGGGAGGGGGGCGAGGGAGGGGGGCGAGGGAGGGGGCGGGGGAAGGCGGGGAGTCAGCGGGCAGAATGGTGGGTTGGAAGCCGGAGACGTATCTGCGAGCGAAGCAAGCGTGGGTGTGAGAGTGCGTGCGTGCATGAGCGGCGAGCGAGTACAGGGTGAGCGAGAGAGCGAATACGACCGGTTAAAGCGATCGGCGAAAGCACAACTGGCTCGCAAACCGCGTTTGAGCCGGTCGTTCTGCATGCATCGCTCGCGAACGGCGCGATTTGAGCCGGTAGTTCAGCGTAAATCGCTCGAAACAGAGTTCAGCGCAAATAGCGAGTTCCGAGCCGCTCAAGAACGCTCGGAGCCGCTCACAGCGCGTTCCGAGCCGCTCGTTTCCCTCGGTCCACTCGCCAATAGCGCGTTGTGAGCCGCTCGTTATCAGCGATTCGTTCGCGAATGGCGCGATTTGCAAGCCGGTCGTTTTGGCCTCGCCGTTCGTTCCTTGCCTCTCATTCCCAGCGGCACTTTTTCGCTCGTCCAGGTTGAGCTCGTCCATGTTCGCTCTTCAATGAGATTGCTCGTTTCGCTCGCACTCGCACGTACCCAGCAGTAGTCGAGAGCGAGTCGCAGTTCGCAAGCATCTTGGGGAAGCAGGAGCGCGTCTTGCCGTTGGGGCAGCATCCTCTTAAGCAGATGGGCGAGTGGGGGGAAGAAGGACTCGTCCGGGAGGTTGTTGAGAGGATTGGTCGTCCCGTCACCCGTGGTGCCACCAAGGTAGTAGCGATAGATGAAGTCGTCGGTGTCGGGAAGCGCGCCTTCGTAGCCGCAGAAATCGAGGAAGTAAGTGGCGTCGGTCTGCTTCACGAGGATGCCGTTGGTCAGAGACGAGAATGGCGTTGTGAAGTGTGGTAGAAGTCATGGTAGTCGTAGCGGTTGGTATCGTAAAGAAAGTGAGGGTAGGTTACTATCCCAACGTCCTCTCTACCTGCTAGAGTAACTCGTGGAAGTTGAGGAAGCAGACTCCCGTCTCACAGTTGGGGCCACGGGGGGCGTAGATGGGAAACCAGTCGAAGCTCCAGCCGATCTGAGGGCCACGCACATGTGTGAACAAAGGGGGGGGAAGGGCGACCAGCGTCTTAGTTTGCATGGCCTCTAAGTTCTGGACCAGAGTGGGCGTCTCGCCGTGGTCATTCAGGAGGCAGGTGGGGGCAATATGGTAGTGGTACTGGTTGAAGCCAGTCGAGTGGCCGCTGCACATTCGCACGTACTGCCTTCGAGATTGACCGAGGACAAGGCCTAGCCGGTGCACTCGCCGTACTGGGCACCGCCGTAGCAGGAGTATATAGATACGCCGTTCGTGGCGACGCCGATTGTGCCGCCCATAGCGGAGAGGGAAGTGGCGGAGGCGAGGGGGGTAGGCGGGGACTGTGTAGGTTTCTTCGGCAGGCGCTGCAACGTTGGGATCCACGAGGCAGTACTCGAGGCCGGGGCAACCGTTGGTTGCGAAGGAGCGCTTGGTTGAAGTCAGCGTCTCGAGATTCGTCGCAGAAGCTCCAGAAACTGAGCAGCACTCGTCGTTGGCGTTAGGATCACACATGTTGCTGCAGACGGTTGAGGATTTCCCGCCGCTGATGCAAGCATCGTAGCACGTCTGATAGACCGGAGGAGTTGCCAAGGGCGAGACAGTCGGAGAAGCCGTGGGTGAGGCAGTCGGATTTGCCGTCTGGGCGGTGTGAATAAACGAGTTGACGCTCAGAGGAGCGCGCGAGCGCATAGCACATGCCCGTCGCTTTGCGTTGCGTTCCGCTCGCTGCATGACTCACCTGCACAGCAATCGCCCCAACCAGAGCAGGTGGCACCACAGAAGCATGTGCCATCCCGTTGCAGTGTTCGTAGCAAGACTTCCCCGGCGACGTGGGAGGCGGCGTGGGCACGGGCGTGGGCGCGGGCGTAGGAGTCGCGCACACGTGTACGTCCTCGCAGCAATCTCCGTACCCCTCGCACGCTTCGTCGTACCAGCTAGACTTGTCCTTGGATTGTGAGCCGCAAGAGTCGACGAACGTAGAGCTTGTGGCAGGACGGGCCACAAACATTGCGAGCCCGTGGAAGAAGAGCAGGATATTCATGTTCTGCAGACGGGGCTTTGTCCTTGGATTGTGAGCCGCAAGAGTCGACGAACGTAGAGCTTGTGGCAGGACGGGCCACAAACATCGCGAGCCCGTGGAAGAAGAGCAGGATATTCATGTTCTGCAGACGGGGTTAGGTATGAGGGGATGGGCGACACGTGATGGGTGAGCTGCTGTTTGCTTGTCGCTCGCTTGAAGTTTTGCAGAATTCCCAGAAAGGGGGGGAAGGGGAGGCCGTACCAGCCCACGTTGGTTAGCAAGGGGAGTGGGTGGTGGTGGTTGAGTAGCGTGTGGTTGGCGAGGATTGGCAGCGGGCCCGTAGATGCCTCACTCGGTACTTTGCGGTGCTTGTTGAGCGTCGCGCTGTCGGCGAGATGGTGATTTTCTCCAATCATCACCACTGCGACGGCCGCTACTCATCACCCCATCCGCTCATCCGCTTCATTCAGACCTCCCCGATCTCCCGGTTATCCGACCCTAGTCGCTTACAACGCTCACCCCCTTCCGTCCCCCTCAACGGCCAATCCCATCCTTCAATCCTCGCCTGCACCACTAACCCTCTTCCGTCCCCCTCAACGGTCAATCCCATCCTTCAATCATCGCCTGCACCACAAAGCCTCTAATGATTCCCTCTCCCGTTCCCTCCTCCCTCCCTCCCGCACCGGCAGGCAAAATCGAGCCGGTGACTCAGATCCAGGACGCGATCGACAACTTCTCTCTAGCTGCCTTTAACGCATTGCAAGAGGTACGGGACGTTTCGCTGAATGATATTGCTATGAGTGAGAAGGCCGACGAGGCAAGGATAGTATCCGATTTGGCCAGGCGCAACAAAACGGCCAAGCTGACTGCCGACAAGCTGACGGCGACGCTTTCCGTCGACGAAGAGCAGGTTCGGGATCTCGCTCTTGTGCAAAGAGTGTCCGAAAACGTGATGCAAGCGCACGATAAGATTGTGGAAGCGATCGACGACTTGCCGTTCAAGGACTCATCGTTGCGAGAGGAGGTGGGAAAGGTGAAGCTGCTTCAGACGGAGATCACAGAGCTCGAGAACGAGATTGAGCAGGAGGAGATGAGGGGGAAAGAGGTGCTGAAGCGTATTGAGCTGGAGGTCAAGCGCCAGGCGCGCCTCAGAATAGAAGAGTAGCCTTCAAATTATACACGAATACACGAGACAATGTACTCAAGTAGGTTAATGACACGAGACAGGTGATTTGCGCTGAACGAATACTTTTCTTGTGAACCTTGAGCAGGACACGCGAAGTGCTGGATCATGGAGGCGCCGGTTCGCAATTTTGATGACTGGCGAAAATCACCATCACGATCCACCACGTCGCGCTGGATGTGTTTGACACTGGCGCCATCCACTGGGCGGCCTTCGACCAGGCCAGCGCCGGCTACGTGTTCCGCCACAATTTTATCCACCACGTCGGATACAAGAGCGCATCGCTCTGCTCCACCCTGACGTCCTGCATGCTTACCGGGATCTACATGGACGACGGCAGCTTCGGAACGACGGTTTACGGCAACGTGTTCTGGATGCAGCAGCCGAGCCGAACTCCCACGCCTGATATGGGCGACGAATGGTGGTTCTCGGACTCTATAACCGTCATAGCCATGTTCGAGAACTGGGGCTCGGGCAACTTCATCTCGAACAACCTCGTCGTCGACTCGCAGCACGTGTTGGGCAGCTCTGGAGGCTTCATCAATAGCGACGGGGAGACGGGCGCTTCCCAAAACCAGATCCCGAGCGACAGCGACTTCTGGGCGAACATGGGGGAGTACAAGTGGAAAAAGGCCGTACAGGAGGAGGTAGTAGTACGGTCTCGTGTCGTTGAATAACATTTAATTAATGGCACGTGTTCAGACTGGGGAAAAGGCCAGACTGGGAAAAGGCCCCCTTCCCTTCTCGGCGAGGTACCCTTGGTTGGCGGAGCTGTTGGACGAGGTGCCCGACGACTGCCCCACCAACAATAAGTGCGCAGCCGCGCCCTTTGGGGACGTGGTGCGGGACAACGTGGCGGTGGACGTGGGAGGAAGTTATGTTTGGAGCGAGGTGGTGGCGAAATGGAGTGGGGGGGGGACCTACGATTTCCCGGTGGACTTCGCGTGGGAAGCAATGGAGACCAACGTCGAGCGAGTGTCGACGAAGTGCCTGGCCGCGGGAACAACCCCCGGCACCCTTAACCCTTCCAACTCGATCGCGAACGGCGTCTGGGACGTGAGCACCTGCACGCTTACGTTCGAGGTTGACAAGACCTGCCGCTGCTGTGACGGCGGCGACGTGGCAAAGGCGCTCCTGAAGATGGAGGCGGACGGAGAAGACGCAGAGGGGGGACGTGTCCGAGTGCGACTTCAGCGCCTGCTTGCGAGGACAGGAGCGGTCAAGGAGGGAGCAGTGAGGACGGTGGGGATGACGATGACTATTAAGGCGACGACGACTAGGCAATCGATGGCGCCTCGTCCACTCTCATGTTCTCGCCATACACGATTAAGACATGTGCACAAGTAGGTTAATGACAACAAGGCAGGTGATTTGCACTGAACGAATACTTTTCTTCTGCTCGTCGAGGCGTCGGTTCGTGCGCCTCTCATCCCAAGCTTGAACTCGTTCTTGATGCTCTTGGACATGTACACCCACGCCGTTAGGAGTCTTCGAGGCAGCTTGTCGCGATCCATTTGTGCAACGTGACCCAACCAGCGCAGAGCGTCGAAAACTTTCCAATAGAGGAGGAGGAGGAGGAAACTTGTTGCGCGTTATAGTGGATTTAGGTGCCGCGGGCGGCGTATCTACACTAAGTCGGTCAAAGACCGAGAGCTGCCTGTAGGGCGCATAAGTGACCTGTCTTTATGTGGGAGGGCCCATGTGGGAGAGTGGAGAGAGCACGCGGCCGCGTGTACCCTCTTTGAACCCTCTTTGATTTTTCTGTTTCTTTTCTTGTTTCTTCTGTGTCTTCGGAGTCTTCGGTGTCTCGCGCGGTGGCGGCGGCGGCGGCGGCGGCGGCGGCGGTGTGGGTTCTGGTACCGGTTGCTTCTTGCGTATCCAGTCATCCCAAAAGTCCAACTCCGGTGGCGGCTCTGGCTGCGCATCGACGATGGCATCTGGGTAGCGGTAGTTGTAGGGGAACTTCACTTTCTCCACTACCTCCTTCTTCCAGAAATCCCGGTTCTCCGCCAGGTGTACCCAGTTCCCGTCGTTCTCGTAGTACGTCTGTGACTTCAACGTGTTGCGTGAGTAGGCCTTATCGCTCTCCACGCTACTGAACTCGGTCTCCCTCGTGAACGCTTCCCTCACCGACGGATGGAGTTAGGGTTCTTGATCAGGTACGCAAAGTGGTGCTGGTTCATCGAGGTGCCGTATGTGCGCCGCATATTGGGCACGTGCTCGTTCTTGATGCCCTTTGGCATGTACACTCAAGCCGTTAAGAGTCTCCCAGGCAACTTGTTGAGGGACATTCGTGCAACGTGGCCCAGCCAGCGCAGTGCGTTCTCAGCGATGTAACTCTTGATCCCTCGCAAACCGAACGCGCTGCGCAGGAACGCTTCTGATTTATATTAACAAAAACGCGTTGAAATTAAAGTCAGTAAAGATAAGCAGCTAGAGATATTGTCTATCAGAGAATGCGTTGGTTACTCAACTATGCTAGAAGACAGTATCTGAAACTGACTAACAGAACCTTTTGAGATTAATCTGATATCTCACGTAAAGGACTCTATGTGCATATTGATAATAATATCTATGTGATTAAAGAAATATAGTTGTATAAGTATTTGCTCTAACAAATTTAGTTATAGAATTTCAACACGAATGAATAAACACATAAGTGACTTACGTTGGTATGTCGGATAACGTGGGCTTCACCAGGGAGCTCTCCATTGGACGGCACTGCCGCCGCACTGGTTTCGGCTGCATCGCCGTTCCCCCCCCCCATGAGAGGATCATTGGGTT
>Ga0307985_10001551_pt1 | contig 12915 bp, 13 predicted proteins | sample EllFjometageno80_FD_203155 | JGI IMG/M metagenome (GOLD analysis project Ga0307985, IMG submission 203155) | Marine microbial communities from Ellis Fjord, Antarctic Ocean - #80 | ecosystem: Environmental > Aquatic > Marine > Unclassified | place: Southern Ocean | collected 2014-10-09 | reverse complement strand
CCATAGTGATTCAGGAGCCTTATGATCCTGAAATTGAAAAGGCAGCTTATAAGGCCGCGTTCGGACTCATTAGAGAGCGTCAATATGATGCCTCCATTGAGGCGTTGTTAGCTTTTTTAACTGACTTCCCACAAGGTTTATTAGTGGGTAATGCACACTATTGGTTAGGAGAGGTTTACATGGTGCAGGGCGATGCCTCTTTGGCTGCCCAATCCTTTGAGTACGTAATACGCGAGTTCCCAGATCACCGAAAGATTCCAGATGCTTTGTATAAAGCTGGAGTTGCTTATCAAAATATAGGCGATATCGACAAAGCTAATCAGCTTCTGCGGCGTGTACTTCAGGAGTATCCAGATTCTTCTGCCGCTCGCTTAGCTCACGAACGAGTAAACTAGTATGCCTCAAAGTGCTGCCTTGATGATGAGCCAAAAAGAGATTGCTGCAAGAGTGCTGGTGCAAGAACACTTGGCTCATGAGCACTTACAAACTATGTCTGCTGTACAAGACGTAGATGCACAAAAGCAACGCATTAAACGCTTGCTCAAACAGCATGATGCAACCTTGGTAGCGCATTACTATACGGATGCCTTGGTCCAGGAATTGGCAGAAGAGACTGGGGGGTGCGTATCTGATTCCCTAGAAATGGCACGTTTTGGTAGCCACACTTCCGCATCTACTTTAGTTGTAGCAGGTGTTCACTTTATGGGTGAAACTGCGAAAATCCTAAGTCCTAATAAACGAGTTTTAGTACCCACTTTAGAGGCGACCTGTTCTCTCGATATAGGCTGTCCAGCCGATGAATTTACAGCCTTCTGTGATGCACATCCAGACCATACTGTAGTTGTTTATGCCAACACTTCTGCGGCAGTTAAAGCGCGTGCAGATTGGGTGGTTACTTCCGGTATTGCGGTAAAATTAATGGAGCACTTGGCCACGGAAGGTAAGCCTATAATATGGGGACCAGACCAGCATTTGGGTCGCTACATAGCTAAACAGACTGGTACTGAAATGCTACTTTGGAAGGGGTCGTGTATTGTACATGATGAGTTTAAGGTTATAGGTGTGCAGCAGCTGAAGCAGGTTTACCCTAATGCTGCGGTATTGGTTCATCCTGAGTCTTCTTATGCTATGGCAGAAATTGCAGACTTTGTAGGCTCTACCACTCAGCTCATTAAAGCGGCACAAGAGATGCCGAACAAAGAATTTATTGTAGCAACAGATCGTGGCATTTTTTATAAAATGCAGCAGGCAGCCCCAGATAAAATACTAATGGAAGCACCTACAGCGGGGAACAGCGCCACGTGTCGAAGTTGTGCCCATTGTCCTTGGATGGCGATGAACGACCTCGATAAGATAGAGCAGGTATTATTGTTAGGGCACAATGAAATTGTGATTGACGCAGACCTACAGAAACGGGCATTAAAGCCCTTGCAACGACTCATGGACTTTGCAGCAGCTAATTAAATTCTGCTTGATCAGCCAGAAGGTTTAAGGCGTCTTGCTGTTGCTTTGACACTGAGCCTGCCTGGATATCGGGTTGCTGTTGACTAGCGTACTGGGCCTGTTTAAGTGCCAGTTTCGCTTCCCCACGTAATAAATGCCACTGCGATTTGGCCATATGGTTGAGTTGTAAGCGCTGATCTTCAGCACTCCATTCAGCCAGCGTACGCCAACCTATAATCCAGGTAGGTTGGTGTTCCAATAGTGCTAATAAAGCATCAACAGCAGCCCTTGGTTTAGTGTCTTGGCGCAAGGCTAGTGCGTTGATCCATAGGGACAAACTACTATCACGACGGTAAAGTTTCCGTAGCTCCAACTGCTTGAATACTGCTAGTGTTTGTTTCCGACTTAATAAGCTATGCATCCAGCTATACCAAATCAATGTGGCATTAGGCTGTTTTAATGCCAAGTCTTGAAGTTGTTGGCTCGCCAGTTCTGATTTCCCTAAGCCGTGGTTAACAAGAGCCTCAGAATATGCAACTAAGGTACTGTAGTGATTAACCAGGGGGTCAAATTCTCCCATTAATTGTTTGATAGAGAGCGTGAGGGGATCTGAAAGAGCCACAGTTTGGTAAATTTTTAGTAGGTCAAAGCCAAGATCGAACCCATGCTCAGCCCGGCTCTGTTGGGCTATTAAAATACGCTGACTAATGTCTGCCACACGTTCATTGTTGATAGGGTGGCTGCGGGCCCATTCCCACTGAGGCGAATCTGTAACATAGGGTGATTGCAACCGTAGTAATAATCGTTGCATATGGACTACGTCAAAAGGGCTTTGATACATTAAATCAAAGCCAATACGATCTGCTTCCCGTTCATGAGCTCGACTATAACTCAGTTGGCTTCGTTGGAGAGCAGATTGAGTGGCGTAAATTCCTGCTTCTCCGATGTCGGCATTAACGTTCCCTGCAAGCCATATAGACGCTATAAATGCACCTAAATATAACGGTGCTTGGGCTTTTTCTTGTGCTTGAGTCTGCACGTAATGGCGCAAGCTAAGATGGGCTACTTCATGGGCAAGTACAGCCACTAACTCGTCTACAGAGCCAGCTTGTTGTATCAGTCCAGTATTAATGCCAATAATGCCACCAGGAGCTGCAAAAGCGTTAATTTTGCTATCCCGTACAAGAAAAAGTTGGGTGTTTTTGTTACTAAGTTGGCTGCTGCTGATTAATGGTTGAGTAAGATCTTTAATAAATTTTAAGGCAGCTAGGTCATTCCAAAGAGGGAGTTGCTTACGGATGCTGCCCGCAATGATGTTGCCAAAGCGGTACTCATCTTCTAAGCTCATGTCAGAAGAGTTGTAGGTGTTAATTATGGGTAAGTTTTTTGCATTAGCTATTTGAATAGGGATTGCCAATGCCACTAGCAGTAGGCAGATAGGTCGTGCTATAGGATATATAAAATATACCAAGCATATATAGGACTGAAGGACCGCTTGACCTATAATGTGGCTTCTCATTGAAAATTCCTTTTAATGAAGGTGATACGTGATATGGATTATGACATGACATTGGATGCAACACCTGGGCAGCAACTGCTGGATACTCAAGGTTTACAATGTCCGTTACCACTATTAAAAGCTAAGCGGGCTTTAAGTCAATTAGAGGTGGGCCAAAAGCTTAAAGTGCTATCGACAGATTCCGGTTCGCAAAGGGACTTTGCAGCCTGGACTCGACTGGCTGGCCACCATTTACACCAGAGTCAATGTATTGATGGCGTTTATCATTACGTCATTGAAAAGACAATTTAGGATAACACATGTTTAAAGTATTTCGTGCTTGGTTGGACCACTTTTTTGCCGATGAACAAGCGCTGCTGTTAGTGGTTTTGTTGGCTGTTGGTTTATCTGCAATTTTGATGTTTGGCTCCACTTTGGCCCCAGTTTTTGCAAGTATAATACTGGCGTATTTAACCTTTGGTCTAGTAGAGTGGTTGGAGCGCTTTGGGGTTAATCACCTGCCCGCTGTGTGGGGTATCTATAGCTTGTTTATAGCACTACTTATGGCGTTTATTTTTGTTGTGTTGCCTTTATTGTGGCACCAAGCAACTAGTTTACTTAGTGACTTGCCATTAATGTTAGAAAAGCTAAGGGGTTTGTTTATGTTGTTACCAGAACAGTACCCTGAACTCGTTAGTGCTGGCCAAATTAAACAATTGGCTGATGCTGCTATGGCAGAAATTGGTAATGCTGGGCAACTATTAGTGTCTTTCTCTTTGGCTTCTATTGGTCAGTCCCTCACTTGGTTAGTGTATCTAGTGTTAGTGCCGATTTTAGTGTTTTTCTTTCTCAAAGATGGCCATATGATGGTGCTTTGGCTAACCTCATTTTTACCAACGGAGCGCAACGTTTTAAGCAATGTATGGCTTGAAATGGACCAGCAAATTTCTAATTACGTACGTGGCAAGGTGGTTGAGATTGTGATTGTAGGTAGTTCTACTTACGTTGCTTTTTTGTGGTTAGGGTTAGATTATGCAGCACTATTAGCCATGGTTGTGGGTTTGTCGGTGCTTATTCCGTATATAGGAGCGACACTTGTGACTATTCCGGTAGCATTAATCGGCTATGTACAATGGGGTGTGTCTACGGAATTTTATACCTTAATCATCGTCTACGGAATCATTCAAGCCCTCGATGGTAATGTGCTTGTACCTTTGTTGTTTTCAGAAGCAGTTAACTTGCACCCAGTGGCCATCATTGTAGCTGTGCTGTTCTTTGGTAGCCTGTGGGGCCTGTGGGGCGTATTCTTTGCCATTCCTTTGGCAACATTGATTAAAGCCGTAATGAATGCCTGGCCTAAGAAGTTGTCAGCTGGTTAATATAGTCTAAAACTATTTGAGCGTGCTGAGTTACTTTAACAGCGCGCCACTCTTGTATTAAAACACCTTCTGGATTAATCACGAAGGTGCTGCGGTCAATACCCAAGTATTCTTTCCCGTATAGCTTTTTTAACTTGATTACATCAAAAAGCTGGCATAGAGCTTCGCTCTCATCACTAATGAGCTCAAAATTGTAACCTTGTTTGGCTTTGAAATTTTCGTGCTTTTTAATGGAATCTCTTGAGATACCAAATATTTTACAATTGAGCTTTTCAAACTCACTAAGTAAGTTATTGAAATCATGGCCCTCAGTAGTGCATCCAGGAGTATCGTCTTTTGGGTAAAAATAAAGCACAACAAATTGGCCTTTTAACTGATCTAAACTAAATTCAATTTGGCTTGTGGCTGGGGCTGCTAAGTGGGGCACTGGGTGTCCAATAGTAAGGCTCATATGGGTAGTCTCAATTAAAAGTGTTATGATATGATTTTTGTGCCATCTTAAACAACTGGACGACATTTTGAAACAACAAGGCTTTGGATTTACGCGCATTCTTCCGTTATTTTTAGTAACTATGGTGCTTTCCGCCTGCTCTGGGAACCCCTTTCTTAGTGATGATGGTGACAGTATTCTCAGGAATAAAAGCTTAGATTATGCACAATCTAAAGTTGTTGATCGCATTATTGTGCCTCAAGGCTTAAATGACGATCAAGTACAGAATGATCTACTCACCATACCAGCTGCTCAGTCGTTGGAGCAATCAGTAGGGATTGAAGCTGCGCCACGGCCAGATTTTGTATTTGCTGAAGCAGGCAGTGATTCTGCACATTTCACAGGTGATGTTAATCTCAAACGCATAAGTGTCGCTGGCAACCTAGGCAAGGTGCAGGGGCAGGTTGCTCAATTTTGGTCAAATCAGGGAATTGCAGTAGAGGCTGTGTCTAGTTCTGAGGCTATTGAGACCGAATGGTTCTCCCTGTCTGAAAATGCCCCTTCAGATGACTTCATCAGTCGCTGGATTAGAAGTTTGACTAAATCTGACGATGATATTGCCTATGGGCGAGTGAAAGTTGAGTTAAATAAAACACTAAAAAATCGTATTGAACTGTCTTTGTACTTTTTGCAATTTACTCAGTTAGAGATAGAGCAAAACAAATTGGTAGATTGGCAAGAAGCAGGCCGTACTCTAGCCAACGAGTCTGAAATTACCTTTGAATTACTGCGGTATCTTAGCCACACGGCCCTAGTGGCTCAAAAAACTGATGATACTAATCTGCAATATCAAACGCCGTTGTTGGGTAAGGATCAGCATGGTCGCCCTTTGGTGCAACTTAACATGAGTTACAAGCAGGCTTTGCCGAATGTTATTGCAGCTATGTCTTCGTTTGATGTTGGCAGTTACGACGAAGTGGCAAAAAAAGTTTATTTTACCCATACAAGCCACTTACGAACGATTGAAGAGGTGGCATCTAGCGACGGGGGAGTGTGGGGCTGGTTCAAAGGCCTTCACAGTGGCAGTACTAGAAAGACTGGCGTCAACATCAATCTCGCCTTGTTGGGTGGTGATGAGGCTGAAACTCCAATCAATGACAGCCCTATTTATTCCTCAGATCCAGAGTTAGCTGTTGAGGAAACGAGCTTAGCTGATAAAAAGGGTTATAAGGTTTGGATGGGTGGAAAAGTCATCTATGTATTTGAGGATGAAGATCAGGGTGACATCAGTGATACTGGAGAATATACCTATGTTGGACAGTTTCAGTTAAGTTTTGAAGAAACCTTAACTAGCGTGTATTTACAAATATTCGATAACCAAGGCCAGCCTGCTGCTAAAGTTTATGCGGAAGAAATACTTTGGGGCATACAGCAACAGTTGGTTCAATAAAATAGTTGTTACAGGGGTTCTAAGGCATGGATGCAGTTCTGTTGGATGGCGCAACATTAGGGCCTGAAGATCTCGATTTTAGCCACCTACGAGCTGCTGTGGACAGCTTGCGCTGCTATCAGCACACTCAGCCTTATGATGTCGTTGAGCGCCTAGCAGATGCCCATATAGCCTTAGTTAATAAGGTTGTATTAGACGCAACGCACCTTTCCCAGTTGCCCAAGCTCAAACATATAATAGTGCTTGCTACTGGGGTTAACAACATTGACGTGAAAGCGGCTACAAAACTTGGTATTAGCGTACAAAACTGTCGAGCGTATGGGGTAGATTCAGTGGCACAGCATTGTTTAATGATGATGCTTAGCCTCAGTACTAGAATGCTTAGTTATAGGCGCTCAATCAACAACGGTGACTGGAGCAGTAGTGCTCAATTTTGCATGTTAGATTATCCGGTAGAAAGTTTGGCAGGGAAAACTTTGGGTATTGTGGGATATGGTGATCTTGGTAAAGGTGTTGCCAATCTTGCACGTGCTTTTGGCATGACTATACTGATTGCTGCTAGACAAGGTCAAGAACCTAGAAATGGCCGTATACCCCTAGGCAAACTCTTGCCTCAAGTTGATGTACTATCCCTGCATTGCCCCCTTACTCAAAACACCACTAACTTAATTGATTGGCCCCAGCTTTGTGCTTTGCCAAACACTGCCTTATTGATTAATTGTGCCCGTGGTGGGATTGTAAATGAGGCAGCCTTAATTAAGGCTTTGGATGAAGGCCAAATAGCTGGAGCGGGTATTGATGTTTTGACCCAAGAGCCCCCGCCTGAAAATCACCCCTTACTAGCTGTAGAAAGAGACAATTTAATTATTACGCCACATACAGCCTGGGCTAGCCGTCAAGCTCGCCAGACTATCTTAAATCAAGCTGTAGAAAACATAATGAGCTTAATTCCTGGCCAAGGCCTTGTTCGTCAACTGTAAGTCGTTGATTTTGAAAAGTGTCAATAGTTGGGGTTAGAAAAGAGGATGTTTTTTGTTGTTTTCTTTGCTATTTATTCTTGACATCCCTAACTCATTGAAATTTATAGCGCGTGTTGTGCACATTTTTTAAACACGTATATAAAACAAATTAATTCCTGAAAAATATCTTAACTCAACTGATTGACATTCGTAACGTATTGATCTAAAAGGTTAAAATAGAAACTGGTTGTTTTTTAACCACTTTGTTAACAAGGCCCATACAATGGGCTTTGAGGCTTTTTTACAATATTTGTTAACAGTGTTATCCACAGCTTGTGTGCATAAAACACGGAAGCTCCTAAAGCTTACTGTTTGCTATTACATTAGCCTTGGTGCAATTAAAAAAAAACCCATCCGGTATGTTGTTGAGATATTTTTTGCTGATATAATTGACAATGAACACGTAAAATCATGATGAGTGAGATAGAGAATAAAATGAAATTAATACGGATGTTTCTTGTAGCGATGGCTGTGTCGTCTGTCAACGCTTCTGCTAATCAACCAGCAACAGATCAAGTTAAGTTTTCTAACGCTTGGGTAAAAACGCCTATGCCTGGGATGCAAATGACAGCAGGATTTGTGGATATAGAAAATGTAACTACTTCGGATGTTCGATTGGTTGCCGTAAGGACTTCATTCAGCGCAAACTCAGAACTGCATAATATGGTTATGGTTAACAACGTCATGCAAATGCGCCGAGCAATTGATGGCTGGGTCATTACACCAGGAGCTACATTAACTTTAGCACCCGGTGGAAAGCATGCCATGTTAATGGGTCTTAAGCACAAAGTGAAAAATCAATCAGAAGTTCTGTTAGAGTTTAAGATTGAAGGTATGGCTTGGGTATCCGTGCCAGCAGTCGTTAGGCCACCAAAACCCTGATTGTGAATACTTAACGTGAAAATGATGTAACACCTAACTCCGTTACTATACCGTCCAGGGGCTCGTCATATGGGCCCTTAATGACTTGATCCATCTCTTGCGCAGCATAAGCAATACCGTAAACTGATACGGGCTTGTTTTTTCGTAGTTTTTCTAACGTCCGATCATAAAAACCACCACCGTATCCAAGACGGAAACCTCTACTGTCAAAGGCTAGTAAAGGTGCCAAAATAACATCAGGTTCTAATGTTGGTTTATCTTCAGATGGTTCACGGGTTCCAAAACCAGCGTCCTGTAACTCGTCCCCTGGGCTCCAAGTACGAAAAATAAGCGGTTTTCCGGCCCCAAGCATGACGGGTAATACCATTTTATGACCTAAAGAGTGTAGCGTCTTTAGTATTGGCATAGGGTCAAGTTCATCACCTAAAGGCCAATACACTGCTACGATTTGATTATGGTGGACGATATTCCCGTCTAATAATTGATCACATACTCGCATACCCATGTGTGGGTTAAGGGCAAATGCTCCTGCTCTTTGTTGTTTGGCTTTAATACGCAGCAACCGCTTTTGTTCATCGATAGATGGCATCGTTAATACTCTTAAGTAGGCACAAGAAAGGCTTGTTTTGGTTTACTGGCTAGTACACACTAGATCTCTCCTAAAGCATAGTTTTTTCTCACTACTTTGGGTGGTAAGATCATGTTTATCTAACTAATTAGGGTGATTAGGGTAATTTTATGGCGATTGAAGAACTACTAGACATGAATCAAGCCTGGGCTAAAAAGGTGGCCCAAGAACAGCCTGAGTTATTTACTACTTTGGCCCAACAGCAAGCACCAAAGTATTTGTGGATTGGCTGTTCTGATAGCCGTGTTCCAGCTAATGAAATTGTTGGGATGTTGCCTGGAGAGCTGTTTGTTCATCGAAATGTAGCTAATTTAGTGAAGCACGTCGATTTTAACTGCCAATCTGTTATTCAATATGCAGTTGATGTGTTAAAAGTTGAGCATATTATCGTTTGTGGTCATTATGGATGTGGCGGCATTAAGGTAGCTATGGAAAATACTAACGCAGGTATAAGCGACTACTGGTTGCGGTCAGTTAAAGATATATTCTTGCGTCACCGTGAAGAGTTGCAGAGTTTTAAGAATGAAGAAGCGTGTTTGAGTCGTATGTGTGAAATTAATGTGGCTGAGCAAGTAGCTAACTTGGCCCATAGCAAAATTGTACAAACAGCTTGGCAAAAAAAACAACCTTTAGAAATACATGGTTGGATCTATGGTATCCATGACGGTGTTATAAAGGATTTAAAGGTTAGTCACAAAGGCTTAGATGATGTCGATGAAATCTACCAAGTGGAGGTATAATTGCTTAATGGGTTGATAGGACCTTAATCAACTTCAATCCTCTGCATGAAGGTTTGCGTGCTCATTATAGACTTGGCTGTCCATAATCAAGTGCAAGCGTTTTCCTGTATAGGGGGAGTGGGCCTTTACTACATCCATATTTAGCTCTATACCTAATCCCGGTTTAGTGCTGGGAATAATGTAACCTTTTTGCCAGTCGATTTTTTCCTTAACCACTTCTGCATGGAAACCATCCCAAGTGCCGATACTTTCTTGAATTAAAAAGTTAGGTGTAGCTGTTGCCAGCTGAATGCTAGCGGCAGCACCTATTGGGCCGTTATATAAGTGGGGGGCTACCTGGCAGAAATATACTTCGGCTAAGGCTGCAATTTTTTTAGCTTCCAAAATTCCGCCTACCCGACCTAAGTTCATTTGTAAAATAGACGCAGCCTTGTGCTTCAATACGTCGTGGAATTCATATTTAGTGGTTAGTCGTTCGCCAGTGGCAATAGGAATGCTAGTTTTTGAGGCAACTCTAGCCATTGCCTCAGCTTGGCCTGGTGGCACTGGTTCTTCAAACCATAAAGGGTCAAAGGGCTCTATACGCTGGGCTAAACGAATGGCAGAAGCAGGGGTCATTTGGCCATGGGTACCAAACAACAAGTCACAGTTATTACCCACTGCATCACGAATTTTTCGGCAAAAAGTTTCACTGCGCTCTAAAGCCGCAAGTGAAATTTGATGACCAGAATAGATACTATAAGGCCCAGCAGGGTCAAATTTTAGAGCAGTAAAACCTTGTTCCATATTCTCTAGGGCACATTCAACAGCTAAATCTGGGCAGTCGTAATCATGCTCACCTTTACTATTGGTAGGGTAGAGGTAAGTGTAAGAACGCAATTTATCATGAACCTTTCCGCCTATCAGTTCATACACAGGTTTATCTGCAGCTTTGCCAATGATGTCCCAGCAGGCCATTTCTAGGCCACTAAATGCCCCCATCATGGTTAGGTCTGGGCGTTGGGTAAAACCACTGGAATAGCATTCACGATAAAAACGTTCAATATGGTGTGGGTCGTGGCCTTTTAGGTAACGATCAAATACATCATCTAAGGCCTTTGCCATCACTTCTGGATGAAAAGTAGAGGCATAGACCTCTCCCACACCCTGTATGCCACAACTTGTTTCTAGGGTGACGAAAATCCAATACATACCACCTATGTGAGGTGGCGGCACGGTCACAATGTGGCTTTGCATGGCGACTATTTTCATAACATGTCTCTGCTGGTCTTAATTTAAACGACTGGCAGCAATATAGCTCTTTTGGGGAATGTTACGCTAGTTATTTTGATGTTGATAGTTCTGCAGAGACCTACTAGCAATTGATAACATTATTAGAATCTTGTTTTTAACAAAGTCCTGTGGCTATAAAATGAGGGTTTAAAATGTCTGCCTTACCATAAATCATGGCTTTTCCAGAGGCTTGCTTTACGCTTCCATTGGCGCCTTCTAGCACCGCCTGTGCTGCTGCAGTATCCCACTCGCACGTGGGTGCTAGGCGAGGGTAGTAGTCCGCTAATCCTTCGGCAATGCGAATAAACTTAAGTGAGCTTCCTGCTTGTATAAGCGTAGTTGGGCCTAATTCATCGATAAGGGCCTTTGTGGCTTCATTAAGGTGGCTTTTGCTGGCTAATACCCGCATTGGATTTTCGGCTTTGACACACTCAATGGACGTAATAAGGCGTAACTTATCTTGCTCTTGTCTAAAGGCTCCCAGATTTTTACCGCCCCAATACACGGTGTTGGCTATAGGCACACCCACCAATCCAAAGCTGGTTTTTTTGTCCTGAATTAGAGCCAAATTAACGGTGAATTCTCCGTTTTTATTAATAAACTCTTTGGTGCCGTCTAATGGGTCTATAAGCCAGTAACAGGAGTTGTTTTGACCAATATCCAATGAGTTAGAATCTTCTTCAGATACCACAGGAATATTGGGTGTGAGCCTTTTTAGGCCTGCTATAATGTAATGATGAGCTGCCAAATCGGCAGCCGTTACGGGCGATTCATCACCTTTTTTTTGCACATTAAAGTGGTCGCTATGGTAGATTTTCAAAATGACATTACCGGCTTCTTTAGTGAGTTGTACTAATCCTGTCAACAGCGCGGGGTTAGTCATTATCGCTTGAGCTTGGCTCATGTTTATAGCTCCAGTTGAGTGATGACGTTGGCAACAAGTTGTTCTGCAATGTGTTCGGCAGTTAATACACTGGTATCTATTTCAAAGTCAGGGTTTGTTGGTGCCTCGTAAGGGCTATTGATACCAGTAAAATTAGGAATTTCACCACGCCTGGCCTTTTTGTATAAACCTTTAGGGTCGCGCTGCTCAGCTACGTCTAGTGGTGTATTAACAAATATTTCTAAAAATTCACCCTCTTCAAAGCGTGCTTTTGCAGCATTGCGTTCGGCTCTATAAGGTGAAATAAAGGCGGTTAGTACTACTAAGCCTGCATCTACCATTAGCTGAGCGACCTCAGTGACACGCCGTATATTTTCCACTCGGTCAGCTTCAGTGAAACCCAAATCTTTGTTAAGGCCGTGACGCACGTTGTCGCCATCAAGTAAGTAGGTGCGAAATCCTTTTTGGTGTAGTTTCTGTTCTACTAAGTTGGCAATGGTGGATTTTCCAGAGCCACTCAAACCCGTAAACCACAACACTTTACCAGCGTGACCATTGAGCTGGTAACGGTCTTTCTTGGCAACGGATAACGTTTGTTTATGGACGTTTGTAGAGCGGCGGAGGGCGTGTTTAATCATGCCTGCAGCAACCGTTGCGTTACTAAAACGATCTACTAAAATAAGGCTACCTAAGGGTTGGCAATCTCCAAAAGCTTCAAAGGCAACCGCTTTGTCTAGGCTTAGTTTTACCACGGCAATGTCGTTTAGACCCAAGGCCCTTGCAGGGTTGTGCTCCAGCGTATTAACGTTAACAGTATGCTTGATGTCTGTTATCTGTGCGTTAACCCAGTTGGTGCCAATTTGTAAACCATAAGAGCGACCTATAAAACCTTGCTCTTGGTCCATCCATACCAAGTCCACTTCAAATTGATCAGACACTTCACAAGGGGCTTGGGCTGCTACGAGCATGTCCCCACGTGAGGCATCTACTTCTCTATCTAAGGTGATGGTGACGGCTTGGCCGGAATGGGCTCTGGGCAACTGGTGTTCAAATAAAATGATATCTCTTACTTTAGCAATAGAGCCGGAAGGCAGAATGCGGATTTCATCACCAGGTTTAATTACACCGGCGGCCACGGTGCCAGAAAAACCGCGAAAATCAAGGTGAGGGCGGTTGACCCATTGCACAGGCATTCTAAACGCGTGTTGCTCTAATCCTTGACTGGTAGGCACTGTTTCTAGAAATGCGAGTAAAGTTGGGCCTTTAAACCAGGTCATTTTGCTGGAGCGGG
>Ga0307985_10001550_pt1 | contig 12922 bp, 9 predicted proteins | sample EllFjometageno80_FD_203155 | JGI IMG/M metagenome (GOLD analysis project Ga0307985, IMG submission 203155) | Marine microbial communities from Ellis Fjord, Antarctic Ocean - #80 | ecosystem: Environmental > Aquatic > Marine > Unclassified | place: Southern Ocean | collected 2014-10-09 | reverse complement strand
AAGAGCGAAGGCCAAGAGCGAACGAAAGCAGCACAGAGCGGCGTGTGCGAGCGGCGTGTGCGAACGGCGTGTGCGAGCGGCTTGTTTTTGACGGCACGCTCAGCAGCGCGCGCCGCGCTCCGTTCGCTCCTTGTCGCGCATCGTTATATTTTGTTTGTTTCCCCTCTTCGCTCACTGCAGCGCTTGCTTCAGGCTCGTGGCTATACTCCGCTACAACTGCATCACCCGCGAGGTCCCGTTCGCCGACTTCTGGCGAATGCGTTGCGAGGAGGACTTCACGTTCTCTCTCAAGGCGTTCTGTATGGGCGTCCCGCTGTTCATGTGCACGTTGGCGCAGATTGGGTGGGTTAGTTACTATAGTATTCCGAGTAGGAACATTGCGGCGAGTATTATCACGGGCGTGGCGGTGGTTACGCTCGCGTTCTGGTTCCTTCACACGGAGAGAAAGTGGGGGGACTTCTTGATGGGGGGGAGCGAGGTGCAGCTGTACGATCCGGGACCGATGACGAGTCGTGGCAGAGGCGGCAGAGGGGGCAGCAGTGGCGGAGGCGACGAGGAGGAGCGCATCGCCGGCGATGCATAATGCGATGCCGAGTCCGTCGAATACGTATCTTTAGTCTGCCATTGAATCGTCAAACTGGTGTGCCTAACTTGTATATCGGTAATCTAGACCATGCACTGCCTCGATCGTTGTGGGCGTTGGAGGCACATTTTTGGAGGGGAAACTCTTTCTCTCCTCTCGCTCTTTGCTTTCCGCCTCCTCTCTTTGGTGCGTCGGCTTCCTCGGCTCCTCTGTATCTGCACATCCTTTAAATCTTGATCTAAAACGCTCGCTGCTTCCTTCTCCCCTTCTCACTTTCTCTATCTACCTGCTCCGAGCATCCTCTAACTCCACTCCCCTCCTGTGCTCCACTCCCTCCCTCCTTCCTACTCACTCCCTCCCCAGACTCCCATGGACTGGTCTCCAAATGCTGCCTGCGGAGACCTCACCCACGCCGTCACGCTCCTGTCCTCGTACGGCCTGAAGCTATCGACCAAGTGGGCTGCCGAGCAGCTCATTGGTCTCGATCCAACACTCCTTTGGGCAACACCCCCTCCTCCTTCCACCCCTTTCGCTGGACAGTTTGACCAAGACGAGTTCGACCACGCCAGCACGACTCCCCCCCACGGCAACAGAAGCGCCACTAAGCAGTCCCCCTCGACCCCTCCCCACAACCACTCCCTCCCTCCCCCCCCCTCCCCACACACCGCCAAGATCACCTTCGCACACTCCCTCCTCTCTCTCGGCGAGTATTCCCGCGCCGCCCACATCCTCTCCCACGACGGGCTTGCCCTCCCTAACCTTCCATCTACCGGCAGCTTCATTCGCTTCTACTCCCGCTTCCTAGCCGGCGAGAAGAAGAAGGAGGAAGAGATCGTTGAGCTCGCCGAGCCCCTCGAACGCACGAAGGTGCACAACGAATACCTCCCCCACCTCCACACCGAGCTCTCAGCCCTCTACGCCACCGACGAGCTCGACGCCTTTGGTTTATACATGTACGGCGTCGTCCTAAAAGAGCGCCTCCAAACCCAAACATTCCCCAAGCCCATGACCCCCGACGACGAGGACAAGCCGCCCGTACCCACGGCGACAGACGCGCTCCTCCATCAGACGAAGGATGTGTTCGTGGAGAGCATCCTAGGGTATCCTTACAACTGGAGTGCGTGGCTTGACCTGGCCGAGATTTGCATCGAGAACACCACGATCCACGACACGGTTGAACAGGCACTCGCCACACTCACCAGTTCGTACATGTACCACATGTTCTTGATCCATGTTTTCTTGGAGCAGCAGCAGAACGACAGCGCGCTACAAGTAAGAAGAGGGGATGGGGGAGAGCGAGAGGAGAGCGGCAAGTAGGAAGGAAGACGCGAGGCTGTGTGAGCACATGCGCCAGTGTTCACCGACGACCTCTCTTTGCCTCACTTCCCCCTTTGTTCACACTCGCTTCGCTTGTGCTAGGTGATTGAGAAGGTGGTCCGCCTCTTCCCTGCCAGCAACTATCTACGCGCGCAGACGGCGCTGGCGTTCTACAACCTGCGCGACTTCGACCGCGCGCAGTCGCACTTTCTGGAGCTGTGCAAGAACGACCCGTTCCGGTTGGAGCAGATGGACATCTTCTCGAACATCCTTTACGTGAAGGAGAGCAAGGCGGAGTTGTCGCACCTGGCGCATACTGCGAGCGCGGTGGACAAGTACAGGCCGGAGGTTTGCTGCATCATTGGGAACTATTATAGTCTCAAGGGGAGCCATGGGAAGGCGGTGCAGTACTTCCAGAGGGCGCTGAAGCTGAACAGGAAGTTTCTGAGCGCGTGGACGCTCATGGGACATGAGTTTGTGGAGATGAAGAACACGGGGGCGGCGATCGAAGCCTACAGGAGAGCGGTGGATATTAATGTGAGCGGGCGAGTTAGAGTGGCGAGCTAGAGTGGCGCTCAGATCGCGCCGTCGCCCCATTTGTTCACACAGTTGTATGCGCGTGGCTGACACATGTGCATGGCGGCGCAGGCTCGAGATTACAGGGCGTGGTACGGATTGGGGCAGGTGTACGAGATCTTGAACATGCTCTTGTACGCGCTTTACTACTACAGGAAGGCGGCGGCGCTTCGGCCGTACGATGCACGCATGTGGTGCGCCATGGGGAGCTGCTATCTGAGCCTCGACAGGAGGCAGGAGGCTATTAAAAGCTACGAGAGGGCGATTAACAACGTGGACAGGGAGGGGATCGCGACGAGGAAGCTCGCGAAGCTGTATCGCGAGGAGGGGGACATGGAGAAGGCTGCGAGGTGTTACCAGAGGCTGATTAGCAACAGCGGCTCCGGGGGGGGCGACTTGGACAGCGCCGAGGCTGAAGCGCTCATCTTCCTCGCCAACTTCGAGAAAGACGCGGGCAACTACGACGTGGCGGCAGCGTACTGCACGCGGCTTCTGGAGCACCCAGGACAGGAGGAGGCCAAGGCGCTGCTCAGGGACATCCGCAGTCGAATTAATTAGTGGACGCGTTTATTAGGACGTAAAGAGCGGTGTGTTCATGCCCTGCCCATCAGTCATCCCTCTGCTCGTGCACTGAGCGCTCAAGGAGTGCTTGTTGACCATCTCGAAAAGGAGCGAAAAGCTCTTGCCGCCACCAGTCCCACAAGCCCGCAACGAGCTGCCCCATCCATTCACGCTCTCTACCCGTGTCTGTCGCCTCTCAACTCTACACCCACTTGCTCGTCTTCCAAGCTTTCCCCCCTCAACGGCCCAATACTCTTGCTCGACTGCTTCTAATCTTCCTGATTCTCCCACGGACACCGTCGACCTTACCGTTCACTCACCTCACCCGATACTCTTGCTCGACTGCTTCTAGTACTTCCCAGAATCTCACATGGACGCCGTCGACCTCACCGTGCCTGCGATGACGGCCGAGCTCTTCCTCCAAATGCAGGCTGAGACTGCCGCCACCGCCGCCGCCGCCGCCGCCCCTCCCGCTCCTAAAGAGGTTGAGGGCATCGAGGTGGACACCTTCAACACCTACGAGCCCTCGTCCTTCCCGCAAACCGTGGTGGAGCACCTTTCGAATCCTGACCACCCTCCCGTTGATGACGCTGCCGGCCTTCCCAACCCCCTCCCCCAGTCCTCCTTCCCCCAGTCCTCCTTCCAGTCCTCCCTTCCTTCCACATGGGCGTGCGCCTCTTGCACGTTCTCCAATCCCCCCGCCAACAAAAACTGCGAGATGTGCAGCATGAAGAAGCCTCCCTCCCTGTCTCTCGTCACCTCCTCCTCCGACTCTACTCCCACTGCGCCCCCGCCTGCCACCGAACCCGCCGTCGCCTTCTCGTCCTCCACCTTCGCCACCCCCCCCTCCCATTCCTTCCCCTCCTGCGAGTCGACCCTCATGACGTCCGTCCTGTCTCCCCCCATCCACACCTCTACCTACCAGGGCCTGCTCCCCACCACTTCCCTTCCCCTCGCCAACACCCCCAGCCTAACTCCCCTCCAACTCGAAGGCGTTACCCTCGCCCTCTCCTCCTTCCGCACCAACTCCAAACACCGCCACGGCTTCTTCCTGGGCGACTCCGCAGGGATCGGCAAGGGCCGCCAGATCGCGGCCACGATCTACTCCAACTTCATCCGCGGCCAAACCCGCCACATCTGGCTCTCCGTCTCCCGCTCCCTCATCGACGACGCGCGCCGCGACTTCGCCGACATTGGCGCGCACGGAATCACAGTGCATGACGGCATGGAACTGCTGGACTCGCTGTCGAAGAAGGGGCTTGGGAGTGGCGGCGAGTACGACAGCGGCGTGATCTTCCTCACGTACCAGCTTCTCATCTCTACCAACGGTGCTCGCTTCGACCAGCTGAAGGCGTGGCTCCAGGGCAAGGACGGGCCCTCGTACTCCGGCTGCATCGTCTTCGACGAGTGCCACAAGGCCAAGAACATCGCGGCGGACACGAAGACAAGCAAGTACGTTCTGCAGATCCAGCGGGATTTGCCGTCCGCGCGCGTGCTGTACGCAAGCGCCACGGGCGTGTCGGAGATTGAGCACATGTTCTATGCGGAGCGGCTGGGGTTGTGGGGCGCGGGCACGAACTACCACGACTTTGAAGAGTTCAAGAAGATGATCACCGACCGCGGCATCGGCGGACTGGAGATGCTGAGCCTGGAGATGAAGATGAAAGGCGTGTTCATTGCGCGCACGCTGTCGTGGGTGGGCGCCGACTTCGAGACTGTGACTGTGCCTCTTCCGCGCGACGACGAGACCATGTACAACGCGTCGGCGGAGTGGTGGTCCGACTTGAAGACCCACCTCGGCACGGCCCAGTCCATGCTCAACGGCAACGTGCCTAAGAACATCATCAGGATGTACTGGTCCGCGTCGCAGCGCTTCTTCCGCGAGATGGCCGTCACTTTCAAGGTGAACTACGTGATCGAGTCTGCGCTGGAGGACGTCAAGAACGGCTGCAATGTCGTCATCGGGCTGCAGACCACCGGCGAGGCGGCGACCAGCAGCTACCTGGACGACGCGCTGGCCGACTCCGCGGCCGATAGCTACTCTGACATCAAGCTGCCCAAGCTCATCTCGACCGCGTACGGCATCGCCCACGGCTTCGTCAAGCGCAACTTCCCCGTGAAGCCCGTTATCGAGATCCCCGACGAGCCCGTGCGGCCCGTGAACGGCACCGACTACGATAACATGATGTTCGAGGGCCTCACAAGGCGCCGCACCGAGGCGATCGAAGCATCCAAGCGCGGCGAGGTGAAGGTGAGACGACACCCCCTCGTTCACACACGCCGTCCCCTTTGCTTACACATGCTCGTTCTTGTAGGAGCTGGTCACCCTCCGCGACAACATTCTGGCCGACCTCGAGGCGCTCACCCTGCCTGCGAACGCCATGGACGACATGATCGACCGCTTCGGCGGGCCGTCGAAGGTAGCTGAGATGACCGGTCGCACGGGCCGCATTCTGCGCCAGCCGGACTCGGACGCGGGCGCTTACAAGTTCGAGTATACGCTTCGCGGCGGCATGAAGAAGAGCCAGACCAAGGGCCTGAGCAGCCACCAGGGCGAGGTGGAGCTGGACGTGCTAAACATCGCGGAGCGGCAGCGGTTCCAGGACGGCAAGAAGAACATCGCCATCATCAGTGACGCCGCATCTACGGGAATCTCGTTGCACGCCAACGTGGCTTCTGGGAGTAGTGAGCGCAGGCGCGTGCACTACACGATTGAGCTGCCTTGGGCCGCCGACAAGGCGATCCAGCAGCTGGGCCGCACGCATCGGGCAGGGCAACTGAGCGCGCCGCACTACAAGCTGGTCGTGACGAACCTCGGCGGCGAAAGGCGATATGCCGCCGCCGTCTCCAAGCGCATGGCGAGTCTGGGCGCCATCACCAAGGGCGACCGCCGCGCGGCGACGGGCTCCGACATGAGCGACTTCAACGTCGACTCAAAGCACGGCACGCAGGCTCTCACTCGCATGCTCGATACCCTCGTCAAGAACTCGAACACTCGCCCGTCGTCCAAGACCAATGAGGTGCTGGACGAGTTCATCCAAGATTACAACTACACGTGCCACGGCGAGGCGCTGGGAGTTGGTGGTGTGATGAATGAGGACGACATGGAGATTATGAGGGAAAACGCATTCGACGTCGCCAAGAAGGCGCTGGACAAGGTCGGCCTCGAGGAGGGTGAGAACAGAAAGAAGGCGGACGTGAAGATGTTCCTGAACCGCATCGCCGGCCTGCCGGTGGGATCGCAGAACATGATCTTCAAGCTCTTCTCTACGACCCTCGACGACATCATCGCCACGGCAAAGAAGAATGGCTGGTACGAGGGCTGCGTCGAGGATCTCTTCGCCAACGAGGTCACGGAGGAGCTCACACAGGACATCGCAGAAAGCGCGAGCGGCGTCAAGACCACGTTCAGCTGCTTCGTGCTGGACAGGGGGTGGGAGCTCGACAAGCTGATCAAGGCGGAGCTTGAGGACTTTGAGGGCGACGGCGAGGAGGTGATTGGCGGGGGAGTGAGGGGCGGGGATGATGCTATGGACGATTTCATTGTGAACGACGAGGAAGAGGAGGAGGACGAGGGGGAGGAAGATGAGGTGGTTCTGGATTCGCCCTTCAAGAGGTTGGGCGCGAAGAAGGACGTGCACTGCGCCGAGACGGGCTTCTACATGAGCAGGAAGAAGATCATGGGCGCGTACAACGTGGTGTTCTGCAAGCGTAAGTTCGCCTCCCTGTACCACGCCTCCGGTGCGTCTGACATGGTGAACATGGACCCGCTCGGCGTAATGGTGGCGGTGCGCCCCAACACTGGACGGACCGGACAAGAGTTCGGCACGGTGGAGCTTCTGGGGCGCTACCAGCTGGTGCGCAAGCTGCAGGGCACTGTGTCGAGTTGGACCGGGGAGGGCGACAAGAACGAGAAGGAGTTCGTCGCCAGGTGGAGCGAGATCTACCAGGCTTCGGACTCCTTCGAAAAGCTCGCCAAGTACCCTTCCCGCAAGCGCAGGGTCGGAATCGTGCACGGCTCCGTCATGTCCGTCTTCCCGGCACTGACCAAGGCGGTCGCCAACGCCGTGCTCAAGAAGGACCGCGCGCTCAAGGTCGTTCGCGTGGACGTCGGGGGAAAGAAGGTGATTGGCGTCGAGTTCCCCACCGACAAGCTGGGCGACCTGGAGGCCGCGCTCGTGGACATCAACAACGTTCGCAAAGTGAAGGAGACGGGGGGGCAGGCGCAGAAACTGTTCCAGGAGGGCATGGATGCGGTGAACAGCAAGATGCTCAGCAAGGCCGTGACGAAGCCGAAGACCATACTCTCCTTCTTCTCCGCGACGTCCGCGAAGAAGGGCAACGAAGAGAATGGGGCTCGCAACAACATGTTCGCGCCGTCCAAGTTCGCGAGCAGATCGGGCAAGGCCAAGAAGCGCTCGAGCGACAGCAAGGGCGCGAAGCAGGCGAAGCCGGGCAAGCAGGCGAAGCTGGGGTTCGGCAAGATGTAGGAATATAATTGTGTGTGGGAGTAGTTGTATAGTACGCACTGGTTGTAAGTGTAAACAGCAGTCAGTTCACGTTAGTTCGTACTGTTCCATGTACCTGTCATGACGCCCGTCGCTGTAGTTACTCTACCGCGCCCTCCGGGTCGTACACGATTCATACGCTCTTCCCCTCCTCAAGCTCCGCCCTCTCCATCCGGTAGCGCCTTTAACAGTGCGTCAAACGCCGGCGTGACAGACGTCGCCTCAATGTCGAGCTTCTCACTTGGCCCTTTTGGCCCGCATCCGCCGGCCATATCGACCACGCAGCAATATTGCCGTATTGTTCGTGTGGCGCGATTCCAACGCCTATTACCTTGAAAGCGCTTTTCATGAAGTTGTTACTGTACGATGCCCTCTCGACTTCACGCCGTCATCAATGAGCAGCTGCATGGTGATCGCCGACGCCGTGGTCTCCCCGTAAGATATGTTCTCGGCGTACGAGGAGCGCCACTGCCCATATCGCGAGATCCTAGCCCCCGGCGTGTTTTTGTCCGTGCCAGTCTGCCCAGTTATCCCAGCAGATCCAGTGTCATGTGCGTGCTCGGCTGCTGCTTGGACGAGGCCGGGGGTATTTCGAGAGGGGGGAGGGGAGTTTGCAAGATTAGATAGTCGAAGCACTCTTGTACGGCAGCCGGGCCTTCGTTTGTCAGTATTGCCAGCTTGTTAAGTATTTTGATGAACTTGAGGCCATCAAATTTAGCGAGGAGAGGGGTTAACGGGTCCTGCCGGACTAAATTGTGTCCCAGGAGGATGTCCTCGGGCGTCGCAGCGGGCTCGGTCGCAATGCGCTCTGCAGGCTTGGGAACTTCGGCTTTAGTAGCACTTGTAGCTTGAGTTGGTGGTGCTTGTGTAATTTATTTAGTAGCACTTGTAGCTTGAGTTGGTGGTGCTTGTGTAATTTATTTAGTAGCACTTGTAGCTTGAGTTGGTGGTGCTTGTGTAATTTATTTAAGGAGGCGGATAGCGCGCTCCGGATAGCTGGCGACTAGGGACGACAGATGGTCCTGTACCTCCGCGTCGGTCGGGCCGATCAGCGTCCTCGGGACTGCGGCAGAGGCGCCCATCGATTGATGGACTTCAAGAAGGTACAACTGTATCTCATGCTCAACGCAACTCGATTGCGGCCGAGTCGTGCGCGAGTCAGAGGCTGCTTAGAAGGCTCGCGCGGGGGGGGGAGGGGGTACTTGTCGGACGTGCGGGGGAGGGAGGTTACTTGTCGGACGTGCGGAGGAGGGAGGTTACTTGCAAACATGTCTACTGTGTACACGCAAGCCGTTCAAGGCTCCCACACGTTTGAGGCTCCCACACGTTTGAGGCTCCCACATATTTGAGGCTCCCACACTCGGCTCAAGCAGTACCGCAATCGTCTCACTTGTCTCTCATCTATATGTCGTTCCTCCGCCGGCTCGCGGTGATGTCGTGCGCTCTCACTCCAGCGCCCATGCTCGCATTGAAGATGCCGATCGTGTACTTCTCCTCGTCGCTGAGCTCTCCCCGCAAGCTCTCTCGGAACAGCGACTCCACCTTGCCGGGGACGCTGCCGACCTAATATGATAAGAGTGGGTAAGCGTACGAGCGAGGGAATTAGATCTGCTAGAAGACTGGGCGCTCAAAGACAGGGCTCGGCGCTCGACAGGGCTGGACTCGCCTTGGCGATCAGATAACCGAGCTTGGCGGCCACCGCCTCCGCAGTCATGTCCCCGGCGCTAATGACACCCAGGTTAACCAGCTCGTTGGTAACCGCGTACTTTCCGAACAGCACGCTCCCCATGACACACTGCGTCGTCGCGACGACGTAAATTCCCTTCTCCTTACACTTCGCCAGCACTTGCATCAGCGTGCCTTTCCCGGCGGCGTTGCCGGCCCCGTACAGCTCCAGCACCACTGCTCTCAAGTCCTTGCTGTGCGTCACCATCATCAAGAGCGGCTCGTCGTCGAATCCTGGAATAAGCCGAATCGTGACAATGCTCTTCTCGAGCTTCTTGAACACCTTGAACGCCGCGCTGGGCGCCCTGATCGCCAAGTCCCTCCTCGTCTCAACGTTGACCCCCAGCTTGGCGAGCGGCGGGAAGTTCGGCGAGTCAAACGCGTCCAGCCCAAACGCGTTCATCTTCTTGGCCCTGTTTCCGCGCAGCAGCTTGTCATTGAAGAAAAGGCACACTTCGCTGAAGTCGCTGTTCGCGGCGAAAATGATGCTCGCGATAAGGTTCCGCCTCGCGTCGTTGTACACCTCGCAGAACGGGATCTGGCTCCCTGTGAACACGACCGTCTTGCCAAGGTTCTCAAGCATGAAGCTCAAGCTGGTGGCAGCATACGCCATGGTGTCAGTTCCCATGATCACAACGAACCCATCGAAGTCATAGTAGTTCTCCAAAATATCCTCCGCAATCTGCGTCCATCCCTCGTGCCCCATATCGGCGCTGTCAATCAGCGTCTCATTCTCCTTAATGTGACATCTGGGCATCTCTGGGGACTGGAGCTCCTCCATGCGGACTATCTTGTTGGTCAAGTACCCGCGCTTAGGAGACAGGCAGCCTGTCTCGTCGGGGCACATGCCCATGGTCCCCCCAGTGTACAATATGAGCACATTCTGCCTCTCTATTGCTGTCGTCTTGTTAGGGTCCAGGGGTGTGATGGACTGGATGCCTGGATACAGCTCGGACACTTCGGCGCTGGGAGCGCGGGGGCAGAGGGGGGGCGACGCGACCTTGGTTTTTTTGGAAGGGGGGGAGGGGGAGCTCATCGCGTGCTGCCGGTTTTGGTGTTAGTTGGGCTGCACAACTAATACCTGTCATCTGGTCTTCATCGCCTGGCTTCAATGCATACGGCTTTTCAACTGGTGCTTCTACTTCTTACTCTTCTTCTTGAACAAGCACCCCGGCCACCTGTTCTCCTCCCACTCGCTCACTGGCAGGTGCATCTGCGACATCTCCTCCATCCACCCCGGCTCGTAGCCGGCCAAGTACTCCTCCTCCGTGAACAGCGCGTCCTCTCGCTTCCACGCCGACTTCGGCGGCAACGGCAGCTTCGAACCGCCGTTCACCCTCGCAACGTAATCCGCAATCGCCACCTCGTACTCGCTGCACCACCTACACGCCTCCTTCTCCTGCCCCAGCGCCCCCTCGAACGCCTTGTTGACGGTGACAGTATCGGCGCTGTTCACGTCAAACGCCAGCCCGCCCCCGTACTCCATCGGTATGTCTTGCAGGGCGATGACCTTGGTGAGCGTCGCGCTCTGCGCAGCGCTCATGATGAACACCTTCTTCTGTACGCGCTCACTCACGCCGAGCTTGATCACGTTCCACAGCATGGAGAACCAGCCAGGGGCATTGAGTACGCAGATCTTCGACGCTCTCTCCGGGTAGTTCTCCTGCGACAGCTTGCTAACCGCCCCCAAATACTCCTTCACCACCCCCTTCAGGTCATACAACCCCACGTTCTGCACGTCCACCCCCGTCACCGTCGTCATACTCTCATTCCCCGCCATATACGTCCACAGGAACTCCACCATAAAAACCTTATGCCTAACCATGTTCTCGAGTCCAATCTCCTTAAGGCGTGGTAGCGTGAGGAACCCCGGCCGTTCGTAGTACGCAATCGAGGAACCAGTTAAGTCCAACCGGCAGAAGAAGTGCGGGTAACAGCGCTTAATGTCAGTGAAGTACGGCTGCTTCGTCGTAAGTATGCTGTCGACGCAATTCGCCTTCCGCCACTTGATGCACTTCGTCCACCTTGACAACGGCTCCCCGGCGTTCTTCCCCCAGCAGTCCTCGAACCTGGCCGGGATTGGCTTCTCCGCCGACGAGCTCTCAGTCGACTGAGACTCGCAGTACGAGTGAAGTACGAGGGTGCAGTTGGTTTGGTTCGCGATCCAGACGGCGAAGAGGAGGAAGAAGGGGACGGTGACGAGGAGCCACGGGTAGTGTAGGGGGTAGCCTGAGTGCTTTTGCATCATGGCGCCGGCGATGGCGAGGAAGGGCATGACGGCGCCGGAGGTTAGGGAGGGGATGAGGACGATGAGCCAGGGTTGGGGGATTAAGGTGGGCAATGGGACGATTGAGACCTCGACGGTCGCGAGTAGGGAGGGGTGGATGGAGGACACTGATACAGAGCCGCGTTTGGAAGGATCCTCCATCAGGGCTTCGACGGTTTTAGAGTCAATTTCGACGCAGCCACCGTTCGATAGTAGGACTTGGACCGGATGGGTATAATATTTGTTGATGGTGATCGGCGTGCTGTTGTTGGTGGGACCGAAGGAAGCGTTCTGGAGCGTGGTGAAGGCGGAGGCGACGACAGCGTTGTTATGGATGATCGCGGTGGGGACGGGGGGGGGGGCGCCGCCGTGACACTGGCCGCCGTGCTGAGTGTGGTAGAGGTAGGTAGAGGGAAGGTCGGGAGCGTCGGTGGGGGTGATGACAGAGGAGGAACGGGTGGGCGGGGCGGCGTGTGAGGCGAAGTCGAGGCCGGTAAGAGTGCCACGGCGGGTCGGCTCGGTAGCCTTGAGGGACGTGATCGTGTCAACCCAACGGTCTCGATCTAGCTGGGATTGGCAGCGGAACTTGCGAAAGTAGCCGTCAGTGGAGGTGATGGTGAAGGTGTAGATTGTGATGATGTGTCCCTGTGCTGGTGCGGTGGGAGTGGGCACCGGTGTAGCAACCGGGTTCTCGCCCTCTATCTTCTTCGCCTGCGTAGCCGTCATCTGCTCCTCCCCAGAAGATATATCAGTGATTTCAGCAATGGTGACAGCGCCAGTCTCAGTGCCGAACAGGTCGTATCCCTCCGTCCGTTTGAACCAGTGCAGAGCAGAGCCGGTGAGCACGAGGAACTTGCGGGAGTATGCGTGGGTCATTTTGCGGGACGTTTGCTTCAGTAAGTAACCGGTTAGACGGACACCAAAGGTGGGGTCGATGGTGGCTACGGCGGGATCGACTGAGGCGGCGGCGGGGGAGGCAGAGGCCGAGGCCGAGGCTGTTTTTGACATGGTCTGGTGGGGTGCTGTTGGGTGGGAGGCAGAACAGTTGTCGGCTTGGGGGCTGGAGGAGGCTGAGAGAAGGGGGGGGGTGAGCTGATGTGGGGGGGAGCAGAGGCTGACGAGGAGTAGGCCGGCACGAATCGTACCAGAAGGAAATAGATCTTCTACCTGACGCTCGATGATTTGACCCTTTCTACGAGGATGTAGTGGTACAACTGTACAGGACGAAAAAAAGGCACGTGTTCAGACTGGGAAAAAAAGGGGGCCTGTCGAGGTGGATGTCGTGGGCCAAGATGGAGTACACCTGTGAGGTGTACGGCCTCTTCGCAGCGTACATCAACCAGGGCGCCGACACTGGGATAAGCGCCAGGAAGAGGCAGTCGATCA
>Ga0307985_10001549_pt1 | contig 12922 bp, 14 predicted proteins | sample EllFjometageno80_FD_203155 | JGI IMG/M metagenome (GOLD analysis project Ga0307985, IMG submission 203155) | Marine microbial communities from Ellis Fjord, Antarctic Ocean - #80 | ecosystem: Environmental > Aquatic > Marine > Unclassified | place: Southern Ocean | collected 2014-10-09 | reverse complement strand
TCAACTACTCCGCTAAGAAGACTATACTTACTGATGGCATTAATCCTGCAGCTACTTATGATGGTACTACGTACACTCAGATTACTCATGCGAATGCTCCAACGGATCCAAAGTATGCTGTGGATTTTGCTAATCATATGTTCCTTGCAGGTGATCCTGCACATCCTACAAAACTATTCTTCAGTGCTCCCCTAGAAGAGACAGAATTTGGTACAGGGCATGGTGCTGGCGTAATCAACGTAGGCTTTGACATTGTAGCAATCAAGCCTTTCCGTGATGCACTATACATATTTGGCACTAACAACATTAAAGCATTGAAGGGCACTAACACTGCAGACTTTGTACTGACAGGTGTTACACATGACTTAGGTTGTATTGCTTCTGATAGTATCATTGAGATTGGAGGGGACTTACTGTTCCTTAGTCAAGATGGTATGCGTCCTATCTCTGGTACAAGCCGTATTGGGGATGTAGAGTTAGAGACTATATCAAAGGACATTCAATCCTTATTCACTGACATTTCATTAAGCTTAGACTTAGATGGTTTATCCTCTGTTGTTATTCGTCAGAAGTCTCAGTTCCGTATCTTCTTCTCTGCGTCAGAGTCACAGGGCATAATCGGAGGTATCCGAAAGCAGCCTGAAGGGTTTGCCTTTGAGTTTGGTCAGCTATTAGGACTAGAAGCTACTTGTGCTGCCAGTGGTTACCTAGGCCAATATGAACACGTAATACATGGCACCTCAGATGGCAAGGTACATAGACAAGAGATTGGTAACTCCTTTGCGGGTGTTGACATCTTTAGTGTTTATCAAACACCTTACCTATATATGGAAAACCCAGAGCAGCGTAAGATATTCTACAAGGTTAATACATACCTTAGGGCAGAGGGGGATAACGAGATTATCTTATCTGTAGTGTATGACTACGAAGATATAAACGTATTAAACCCTACTAACTATTCAATGACTACTAAAGGTGCTGCTGCATACTTCAATGAAGCTGCCTTTGATAGTACTGCTATATATAGTGGTAACCCATCCCCGATACAGGTAACTAACATATCAGGTTCTGGTAAGTCTGTATCCTTTAAATACGTAACTAATAGCACTGATGCTAGTCATAGTATACAGGGCATAGTGTTAACTTATGGCACTGGAGATCTAAGATAAATGGCTGGCTATAGCAGACAATCAATTGCAGACATAATTGCAAACGCAGTAATCAAAGCGGCACCCGTAAACGCAGAGTATAATGCAATACGTGATGCCTTCGCATTCGCAACTGGACACAAGCATGACGGATCTTCCACCGAAGGTGCATACATCCCTCTCATTGCAGACGTTGATGCCTTAAACAAAGTAGTTGTTGACACTGCTAATAACCGTATCAGCTTCTACTCGGAAGTAGGTGCTGCTGCAGTAGAGCAAGTACGCATTCAAGATGGGGCAATTGTTCCTGTTACTGATAGTGATGTTGATCTTGGTGCTGTTGGTGCTGAGTTCAAGGATGTATACATTGATGGTATCGGCTACATTGATACCTTAGCAGTACATGAGAATGCTACTATCATAGGCACCTTAGGTGTCACAGGCTTATCTACATTAGCTACTGTTGATATTGATGGTGGTGCTATAGATGGTACTACCATTGGTGCTTCTACTCCTGCTGCTGTAACTACTAGCTCCCTTGTAGCAACTACAGCTGACATTAACGGTGGTACTATTGATGCTACGGTAATTGGTGCTACTACCGCAGCTGCTGCCTCTATTACCTCTCTTGTGGCAACGACAGTGGACATTGAAGGTGGTACGATAGATGCTACTATCATTGGTGCTTCTACTCCAGCCGCTGCTACTATTACTACACTTATTGCAACAACAGCAGATATTAATGCAGGTACAGTTGATGCTATCATCGGTGGTACTACACCAGCTGCAGGTACATTCACCTCACTAGTAGCTACTACCGCTGATATTAATGGTGGTACGGTTGATGCTGCTCAGATTGGTGCAACTACGCCTAGTACTGTAACAGGTACAACTGTAACGGCTACTAACTTTGTAGGCCCAATTGCTGGTGCAGTAACAGGTAATGTTACAGGTAATACAGCAGGTGTTCACACAGGCGCAGTAACAGGTGATGTAACTGGTAATATCACTGCAGGTTCAGGCACAAGCTCATTCAACAATGTGACTATTAATGGTTCATTGGATATGAATGCTGGTACAGCCTCTACCATAACAGGTCTATCTAACCCTGTACAAGGTTCTGATGCAGCTACCAAGACTTACGTGGATGCTGAAGTGTCTGCTGTCATAGACGCTGCTCCGGGAGCTTTAGATACTCTTAATGAACTAGCTGCTGCCCTTGGTGATGATGCTAACTATGCTACTACTACAACTAATGCACTAGCTACTAAGCTGCCTCTAGCTGGCGGCACTATGTCTGGTGCCCTAGCTATGGGTACTAACAAAGTAACTGGCCTAGGCACTCCTACGGCAGGCACAGACGCTTCTACAAAGACCTATGTTGATACAGGAGATGCATTGAAGGTAACCAAAGCAGGTGATACCATGAGTGGTGTTCTGGCTATGGGTGCTAATAAGATTACAGGTCTTGCTGATCCTACCTTAGCACAAGATGCTGCTACTAAGACATACATTGATACAGTGTTTGGTTCTACTACAGCAGCAGCTAACAGTGCAGGACAAGCAGCTACCAGTGCAACAGACTCAGCTAACTCAGCTACTGCCTCTGCTAACTCAGCAACAGGTTCAGCTAACAGTGCTAGTGCAGCTGCAGCTTCCTTTGATGCATTTGACGATATCTACTTGGGTGCTAAAAGTACTAACCCTACAGTGGATAACGATGGCGCTGCTTTAGCAACAGGTGCATTACACTTCAACACTACAGCTGCTCAGATGCGTGTATATGATGGTGCTTCATGGGCTGCTGCAGGTTCAGCAGTTAACGGTACTTCAGAGCGTGTTGTGTATACAGCCACTGCTAGTCAGACTACCTTCGCTGCTACTTATAATGCAGGGTATGTAGATGTTTACCTTAATGGTATTAAGCTTGTACTTGCAGTAGACTATGCAGGAACTTCAGGTACATCTATTGTCCTCACTACAGGTGCCACCGTAGGTGACATAGTAGATATAGTAGCTTATGGTTCATTTGCATTAGCAGACCACTATACGAAGGTTGCTTCTGACGCTCGTTATGAGCTACTAGATACTTCATATACTAAAGCTGAAGGTGATGCGAGGTTTGAGCCTATTGATAGTGCTTATACTAAGGCAGAAGCGGATGCGCTTTATGCAGTAGCTTCTACAACTACCACGGCAAATGCAGCACTACCTAGAACAGGTGGTGCAATGACAGGTGCCATTACAACTAACTCTACCTTTGATGGTCGTGCTGTAGCTACGGATGGAACTAAGTTAGACAATGTATCCACTCCTACAGTAACAGGAACCAGTGTAACAGCAGCTAATGCAAGTCACCATGTGGTATCTGCTGGCGGCATCACTATCACATTACCTGCTAGCCCATCTGCAGGGAACTACGTTATCGTTAAAGACGGTACAGGCGCAGCAGCAACCACCACATTCACAGTCGCCCGTAATGGTTCAAACATTGCTAGCTCTGCTACTGACCTTACCTTTGATAAGAACTTCGCTCAGATCGTAATGACGTATGTTAACAGCACAATAGGCTGGAGCATTTAATGAGCAATCTGTCGGAATTACTGCCTAGCGGTGGAGGGCAGAACTTAGTTGAGTTTGTAGCTTCTGGCACGTTGCCTAATGGTAAGCCAGTGATCTTGAATAGTGATGGTACTGTTAGTGTAGTTGCTGAGAGTAGTACATCAGTAGCTGAGAGTATTCCAGCAGGTTCTGAGGTTGTGTTTAATACAGGCACTTCTAACTACACTTCTGTATCCTTTGATCCAAATACTACAGGCAAATTTGTAGTAGCTTATGCTGACAATGGTAACTTAGACTATGGAACAGCTATAGTAGGTACTGTCTCAGGTACTTCACTTAGCTTTGGTTCTGAGTATATATTTAATTCGGGAAGTACAGGTCAGTTAGATATAGCCTTTGATCCAAATACAACAGGTAACTTTGTAGTAACCTATGGGGATGGTGGTAACTCCAACTACGGTACAGCTTGTGTAGGAACAGTCTCAGGGACTTCAATTAGTTATGGCAGTGAGTATGTCTTCAATTCAGCATACTCTATGTACTTCTCAATGGCTTTTGACCCAAATACCGCAGGTAAGTTTGTAGTAGTTTATAGGGATCAGGGTAACTTAGACTACGGTACTGCTATAGTAGGTACGGTATCTGGTACAAGTATTAGCTATGGGTCTGAATATGTCTTTAACTCTGCACTTACTATATATGCATCAGTATCCTTTGATCCTAATACAACAGGCAAGTTTGTAGTAGCTTATACGGATCAGGGTAACTCCAACTACGGTACTGCAATAGTGGGTACTGTCTCTGGCACAAGTATTACCTTTGGATCTGAGTATGTCTTTAATTCGGGTACTACTTACTATAGCTCAATCTCCTTTGATCCAAAAACCGCAGGTAAGTTCGCAGCTGCCTATAGGGATGCTGGTAACTCCAACTACGGTACAGCTGTGATAGGTACTATTTCAGGAACTTCTATTAGCTTTGGATCTGAGGTTGTGTTTAACTCTGGGGCTTCTAACTACATCTCAATCTCCTTTGACACTAACAATGCTAATAAGTTTGTAGTAGCTTATCAGGATGGGGGTAATTCAAACTATGGTACAGCCGCAGTAGGTACAGTGTCAGGAACTTCAATTACCTTTGGATCTGAGTATGTCTTTAATTCGGGTACTACTTACTTCGTCTCAGTATCCTTTGACCCTAATAACTCAGGTAAGTTTGCAGTTGCCTATAGGGATGGTGGCAACTCAGACTATGGTACAGCTATCGTAGGTCAAATGGCTGCCACAATAACCACAACAAACCTAACCTCCACAAACCTCATAGGCATCACATCAGAAGCCACATCATCTGGCGGCACAGCTAAGATAAACACTTGGGGTGGCATCAACGAAGCACAGACAAGCCTCACTATCGCCTCTGACTACTATGCTCAGGAAGATGGAACAATCACTACAGTTAGCACCTCGCCTGCTCAGAAGCTAGGCACTGCTATCTCTACAACCACAATCAACATAAGGGACTTGCCATGAGCAATTTAAGTGAGCTATTGCCAGCAGGCAGTGGTGGTAAGAGTGTAGACTTTGTAGCTAGTGGTACACTGCCTAATGGTAAGCCTGTTATTCTTAATTCAGATGGGACTGTTAGTGTAGTGGCTGTGAGTAGTACTACTCTACCTACGAGTATTCCAGCAGGCTCTGAGGCTGTGTTTAATGCAGCATATTTTTACTCTATCTCAGCATCCCTTGACCCAAATACAGCAGGAAAGTTCGTAGTTGCTTATCAGGATGGTGGTAACTCATACTACGGTACAGCAATAGTAGGTACTGTCTCAGGTACTTCTATTTCCTTTGGATCTGAGTATGTATTTAACTCTGCACAATCCGACTATACCTCAGTGTCTTTTGATCCAAATACAGCAGGTAAGTTCGTAGTAGCTTATAGGGATGTGGGTAACTCAAGCTACGGTACAGCCATTGTAGGTACTGTCTCTGGGACTTCAATTAGTTATGGCTCTGAATATGTCTTTAACTCAACCCTCTCTTACGACATATCAATGTCCTTTGATCCAAATACTGCTGGTAAGTTTGTAGTTGCATATCGGTCTGTCAGTGGACCTACTGGTACTTGTAAAGCCATAGTAGGAACTGTCTCAGGCACTTCACTTAGCTATGGGTCTGCAACAACCTTTAATTCAGACCACGCTTACTACATCTCAGCATCCTTTGACCCTAATACTGCTGGAAAGTTTGTAGTTGCTTATAGAGATGCAGGTAACTCACAGTATGGCACAGCAATAGTAGGTACAGTCTCTGGTACTTCTGTGTCCTTTGGCAGTGAGTATGTATTCAATGCATCACAATCCGACTACATCTCAGCAGCCTTTGATCCTAATAACGCTAATAAGTTCGTAGTAGCTTATAGGGATCTGGGTAACTCAAACTACGGTACATCCATAGTAGGTACGGTATCTGGTACAAGTATTAGTTATGGCAGTGAGGCTGTGTTTAATTCAGGATCCTCTTACTATACCTCAATATCCTTTGATCCTAATACTACTGGTAAGTTTGTTGTAGCTTATGATGATGATGCTAACTCAGACTATGGCACGGCTATTGTAGGTACAGTATCAGGTACAAGTATTAGCTTTGGGTCTGAATATGTCTTTAACTCAGGGAGTACTGACTATACCTCAGTATCTTTTGATCCAAATGCAGCAGGGAAGTTCGTAGTAGCCTATAGGGATGTGGGTAACTCAGGCTACGGTACTGCAATCGTAGGCCAGATAGCAGCAACAGTTTCAGCCACAAACCTAACCTCAACCAACTTCATAGGCATCTCAGATGCAGCCATAGCAGACACAGCATCAGGTAGCGTGACTGTCAAAGGTGGCGTATCAGCCAACCTAACAAGCCTAACCATAGGCACTGACTACTACGTTCAGCCAGCAGGAACACTAGCCACAAGCGCAGGTACTCCATCTGTACTTGCAGGCAAAGCTATATCAGCAACTTCATTAATTCTTAAAGGGTAAACCTAATGCAAACAATTACATTCAACTCTAACAACGTATCAGCCTATAATTTTGATGATGCAGATACGCTAACCTCAACTGCTGACAACATCACTTGTCAACACTTTGTGATCGGTGATATGAATTCTAGCAACGCTACTATCCACACAGGTACTACACCTCCAGCCGATTGGCAGGGTGGTCGTTATACGTTTGACGGTACTACTTGGGCTGAGTTAGCTGGTTGGGTAGATCCAACAGTCGCTGAGATTGCTCGGTTGCAAGCTGAGATTGATGCGTTAGCCGCTTAATTAGGGAATAATCAACATGAGTAAAGCAAAAGCAGGCCCAAAGGCATGGTATGAGGATTATCATATCGAGCAAGAATTACAGATGTACTACACATCTTACCTAAGTCGTGCAGTACCCGATGGGGACTCCAAAATCTATGTAGCTAGAGTACGCAATAGTTCACAACAGATCTGGAGAGAGCTTAAAGAAATAGGTGAAGAGATTCGGCACAGTGAAGAGGCTGCTGGCCATACTAATATGGTTCACAAGCCTGTAGTGGCTATGACAGCGCCTGAGCCTATTCATATCCCTGAGCCTGCTGTTACAGTGCCTGTATTAACTGCTGTAGCTGAACCTACTCCTCTACCTACTTTCGCTTCTACTACACCTCCCCCTGTCACTAAGACAGAGCCAGAGGGTATTAAGAAAGTGATTGAAAAGAACATGACTAAAATCATCATCATTGGTGTTGTCATTATTGCTGCAGTACAATACTTCAAAGCCTAACAAGGAATACTAGAATGGAAGCGGATGCAAGATTTGATAGGCTGGAAGCTAAGATTGATAAGTTGGCAGATGCAATGTCACTACTAATCAAACATGGTACGAAGATAGAAACCCTAGAGGCACATAACAATACACAGGATAGGCGGCTGAATAAGCACAGTGAAGAGATTGATGACAACAAAGTTGCTATCGCCTTGCAGGGTAAAACCAGTAGCTCAAACGAGTGGTTTATTCGTATCTCAATCGCAGCCATAGTCTCTGTAGCCGTGTTTATGTTAAGGAATTAGTATGAATAAATGAGGCAAACATAATGGTCATATGCAAAATCTGTGGTTCGTATTATGTTAAAGCAGGGCATAATGTATGCAGGAACTGCACTAAGGGGAAAAAGTAATGGCTATAGAATATAGAGGGGAGAAGTTTGAAGGGTATAATAAACCTAAAGCTTCTTCTAAAGGTAAGAAATCTCATGTAGTTCTTATCAAGGATGATGGTAAGGATAGGATGATTAGGTTTGGAGAGAAAGGTGCTAGCACTGCAGGTGCTCCCAAAGCAGGTGAGTCAGATGCAATGAAAGCAAAGAGAAAGTCTTTCAAGGCTAGACACGCTAAGAATATTGCTAAGGGTAAAACAAGTGCAGCTTACTGGTCGGATAAAATAAAATGGTAGTCTATTCAGTAGCTATAGCTTTAATGCTATCCAGTGGAGAGCCTATTGTACCTGTAGTGGTGTCAAGCTTTCCAACTCTTAATGAATGTAGGACAGAGCTTATTGAAGTATCTAAGCTTGATGGGTATGAGCTTGTAATAAGTCCCATGCTAAGCTACTCAGTGGTAAGAGTTAGTCCAAATAAAATAACTACGGTATTCTGCATACAGACACCATTAGCAATTTAATAGGAGGTATCATGGGTTTATACTCAAACATACATGCTAAGCGTAAGCGTATCAAAGAAGGTTCTAAAGAGATAATGAAGAAAGCAGGGGCTAAAGGTGCTCCTACTGCTAAGAACTTTAAGGCAGCAGCTAAGACAGCAAAGAAGAAGAAGGATTAAGTTATGGCAGCAGGAGTAAAGCACTACTTAAAGAATGGTACTGAATACAAAGGTGCTATTCATAAGACAAACGGTATGGCTATGACAGGTGCTAAGCATACAAAGACTAGTAAAGATTTGTTTCATAAGAAAGACCTTTCAGCTACAGCTAAGAAAAAGGTAGGTAAGTAATGGGATTCAAACTAGGTGATGATCCTAATACACCTGATATTAATGAAGCTTGGGAATCATAGGAGAACAGTATGTTTGGACTACCAATGGAGGCCATAACAATGCTACTAAGCACTGTAGGTGGTGCTGTGATGAAGATGTGGTCACAGGGACAAGCTGATAAGGCTGAACAACAGAAGCAGCTCCTAGGTAGGTTCACGGCCTCTGAGGATAGTGTAGAGAATGCACGTAAGTACGACACTCCCAATGCTCAATGGATTAGACGCTTCCTTGTAATCTCTTTCATGGGTATGGCTATGTTCATACTCTTGGCACCTTTACTAGGATTTAATACAGTAGTACCTATAGATGTTACTTCAGGATTCAGTTTCCTATTCTTTGACTTTAAGGATACAGTGACTGAATTTGTTTCGTTAGATGGCATGGTGACACCTGCTTGGTTACCCCATGCTATCATGGCAGTGGTTGGGATGTATTTCGGCCAAAGTATCGTAGCTAGAAGATAGTTGAAATAAAGCTTGACTTCTAGTTAATAAAGTGCTATTCTAGTGAAACCCCCACCCCCCGTGATACATATAGAATATAGTACAGTATAATAATTATATATAAGAGAGTATAAATATGCCTCAACAACAATTTAAAGGTTACAGTGAAGATCAGATGAAGCGTATTGCTTCCAAGCTGGGGCATACAGGTGACTTAAATACATTTGATAGTTATTTAGGAGCTAACCCTAAAGCACTGGGTAAGTATAATGTATTGAAGTCTGCTACTACACAGCGTTTTGCTAATGGTGGTATGGTTAAGTCTGGGTATAGTTATGGTGGTGCTGTATCAAAAATGTATGATGATCCTGAGGGGTATCTGGCTAGGATGGCAGGGGAATGGCAAGATGCTGTGGATTACTACAAAAGTGAATTAGCATCAGGTAATATGAATGCAAGACATACTAGTTCATATAATAATAAAATTAGTGGCTACCAAACCAGAGTGGATAAGGCTAATGCTGGTATTGCTGCAGGTCTTACTGGTAGTGCTGCTTTAGCGGCTGCTGGTGTTTCTCAAGCTGATGTTGATGCTTCTAAAGGAATTGGTAATACAGCTACTAATACAGCTACTAATACAGCTACTACTGCTAATGCGACTAATACAGCTGCTGCGACTACCAATACCAATACAGCTGCTGCGACTGCAGTAAATACAGGTGGTACAGCTACATTAAATCAAGCTCAAAAGGTAGCAAAGTTAAGAGCCGACTATGTAACACAGTTTGGTCGTGAGATAGATGCATCGGGATTAAAATTCTATTCTGCTCAGTTAGCAGAGGGAAGGGAATATAGTGACGTCTTTGCAGACCTTACTTGGAGTCCTGAAGGTTTTGCTTACCACACACCGGAGGAGAAGGTTGCCCTTAGTAAGGAATCTGATGATCTCAAAAAGCTTCGTCTAGCATACACTGATGAATTTGGTAGGGCTATTGAGAGGGAGGGGTTTGAACACTACTCCAATGAACTCGCCAAGGGTACTAGTATTGAAGATATATTATCCACTCTTAAAGAAAGCACTGAAGGTAAAGCATATACTAGTGTAGCAGAACAGGCGGTTATTGATGCGTCTAACAACACTAACACTGCAGTTACTGATACAACTAACACAGGTGCTACAGGCACAACTAACACTGCAGTTACAAGTGGCACTGGTACAACTACTGGCACTGGTACTGGTACAACTATAGGTACTGGTACAGGTATTGATTACAATGTAGATAGTGGAGTAGAAGACATAACCATAGCGCAACACCTTACCCCTGCGCTGGCAACTGGCACACAAACAACAGGTGTTGCCACTACTGTAAATCCAGATCAGCTAATGGATGCTACACAAGGTCAAGTAGGTGCTATAGATCCTACTGCTACTGCTGGTTCTGCCACAGCTAGTGGTGCCTCCAATATAACTACATCTGCAGTAAACAAGCAGGCTGCTACCACGGATACTGCAGGTGCTGTTAAGACTTTATTAGATACTACTAATGCTGCAACAGGCACCGTAGGTGCAGACAGTCAGATTACAGCAGCTGAACAAGCAACCTCTGCGGTTAGTGGATTGACTGCTGCACAAGCAGTTGCCACAGTAGTTAATGGGGCACCTATTAGGAATCTTGAAGGTAATGAGATTGTTAATAGTGTAGCTGATGCACAAAGTGCTGCTGCCTTTACTGAACAGATTAAAGCTGCACAAGCGGATCCGTCTTCAAGGGCTACTGTACAGGGTCAACTTGCTACACTCATGACTTCCTTTGATGATGGTAAGACACCAGCATGGGCAGCAGGGGCTATGCGTAACGTGACTGCTCAGATGGCTTCCCGTGGTATTGGTTCATCTAGTATGGCAGGTCAGGCACTCATACAGGCTGCTTTAGAGTCTGCTTTGCCTATCGCTACTGCTGATGCACAGATGTATGCTTCATTTGAGACGACTAACCTCAACAATAAACAACAAAGAGCTATGTTAGCTGCACAACAACGTGCTACCTTCATGGGTCAAGAGTTTGACCAAGCATTCCAAGCAAGAGTATTTAACTCTACTAGGATTGGTGAGATAGCTAACTTGAACTTCAATGCTTCACAGCAGATTGCTATTGAGAATGCACAGATTGCCAGTACTGTTAACCTTGCTAACCTATCTAATAGCCAAGCTAATATTATGGCAGAGGCTGCAGCACTGTCTCAACTAGAGATGTCTACTTTATCCAACAAGCAACAAGCAGCCGTACAGAATGCTAAGTCCTTCTTAGATATGGATCTGGCTAACATGTCTAATAAGCAGCAGACTTCTTTGTTTAAAGCTCAGCAGCGTACAGCAGCTATCATGTCAGATGCAGCAGCTGAGAATGCTAGAGAGCAGTTTAATGCTACTTCTGAGAATCAAACAGATCAGTTCTTCAAGACTCTTGCTAGTCAGGTATCACAGTTCAATGCTGCACAGAAGACAGCAGTAAGCCAGTCTAATGCGGGTGAAGATACTGCAGTGAGTAAGTTCAATGCTGAGATTAAGAATCAGAGAGATCAGTTCAATGCTACAAATGGTTTGATTATAAACCAGTCTAATGCACAATGGCGTAGAACTATTGCTACCGCAGACACGGCTACTATTAATCGTGTTAATGAAATCAATGCTAAGTCTTTACTGGATATTAGTAATCAGGCATATAATAATCTTTGGCAGGAATACAGGGATGAAATAGACTGGGGTTATCAGCTTGCAGAAGGTGAGGCTGAAAGATACAATGCAATAGCTCGGGCTACTATAGCAGCCGAAGCAGAGGTAGCTAAGTCTGAAGGTAACAATTCTGCATCTATGTGGGAAAACATTGCTGCTCTAGGTTTATCTTACTTACAGTATAAAGATGGTAAAACTTCGTAACAAGGGATTTCATTATGTCAAAACATATAGTTAAAATGTACAACAAGATAGATGCTGAGATTAATAAAGCATCATCTAATAAGGTCACAAAGAACACAGGGTTAATACCTAAGCGGGACACACCTACTGAAGACTCAGATGTTGTACACTATATTAAGCAGCTTAGAAAGATGAGGGAAAATAACAATGGAACAAAGTAACGAGCCTACCTTTGACGCACCTATACCCGGACAATCCTTAACAGGTGAGATGGGGTCTAAGCCGTGGGAGCAACCACCTAAGCTGAACACGGTAGATGAAGTCATAAGCAATTATATCCCTATGTTTGAAGACGAGGACTTTGTTTCAGAACTCCTTAATCAGATTGAAGCTGGTATCCCTATCATTCCTATTGTTAACATCCTCATTAAGGCTAGTGTTATGGATGGGGATCACACTATAGATGCTGGTCTTATCGCTGCACCTGTACTTGTAGAGCTACTTGTTAATGTAGCAGAGGCTTCTGGTGTTGAATATGATATTGGTAATAAGACTAAAGGTACAGTTAAACCTAGCATGAGTGCTATTGCACTGGCTCTGAAAGAGTTTGATACCTCTGATGAAGATTCTCAAGATGAACCAGAGTTGATTATGTTAGAAGTTGAAGCACCTCCTATGGAACCATCTATGGGTTTAATGGCTAAGAGAGGTGAAGAAGATGGGGTTTAATTTTACTAATGTAATATCCGGTGTATCTAAAGCTGGTACTAGTTACTT
>Ga0307985_10001547_pt1 | contig 12939 bp, 14 predicted proteins | sample EllFjometageno80_FD_203155 | JGI IMG/M metagenome (GOLD analysis project Ga0307985, IMG submission 203155) | Marine microbial communities from Ellis Fjord, Antarctic Ocean - #80 | ecosystem: Environmental > Aquatic > Marine > Unclassified | place: Southern Ocean | collected 2014-10-09 | reverse complement strand
CTACCCTTCCCCGACCTGCCACACTTTCCTGTCCTACACACTTCCCAACCTACTTCTGTCTCTTGACCACGCATTCATCAAACCCATCGAGAACATCTACAGCCACCCTTTATTCGACTCTAGCGACGCTAACGACGCTAGCGTCACCGTCGCTAGCGACGCCACAGTGAATGTTGCGCCCACCACGCCCACCCTCGCCTCCCTCACTTGCGCAATCCCCTGCCAATCATTCTCCACGAACGCCCTCCCTCTTCCCCACTTCCGCCACGCCGTAGCAACCCTCGACCCGACGCCGCCTTCTCCCCCAACCCCACCGCCCTCGCCGCCGCCGACACCGCCGCCATCTCCCCCCCCGCAAACCACGGAACTCTTCACTCCCGCCCCTCTCGCCCTACAAACCCTCCTAGCAACCCTCCTCCCCCCGCGTCTCCCCCCCTTTACCATCCCCCCAACCTCTCAATACACCACCGCTCCAGCCTCCACAAAGATGCTGTCCTCACTCCACGCGCTCCACGCTCTCCAGTCGCAACACGCGGCGCTGACAGCCGACTACATGTCCTCAAAAGCCGACGTCACCGCCGCCACGTCGCAGTTAAAGAACGTGACTCGCCACGTCTCCAAGCTGACCAACACCACTCCGTACCCGCACCTTTACGAGATTACCACGACCGCGACGATCATGCAGTACTACGACGATGCGCGATGCATCATCGACGAGGCGCCGGCTGCCGTCGTTGCCGTTGCTGTCGAGATCCTGAGGAAGGAGGAGGAAGAGGAGGAGGAGGAAGGGGGGATCGACCTTGATAACATGTGCCTAGCTGAGACTGACGGGTGAGTGCGCTGCTGAGAAGCCAACTCGTCCGACTCGCGCTAACACACGCATACCTCCACAGGTCCGCCTCGTTGACTCCTGTGTTTCGCTTCAACAGCGCCTCGAAGTCCCCCGACCCGAACATCCCCGCATCGTACGTTGGCAAAACGCCGCTGCAGCTGCTGCAACCGCCCCATAAACCGCCGACAGTGTCCAGTGCTGGCGTGATGACGTTCGAAAACACCGTCATTGAACCGCCCGTGCACAACACCACCGTCCACGTCCCAGCGTCGCTCCGCAACTACGCTGCGACGGCAGCTCTGTACAAACTTCACGGTCCGAGCTCCGACGCGCCGCGGGACTTACACTTGTTGCTGCCTAGATTTTACAGGGAGTTGTGGGGGGCGTGGGCGAGGGAGTACGAGGAGGAGAAGGAGAAGGAGGAGAGGGTCAGGAAGGAGACCACGATCTGGGTTGATGCAGTCATCGAGGAGGTTGTGGACGGGTTGGTTGTTGTTGAGGAGAAGGTCGAGGAAACGGCCGACGACGTTGATGTCGCCGCCGCCGTCGACGAACGTGCGCCGAAGAGCGGCAAACGGAGCGGCGGAGCTCCGAAGCCGCTGAGGGCGACTCCGCCCGAGATTGAGAAGCATCAGGCGATTCTGCCGTGCGCCAAGGTAAGCTGCGATCCGCGGCACACAAGTGCGAGGCGCTGGCTCGCGCATCATATTGTTCACGCGCCTTTGTGTGTTGCGCTCACTCTCCCCTTCCTCAGGTGCACGACGAGATCGTTCAGAAGTGCTTCAACAACCAGCTGATGATCATCCACGGCGCCACCGGTTGCGGCAAAACCACCCAAATCCCTCAGTTCATTCTCAAGGAGTTGCGCCGCGTCAAGGTCCGCGGCAACATCCTGTGCTGCCAGCCCCGCCGTTTGGCGACCATGAGCGTCGCGGACAGAGTCAAGGAGGAGTTAGGCGGCGATTCGATAGTTGGTTACACGATCCGTGGCTTGTCGACTGTACGCAGCAACACCGAGATAACGTTTTGCACGACGGGTATTGTCAACGCCATGCTGAAGGAAGATCCCGACCTCCAAGACGTCAACTTTATCATCGTGGACGAGGTTCACGAGAGGAGCGTCCATGTTGACTTGCTGTTGACACATTTGCGGGGGTTGATTGCGAGGGGTGCTAGAAAGGTGAGCGCCCAAGCAGCCCTGACCACGCGTTGCGAGACAACACGCTCCAAGCTGCATTCCACGCTCGCAAGCGCAAGCTCACACTCACTCGCTCTGCTTGCAGGACTTGCGGATCGTTCTGATGAGTGCGACGATTGACGCGGAACTCTTTGCGACGTACTTTCAGCCGGTGTTGAGCGCCCCGCCGCCTTTCGTCACTATTCCGGGGCGGGCGTTTCCGGTTGACTGCTTGTACTTGGAGGATCTGATGGAGCGAACGGACACGCACATTGAGAGGGGGAGTATGTACGCGAAGCGGAGTGTCCGGGGCGGCGGCACTACGCAGCTGAAACTAAAGGACAAGGACGGGGTCAAGCAGAGCCAGACTTTCGATCTGTACGACGACGACGAGGCTTACAAGGATTCCATTGACGTCGACGACGTTTACAGGGGGTATGGCGACAGAACGAGGGTCAGCATGTGGAGGGTCGACGAGTCAACGATCAACTACGACTTGATAGTAACCGTGGTTGGCAGCTTGGTCGACAAGTTCTCCGCGGGCGACGGCGCAGTGCTGATATTCCTGCCGGGCATGGCCGAGATCAAGAAGCTGAACGGCATGCTGACAGCGTTCGGCGATTTGCACGTGTTGCCGTTGCATTCGTCGCTGCCGCCGGCGGCCAACAAGGAGGCGTTCAAGAGCGCCCCGAGGGGGAAGAGGAAGGTCATTCTGTCGACTAATATCGCGGAGACGAGTATTACTATTAGCGACGTGGTGGTGGTTGTTGACACGGGGTTGGAGAGGGAGATCAGTATGGACAGGAGGGGAATCAGCAGACTCATGGTGAAGTGGTGCTCGAGGAGCAGCGTGAAGCAGCGGCAGGGGAGGGCGGGGAGAGTGCAGCAGGGGTTGTGCTTGAAGCTGTTCAGCAGGCACACTTACCTGCACAAGATGAACGAGAATACGGTGCCAGAGTTGCAAAGGGTGCCGATCGGGGAGGTGTGCATGCAGGTCTTGGGGGGGGCGAGCGGGGAAGGGGAGGAGGTGAGCGCCAGCCACGCCACACACGCAGCGCGTTTCTTGCGCCCTTCTCGCTCATTTGTCGCAGCTAACCCTTGCACAGATCGACTGCTCGAAGTTCCTGTCGAACGCGCCGCAACCGCCCAAGCAAGAGCAAGTCGACGCCGCGATCAAGGAGCTTACGTCCGTGGGCGCCGTTGTGACCAACCTGAAATCCCGCAAGCAGTCCCTGACGAAGCTCGGGCTGCACCTGTCGAAGCTCGGCGTGGAGGTGCGGGTGGGCAAGGTGCTGCTTTACTCCACCCTCTTCGAGTGCGTCGAGAGGGGGCTGACGGTGGCCGCCGTTATGAGCATCGGCAAGAGTCTGTTCCAGAGCGACTTCGAGGGCGCGGGAGGGGCCGAGAGGAAGGCCGCTCTGAGAAAGTTCGAGGTAGAGGGCAGTGACTTCTTGACGGCGTGCAAGGTGTACGAGGCTTTCAAGGCCAAGAGCGGGGCGTGGAAGTGGTGCAAGGTGAGCGCGACGGGGCGAGCGAGGGGGGGGGAGTTTTGGGGGGGGGGCGTGCGCGATCAAGCGAGCAACTCGAGTGAGCAACACGGGCGAGCAACTCGAGCGAGCAACTCGAACGAACAACTCGAGCGAACAACTCGAGCGAACAACTCGAGCGAACAACTCGAGCGAACAACTTTCGCACCCTCTTCTCGTCTAACTCTGACTCCAACTAGGACAACTGGATCAGCCGAAGCGTGCTCGTCGAAATCGACGATTTGCGCGACTTCATGAAGCGCGCTCTTTCCAACGAAGGCTGGCTCGACTCCCCAACCATCAACTCCAACAACGACGCTCACAGCGTCGTCCACGCCGCCGTGTGCGCGGGGCTGTGGGGCAACTTCGCTCGGTGGAGCCGGATCGATGGCGTGTTCTGGGGCAAAGACAAGGTTGCGCTGCACGGCGGGGGCGTGCTCGGGAAGAACGAGGCCGCAGGGAGCAACTGGAAGGAACGGATGGTGGTCTGGGGAGAGCTGTTCAGTGGCGAACGGAACAGATACGTTGGCATGTGCGCGGTCGTGAACCCGCTATTGCTGGTGCTGGGGCTGGGCGGGAGCGGCGCGGATGGGGGAGGAGAGGTCGCCGTAAAGGGACTGGCTGACGGAGGCGTGGAAGTCAGGGTCTGCGGCGTAGAAGTGCAGTGCTCGGCCAGGATCGCCATGTGCCTGAGGGCGCTCGGCGAGCAGCTAAGGCTGGAGATTGAGCAGGTTTGGAAGGCGGGGAAGGCAAGGAAGAAGGGGGAGCTGGGCGAGGCGGGGAAGTTGGTGATGAAGTTAGTGAAACACAGTTGAGACACACCGTCGTGTAGCTAAAATTACACTCCTTGCAAATTGTTTCCCCCACCCACTCAGGACCTGCTCATATTTGCATGCCAGTGACGAGCGTCGCGGCAGCCGTGATGAGAACCGCTACCGCCGGCCTAGAGCTCATGAGCGCAACAGCGCCCCTGCATGTGCACTTGATATTGCTGGCGAAGTCATTGAACTCGTAGAATAATACTCCAGCCTCGCACGTCGTGATACTCTCCCCGTAACCGCAGTTCTGGTCAGGCTGGACGCAGGACGCGTTTACCGAAGTTGCCGTGCATCCGTCGGGAATCGAGACGTCGGAGTCGAAGCCCCACGTCTGGGTGATGTCGAAGTCCATAGTATATTCGATGCAGCTCTCGTCGGAGCCAAGAACCTCCTCGCCGTCACTTGCTGGAAAGACGCACTCCTTGTTCTCCGTATACACTAGATCGGGATCGTCGCCAGTGAATCTGGCATCTGTCTGCACAAGTTAGTTGCAACAGGAGGAACTGGAAGTGGTGGTATGTTACGAATTGAGGCAAAATGTAATTGCGGCCCACCCCCCTGTATTTGAAAGCCGTGTTGCGCGGTTGTGTGGGGGTCGCTGTACCCCCCCCCTCTGACCAACTCCCCCCTGCCAGCAACACAACCATGTGTTTGTACATGTCAGGTTACTCACCAAGGCTTTCTCTTCATCGGTGCAACTGGACCCTGTCCACGTGTATCGGATGCCCTGATTGCAGGCGAAGCCGGAGGCCGCGGCAAGCATGCTAGAAAGGCAAATCGCGGATAGCTTCATGATTCGAAGTGGTAAAGATAAAAGATGTGGTAAAAAGACCTAAGCGCCGCTGCGGCTGGGGCAGGGGAACGGTGCTATCAGAACCCCAGTCGTCGTACAGGAGGAGGTAGAATACGGTGGCGTGTCGTTGAATAACTTTTAATTAATGGCACGTATTCAGACTGGAAAAAAAGAAGGACGAGTTTGTGAGTTAGGTAATTTTTAACGACGACAGCCACACAGAGGACACCACAAACTAAAGAGCTACAATTGTAAAGAGCGTCTGACTTTGAGAATTGTTGTTCTCTCAGCAAATTGCATCGATCGCAAAAATGAAATAGACGCGGTTCCGGAAGTGTCTCCGTATTACCATTTTGGGGTTATTCTTAGCAGGACCTGCTAAGCTTAACCCCAAAACGGTTATACGGAGAAATTTCCGGAAGACGTTCCCCCTTCCTTTGCTACCCCTTCGAAAAGCCCAAGAATAGCCTCCTGATCCTCCCAGATTCCTCTGTTTGTGTTCATTAGCTTACGGTGCGTTGAGAGGTTGTGGGCAGTTGCTCAGTTTTGAGTGACTCAATGAACATGAGTGTATTATTTCCAGCTGCCCCCCTCGCCCGTCTCATCTTTATTTGATTGTCATCCCTCCATCTCCATGCCTCCCCCCCCTCTCCTCGTCCTCCTTCTGATCCTTCTCCTCTTTCTCCCCACCCCCACCTCCAGTGATGACTCTTACGACCTCTACGACGATGATGACGATGACTCTTCATACGGCACCTCCACGTTTAACTACGACGAGCTGCTTTCTGAAATAATGGACGAGGACGGCGAGGTCAAAGCCGGCGCCGAGGCGACCCTGAAGGAGAATGGCATGGCAATGCTATCCCAAATGCTCAAGAATATCAATGCTGATTCAGTCAACACTTACATCGACGAGGATTCGGGCGCGCCTACGATGGACATACGCGACGAGCAGACTCGCCGCCTCCGCGCAGAGTATCCCGACATGCCGCTGCCAAACAACCCCGGCAAGGGGAATGGCACTCCACAGCCCGACAAGTTTAAGCGGGGCACGGACGCGAAGTGGCGCCAGGATTTTGAGGACGAGGAGAAATTCGGGAGAACGGGAGAAGAGGGCGTTATCGACGAGACCATGACGACTGTCAATGTCGTTCCTGTGAAGCCTGTCGAGCCGCAAAGACCGCCTACTATTGATGAGATCGCGTACGCCATCATGGACACCATTGTTGAGCAGCTCAACACCGCCGGTCTGAGAAAGAAGAAGACGACGCACGTTCACTTGACAGATCCCTTCAACGACTTCGACGAAGCGGCGGCGCAGATCCGGGGGTATGACGTAACAAGTGATCTGTACGAGCAGTTCGTCTCGTCGCTGCACGCGAGTTTGCTGCAGTCCCTCGGTCCTATTCTGGACACTCACGTGCATTTGCCGATAGCTGCAGGCGCGATGGAGAGCATCGCGCACGGCGCCGACGAGGGCGGCGACTTCAAGCTTGTCAAGAGGACCCAGGGAGCGGACGGCGAGTTTTACTCGGGAAGTCCTAGCGAGTTCCCTCTGCCGGGGTTGTCGAGGAGCGACAGCGCCAAGCTCTTTGTCAAGAAAGGGTTCTCCCTCGTGGTCAACAAGATGCAGGTACGCACTCCATACACATGTGTGAACAAGGGGAGGGGGGGCGTGTTTTGATCGGCGTGTTTTGAACTGCGCTTTTGATCGGCGCTTTTTGCTAACTCGCTCTTGCAGAGACGACACCGGGGGCTTTTCGATCTGTGCTCGCTGCTGTCCACGATTTATTCGCGGACCAACATGGCCACGGTCACTGCCAACATGTATTTGACGCCGAACCCGGACGGGATTGCAGCGGCGCAAGGATTCGAGACGCACTTCGACTGGATGGACGTCCTGGTCGTGCACGTCAGCGATACGCCCAAGACGTGGAGGGTGTACGACAAGATCTTGGTGCATCGGCCGCTCCGGAGCATGAAGTACAAACCGAGCGCGAAGCAGGTCGAGAATGTTGGGGAAGTTCACGGTGAGTCGCGGCGGCTCGGCTCGCAATCGGTGTCGCGGCGGATCGTTCTGCGTGACACGCTCTCGAACAGCGCCGCCCTTTGTTCACATCTTTGTGTGCCCCCTCTCCTCACACATGTGTTCAGGGTTCAGGGATTACACGCTGACTCGGGGAGACGTGCTCTACATCAAGGCGGGGGTGCTACACGAGGCGTTCGTCCCCCCACCTCCAGCCTCTTCTTCGCCCCCCGCGGGTGACGCTATGCATATTACTTTCGGAATCGAGCGGACTGCGGACATGATGGTGGGCGGATCGATGAAGCACTTTTACACGCGCGAGTGGGGCGGAAAGAGCCTCAAGATTGACGACTGCGTGGAGCGAATACTGAAGGGCAGCCCGAAAATGAGGCTGCCGATTCAGACCGTCAAGGGGGCGGCGGCGATTGCCAGAGGGGGGCGAGGGAACGCGGGCGGCGAGGGATGGAGCGAGTTCAGGGAAGCGCTGCGGAGCGTGAAGCGCATGTGCAAGGGCATGCACGACGTGGACGAGTTCTACGACTACGTCGAGGACGAGAAGGACTTCTTCGTCAGGAACGTCGAGGCGCTCAGAAGGGTCAAGGAGGAGCTGGTGGAGAAGGAGAGACTGAGGTGGCGCGAGTGGGACAAGGAGGTCGACGTGGTGTGGGAGGAAGGTAACGGGTTAGGGGAGCTATGATTTGATGACTAATGTGCTTAACATGTGTCTATAAACTCCCTCCTTTTATCGTTTACAGTTGGCATCCACATAGCTCGCTCAGATACGCAACCAAGCTCCTGCAGCTCAGATAGTCGCCTCCTCGTCCCTCCGCGTTAATACCCCCTCCGCCTCTCCCCATCGCGCAAGCGAGCAAGTACTCCAGCTGCTTTTTGTTCACGATGATCCCGAGCTCGTACAGAATGTTGCCGACGTCGCCGGTCCTCACCGAGAGCTCGCTATCCCCGAAGTTCTCGACCGAATACCGCCTGTTGTGCGCCAAGAATGCGTGCTTGATTTTGACAGCGGCGCTCGTGAAGTCCTTTCCGTCGCCCCACGTCAAGCTCCTGCTGTTCATGACGCTATTCGCGAGGCCGTCCTCCATGATCTGGGACCTCTTGAAGCCCACCTTCTCCCCCCTCGAGTACGGCGCGACCCTCCTTTGAGGCGGCTGGGGGGGATTCACAACTCCGATCATGTGCTCGCCGAAGCTCTGCGGAACTCTCCTCTCCCCCTCCCTCTCCCCGAACCTTCTTCCCTCCGCGTCCCCCGCCGCCGCCAAAATTCCGCCCACTGCGAGCATGACCTCGTTGAAGTCCACCCTCCCCCCCGCCTCCTTTTTGCCCGCCTCCTTGAAGATAGCGCTCGCTACCTGGCTTGCCACATGCCCCACCCCATCGAGCTTGACCGCCTTCAGTTTGCTGCTGCCCAACATGCCCGTAAGCTGCTTCAAGCTGAGAGCGCCCTTCACGTCGACGTCGAACACCCTGAAGCACATGGCGACGTCAATCCTCGACATGTGAATCTGCGAAGCGATCTCCTCTACTCCCGGCTCCATCCGCGCCAGGTTCAGAGGCTTGCGCGCGGGCGAATCGGGCGGGTTCCAACCGAGGCTGCAAGTCTCCCTGTCGTTGTTCGACGAGCGCTCCCTCCGCGCCTCTTCTTCCGGCGGCGTGATTCTCAAATACTCGAACGGATCGGTGCCGTCGTGTGGGCTGGCCTCTCGCGCAACAGGCGCGATGGCGCCGGAGCTAGCGTTCCTGTTCCGCCACGCAGGCTCCGCGCGCGGCTGCGAAGGTGCCGCAACGCCGACAGCATGGCTGCTCTCGTTCCTGTCCCTCATGGGCGACCTCGGGTTCACCTGAGGTGCCGCGCCACCCATAGCGTGACTGCTCTCGTTCCTGTCCCTCATGGGCGACCTCGGGTTCGGCGGCAGCACTGCCGATCCCGTGTTCCTCTGCAGAAAAGTCTCGAACCGATGCACCATCCCGCTGTACCTCACGTTAATCCTCGCGACCTCGCTGTTATCGCCCTGCTTATTCAAGCCCCCCTTCATCGCCTCGAGAACGTTGTGCACGTCCACGTCCTCCAGTGGCACCCCCGCCGCCTCGATCGCCGCCAAAAACACGCTCTTCTGCACCCACCCGTTCCCGTCCGGATCCTGGGCGACGCACGTCCTGACAATCATGTTAGCTTTCTGCTTCGCCGCCTGCATCGTCCGCAGCTGCTGCAGCGGGAGGCCCTCCGTCTCGTAAAACTGATGAATGTCGTGGTCGGCGTTCTCGGTCGACACCTTCCTTTCGAGGTGCTTTCGCCCCCGCTCCTCCTCCTTATCCAACCCCAAATCCTTGGACTCGCTACTAACCGTCCGCTGCAGGATACACCTCCCATGAACATCTTCCTTGTCCCACCCCAACTCAGCAGCCTCGGTCACCGCCGTCCGGTGATCAACGTTCCTCCCTCTCCCAGAGGGAGATGCTCTGTCCCAGCCCAAGTCTGCCGCCGTACTTGCCGCCGTCCTAACAACGCCATTGACAACACTCCCCCTCCTCCCCCTCGCACTGTCAATGTCCTCAGTCGCCTTCTCTCCGTAGAGCTCATACGCCGTAGTTGACGCCGTCTGTCCCCGCGCCTCCCTCGTCTTGCTCGGCATCCGAAGCTCCCCGTCGAATTGGCTGTTCTCCGGATGCTGCGCCACACACATGTGTGAGCCACGCACATGTGTGAACAAAGGGGGCGGCGGTATGAACGAAGGGCCGTTTGCGAGCCACGCGCATGCGTGAACAAAGAGATGACACGAAACACAGGGGGGAAGCGAATTGAGCGTTTGAGCAGCGTGTTAGGGGGCGTGATTGGGCAGCGTGCAGTCGCTTCCTTACCTCCTGGCTCTCGTTGCCCACCCTCATCTTCGTCGGCACCGTCCTATACTTCGCCTCCACCGTCCCCCCCAAGATGGCATAAAACGTCTCCCGATCAATCCTGAGATTGTTCACATCAAAGTAGTAGAAGATCTGCTCAATATCACCTCCCCCAACATGCACCCTCAGCTTCTGGAGTACGCCATAAACCTCACTCCTAGTCATCTCCTTATTCCTCCGGTACATAAACTCCGGCATGATCGTAAACACCGGATCGACGTCGCTGTCTTTTTGTTCCTCCCTCATGAGGGTCGCCGCCGCAGCCGCCCTTTTTAACACCATCGGCGCCATGCTAAGCTGTTCTTGTCTACGCGCAAATGTGAGAAAAAAGGCCGTGTGTGTGTGTGCCATGCACGTGTGAAAGGGCCATATGCAAACTGGCTCCTCGCGCCCTCACAACCTTGCTACTCGCGCCCTCCCAACGCCCCCTCTCGCGTACCTGCTCATCAAATCCTCCTCCAAATCTCCCAAATCCGCCCACGGGCCCTTCCTCGCCACATAATCCCTCACAATCGCCGCCCCCTCGTCATCGGCAGCGTCGCCAGCAAACGGGGGAGACACTTTATAATCCCCATCGTAAACATTGGTACCCTCCCTCCCCTCCGGCATGTACATCCCGATCCTCTTGCTATCAGTATGCCCGAAAACCCCTCTCGTAAAGTGCTTCTTCTGGTGAGTATTCAGATTCTGGCTGTACAAGTCCTTCCCGATTTGCGCACTCATCAAGAGGTTGGTTTCGGGGCTCGGCACCTCGACGGTGGAACGCGCATCGCCCTTGAGGGCGAACGCCTTCATGAAATCGCCCAAGGTGGCGCGCTCCCCAGCGACACTATCGTAAACTCCCTGAGCGTCACTGTGGGAAAAAATCAGGCCCGCGTCAAGAACAGCACTCTTGAACGTCTCGAACGTAACGACGCAATCGGGTCCCGGAACACCGTCAACGTTGTTGCATACGTTTGCAACGATGTCATCCCATCTATCTCCAACTTGCAGCAGCAGCGAGTGCGGCGGCAGCTTCTTCACCGGCGTGACCGGCGGCGGAGTCGGGGGAGAGGTCGCTGGCAAATCCCCCATCGCGACCACCTTCCTGTAATCGATCAGGTTGCTGTCGCGGGCGTCGCGGAGGTTCTCGTTCAGCGCCCAATCCTTGAACAACCTCCACCCGTCGTCGCTCAGTTTGACGGAGCACTGATCGAGGATGAACCGGAGGTCGGAGAGGGTGATGAGGGACGTGTGGGGGGAGATGCGAGTACACAGAATCTGGTACAGGGGGAGGCGGGTGGTCAGGAACGCGAGCATTGTCACGATGGAGGAGGGGGTGTCGATCCCTCGACCGCGGCGCACGCCGATTGGGTTGCTGCCGTGGTTGCCTGAGTGGCGAGGGGGGCTGGCGGGGGGGGGGGGAGACGAGTCGGGAACGATCAGCTCGCACATGGAGTCGCGGGGACGGCACTGCCCGATGGCGAGGGAGGACAGCGCCTGGGTGGAGGATTCTGCCATAATATATAACGGTGTGAACAAGGGGGGAAGGCGGGGCGAACAAGGGGCACACACACGTTATGCAGCGCAAAGAGTGAGAAGCACAGGCACAGTGTGAAGCTCAGGCTTAGTGTATGAGCCCTTGGCGCGTGTTACGAATGGCGGCGTGTGTGCATGGCGGCGTGTGTGTATGGCGGCGTGTGTGTATGGCGGCGTGTGTATGCGGCTGTGAGTGTGGTGGCACACGGACCTTCCACCCCCGTCTCCGTCAACCAGTACTGCAGAATGTTAACGAACATCTCGATGTCCACGCCCTCTGTGCCGTGGCCGCCGGCTGAAAAGGCTGCAAACACATGGGCTATGGTGGGGGGGTCGAGCTCGGGGAAGAGGGAGAGGAGGGTGTGGGAGAAGAGGGGGGCGGTTAGGGCGCCGGTTGACTGGACGTCGTAGCGCTTGAGGAGGGCATTGAGGGAGAGGATTAGGGGAGGAGTGCCACCAGGTTCTGTTGGAGTGAATTCAGGGCGGGTTGAGATGGTGAGGAGGAAGCGGCGAAAGGAGAGGAGGTCGCGGCGGTGGATGTGGATGGATGGGAGGGGCTCGAGGTTGGCGATGTGCGTGTATGTTGTGAGGCCGAGGCCAGACAGGGAGGAGAGCTTCCGTGCCCGGAGGGGAAAAGGAAGTGAGGAGGAGAGATTCACGGCCATGATTGGGTAACCCTAACAGAGGGGCGATCGAACGCTTTTGGTCGGATGAAGGTTGGGTTAGGAAGGGGCAGGGTTTGCGCGGAGCGTCCGAGTGGGTAGGAGGGCAGGAAGGCAGAGTCGGCGTCGTAGCAAGGTGCAAACGGGCTCAGGCTTTCTATGGGCTACTACTTATAACATCGGGCACAGCTCGCAGCTCGCACGTGTTATTAGCAGCTGGTTATTAGAGTCTATTTGGGGCGTTGGAGACGGGCCCGCCGCACAGAAACTCTCAAGGCAAGTCACGGCGCGCGCGTGCGACAAGACTGCTAGCAAGTTAGCGTCTTACGTCCGCAACACAATCCGGAAACAGGTTGACTACAGTGGCATAAATGTCGCTTTTCCAGATTGACGTGCCGGACCAGCTACCCGGACACTACCGGACTTGAGTTGGAGCAGCGCCGCGTGCGCCGATGCAAAGATCCTAACTTGAGGGAGACAGTTGAAGGTGGCGCGAGGTGAACGATCCGTACGATGCTCGTGTACCGTGCGGCTCTTTTCCGCCAGCGCAAAATCACAGGGAATCTGACAGCAGATCCCTGTCGGTTTCTAGTTCACAAAATAAACGCTGGTAAGGCGCCCACACAATTCTCGTGCGCCAGCTTTAAGCGGACCGAGAACCCCCCCCCCCTGAT
>Ga0307985_10001546_pt1 | contig 12940 bp, 23 predicted proteins | sample EllFjometageno80_FD_203155 | JGI IMG/M metagenome (GOLD analysis project Ga0307985, IMG submission 203155) | Marine microbial communities from Ellis Fjord, Antarctic Ocean - #80 | ecosystem: Environmental > Aquatic > Marine > Unclassified | place: Southern Ocean | collected 2014-10-09 | reverse complement strand
TGCCTTCAAGTAGTTCTTTCTTGAAGGACGTACACATTGCTTGTGTGATCGCCATTTTAAAGTCTCCTTATTGCGTCAGCTAGTTCAGGGTGCCCTGCTTCTGTCAAGGCATTATACACAGTTGTTCGGTCGCTGCGAATAGCTTCTCTCATGTAAAAAGCAACTACCTTCTCCATGTGCTTTTGAAACGCCTTCGCCTGATCGCGTATCGCAGGATGAGTATTATCCGACACACTAATCAACTTTTCAACGCAACGCTCCGCAACTTCATCCGGGGTAAAACCCCTGTTTTCCGTGGTTTTTACAACCATAAACGGAGTTTCCGGTATGCTTACATCTACTTTGAACATTATTGTTTCGCCCTTATAACTTGACCTACGCGGTAATCTTGTGTGGTTTCTTTGGCTTCACCAAGAAGTTTCATGCCAAGCAAGCCTTCTTGGAAACGCTTATCATAAAGAGCCATAACGTCCTGCTCACCCTTCATAAAGATATAAGCTTCTACTAAAGCTCCATATAAAAGAAGGAGTTCCGCGTTTAAACTAATCCACGTTGTTCCATTACCCGCACCCGCAGTCAAACTGGCGGGTCTATAAAAGTAATGTAGCTCTACGGCGTAATTAGAGTCCGGTGTAGGTCCTACAATAAAGTTAGAAACATCAAACTGAGAGTAATAACGAGGAGCACCTGCGGTGGAAGCGTCTGGAGTAAAGGTTTGAACAAAATTCACGTCCTTAAACTCTAAAAAGTTCTTATCACTAGAGCCATCAGTAAAAGAAAGCGAATAGGGAGCCAAGAAGTCGCTAGGGCAGTTTAAGTATTTGTTGTTTTGAGTCAAAGTAGCCGTTTGATTGCGTCTGAAAAAGCTTAGTTGAACCGTTTTTAAAATTCTTTCTTCAGAAGCTCTAATGAACAACGGAAGATTGTTCACAAAAGTGGTTTCGGTGTTTTCGGTATAGTCTTGGATGGCCTGCTTTAGCTGATCGTATGTAAAACTCATGTTATAACCACCGTTACTGTGCCGACAGTGCCTAAAACAGCGTCTGTGGCGTCTATTTCAGAAGGCATTTGAGCGACCGCCGAAGTTGACCAATTTCCGTTACCTAAATAGGCAATTCCGTTAGTTGTAATCACCATGAAGGGCTGATCCGGGTCGTTAGGTTCCGGACGAGCATCTCTTAAAGCCTGTGCATCAGAAACTTTTCTAAATGGGCCCAGTTGAGGCTGCTTAGATTCAAACTCGTCTCGACCAACCAGTAAACCGTTCCACTCTTTTCGCATGTCTCTGTACCGATACCGAAAACCGGACCGATCTGAGATAGCGTAAGAGTTTTTACCTGTGGCAAACTTCGACATCGCTAAACCCTAAAGTACTCGTACCGAGGTACGACGTTAAAAGAAGCCCTGTCACGGTCTTCGGTCATAGCGCGTTCAAACTCTTCCTCATACACCGCCTTCAAAAGTTGAACACGTTGAGGGGCGCGTTTAATCGCAATATAATACGCTAAACCCGCCGCTAAACAGGGGTAGAACCGAAACGGCATGTCAACGGTATTCACAAAGGTGTCGGCGTCTTGCATCCGAGTTAAAGCGTCGTAGTAAACCACGTCTGTGCTGTTTTCAGGAACTGGCCACAACTTTAGATTTGGTGTATTCTGACGATCCAAGAAAAACTGAGAGGGGCGACCCTGCGTGGTTTTATTAGGAATCGTTAAAAACTCTTCGCGACTATAACGGTCTAAAGAGTAGTCCGTGCCATCTCTTCGAACTATTACAGAAAGAATGTCTATAACATCCGCATCAACAGGATAGTCCCCGGTTCCTTGGGTGACGGCTTGACTGCGTTGTTTAATGGTCCACTGGTTTAAACCACGGTTAGCCCACTCCGCAAGCATAAGGTTTAAAGACCGCTTGGCAGTCTTTAAATCATACCCTGTTCGGACCTCTAAACCGCAACGTTCAAAAGCTTCCTCAACGTAGTCAGCTACGTCTAATTCAAAGTCTGATGTTCCAGATAAAGCCATTTATCACTTCTTTTTCTTTGCGACGGCTCCGCCGTATTTCTTTTTTACAACGGCTTTCTTTTTAGGAAAGCCTGCCTTCATATTGGCATAAGCTTTAGGAGAAACGGTAGAAGACGCCTTTGAGCGAGAAGTCTTGTTCTTTTTTCTAGCGTTCATGTTGTCGTATAAACTCATCAAAAACCTCCTTAGTTGTAAAAGACCGTAACGTTTGCAACGTCCGTAAGAACCGCGTAACACCCGTCCGCAAAAAGCATTCCCTCGTCTGGAATGTAAAGAGTATCGTCAGAGTTTTGATGAAAAGCTAGGGTAAGTTCAGTGGCACCAGAGGCCCCACCGTTTTTCAAAACGACGCTCCCGGCAGTGCCGCCTTGAGTGTGGTAGTGAATAGCTTTTACACGAGCCCTGCCGCCAAAGACGCTTCCAGAAGCCGTTAGATAAGTAGCTTTTACGTCAGAGGCCATAGTTGTTTCCGATTCTAGCTATAAAAAACGGTTACGGAAGTACACGCAGTGAACGTTGAAACAAACACATCGCTCACGCGAATGCCTTCGTCCGGAATGTTTACTGAATGTGTGTCAGAAGCATTTAAATCCATGTCCAAAACCGTCGCTCCACCGTCGCCGTCAGTAACGATGAGGCGGGGAGAACCCGTCGTTGTTTTGATCTGAAGTTGTCTAATTCTAGCGGGTCCAACTGCGGCGGAACCCGTCGCAGCTAGGCGCTTTGTGCGTATGTCTGAACCAGCCATTATAGTCTCCTATTAGCTAAGTGCAGCGCCAACAGCAGTAACCCAAGCCGCGCCTGTGTTAATAACAACGCAATACTCGTTGTTGCCAGCGCCATTGTCGCTAACCATGTAAGCTGTGCCAACGGCAACAGAGCCGAAAGCAGGCAGGTTAGCGGTAGTAACTACGGGGATTTGGAAACCGTTGTTGGAACGAACGGGTCCGGAAAAAGTAGATAGAGCCATGAGTCTCTCCTGTCGTGGCTAGTGTCAGCCGCACCATGCGACTGTCAGGAATAAAATCATTATACAGACTATTCAAACAAAAGAAAGGGGCCACCGAAGTAGCCCCAATCAAACCTAACAAAGTTAAGTTATTAAGCTGCGCCCGGAGTACCGAACACTGAACGCCAATCAGATACACCAAATGAGTAACGCTCGCGGGCTTTAAACCGCATGTTACCCGTATCAAAATCGCCTTCCATGGCAGTTTTGATTGGTGAACGGTTAAAGTATTTGAAACCGTTCGGAGCATCCGTTTTAATGAAGTATGCGTCGCTGTCGTTCAGGAAGTGGTTAACCACTGCACCGTCCGGCAACATGCCCATAGACTTCATTGCGTTGTTGTCGTTATCAGCAGTCCCGCTACGCAGGTTGGAGTTGATAACGCGCTCGGCAATAAACTGAAGCTCTTTTGGAATGATAAGTTTCATACCACGAACCGCAATCTTAAGGCCACGCTCATCTGTCATACCAGCAATGTCGATCAGCATTTGCTCAAGAGAAGTCTCGTTGAGGTCGGCTGCAACTGCTAGAAGGTTTGTCTGGTTACCAGACAAAGACGGGTGAGCACCTGAACACAATGCTGCGCCGTCGCCGATGGCATTGCCACCCGCTGCGGAAAAAGCGTTGTTCAGGATAGACGCTGATTTGATCTGCTTTGTCTGCGCCATAGAGCGAGCCAGAGCTTTGGTGTAACGAGACGCCAAACGATCATACAGGTTATCTTCAATGGCTTCCTCAGTGATAGAGAATGCCAAAGCAATGGTTTCATGCGTATAACGCGCTGTGTAGGTTTCTTGAGCATCGTCAAAAGTGATAGCTCCGCCCTCACCCTTAACAGGTGCTGTTGAGAAACCTCCGAGCATAACTTCTTCTTCAAAAGCTCGGTCTGAGCTTTCTTCGTCAAAGATGTCTGAATGCTCGTTTTCGTAACGGTCATATTCCAAGCCAAACAATGCGTTAAGGCCGGGTTCTAGTTCTTTCGCTAGTTGTGCGCGAGAAATAGCCATGTGTTATATCCCTTCCTTAAACGCCAGTTGAGGTCGCAGTAGTCTGCGAGTCAAAACGGCTAGTGTTTGAATTGAAGTGAGCGTTGATTCGAACAACCATAGGAATGCCAGCCGCAGCAAAGTCGCTGTTAGCTTCGTCATCCATAACGCCTACAATGCGAAGCGGAAGCGCCGCTGTAGTGTTGATTGTTGAAACGCCCAAAGCCGAGTTGGAACTACCATTTTCGGTTGAGCCAGTTCGTGCAGACGTACCCAAAGATGCGTTAGCAAAAACAGCGGCTTGAGCCGTTGCCCGATTAGTCAAAGTTGCGTCAGACGCTACTTTAAACAACTGGTTCGGGTTATCTGCAACAAAAGCTTTTACAGGGTAGTTTGTGTCTACACTAACTGAGCCGGAACCGGGCCAGTAGTTTAGCCAAACAGGCTTTTTCTGAACTGAATCTTGGTATTCAATACCCATCAGGACGCCTAGCGCAGGAGTAGTACCACCATTAGTGGCACCAGCCCAATTAACAACACCAGCAGACGTAGGAATTACGAGGCCGTATTGAAAAATTGCGTTAGTGTTGTCGGATGCGATTTCGTACTGGGTTACACCAGTAGAGTTAGCAGCCGAGCCAACAAGCCCGATAGGACGAAGACCATAGGCAGTGTTTTGATTTGCCATTAGTTTTTTCTCCTAAGAGGGCGGTCCTTATTTTCGAGGACCACCGAAGGTTACACGAGATTGACGATCAGCATTGCTAATCCTCATTGTTGAATGTGCGTTTTCTCGCATCATGTCGGAATCAATAGCTTCCAATTGGTCAGCGTTACGTTGCTGAAAATAGTTGGTGCGCTCTTGAATGGTTTCGACAGGAATGCGAGCAAGCATCAAGCCACCCACTCCAAATACACCTTCGTATTTACCTGTTTCGACTACCGGGGATTCAAAATCAGGATACTCGTCTTGACGGACAAGTTCCCAACCTTCACGCAACTTGGCGCTGATGTTTTTCCGATCATCATACCCACGCGTTTCCGCGCGAATCCAACGATGCTTAAAACCATCCGGTGCAGGCGGTGCATCTAGCATAGACGGTGGAGCCCACGGCTTACGCGTTGCCGTCTTCTCTCTAGTTTGGTTGGCGCGAGAAGTGCGGTCGATACCTCTATCTTTTGAATCAGTCATCGTTCTTACTCCTTCACGTATTTCGCGTATTCTTCTAGTGGCACACCCAGTTTCTTCGCTATTGCGACTTGGCTCGGGGTGAGTCGAACCTTTTTCCCACTACTGCGCCCAGAATTTGATCTTGAAACCCCAGCAACCGTCTGGACGGCGCGTCTGCTAGTGTTGTTCGACGGCATATTGAACTTCTGTCCAATGCGATTGTCAAGCTCACTATAGTAGTCATCGGACTGCGGGTCAAACCCTTCGTCTTCAACCAGTGTTTTGTGTATGCCAAAAGCCGCATAGGTCATAGCATCGTCTTGACCAAACCAGTCATTTTTCTCTGCCCAACTCTCCGCTTTGCGGTCAGGTCGGCGCACTTGCTGCTGCTGTTGTTGCGGAGCAACTTGAGGAGCCTGCTGCGTTGGACGCTGTGCCGCAACGCGTTCTTGCTGCATCTTAGCCTGCGAAGCTCGGTCGTTTTCAATAGAAAGAGAAGTCATCTTTCTATTTGCCTCAACCGCAGCCTGCGTGTCACCCATCTCCATTGCACGAGCATATTCTTGCTCCGCCTGAGTTAGCTGCGTAGTCACACGGTTCGTGTACTCGTTAACATAGCTGTTATCCAAACTGGCCATGCGTGTCTTGATCTGTTCAGACTCGCTTTGAACTTGCTTGGCGTAGTTAACCGCCTCTTGTTCACGGCGCTCGGCTTCTCGCATCTTCTTAGTAAGACGGTCAATCCGCTTCTGTGTGGCATTTTCGGCTCGGTCAAACGAATCTTCGCTGACAGCACCTTCAACCGAAACATCCACCTCCGTTCCAGAGGGGTCTTCGGCTGTTACGTCAAGTTCTATTTGATTGTCTTCAGACATGTTTTACTCCTAGAAATGTAGTACATCTTCGGGACTTTGAATCTTAGCCAAAATCTCGTCATCGTTCAAAATTCGAACTTCGCCACCATCAATGCGGAATCGTGAGCCAGCATAACGTGCAAACATTACCCAGTTACCCTTTTCGCACCACGGTCCGTGAGGAAACTTTGTCTCGTCTCCGTAAGCTAGTTCCCCGACTTTTAGGACGTATCCCACCTGAGTCGAAACTGAATTTTCTTCAACAACCTTGTCCGGAAGATATATGCCACTCTCCGTCTTACCCTTGCCGCGATACGGAAGAATTAAGAGACGCCAACCAGTGGGTTCAGGCATTCTATCTAAGAGGTCTTCCCCGATCTTACCGGGGTCTAACACTAGATTAGCCGGGTCTACATACGCCTTTTCGAGGCTTGCAACGGCTTCTTGTGCTGCTTGTAAGTCTATTTTAGTCAATGCTACGCTCCTGTTTATCTAGCAGGCCCTTGAGTTCCTGTTCCACGTGATTCAGGGCCTCTAAGTTGCCCATAAGCTCACGATACTGCTCCATCGACTTCACCTGATTGAACTGCATTCGATCAACAATGATTTGTCGCCGTTCTCTTATCATGCGAAATACTGCTTCCGCAATGAATATCTCATCCATTCCTATAAACTCCCAGTTTATCTGATATGCAGACTACTGGGATTCTATAAAAAGGCAAGAGGATTTAACCGTCTTTATTTAGTCCTCCATTAGCTCAAAGTGTGGACCGTCGATAAACGGGCGACGACCTTGTGAGCGGCGCAAGTCCACATACGCGTTCATAGCCTCTTCCATCGTGCCATCCCACTCACGGATGTCATTGATGTGCCAAGCCGCACCCCAGCGAATTTTAACACCGCAATCCGTAGCGGCCGCTTTCATGGCGTCGGCAATCTCATCATAAAGATTCAACTCCCATCGGCCCCCGTCAATATAAGCCATTAAATCAACGGCATAGCCGCCTAAATGCTTGCTTTTCATGGTCTGGCTGGCACCTTTGGCGACCAGTGCTTCCTGCTCCTTGCGAGTTCTGAGCCCACAAATCACACTGAAGTCTTGCTCACTGAGTCCAATAGCCACACGAACAACAGCCTGCAAGGAAGGGTCAACCCCTTCAAGCCGCTCGTTGCTGCGGTTTCCTAGTTTGTATGTCATTTCATTACTTCCTCTTCGACTTCGTTCCAGAACACTTCCAACGCTTCCTAGACAGGTTCAGAGGACTGTTCGGGTCCTTTGCAGCCTTTGGAAACTTCTTCTTCTGCGCCGCAGATCGCGCGCAGTAAGCATCGCCTTTTTTGGTGCCGGGCTTAACTCTCGGACCGCCGCCCTTGGCTTTGCCAGCCTGACCGTAGCTAACCTTTTTACCGCCCGCCGTTACTTTTACGCGGGCTTTGCCTTTTGACGGAGTAGCCATTTTACTTAACTCCCCCACCTTTCATGTACTTCGACACAGCACGACCGCCAAACCAGAAAGAGATTATTGCCGCAAACAAACCAGATGTAGCATCATCCCAGATCAAAGATAGAGACACTCCAAGATCATTTCCTCGACCCATCAGTGCAATTATAGCAGTCACTTTGATGGCAACGAAAAGGCCAAAAAACACATAAGTGATGACAGGCCGGACGCTACCCCGTAGTGCGTTGATAAAACCTCCAGCATCCATACTGTCATGCTTGTACAACCCCTCTGTCTCTTTGATCTCAGCCTGCTTGTCCAGAATATCTAGCTTCAACTCATTGCGCCGAGCCATCAAGTCCATCTCTAGCTTCATGCGCTCAAGACTGTGCTTGTGATCCTGACCCGCGCGAAAGAAATTAAGCACTTCGGGCATAAAGGACGTACCAAACCCTAGTAAACTTCCGAGTAATGTAATCATTTGTCATACCTCTCTTCGTGAACAACCTTGTTTGACGTCACAGTGGTTGTAGACTCCTTGCCCATCCAGATTCCAAAAGCTCCCGTAAAAGCTCCGGTTACAACTGAAATTAATCCAGCTTGGGATACAGACAAATCAGGTTGGGACATCGCCCATTCAAGGCAGCGTATATACATAACGGTTGTCACCAGCATCATAAGACGCGGCAGGACTTTCCACTCATCTAGTCTTGTTGCCATCTTCCAAACTCCTTGCGTACGCAATCGCGTACCTCTTGTGGTGGGTTATTATAACAACTTTTCCTTGTTTGTCATATACAACATAATTACCCCTCTTGTTTCGGTACAATCTCAAAGCAATATGTCACCGTGTGTGAGTTGGTAATCAGAACCTTTGCGTCGTCCTGCGCTCTAGCGCACTCGCTGCTAGACACGAACTGACCTAGCTCATAGTGCGTCACATTGTTGTTGATTATCTGAAACCAAACGAGAACCCACATTACCATTTCTCCCAATATCGACCCAGAAAATATATAAGTGCGCCAATACCACCAAGAGCAAGCAATCCGCTCACAGCCAAAGTTATGGCTTCTATCATCTCTTCGCGTTCTTTTTCTTTTTGCTTTTGCGCTGCACGTCGAGCCTTACGCGCTTCAGCCTGCCAAGCTATCCAGCGGTCCCAAGTGCCGGGAGGTCCGTACAATCTGCACCACGACTCCAGTTCGCGGCGCTTTTCTTTAATGTTTTCAAGGGCTTGGAATTCCTCCCAATCACCCTCGGCACCACCTGTAATAGCTGTAATGGGGTTTTTCTTTTTGCGTTCAACGGCGTCTTTTAGATCAGCTTCAGCATTAAGGAACTTGCCAACATGGCCAATGAGACCATTAATCTCATTGCCATTGGATAGACATTGCTTGATGACGCCATACGCTGCGTTCGCTGCCATGATGGTTTCGAGAACTGCCATGGCATGCTACCGCTCCATTAACCTGTCTATTTTCTCTTCTATTCTGTCAAACTTTGCTATAATCTGTCCCATAACGGTCGAACTGTCGGCTTTAGTTACATACTCTTTAGCCACCTCTTCGCGAGTGCGGTTCAACAAAATGCGAAGACGATCCACCTCTTCCTTTTGAGACTTGATCCACCATATAACAAAAGCGATTACAGCCGTAAGGCCTGTGTTCCAAAGCGATTCCATCTCCACAGACTAGCACTCCGAGTAGCCGCCACCCTTTTTAGCCGCCCCCATACCGCGAGCAATGCCCCGGCGGTATGGCATCGCGCCAGAATAATCCACAACCGCCTTCGGAATCGCAACGTCCGCAGTCTTCCCATAAGGAATACGACCCTGCTTATCTATCTGGGCGTAAGATACTGCCTTCGGAGTAGGACCCGCAGGGCCCCCGTTTACTTTTACTTTAGCCATTATTCTGTCCTCTCTGCTTTAACAACTCGCGCTGCATCGCGCTCTCAATCCGTTTGTCCGTCTGAGCCTCTTGACTCGCAAGACGTTGTTGGAACTGCTGACCACGCATCTGCTGATTCTGAGCGTCAAGCTGTAACTTAGCCTGATCCACTTGAGCGTCAGCCTGCTCAGATTGAGCCTTGATCTCCAGTTCCTTCTCCTTGAGTTGTATCAAAGGATCAGGGCCCTGACCAGTCATTTGACCAGACATCTCTTTGACCTGCTGCATACCCTGCGCAACCAACTGCGCAACCATAGCCTGATACTGCATCTCCATCTGGGACGGATCACCGCCCTGCGTCTGCTCAACCTGCTGCATAGCCTGCTCTTCAGCCTGAACCTTCACATGCTCCATAATGTGCTTCTGCAAAGAAATCGCCACAGGAGCCATCTGAGAAACCATCGGACTCGCACCAAACACCAAGTGAGCCGTGATGTGAGACTGATGATCCTGACCCGTAAACGCATTCAAATCAATAGAATCCAACGCGTTGATATTCTCCTGCGCAGGGTCCGTGGGCCGCGGCTCGCTGTCCGGTAATGCCTGCATAATGCGCTCAACATCCGTAACACCCAAAGCCTCATACATATCACGGTAAATCTCGTGCATGTTATGCAACTCAGGTGCCGCACCCGCTAACTGCAACTTAGTCTGAGCCAAAGCAATACGCTGCGCCTGACTAAACACATTCGGATTAGATACAGGAACCACATCAACACGACCGTCAAAATCAGCCGCCATAACCGAAGAATCATCCCCCGCAACAGAATAAGGATACTCCTGCGGTAAACTCTCCGACATCACACGAGCCAAAATCTTAAACTCTAAACGCATCGCATAATGTAAACGCTTATGTACCGCGCTCATTACACGGGACCCTTGCTCCAACATCGCAATCGTCGTGCCAACAGCAGCATCCTGATTGCCGTCGCCAACCTTCATGTCAGTAATCGTCGCAAAACGCTGACCAGCCTGTACAACAAAGCCCAACAAATTAAACAACGTCTGATCCGGACCCTTAAACGGTAACGGCATCAAACTATCGCGAATAGCACCACCCGGAGCGTCAACATCCCTGAATTCACCCGGCTGCAACGGCTCGTCGTCATCCCTGATCCGCAGTCCGCGGGCCTTGAATCCCGCTGGAAGATTCGACAAAGTACCCGCATCAATCAACTGACGCAGTGACGAAGTCGCAGAACGAGCCAAACCGCCAATCGTATGGATTAAACCAAGGCCGTAAAAACCAAATCCCGGCAAAAACTTGTAATGCACGAAATAACTGATCTTCTTCTTTTTCTCGTCCTCTTCACCATAATTTCGGCGAATAGACAAAACCTGACCGTTATCCTGAGAAATAGTAACAACGTAAGGAACCTTAACACCCGTCGGCTCACCCTCGTCGTCAAGCTCCTCGTAACCCTCTAAGTCAAGATCAACGTGGCACTCCAACAAAGTGCAGTCATAATCAATCTGATTCGGCTCAAAACCATCAATCCGATCAATCTCACTGCGAACACCCGTAACCTCCCCCTGAGACGGAAGAACGTCAATGTCCAAATAAACACCAGAAAGCTGCTTCTTACGCAAATCGTTCAAATCCATACGAACAACCTGCGTGATGTTCGGACAAGAATCCAAATCAGCAGTGTCATAAGGAACCACGAGGTTGTCCGCAGGCACAAACTTACTTACCGCACGACCCATGTTCTCGTCATAATATATCTTCTTAAACGTACTGCCCGCTATCGGTAAATAAAACAACATCTGATCCATGTCAGGAGTGTAATCCTCCATGACATTCGTAATGTAGTAATTCATAAACTGCTTGACACGCTTCGCTTGGTCCTGCTTCTCACGAGTGTCCTTGCCCAAAACAACAGTCCGAACAGGGCCGCTAGACGGCAACAACTCATTAAAAGCCTGCGCCTGAAACTGCGTCGCAGCCTCGGCCAACAAAGGATGCGTAACACCACTCGCTCCGCGGAACGGCATAGTCCGCTCCTCGTAGTTGAAACCCAACAAATCCAAGCCGTTCTTATAAGTGTCTTCCCACTCCTGACGACTCGCCTTGTTAGAATCAAACTCACTCAGCAAATCAGACGCAATACGACTCAACTCACGGTCAGGCATCTCCTCCGCTAAGTTGTCATAAAAATCCTCGGACTCACCGCGCATGTCACTAGGATCAAAATCCACAACAACACCGCCGTCATCCTCCGTGATAATCTCAATCTCCGGAGCCTCTGGATCAAAGTCCGCGGACATCAGATAAGGATCAGCCCCCGAATCAGGAATCTCAAGCTCAATCTCCGCTCGCAAATCCTCTTCGTCCAACTGACTCGGAACATTGCTCGTATCCATTAATCCGCCAATAGCCATGAGGCCCTCCGTCAATAATATGATCGCACCGTAGCAGATGCTTCTTCGTTTTGCCAATCATCTGTTGGCAATTGAACAAAATTACCCTGCCGATAACGCATTAAAGCCTGCGTCATGCTATCCACAAGGTCATCATGCTCCCCATTAGGAAAAGCCGCAACCTCCTCAATCAACTCATCAGCCCAAGATTTCTCCGGGGCCCACACCATGCCAGACTCCAACATCGGACTCACAGCATGTACACGACTTATCTTGTCATTACCCCTACTCGGAGTGAAATTAACCACAGGTATACCCGCATTTCTAAGCTCCTGAGTCAACGGCAAACCACTCGCCTTCGCCTCAATAATAACCGTGTCAGGGTCCCAAAACTGATACTCCTCAAAAGCTATAGCTTTCAATTCTGGAAAATCCCAACGCCCCTTTTTACTGTCTAACAAAATTAAATTAGGCCCAGAACCACCCTCGTTAGGATAAAACACACCCCACGTCGTAATAGCAGAAAAATCCGCAGTCTCACGCTTACTAAACGCCGTGTCATAACTCTGAATCACATACTCTAACTGAGGAACAACCTTCTTCTCCCAACGACGCCACCACTCACGAGGAATAATCGCATTCTCCTCACCAGTAGGATTCTGCTGATACTGCGCATTCCACTTGCTCGCAGGAATAGATGCGCGGACCGCAGACAAATCCTCCAAACTCCAGTACTCAGGCCAACAAGGAGTCTCATCCTCAAAAATAGCGGGTAACTCAACAACCTCCCACTGATCCGCCAAAGGGTCCTTCGACATCGCCTTGATCAACTGACCCGTCATGTCCTTCTCAGACCAACGAGTCTGTACCAAAACTATAGAACCACCCGGCTGTAAACGCTGACGAGGCCCACCAGTATACCAATCCCAAGCATCCTCAAAACCATGAGCACTCATCGCAGTCTGCTCAGAATGAGGGTCGTCAATAATAATCAAATCCCCACCGCGGCCCGCCAAGTTCGAACCAACACCAACAGCATAATACATCCCGCCAGCACTCGTGTCCCAACGACCACTCGCCTTACTGTCAGCCGCCAACTTCACGTCAGGAAACACCGTCTTGTAACTGTCCATGTCCAAAAGAT
>Ga0307985_10001541_pt1 | contig 12953 bp, 10 predicted proteins | sample EllFjometageno80_FD_203155 | JGI IMG/M metagenome (GOLD analysis project Ga0307985, IMG submission 203155) | Marine microbial communities from Ellis Fjord, Antarctic Ocean - #80 | ecosystem: Environmental > Aquatic > Marine > Unclassified | place: Southern Ocean | collected 2014-10-09 | reverse complement strand
GCAGGACGTGAACACAATCCAACTGGCGCACCTGGCTTACAGCATGTGTACGACATTGAGTGTGAGTGCGGTGACGAAACCCAGTGGTTCCAGATCAACCTTCTACGCAAGCGTGTTGGTCCGAAGGAATGCAACGCATGCCGCATGGAACGAAACCTCAAGCGTAAAGAAGCCCGTAAAAAAGGACCGCTGAACAATGGGAATATCACGCCTAGAACCGTGCTATCGAGACTATGGAAATGACTTACATTGGGACACCGTGCTTGACGAAAGAGCAGGCCACTGAATTTAGACGGCGTAGCGATGAGTTAACCGCTCAACAGAACGCCGCCAAGTGTGAGCGAATGCGAGCTATAGAAGCTCACCAAGAGTTGAAGAAAGCGGAAGAAGAGTTGTGAAAGCCAAGATCCACATTAATCAGCATGTCATTCGTAGCAACCGAAAGAATGGTGAAGCTAAGCCGTGCATTACGGTGAAGACTTACAAGGCGAACCACTACTGCCATGAGGTCCAGTTAAAAGGCCCAAGCAAAGTGGTGTATAGCCCAGACAAACCGTTGTCTTGTGGCGCCCATGTTTGGATAGAGGCAGAGTTCGATGATCTGCTACTGGTGCAAGAACGATGAAGCCTAACTATAGACGGGTACTGACAATGGCCGTTGAGGATGGTGTACAGAAGGGTTTGTATTCATTGAAAGGTACTGACATTGAAAACCTTAATGAAGACGAACTGATCGCTACGCTGACCAACTACGTGGTGGATGAAATAGCTGAATGGTTCAGCTTATAACGCGCCCTATAAGGCGCATTGTACATTGGGGTATACATTAAAGTGCCCTATAAGGAGTTTTGTACAGTATTAAATACAGGATGGTTAGATAGTGAGTAGAACAACCAAGAAGAAGAAGACGGGGGGCAAGTCAGTGGATAGTTCCTGCGGAAACAATAAAGGTTGCCCTGCGTGTGAGGGTAATAGGCTACACAAGCACAAGAAGAAAGAACCAATCAAAGATGCTACACACATAGAGCATTAAAGCGCTATAAGGCAACGTACATGACGCAGTTAAGTGTCGAAATTGTACACTTATATGTACATTAAAGTGGTTTAAGGGCTTTTGTAAAACAATTTGTACAGGAGGTGAACATGAACAACCAATGTGACGGATGTATCAGAGGCATTCCTGTACTCAATGGGGTGCATAGAGATGAGCAATTCTTCGGTATGGTGTGTAGTAAAGATAGATATAAGGAGGAATATAAGATGGGCACTGAACTAAGAAATGTACCCACCACAGAGATTAGCCAGACTAGATTCTATGGCGGAGATGATCGTGGTGTTTGTATACAGATAACACAGACTGCACATCGTTACACCCCAGAAAATAGAGGCTTTGATTATATTCAGCTCACACGCAAGCAGGCGAGTTTACTGGCAGGTGAACTGTACCTCTTTGCTGATTCACTTGAAGTCGTTAAGGAGAGTGAAGATGGATAGATTACTACGCAATGCTCTACAGACACCAGACGGCACAATCCTTGAGTCACGACACAGACACGACTATAAGGAATATGAAGATGCTAATGGCTGGGTGTATATAGTTGATGGTGGCTTAGAGTATTTAAGGCGTATGGTTAACAAGAACGCCCCTGCTACTGACCTAAGCCTTACTGAAGCTGACCCACACTTTTTCTTACGTGACTACGTAACATGGGGAACCTATGGCAAACAGCAAGATCAACCTCTGTCTCACATAGCTATTGCTGATATGGAGACTGAACACCTTGAGGCTGTACTGGATACACAGAAGTATATGGCCCCTCAAATGAGAGACCTAATGAAAGCTGAGCTGGAATATAGAGGTGCTGAATGAACGCCACTTGGACCTATGACCAGACTACTTTACTGCGTGAGCAGTACGGCAAGATACCGGCTGTTGCCATTGCATCGCTACTGGGTAAGTCACCCAACGCGATCATGCACAAGGCGAACAAGATGGGACTGAAGTCGAAGCTCTACCATAAGGTTGAGATCCCGTTGAATACGATTATTAACTTCAGGGCTAGAGGTTACAGCGCCCGTAAGATCGGACGCTTAATAGGTTACACACATCGCGGTGTGCGGTGGGCAGAACAGAACCATATTATAAGGAGAGGCGGAGAATGACTAATAAAACGGAACTTATGCTACTGATGAAGTACGATTCGCCAGTGATAAGACTTAACGATTGCTTGGGAGAACTAGGTCTTCAGAAGGCGGACGCTAACAGACAGGCGTCTGAGAACACGCTTCCTGTGCCGACCTTTAGGCTGCGGGATTCCCAGAAGTCCCCACGGTTAATTCATATTAAAGACTTATCGGCATACATTGATAAGCAGCACGAAGCTGCCCAGAAAACATGGCTAAGCTTTAACGCCAGGCGCTAAGCAACTAGGGATATATAACTGGCGGTAGCCTTTTTAAGTGCCGCCCAGCCTTCGTATTTATCAAATGTATCCAACGATGTTAAGTGTGTGTAACGCTTTAAAATCTCCCAATTACCATGTTGCGTGACCATCTGCACACGCTCTATCGACAAGCCGATTTCAAACAACCGGCTTGTCCCTTCGTGGCGCAAGTCGTGATAGTTCACATGGCAAACCCTAGCCCAGTCTCGGGCATTCTGCCATGAAGTTTCAACAGATTTGTGGTTATAGGGGAATATCCGCTTATCCCTGCGGGGTTGAGCTAAGATAATGGCCATAGCTTCGTCAGTTAGACTACACCACTTATGATTCCCCTTTGCCCCGCGTGGGTCTTTCATATCCCTTACTAACACCCGTTTATTTTCTACCTCCAAATCAGTCCACAGAATACGGGTAGTTTCTGCGCTGCGCCGTGTACTAAATATTTGAAATGGTATTAGGATGTGCATGGGGATAGGGTTTTTACAATTGTTGCCCCTGCTACGCTTCTTGGGTCGGTCATAGAACGCCATTATTTCTGCCAGCTCTTTTAATGTCGGCCTAACTTCCCGCTCTTTTGATTTCCCTACTAGACCTAAATTCTTTGCCTTCAATAGTATTTCTTCAAAATAACCAGTCTTTAAATCCATGGACCACATTATACGCGCGTGGAATACCAGCATTTTAATAGAAGATAAATCCTTCGCTGCGGTGACTGGTTCCACATCCTCTGACCTCTCCATTAAAAAACTCATAATGTGGGAGCTATTAAGCTGGTCAATGGCTAGGTGCGCGAAAATGGGGTGCCTGGCAATACGTCGTAACGTGTATATTGCATTGGAGCCAAACTCCCTGGGCGATTTTTGCATATCTGCAATGTAACGCTCTGTGGCATCTCCGTATAAAACGCCATCCGTTGGGGTTAGATCCCATGGACGGTTAGCTCTTGCCCATGCTTCTTTCTGTGCGCCCCAATCTTTAGCAGCTTGTTTGTTCGGAAAGTTCTTTGCTTTCCTGTAAACTAGCAGTCCGTTTTCTGTGACTCGCGCTTGTGCGGTGTAGAACGGTTTACCCTTTGGGTCTTTCTTGCTAATGATTGTCGCCACGTCAGAAACCTCTGTATTGCTACTTAATATAAAGTAGCAATATTGTAGCAACTAACGATCAAAAAGGCACTAAAACAAGCTAAAACACACGTAAATAATTGCTACTTGTAAACAATAGATATGACAACAAACCCTTTAAAATCAATCGATTACGGACTGCATAGGTTCTGTATAGCGCCGATGATAGATCATAATGATTGCAAATAAACAACAATAAATTCAATGGCTTGCACGTTTCGTGTAGCAATAATGTAGCACTAATTGCTACTTAATACATGCCATCCTTGGCCAGTCCTACTAATAGTCTTCCGCTAATTCTACTGCGTCGTAGTATTCCCGAACGAACATCATCATCTCACTACGAATATCCTTATTCAGATCATCGATCATAGATTGCTTGTACTCGTTATCTTCATTATCGTCTTCTTCAAAGAGTTTAATTTCATCCTTCCATTGGGACACTTGATTCCTAGAACTCTTGGCAGCTTTTGCTAGTCCGATTAAGTGACCGTAGTCTTCATCGACTTGGTCTATTCTTGCATCATCATCTGACTCCTTAGCAGCCTTCTGGTCCCTCATCGCATATTCAATGTCATCTAGCGCGGCATAGAAGTTACTCTGGTCGGTGCTGTTACCCACCTGCTTTATAACCTTGCGCAAGAACGGAACATCTCTGACAGACCATTCCTCACCTAGAATAGCCTTCACTGGGGTCCCAACTAAGTCGCTCAAGAATCGGCCAGTGCCACCTGCAAGAAAGTCCCAGTATATTTTCATCCACTCTGGAGATACATCAAGGTTGCCAGGTCTAACGTCATCCCCACCAGATACATCGTTTAACCAAATAGCTGCGTCTTTCAAAGGCTCTGGTGTTCTCTTCCAAGACAACTGGGAGTTAGGCTTCGGTGGACCAAATGGTATTTGCTCTGGTGCTATAGGATTACCAGCGAAGTTCTTATTCTCAAAGATCTGAGCGAGAGGATCTGCTACTGTTGGTGTTAAGAACTGCGCTAAGCCACCGGTGCTGCCCATTGGGTTATACCCGTGTATAAAAGCACCAAGCATACGAGAGAATGAATCCCCCTTGCGGTAGTCTTCGCTGCCCATCAACGCACTAATGGAATCCGCTATTATGTTACCCGCGACTGGCACTACGTTGTAGCCATACGAGAGTGGAATTGTGATGTAATACCGCTTCGATACGTCATCTTCTCCAAACATGTCAGGCAACAAAAACACCCAGTTATTGTCCCGTATATATAGCGGGATTTTACTGTAAGCAGACTGCCCATCTTCATCTTCGCCACTAAGTAGTTGGTTAAGAACGTTGAGTCCAATGGAGAAACCAAGCATCTTGTACAGCACTTTTCTAACGCGCTTACTTTGTACAGCTCTAGCTATGTTTGCCGTGCCGTTCATACTTGATTTGAAGAACACGTAAAGCGCGTTGGCTGTAATCGATTTCTCACCCTTTTGGTTAAAGTTAACCGTTAGGTTTTTAACTGCAAACGCTGCTCTCTGCTCAGTAAATCCAAGCTCTTCTACAAGAAATCTGAATGAAGAAAAACGTATTCCGTTCTCATAAGCAGTGTTCATATCAGACACATACTCAACGAGTCTATGCGCTGCGTCTAACGAGACGTGCTTGTCCCTGTTAATCATAGTCTGAAGCGCTTTACCACGCTCAGCCATGCTATCGTAGTTATCTAGCCAACCCGTTTGCGCACCTGCATTTTTGAACCTTTCATACCAAACGGCCATCTCGCCATCTGTGTTCCCTTTTTGATGCTCCCTTATACCTTTAATAGATGCCCTAACATTGCCTGCTATTTGGGCGATGTTAGGCCCACTTAATTCTGCGTACTGGTGAAGGTTTATAAGTGCAGTCTGGAAGTCCTTCATAAAGTTGTTAGGCAGGAACTCCAGGTTAAACTGAGTGTTAACCGTTGAAACCCAGCGACTCGTCAAGTGCGCAAACTTAATAAAGCCGGTTATGTCTGATCCAGCCGCAGTGTTCATCACATGAGCGAACATGGACGAGTGGAAGTTCTCATCGTTAAACTGAACAAGAAACTTCTCACCATCGACGGTTATAGGCACGACGTTACTAGGGAACTCGCTCGGTGCAATCTCCTTATCCATAAACAGCTCAGTAACAGGGTCTTCTACCCTCTTAGTCTCCGGTTTGTTTATAGTGAAGAAATCTTGGTTCGGGTTTTCCTGCGCCATCTTCAATAGTGAGCGGTATAAGTAGTTTCTTTCTGCCCGAACAATCGTTTGTTCATGTTGAACAATGAGGTTGATGTAGACATTGTCAGCCCGTGATCTTCGACCAAGACGCTTCTTCGACTCTTCCTCTCTTCTATTCGTACCTTCAGGGTCCGATGGGTCGCCCCACAGTGGAGAGTAAAACTCATACTGATTGCGCCACCTTTGGACTGTAGACTCTGATTCAAGACCAGTTCTTACTAATAGCTTGCGTGATCGTTCAATAATGCCATCAGTAACTTGGGCTATTTGATTCAGCGCGTCCATCTTACCCGCCACCTTAAAGTCGGCCAGTATTTTAGCAGCGTTTTCGTTGGTCATGCCTGATAACGCGTCGTTCTCTGTGCGATCACCATCCTTTGCTTTCATTGCAGCGTTTGCTTCTTTGGCATGACGAGCATATAGAAACTGACTAACATCATCCATAGACAAGTCGTTCTTGCTCAAAAGGTTTTGCAGAGGCTTCAGCGTCTTTTCATGGAAATTGTCTAGCTGGGCAGCAGCCTTACCATGAGCTAGTGTTTCTATTTCGTACACCCTCATGTCGTCGGCTAGTCGTTCGCCATTGAACTTCTCGATTGCCTTACGAGCTTTGTCCGCTGCTATGAGCCTGTCTTGCCAAAGGAAGATCTTCTCGTCTAACCAAGTAGCGTCCGGCATGGTCCATTCTGGCTGGTCATTTAGAAGCTCACCTTCAATCGGTGGAAGGCTAGGTGGTTTCTTATTGAGAACTTCTTCTACCTCAAGCCCTAACATCTTCACACGTTCTTCAACTTGCTTGCGGTTCTGAGCGGTGTATTCGCGGGGCTTGCCATCAGCAAACAGCTCGCCATCAGCTCGCCTATCAACAATTATATCCCAGCCGCCAGCGCGTGGTTTAGCTACAAGCACACGAGTACCATTATCATTGACGCCGTAAATAGTAAGGTCTGGTTTGCCGTTACCCTTATCTACCTTCACCTTAGCATCAGGGCGCTTAGACATATCGATCAATGATGGGTTCGGACGGATAGTGTCCTTACCTTTCTTACTATCGAACCTCTTAGAACCAGAAAGCCCATCAGAAGATGGGCTTTTAGTATCGTTGGTCTTGGCTGTAAAGCCTTCTCGTGTGTTGGCTCGTCGCCCTTCGGCAAAGGCTGCGCCCATGTCGTAGACGCGCTTGCGTAGGTCAGAGAAGCTGATCTCTTTAACGAAGCCGATCTTACGAAGCATGTCGCGGATGAAGGTGATAACCTTGTTCCAGTATTTATCTGGCTTAGACATCTTCTTCTCGGCAACTCTGGCCAGTAGTTCTTCAGCTTGGACCGCAAGCGTTTCCTTCTTGTACTTATCTTGAACTTCTGCCCATGCGTCCTTTAGAGTTTTGCTGTTAGCAGCGTTCTCGTTGATTACGTCGACGAGTCCTTGGACATCTTTTGCTTCAAATAAACCCAAGCCCTTATGTACCAAAAGCTCATGCTGGATGGTGGAATCAATGTCTTGTAGTGAGTCGATATTCTCGGCAATGAAGACGACGGCGTCTTGCTCTGGATAGTATCCACCTTTGATTCGGCCATCTTTAGCTGTTGAGCCAGGGCCAAAGGCATTGTCTTGTGTATCACGTACCCACACCCTAACATCGCCTGCTCCTTTGTATTTGGCCAAGAAGACGTCTACTCGCGCTTGGATCTGCGCTTTAGTCACACCTTTAGGCTTGGCATCTGGAGCGAGTATAGCAGACTTGCTGAAGAACGGACCTTCGGCTTCGATATAGCTTCTTAGTTCAACAGCTTTACCCTTAAAGACCCAGTCAAGTAACCGTGTATCAATCTCAGGGCGATTAAAGAACTTAGACAGGTTCGTCGCAGCGTCTTTATCTGACGCCTTGATAATGACCGCAGCGGCGTTCGTGTTCGCCATCGCAGATAGAATGCGGTTAACCTGACCGCCTTCACGAAGGGTGGCCATCTCGTCCACTGAAAACGCAAGGGAGCCAATAACAACGTGTTTGTTGTCTAGTAAGAGTAGCGCGTTTTCAGCAGAGATAGCCGCTGCCGCTTCTTGCGCCAATACTGGGCTACTAATCTCCGTCGCGCTACCAATGTTACGTTTGCGTAATACACGTTCGGTTACAGGAATGGAGCGAGAACGAACAAGTGGTTTGATGTTAACTTTAGGGTTTACGTTGGCACTACCACCGAACTCTTTGAAGAAAGTCATCTTACCACCAGGGGCCACAACCACATGGCCACGGGGGGTGATGCCTGTCCCTTCTAACGCGGCTTCGCTAACTCGTTGGATGTTTTTGTCAGCGTCAGATGGGTCGCTATTCCCTGACGGGTGATTATGGGCGAACCACACATTCGCGGCGCCTTTAGTTGAGGTTACAGCCCCAGCCAGTTCGGTTACATAAACACTGGACGAGGATTGACCGCCTTTAGTATGGCGGATCAAGTTTAGGATCTTGCCATCTTTATCAGTGACTAACGCGAGGAATGTTTCTTGAGCATGTTTGCGGAATGGAGCAAAGACGTGTGCAGCTTCTTCTTCATTATTGACAACGTCAATGCCAGAACGAACTGTTCCTACTTCGACCTGCTTGTAGTGGATGTTGAAGTTGTCTTTGAGTTGTTCTGTTTGGGTGACACTCGGTACTCCGCTCTGACTGGCCTCGTTAAATAGGTCAAGTTGGGCGTCTTTGGAAGAATCGGTGTCCCGTCCTTCTTGCAGTATGTTGGCGTTATTTCGGTCATCGTTTGAATATACTCCATCACCTTGCTCTACGCCACCAAATATATCATCTTGGCCATGAGCCATCGCAATATCTGCTGGGGCATCGCTACCCGTTAAAAGGAACCCATCTAAGTCGGCATCGGCTTGAGCACGGTCGGATAGCGTCTTGGTCTTAGCGGCCAGCTCAGCGTTGGCAGTAGCTGCCTGCTCTGTGTCGGCTGCTAAGGACTCTTCGCTCTGTGTTTCAAGGTCGAAGGACTCAGGCGCTTTATTGTCTTTCTCATATTTAGTGCGATACATCTTAGTTAAATAGCTTTTCTTAGCACTGTCTTCCATCGGCTCTATTGCTTCAAGGAGCTGCGTCTGACCAAAAGAGCTATAGTAGTTATCTAATGACTCATTATTTAAGGTATCGGCGGGTGAGGGATTGCTTTTATCTGAAATCGGATTTGCTTTCTGAGTGCGTAGTAACTGAAGTAATCGTTTTTCGTTACTGCCATCCTCCATCGATTCAATCTTTGAAAGGAGTTGCTGTTTATCGAGACCACCATAGTATCTATCTAATGACTTCATGTCCTTGGCATCACTAGGCGAAATGGTAAGTTCACTGTCTGGAGTAGATCCTTCTAGTGGTACTGTTTCTCCGGCATTGGTCCCAGACAATCCAGCACTATCGCTTCCTCCCCCGCTTCCCTCTTCGCTGTCTGTATTGGTGTCTCCAGATGTAGCACTAGGGCTGAGTAATACTCCCACCTCATCTGTGCCATCCTGCGTTCCATTATCGCTCTGTCCAGTTCCGTCATTTGTACGCTGTCCTGCCAGTCCTTGATCTCCTGCGCTCTTAGGAACATTTCGTTCTGGTCGTAGGTCTCCCACCCTGGCGGCTTGGTTTGTTGTGACACTGCTATCTCCTAACTCAATATCTCCCATAGACATTTGAAGCTGTAGAACAGCGTCTGATTCTTTGGGGTAGTTGGTTAGGATAGAATCAATCTCGTTCTCTGGCAAGCCAAGAGTTCGAGCTTCTTCTAGTGCAGATGTAATGTTTCGATCTTGAGCGTTAGCTGGCGCTGGTACTTCATCTATAACGCCACCCTGCTGTATATAGTCGTCATCTCTAGCTGCGTCTACTTCTGCCAAGTAAGATTCATTGGCTGTAGATACGACGGTTTCCCCACGTACTGCTTTTTGTAGAAGGTCTGTGAAGTCGTTAACAGTCGAGTCGGGGTCTATGTAGCCATACTGGGATAGAACCTCACGCATCGCATCGAACGACTTGCCTTCTTCTGCTTTTGCTCTAAAGACAACCTGACCGCCAAAGCCTTTACGAAGCTTAAAGTCTGGCGTATCAAAGCCTTCACTTGAAGCTTCAGCTCGTGTAACACCGCCCATCTTGGCGATAGCGACTAAAAGGTCATCTTTAGTAGGATCGATTTCTTTACGTTGCGCTGCTTTTTGTGTCTCAGACAAGAGCTTCTTTTTAACTGGGGCAACTGGAAGTTCGGGTGGTAACTCTAGTGGTGCAGGTGCTATTTCTAGAGATTCGGGTAGTAACTCTACTGCTTCAGGCGTTATCTCTGGAAGTGTGGGTGCTAACTCAGTATTTGTTGCTGCAATTCTTGCTTCATAGGCAGCCGTGTCTATGTCTATTTGAGCCATGTCTTCAGGAGTAATGGCAAGGGGATCTGCTTCAGGCTCATCTTTCGGTACGGCTACGATAGTAGGGGGTGGCAATAACTCAGTTGTAGGGGGTATGCTAGATGTTAGTGGCTCAGATAAACTGGCTAATGCTTTCGCCAAGTCGTTATCAAGCTCTGCGCGTTGCGCATTGATCTCAACTTCTACTTCGGCAATGTCTGGTGCTTCACTGGTGGGCACATCCGGTATGACTGGTTCAGGTTTTTGTGGTGGGGTTTCTACAACCTTAGATTGATACACTAACTCGGCTTCTTGTTCAGAGTCGAATGTACCTGCATTTTCTCCAGTGGCGGGGTTTAGCACTGAGTACGACCCACCCACATTTGGGAAAACGCCCCATTCTCCAGTAGTAGCACTAGAGGATATTAGTGCAGGGTTAGGCGTACCAGAAGAGCCATCGCTGTTAGCTTGAGGACCGCCATCGGTCTTCTTTGCGTCGGCTAGCGCGAGTTCACCAGGTATGGTCAAGGGTGCGAGAGCCGAAGCGGTAACAGCACCACTTAAAGCACCTTGCAGCGCTCGCTCAGCCGCAACCGCTGGTTCAAACTCTACATTTGTACCGATAGTCTCGGCAGCGTATTCTAATGGCTCTTGGACTCCCTCTACGGCGCTGTCTGTTAGGACACGTTTGGCGATTTCTTTTGGCACTTCAGCAATGCTTTGAACAGGTGTACTGATACCGAACACCTTTGACGCACCAATACGTTCTAGTATCGCTGAGCCTACCGAAGCGGGAAGAACTTCGAGAAACTCTTGGAATGTAGCGTCTTTCTCGCCCTTATTCTCTGCTCGGTTCTGCCCCATCTCGCCAGTTCTAGCGGCGATGTACGCTGGCAGCGCAATGATTGCCGCAGCCATATCAGGGGCAGATACTAGCCCTGTTTCCAACGCCCACGGGAGTATGTTAGCTAATGGCTCACTCTTTACCTCTTCCCAAGTAGTGCCTTCTTTATACCCGAAGTCTGCGCTTTCCATATCTCTGGCTAATGGAAGTAGAAATGATGGTTGTGCAATATCTTCTTTAGTCGATGGGCGCCACGATATACCATCAGTGCCGATGTCTACCATACCTAGAGGTACTTTCTCTTCCAACCAGTCGCCCAGCTCATCCGCTGACTGGCCAACGAAACGAACAAGGCCGCCTCCAAGGGTTGACACTCGTCCCGCTATGCCTCGGTTTACACGACCCGCGAAAGAGTCTTCATCTCGAAGTATAAAATCTGTTATGGCTGAGTTAGGGCTGTCATTCTCTGCACCTTTGCTGTTAGAACGCTCTTGGGCGAAATTATCTGCTTCATCTAAAGTCTCAAACGAAGGCCATTGCTGCCCATCATTCTGGCGTTGGATCGCTCGTTTAACCGCAATCTCTTCGTGCTGGTCGGTAATATTGAAGCTAAGCAGCCCGTCTATATCTTCCTGCCCAGAGACCAATGTTGGGATAACTGTAGGCATTCCACGGTTCAACTCAGGATGTTTAACCGTTATCGTAATCTCAGTGCTTACACTACCGTCAGCGAGATTCTTCCAGCCGCCAAGCTCACCCCAACCTTGTTTCTCTGGGCTAACCTCAACGGAGTCAAACTCACCACGTTCTGGTTGCGTCTGAACTACTGGCGCTAAGCCCCCTTTAACAGCGTATGTGTCGCTGAGGGGACTAAGGTGTGCAAATGGGTTATCTGAGCCGGAACTTGTCTCAGGGGCTTCCGTATTGCTTTCAGAATTGAAGTTGTCTTTCAATTCGTATGTATCGCTGAGAGGACTAAGATGGGCGAATGCGTTATAAGTCATGCTGCTGCCTTTTATTAGGGGCCAGAAACGAAAAAGCCCGACACTTGGTCGGGCTTACTTTGGTGGGTTTGTTAATTTATAAGAAGGCTAGGGTCGTATCCTTTGTCCGACAGAATTGCCTTGATCCTCTTCCTCCCCTCATCTACCATAGCTTGTGTAACGTTTACTCCAGCAGCATTCTTTCCAACGACATTCTCATCCCAAGCCTTTTGTGCTGACGCAAAGTCTGGCTGACGCCTGACCGCATTCTCCGTTGCCCACTGCCTTCTAATCTGACTCTCACTCATGCCAAACTGCGAGCTATCACTCTGCGTGGCTGAAGCTTCGTTGTTGTACCGCTCTTTAGCTGCGGCGCGATCCGCTGAAGTCAACTTGATCGTCGTCACGTCGAACGGCCTAATGAACGTTTCCTCTATATTCTTAGCCAAAACGGCTGAAGTGATTGGGATATTATTATCTTTCAACTTTTGAATCTTGGCAGTGATTCGTGTATTCCACCTCGCGACTAGCTTGCTGTCTTCTGGGGATAAAGGTAGTCGCTCACCACGCTTGTCTACCTTACCACCTGCATGCTTCCAGCTTTGGGCATTAACGAAAGCATTAATCTGCTGATCTGTGAAAGGCTTATTATCAGTGTTCTGCCCAGCCTTGAGGTCTCTGTCTTTCTGGTTCTGATCACCCGTGAAGTCTCTGCCTTTCTGGTTCTGATCACCCGTGAAGTCTCTGCCTTTCTGGTTCTGATCGCCCGTGAAGTCTCTGCCTTTCTGGTTCTGATCACCCGTGAAGTCTCTGCCTTTCTGGTTCTGATCGCCCGTGAAGTCTCTGCCTTTCTGGTTCTGATCGCCCGTGAAGTCTCTGCCTTTCTGGTTCTGATCGCCCGTGAAGTCTCTGCCTTTCTGGTTCTGATCGCCCGTGAAGTCTCTGCCTTTCTGGTTCT
>Ga0307985_10001540_pt1 | contig 12959 bp, 9 predicted proteins | sample EllFjometageno80_FD_203155 | JGI IMG/M metagenome (GOLD analysis project Ga0307985, IMG submission 203155) | Marine microbial communities from Ellis Fjord, Antarctic Ocean - #80 | ecosystem: Environmental > Aquatic > Marine > Unclassified | place: Southern Ocean | collected 2014-10-09 | reverse complement strand
TATAAATTGCAGTGGACGCCAACGGGTTAGGTACAAAAGTACAGTAGCTGTTAAAACCTTACGTCAATGCTAGTGTGCTCGGTGCTCGGGGGCTTTCCCTGAAGTAGACGACGATCTGAGGACGCTATAAATTCCCAAAAGTAGACGATCTGAGGACTCTATTTCCCAAAAGTAGACGATTCTCAAGTTAGGCCACCCAGCGTGTCCCCGGGGCAGCTGCATTCACGCACACTTCGTCATCGGTTACTACGGTCACATCGCGCTCGCCTCGTTGCCCACAAATCCCCCTCCTGCCCCCCCCCTCCACTTTGTTGGCAGAGTCGGTGCCACTTTTCTGCTCCCTCTTCCACCATTCCCCTGAACTGCCTTCGTAGCAACATTCATACACCCGCCATCCTCGGCCAACTCCACAGCGACGCACATTGCGCTCGCCCCGCTGTCCACAACCCCCCCTCCTGCCTCCCCCCCTCCTGAATGAGTTACCCGATTTCTACTTAATTATGGAGGCGGGGGGGGGGCGTCGGAAGTGCAGAATGTGAATGTACAAAGGTGTGTCTACTTTTGGGAATAAAGTACCTCAAATCGTCTACTTTTGGGAAATAAAATGGCCCCGTTGGGTAAGTAGTTCTCAGTTCTCGACCTCGCTCGCCAATCTATATCTAGCAATAATGGGAGCTTCCGGCACGAAATACGCTAGAGCTGACTTGCTCGCTAAGGACATGACCGGCAAGGTCATCGTCGTCACTGGCGGAAACAGTGGCATCGGGAAGAGCACGTGCCTGCAGCTCACGAAGCAAGGAGCGTCCGTAAGTTTCTGGAACTCACATATCCGGGGTGGCAATGGGACGGAAGCCTACTGGGGACTGTGGAGCTGGACTGTGGAGCTTGACTGTTTGAAATGTCGAATCCCTTCGCGAATCTGGTGTTCGCGAAGGAGATGAGCAAGAAGTTCCCCAAGATTATGTCGGTTTCTGTTCACCCTGGGTTCGTCTAGTCGGTAAGGTGCTGCTATGATACTAAGAAGGGGTTACTCTTTACTAACTCGGCATAACTTGCCCCCCTCCAGAACTTAATGAAGATGCCCGCAGTCGCCCTATTTCTGATGACCCCCGCCCTCCGCTACGGAATGGGCCAGATCGACCTGTGGGCCGGCGTGCAGACGAGTCTGTACGCGTGCCTGTCCGACGAGTTGGAGAACGGAAGTTACTATGCGCAGGTCGGAACGCCCAAGGGGATCGTTGGCGGGTGGCCTTGCGAGCCGAAGGACATGAACGAGGAGGTCACGGAGGAGAACGCTACGAAGCTGTGGGCGCTGTCGGAGAAACTCACTGGCGTGAAGTACTGAGGGGGAGAGGTTGCGCCCGTGCTGTAGCGTTGAAGAACGGTAGTAATGAAGAACGTGTATTGTGAATGAACTCTGTGCTGCTACGTCGCTTTACGTGTCCCGCTTGATAGCCGTCGTCGTATCCCTCTCAATCAGCATATACATACTCCACCACTGTCCCTCAGCGTCAGAGGGCGCGAGGACTTCCGCGAATACGTCGCGCACGATGAAAGAGTCGAAGGGGATGGTGATGCGGAGGGAGGGACTGAGGGGGGAGGGAGTGGGGAACTGAGTATAGTCGACGATTGAAGTCAGACGGCGACGGTTGAAGATAGGATTATCTTCCTCAACGGGGGGCAAAGAGGGCTGCGTGGACAGGATCATCACGGCGGAGTAGGGGTAGGAGAGAGGGAGGAGAAGGGATGTAGTGGTTGCACTGGTTTGCGGGTGATCGCGTTGTACCATGGTAAAAAAATGGAGCGATCGTCTCGCGGACGGTCTGGAGGAGGGAGGGGGAGAAGAGAGTGTAAAGAGTGGGCGGTCATGAGGAGGCGGTGGATGGGCACACCACAGCGCTTGTCGGAGTGCTTGTGGTCGTTGTCGCGGTCGAGGCCGCATTTGCTGGGGGAGTAGATGCCCCCGACGTACGGGACCAAGATGACCATGTTGGGGTCCTCGTACTGAACGGCGCTTCTCATTGCGTCCAACCTGGAATGGAGGATGGGAGGAGCGGTGGATGGAGCGACGATCGCCAGGAACTCCTTCACGGTCATATTGTGCACCGACAGGTAGGTGGAGGTGCCCACCTCGGTCCTGTCGGTGCTCACGTGCGGTAGGGTCGAGGCGGTGACCGGGTCGCCGTTGACGATGGCGGAGAAGGCGGCGATGCTGTCAGCGTCCAGAGGCGCGAACAGCAAGGAGGCGATCGCGGTAGAGTCGGGAACGTTCCGAAGTACCGCCGACTGAGCATCTTCGCTCGTGATTGCCGCGGAGGACAGGGGGCGGCTGCGAGCACGGACGCAGGCGCCGCCTCCTCGTCGTCCGAAGGCTGGAAGTCCTTGTAAGTGTTCACGCCCTGTGCGAGCTGGAAGCACCGGAGCATGAAGCACACGAAGAGGAACTTGTTCGTCATCATGTCTGCGGCGAGGGTGAGCGTGTGTGAGCGCGAGGAGCGGCGAGGGTGAGCGGAGTGGAGGTGTTTGCGAGTCGCTCGTTTGAAGGTTTGCAGTGTCGCTGAAAGGGGGCCAGGGGGTGGCCGTGCCAGCTTCAGCTGGTCAGTTAGGAGAGTGGGTGGTGATGGTCAACTAGAGTGCGCTATGGCAGCGAGTCCGCAGCTTCCGCACTCGGTACTTTGCGGTGCTTGTTGAGCGTCGCGTTGTCGGCGAGATGGCGATTTTCGCCAATCATCAGCACAGGCGACGGCCGCTACTCTCTACCCCATCCTCGTCTGCTTCTTTCGGACATTCCCTACCTACCGGTTATCTGACACTAGTCGCCAACAAAGCGCTGTCCCTTCCGTCCCCCTCAACGGCCAATCTCAATCCCTTGTTTCTATCGACACCAGACCAATCCTGCAAACCAACAGCCGCACACTCTCAACGACTCATCAAACCCTCGCCAAGGTCACCAACTCAGCTCCAAACGATTGCACGACAGAATCGCGATGGCCGAATTCCACAACCTCCTCTCCTCCCCCTCAGCTCCTCTCCTCACCCTCCTCTACCAAGTAACCTCCCCCCCCCCAGGACGCGTCACCTTCATCAACCGCGTCGCGACCGCCGTCTCACTCGGGGGCGCAGGAGTCGAGCGGGCCATCGCGATCCACCACACCACCCTAGCGACCAACACTGAGGATGTTATGGCTAATGGAGTGGACTTTATTGACTTGCAGTTCCTCAGGGAGCGGCCGGGGAACGTTACAATGAAGGGACAGGAATCACTGTACTACGCCTTCGTCGTGACCATGCTAGCCCACCAGTACCGCATCACCGCTCCCAGCAACTACCCGTCCGACCCCGTGTCCTTCCTAACGACGTCCACGCACCAGATCAACCTCCTGCCGCCCCCTCCCGTCCGGCACGACGCCCCCCCCGCTCCTGCCCACTCCAAGGCCGTAACCACCAAGCACACCCCGCTCCCTCGCACCGTCAGCGACCGGTTGACGGGGTTAATCAACGGCTTGTCAGTGGGGACCCGCAGCCGGATACTGAGGATCTGCGTGCTGTGCTACGACCACGCGGAGAGTTATCCGACGAGTAAGTGCCAAAGACGAGAAGTTGCCTTGTGTGTGTCGCTAACCCCGTATATCCCTTAGTAATCGCCCTCCTCTCCCATCGCCTCTCGCAGCCGTTCCCCACTAGCGCCTGCCTCCTCGCGTACACGTGGCTGCTCAGCGACCTGCTGTACAACTCCTCGCTCGCCGGCGTGAAGCACGCGTGGGCATGGCGCGACTGCATCATGCCGTTGCTGCCCGAGGTTGCGAAGTGCTGGAGAACGACGCTGGAGAGCTTGGGGATTCTGAGGAAGGAGATGTTCAAGAGGGAGGTAGAGAAGGTTGTGGGGGTTTGGGAGAAGTGGAGTGTTGTGGAGGAAGAGGTCATGCTATCAATCAAACAGTGGAGCGAAGCAATTGCAACGTCGGCCGTGCCAGCCGCCATGACCTCTTCGCCCGTGAGCTCCGATGATTCGGACATTGACGGCTTGCCGATGAGCGATGACGGCGACGACTCGGACATTGACGGGGAGCCGATGTAGTAATCTTCTTTCGTTGTATCTTCCTTCGCAACAACTCAGCCGCTATTACTCTCACTTTCCTATGTCACAAACATTACATTCACGCTCGTTCTCTCACAGCGCGAATGCCAAGTCCTGGTTGGCCTGTCCATTCCCCATGTAAACGCTCCCGTACTCCGCACTCCCGCACGTCTGGAAGAAGAAGTACCCCGGCCAGTAAAGGCTCCTAACATTCGCGCTCGTCCCACTCCCGTCGTACTGCACACTCCAGCACCCCTTGGGCTTGTCGCTCTCAATGCCGTCGAAGATGTCCCCGTTGCGCGCCAGCCCCGGCTTCTCCAAACTCGCCACGGCGAGAGGACTCTCGGCCTTACGGAAATGCATGTAGTTCCTCAACTCACCAGCGGCGCTGTAACTCAAACCGGGGTAGCTCTTGTTCTGCACGATCGCCTTCGCCGCGGACGCGATCCACGAGTTGACGGGAACGATGGCGACGTCGTGGTCAATCTTAGCGACAGTGTAAGCAAGGCGATGGATCTCACGGAAGGACTCCACCTCCACGCCCTCCTCGGCCTCGGGGGCCTCCTCGGGGGGCTCCTCGAGGGGGAAGCTTGGGTCGCCCTTGAACAGACCCGTGACCTCCTTGCATTTGTCAGCGTACTTGTCCGGCGGCGGGAGCTGCTTGAGGTTGAAGTTTTCATTGGTGCAATAGTAGAACTTCTTCTCAGGGAACGCAAACCCAGCGACAGTGACGTACGCGACGAGGTAGTCCCCGGTGGTTCCCGAGATCTTTCCCCAGAACTTGAACGCGGTGGCGAGCTTCTCGGACGACTGGCGCTCGAGCATGGACACTTCCAGGCCAGAGAGTTCATCGGGGGAGAGGGTGTTGCCGGAGGGACCGAGGCAGGTGGAGACGAGTGAGATGTCCTAACAAAATCAAAGACAGTGTGAGCCAAAAATATGTGTGTGTGTGTGTGTGTGTGTGTGTGCGTGAACAATAGGGTCGCAACGAAGGTGTGAACAAGGAGGCAGTGCATATATCACAGCACAGTTTATGTGCTGGCAGGTGGCAGATAGATAATCTCTCCTGGCATTGTCATTGTGCGGGGGGGGTTTGGCGCGTCTGCTCATCTTGCTTGATCTCGCCCAGTCATATCTTGTGTATCATCTCGCATCGGCGTACATTCGCGTCTCAGTGGCTGCTCCCCCTCGTGTAGTGAGTGTCCGTCCAGATAGTTTGTCCCATAATTGTGGTTCCGGTCAGTGTAAAAGGGGGTCATTGCCGGCAACTCGTTTGAAAGACTCGGCACTCTCTGTTATTCGCGGGCTCGTTTGGCATGGATCTTTGGCGGCGGTGACTATGGGACGGTCGGGTTGCGCACCATGTTGGAGAGTTGTTTGGAGGCGTTAAGGTCGACTTGGTTTTGCTGTTGATCTCCCAGCGGTTTTGGTTTTGCGCTGCTTGCCCACGAGTCCTTGCCCACTGTAGTTTGCTCCCACACGCCCACCATACCATGCTCAGGGTATCGTCCGTGCCCCGCAACGTTCCATTAACCGTCGTCCCCCTCTGTAACGTCCCTCAGTCCTCACACTGTCCCACTCACTGTCCCACTCACCTTCGTCGCCTCGCCATCATGCTCTACGAAGCCGGGTGATGCAACGTAATGCGTATCCCCACGCTCCGCGATGACGCTCCATGATGACGCTCCACCGTGCTTCACCCACCGTCCGTTCCTTCGTTAATCGTCGACACTTGTCGTTGCGAGGATTTGGGAGTTTCAAATGCTGTATGGCGACTGAAAAATGAAGCTTGGGCAGCAGGGCAGGTAAGAGACCATTTATTGAATTATACCAGGTGTGTTACATAGGCACCACCAACGCCATTGCTCGTCAGTCTCGCAGCATGCTACCACTGCCTTCGTCATTGCGACAATCCGTCATTGATTATGCCACGAGAGCGAGTACCGTCCGCTACTCTGTGCCATAACCACCTCGGATTAGGGTTATCTGCTACTCTGAACCATAACCACCTCGGATGGAAGGGATTGAAGGGCTGCAGGGGGTTAGGGGGGGGGAGACGGTGGAGGACGACGTTAAGAAGGACGTGGGTTGTTGCGTGTGTCTGTGTGTGTGGGTCAAGTGTAGACGACGCGCAAGCCCTAGTTGCCCATCCCACTAATTCCTCTCTGTATGTGTTCCCTTTCCAGCCTTCTAACACACTCCAGCCCCTCGCCCAACCCGCTCCTTCCCACTCCAAAACCCAACGCCCCCAAGCGACATCCAGCACAGGACATCATGGACGACTACGGCAAGCAGATCCTGAGCTCGCTTCCTCTACAGGTGAGGTGCTGAGAGTGGGCTGTGTGTTACTGTGTGCGTGTGTTACTGTGTGTGTGTGTGTTATTGTGTGTGCGTGTGTTACTGTGTGTGTGTGCGTTACTGTGTGTAATGCTATACAATGACAGCGACAACTATCCCCCCCTTGTTCCCACCACAATGTGTGACAGTGTGAGCGTGCACTGACCCCTGTATGCCTGCTCCCCAGATCCTCCTCTTCTTCAACGCCTACTACTCCACCCTGTTCTTCATCACCACCCTCTTCCTGTACTTCTACAAATCCTACCACTACCACTACCCGTACGCCGCGTTCGAATGGGAGTTAACCATGCTTGCTCTCATGGCGTTCATGGAAACCGCCCGAATCACTCTCGCGTCCCGCGGCAACAAGACGGAGCAAACCCCTCCCCTCCTCTGGTCCATCCTCCTCTCCTTCCCCATGATCGTCGGCTTCGTCTTCTACCTCACCATCCAGACATACGTGCTCAGGTTAGACATTGTCATGAACACGGTCGCGCTGGCGTTCGTTAGCACGGAGACCGTCATTAGCGTGTTTACGGTCATGAGCTTCTTCAGAGGCTTCACCGGCTAACTTCAAACGAGAGCAAACGGTGTTTATAATAGACGATGAATGTGTGTTCACGAACGAACGACATAATGCTGTTCGTTTTAAAGTTTGCTAGTTGCGCTCATCTCACTCATCGTCCTCGCTCTTAATGAACACGCCCCTCTGTACAACCCACTGCCCCCCCGCCTTCTGTCCGGCGACGGCGCTCACTTCCAGCTGGCCGACGATCGGGCAGTTCTGATAAGACGGGGGGGGGGGGGGGGTGAGCGAAGGGGAGTGGGAACGAGCGCCGCAGTGTGAACGGATGGAGCTGTGAGCAGGTGTCGCTAATCACTGCGCTGTTCGCCTCCACGCTACCAATCATGTGTATATCATCGTCGTGCATCTCAGATCCCCCCTCCCTCGATTGATACTCACAGGGCAGTTCTGCTGAGTAAACCTCGCCTGCTCACTAGCCGCCAAGAACCTCTTTGTCGGGGCATGCTGCAAATAAAAAGGCTCCCCGCTCAACCACGTCGTTCCTTTGGTACAAACCACCTTGAAATCGTCACTCTCGTCCCCGACCCCGTCAGTCCCAAACGCGCTCACCTCCTGCTGCCCCGTGAGCGGACTCCTGAACTCGTGGCTGTGCAAGTTCTTCCCCGTCACCAAATGGGTCAGTCTAACAACATCGTTGCACTTGATCACCGCTCCAGCCGTGCACGTTTCGGACCCGTCGTTGGAGTGAGGCGAGGCGATCATCCAGAGAGAGGTGGAGTCGCTGGCGGTGGCGGTAGCGGTGACGGATTGCTGGCCGGAGCCGGAGCCCCAGTTGATCTGGGGAGGTGGGAAGTCAGGGAAGGAAGTCAGATGTGGCAAGTTTAAGCAGATAAGTTGGAGAGTGTTTGCACACGCGTGTAGTCACGAATGGCCGTGCGCTAGCATGGGTATGGTCGCCGTGGCACGATATTTGTGCCATTTGGCCTATATCTTAAATCGGTGCCAGAGTGGGGCTCTGGCGCGGGGGTGTCGCGGATTGAACGCCGATTTGGCTCGCTCCTAGGCGCTGGCCTTGCGCTCCATTCCCCTCCCAGCGCAGCGCTCAAAACAGCAGGAAACGTAATATGAATATATGTATGTGTGTGAGTACAAATGCAGTCATGAATACATGTTTTGCCAAACACACGTGTCCAAGAACTTGTGTCCAAGAACATGTGTCCCAAGACCATGTGTCCCAAGAACATGTGTCCTGCTGTCTGATTTCATCTCACCTCTGAGCTCGTCAAGTGAAACCCCGTGCTAACGTGCGTCAACTTCACAGCGGAATTGCACGTGAGCCCAGTCGGCTCCATCTCAATCGCCGCGTGGGCGGTGGAAAGAAGGAAGAGGGGGAGCAGGTAGAAACGCATTCTAAGGGATGGGGGGTTAGAAGGAACAGGGTAAACCCTAGCAGGGGAAGCGAGAAACGCGCCGACGAGCAAGAGCCGGCCTGAGCGGCGGTTGGGGGGAGCTATGGACAAATTGTCGCCGCGAGTTTGGCGCAGGTATTTACAGGGAGTCAATGTGGGCACCCGAAGTCCTGAGCGTACAGTATCAAAAAATGCACTGTCAACGTGCTCGCTAACCCTGCAGTACTGTCGCCCAGGCACTGCGAACCTCCTCCCCAGAAGGTAGCGTAAGAGGTAGTCTAGCTGCAGTTTGTGGGTCCAACCTGAGGCCAATCCCTCTTTAACTCTACTCTACTCTGCCCCCCCTCCCTTCCCCCAATTCTCTACTTCTGGTAGCTGATCACGCCGAATCTCGCGTTGACGTCGCAGAACGGAACGATGTGCCTGTCCTTGGCGCACTCGAAGCTCTTCCTGCGCTCGTCTCTGCTCGTGGTGACCTTCTCGACCTCCTTGTTCAGCGGACTCCAGTGGTGCGTCCTCTGTACGCCGCCGCCCATGTCGTTCAATCGCATAACCCTCCCGTTCCTGTTCTTCGTGTAGACTGGGTGCCCCACGGCATCGTAGACGTGCACCTGACTGTCGTGCAGCCCGCTCCCGCTCTGCTTCGTCAGCGCGTTGCTGAGCATGTCGAGCGCCTCGGGTGTCGTGTGGTCTTCCAGCACTCCCCTAATGACGCAAGTCGGTACGTCGTCCTTGTGCTGCGCCTCCCGCCAGAACGCCCTGCAGCCCGCTGGCAGCATACTCTGCGCGCCGCCGAGGAACTTCTGGCACGCCGCGCTGTCCATGCCGTCGTTCAAGCTGCCGAGCACAGCGCTGATGAACGCCTTGCTGAAGTACCCTTGGTGCTGCTTGAACGCCTGCTCGCCCTGAATAATCAGCGTCTGCGCCTTCTTGTCGCTGCAGCTCCCGTGCAAGCTCCCGTTAGCCGCGCTGAACAGCAGCTGCCTCCCCACCAGACCCTCCAACATCTTCTTCTGCTTCGGCGTGCCGCTCAGCATCAAGCTCTCGGCGGTCAGGCAGTTGGCGCACCCTTGCGAGTAGCCCACGTATCCGTACGGCATGTCCAGCTCGACGGCCTTCTCGATCGCCTCCTCGATCTTGCTCGCGTTGTACTCGAAGCTTCGGACCGTCGCCGTGTCCGCCCGAATGGTCTGAACGCCCCGCTTTGCCTTCAAACGTTGGTACGCGTCCTCCATCTCGGTGCCCTTAGCGCCCTCCGTGATCACTCCCATGGCGCTGATAATGCTGAACTCGTAAAGCCCCTCTTCGTTGGGGATCAACAAGAACACCAACGGGTCCTTCTTTAAGCTCTCGAGCTCCGCCTCGTCGTAGAACAGACAATCGAGGACGTTCGAAACGACCTCGGCGACGTTAATTTTGCCCTCGTCCGCCCACGCCAGCGCCTGGAAGTATTCCCCGGCCGCGGAGGTGGCACTGCTGACCCGAGCAGGGGCGACCTCGTCGTAGACCACGCTAGCAGCCCGCGCCTCTCGCCGCACACCCTCCTCCGTCCGGGCTCCGTCGAGCATGGCGTCCAGCCAAGGCCGAACCTGGTCCACGTTGTCCCTGCAGTTCTCAAACACGGACAGAACCATGAGCGCGTCGTAGTTCCGCCTCCAGAAGTCCTTGAACCAGTCAACCTGGAACGCGAGCTTGTCGACCTCGAGCAGCTTGCTGCACGCGGCGAACGCCTCCTGATACGCCATCGTGGCGTCCTGAGCGGTTTGCGTCTTCAGTCCGCCCGCGCCTGGATTGCTCGCGAGCCACGTCGAGCCCATTTTATCCGCCTTCTCGATCAAGCTCTTGGCCTTCAGTGCCAGCGCCAGCACCGCGTCGCCGTCCCTGCCCTCCACCACATCTTCGTCGATATCAACCTCGGTGAGCAAGCTGCTCAGCCTGATCGGGTCAGCCTGTTTGTGCTCCCGCCTGCGCTGCAAGTGCCCCTTCAGACTCTGGTAGCTCTCGGCGTCCTCCAGAATGTTGCACGCCACTCTGAATATGGCCTCGTAGTAGCTCTGGCGCGCCCACCTCCCACCCGCCATGAAATCCTCGCGCCTCGGCACTGTCAGCCCGAGCCAGCTCTCCAGCAGCTTGACCATGTCGAGCTTGTGCTCCTGCGTGAAGCTCTCCTGGTTCATCTCCAGCAGCGCCATGAGCGCTCCGGCGAGAACTCGGGGACTGCCGTGACCGCCCGGCGTGCCGATCTCCGCAAGAACCGCGGTCGCGAAGGACGTGGGCTGAGACGCGACCAGGTCGATTAGCATCCTCTGGTTTAACTGCACCACTGTAGACGCCTTGAGCGGGCTCGTGAGCCCTGCCTGCAACAAGATCGCAACGTCGGCGGGACCGAGCAAGCTGTCGCCGAGCTCGTAGCCTCCGTTCCCCCCCTCCTCCCTGCCGTCGGCCGACGACGCCCCTCCTCCCCACCTCGACAGGTCCGTGAAGCTCGCAATCCTGCCCGCCGGCGAAGGGACGGAAAAAAACCCTCCGCCCTCGGCGCCCCCGCCGCCTGCCCTCAGGCTAGTGCGCGTTGCCTCGCCGACGAAGATGGAGACCAAGAACGACTGGGGCAGGAAGGAAAGCCCGCCGTAACTCTCGGAGATCTCCATGACCTTCTTCTTTACGCTGCTGATGTACTTGAGGCGCCGCAAATCGCGCGGCTGCCAGTCCTCCTCCTTCCGCGCGGAGAGAATGAAGTACACCTGCTTCAGCGACAGGTACGGCGCGACCCTGCTCACCACGTTGGAGAACTTGACGGAGAGAGGGATGTTCTCGTTCTCCTCCACCGTCTTGTATATCTCCGAGGCGGCCGGGATGTTGACCAGTAAGTCCTGGAACTCCTCCACCTCGCACAACGGCTTGACGTCGTTCTCCTCGAAGGCGGGAGGCGGGTCGATGGGATTCAGCATGAGCGCGGCCCACTTGATGGCTCGGTCGATCTCGGCCGCCCACTCGTCGTACTTGATGAGGTGAGTGCGCATAAGCTAAGGGGGAGGGAAGCGTTAGTGTAGGGCAGATGTGAAACGGAGCAGAAAAAGAGAAATGTCGGAAGGGCCTCACCTCTTTCGCAGCCACCACGTCCAGGCCGTCGCCGGCCACGATGCGCTGGATGATCAGAATGATGTTCTGGAGCGGGGATTTGTGGTGTTAGAGTCGGGTCTTTGGACAAAGGGAACTGCGCGCACTGAACGCGATTGCCTCACCTGCTGCTCCGTGATGTCGCTGCACAGCAGCAGCGAGCCGAGCCTAGCCATCTTGTCGCCCGGGATGATATGCTTGGGGTCCACGATGCCCTCGGAGTCGATAATCTCCTTCGCCCGCCAGAACTGCTCGAGGACGTACTTAAGGATCTTGTGCACGTCGTCGTTGAGGAGAGACACGACCTCCAAGATACGGTTCATCGTCTGCCGGTGGTGCAGGACGTCCATGAGCACCGAAGGATCCGCATCGGGGGAGACGAGGGCGTTGAAGAACTTCCAGTCGAACAGCCCCTCCTTCGTCTGCCGCCCAGTCGCCGCCTTGGTGATCGAGACGCCGCCCACCTGCGACACATTCACGTTAAGTCGCCCCTGCCTCAGCGCTGGCAGCAGAATTTCCACAGACCGCTTGTTCTCGTGCTCAGCCGTCGCGGGGCTGTATTCCGGCGGCGTCGTCTGCAGCACAGGGGAGACGCCCTGCATGTCCCACGAGATCTCGCACGTCGTGACCCCGTCCAGAGTCAGGTCGATCATGGACTCCGTGATGTTAGCCGTGACCGTCGTGCCGTTCGGAAAGAAAACGCGGCGGTGCGCGAGGGCGGTCTGAGCGTTCTCGATCGTCACGTTGAGCTGGGACCTCGAGAAGTCCAGGTGGTACGACTGCGAGGGAAGGAGAGAGGGCGGGGTTAGGGGGGAGGAAATATTCACGTTGCGCCCATGCTGGTGCCTCGATCTTACCTTCTCGGCGGGGACGGTGCTCTTGGAGTCAAGTGGGGGCTGGAGGTGCGTCTGGATCGTACCGGAGAGCTGCCCAGACGCGGTCGTGAGGAGAGTCTGGTCCGAGAAGATGTCCAGCTCCGGGAACTCGGACACCTTGGCCTCCGTGCGCACGTCAAAGGAGGAAACGAAGTCCATGCTGACCTTCACCCCAGCGATAGTAACACGAGGGGGGGGCGCGGCAGGGTTGGAGCTACGACGGGGGGTAACGGCAGTGGCGTTCGGGTCGACGGCTGCTGCCAAGCCCTCTTCGGCGATGCCGCCGCGCACGTTGATAAGCACCCTCCCGCCCTCCGAATTCGGGAATGACTTAGTGATGCCGTCGTCCGTGAAGCTGTTGCTGCCCTTCGGAATGAAAAAGTTCGTGACGCCAGCCTTGACGTCAATCACCGGCAGAAACCTCAGCAGATCGCGCTTCTTCACGGGCAGGTAGAACTCAGCGTCATCGGGCGACTTAATGTACCCGCCGGCGTACATTTGCTCGAGGATGAGCGTGATGTCGGTTTTGCCGTTGAGCATGGGGTGCGACGCGTGGATGTTCGCGGTGAGGGTGTCAATGACCGCTTCGTTGAGGAGGCAGAAAGAGTAATTATACT
>Ga0307985_10001534_pt1 | contig 12999 bp, 18 predicted proteins | sample EllFjometageno80_FD_203155 | JGI IMG/M metagenome (GOLD analysis project Ga0307985, IMG submission 203155) | Marine microbial communities from Ellis Fjord, Antarctic Ocean - #80 | ecosystem: Environmental > Aquatic > Marine > Unclassified | place: Southern Ocean | collected 2014-10-09 | reverse complement strand
CAAAAGAGTCTAGGCGTTGCAATTGTTGTAGTAAGAGTGAGACATTGGGGCGAATTATTATTAAGGATTGGCGATGAAACTAAAAGCCGTCAAGGATTGGGAAGATCGAGTTAGAGATTTTGGATGCGTAGTAACTGGGCAAAACGATGTGCAAATTCATCACGTTAACGGCAGAAAATATAAGAACAATAAGGTATTAATTGGGCCTTGGTTTATTTTGCCGCTATGCATGAAACTGCACGATGTTCACAGTAACGACATAAATAACGTGACACACTACCCGAAGAGGTTCGCGCAAGCATACGGGCTGCAAAGAGATTTATTTTTGGAAATGTGCGATGATCTAGCTATATTGGCAGGATTGCCATTTGATTTAGATGTATTGGAGGCGATAAAACTTACGCGCCGATAATGTGGAAAGTTTGTATGATTGCTAATCAAAGATGTTTGCCGTTTGACGAAAGACTGCTTGAATTTTGCACAACAGAGAACCAGTTGGAAATTTATTCGACTTATAAAGTCTGCAAGTCGATTAATGAAACAGCAAGAATGTTGGGAAAAGACGTTAGTGCTGTATCTCAGGCTATTAGACGAATCCAAGCCACTGGCACAAAAGGAGGTTTATCAGAAAACTTCGACGCCAGGCAACACGTTCCGCAGGGCGAGCAGGTAATCGGAAGGTCAGTCTTTACAACTGACGATGAAGGAAATCCGATATGGCTGAAAACGAAGGCTTCAATCGAAAAGCAGCAAGAAGCCTTTAAAAGTTACATAGACAGACTTTGCTCAGATATTAAGCCTGCAAAAAACGTCTTATCTCCCAAAAGAGCTTTCAACAAAGATTTATTGCCAATGATTTTTATCGGTGACGGGCATTTAGGCATGAGGGCATACTCACCTGAGACTAAGCACAGTGATTTCGATTCCGACATAGCGGCGCAAGGATTGCGAGAAGCAATTAATGATTTAATAAGTAGGTCGCCAGACGCTGAGCAATCTGTACTGGTAGACGTAGGTGACTTTATGCATGCGGATTCGGCGCACAACAAGACTTTCGCAGGTACTGAAGTCGATGTGGATACCAGGTACGAGCGAGTTTTAGAGATAGCTGGCGAAGTGATGCAATACGCGGTTATTGAAATGCTCAAGAAATTTAAACGTGTCACAGTCGTTATAGCTAAAGGGAACCATAATCCGACACCAGCGGCAGCGGTGGCGCAGATAACTCAGGCTTATTTTAGAAAGAATACGCGGGTCAACGTCTTAAAGACGATTGGTTTCTTCCACTATATCGAGTGGGGGAAGTGGCTTATTGGCGTTAACCACGGTGATAAAATTAAGCCAGCGAAGCTAGTGAATGTGATGGCGAGGGATATGCCAGTTGCCTGGGGGAAATCGACTCATAGAATGTGGGCCTGCGGTCATTTTCATCACGAAGAAGTTTTGGAATTGGATGGTTGCACTGTTTACAAGTTTGGCGCTTTGCCACCTCCAGACAGTTGGCACTCAGGCGCAGGATTTGGTGGAGATGGAAAGATGCAAATGATGGTTCTAAGGCGAGAGGGCGGTACTCATTCGACTATGATCTATGACTTGCCTAGACCAAGAATTGAACCGGACATTGTTCTCTAAATCGATGAGTTTAGACAAGTCTATAAATAGCGGGAAAGAGAAGAGAAAGAAGCACTTTGGCAGTAAATCTGTCGATTATTCATGTAGAAACCACGGCTCCTGCCCGTGGTGTAAGGGTAATAGAGAACACAAAAACAAACGCAGAGTGAAATTGGAGGAATAGATGAGCAAGATAACAGTAGGCTGGGAAGGTCAAGCGCAGATGACTAAAACTGAAATTCTTGCTACAGCAGGAGCTTCTGCCGAATCATACCTTCAATTGATAAAGGATAAAGGTATACCAATCGGGCCTGCTTGGCTTGTCGAAATGGAACTCAGAAAAGATGGTGATGACTCAGTATATTATTATCGCTGGATGCGAAAAGATAAGTTGTAATAGCCAAATTTCATAATAAATAGGTTATTATTACTGAATTACAAGCGAAAAGGACTTCAAAATGACAATAAGTGAAGCAATTAACCATATTCCAACAGGTTCAGTTCACGATTTAACGATAAAACTAAGTGGCTTGATGGGCGCAGGCACGAGTTTTGCCGGGTTAACCTCCGACTTGAGCCACTGGACAGAAGTTTCGCAAGTCATAGCTAATCTGGGTATTGGCCTTTCTGGATTAGTAGCAGCACTAGCATTTTGCTACAGCATTTATAAGAGCATCAAGAAGAAACCGAATGACAAGCCTGGTAGATGATTTAATCAGACACGAGGGATACCGCAAACATCTCTACGAAGACAGTCTTGGTAATATGACCATAGGCGTGGGCTATCACATCGAGGAAAAAGGGTTACCAGATTACATTATCAAACTGTTACTAAACGACTCAATTAAAGAGGCCAGAACAGAACTCACAAGAATTGCCCCAGATGTACATCTATCACGAGTTAGACAAGACGTTTTATTAAACATGATATTTAATATGGGCGCTCCCAGGCTCACAACTTTCAAGAAAATGTGGGCGGCTATTGAAAATAATGATTTTGAAGCTGCCGCGAACGAGATGTTAAGCTCGAAATGGGCGAAGCAGGTTGGTAATAGATCGATAGAGCTGGCTGAAAGGATGAGGACAGGAAAGTGATAGACCGTCGCATCTGCTATTCATCAGGCTACAAGTACCAAGTTCGCAATGATTACGTTTTTGCATTACCTGAATATTATCCAAAAGATGTCATTTACGAGGATAAATTTTTATCTGTAGTTGATGGATATTGCACTATCCATACCGGATATGCGGGGGATGGAGCCAGTGGGCCTGCAATCGATACAGCTACTTTCATGAGAGGTGCTTGGCAGCATGACGCAATCTATCAACTGCTTCGGATGGGCGTATTCCCGCAAGAGTACAGGGGCGCAGCGGATCGGCAGCTTGTAGACACTTGCAAAGAAGATGGAATGATCTGGCCTAGACGACAATGGGTCTACTACACTTTGAAATATTTTGGGGCTAAAGCGGCCAAGCCGAAATCAAAAAAGAAATTATTATGGAGTCCATCATGAGAAACCTCATTTTAATACTATTATCTGCAATGCTTGGCGGGTGTACACAAACACTAGCTATTTTAGATGGCGCGACTCACGCGAAAGGGACGGTGCATTTGGAGGGTTATTTTACCGACTCTCAGGGCGATGTTGATTTGTGCAAAGTACCCGAAAGCTATACAGCAGAAGACGCAAAGAATTACTGCAATGGCGAGTAAATCCGAGAAGTCAAAGCAGGCTAAAATTCCCGATAACGTGGAGACTCTCCCCTCACACCACATCCAAGGGTATGAGGCTGCGGCAGATATGTTTAAGACGGAACTCTACAATCTAGCAGTAGATACAATGGGCGAAGACTTCCCTCTCGATTGGATGGTGGGAATACTTGAAAGCGTCAAGCAGGATTTGATTCTTCTTGATTGTGAAGAGTAGGCCACAAAATGCCAATTTAAGGAGTGGTACTAAGTGCCACACTAATTTGAGCGAATAAGTGCCAGCGCATACCTCCCCGACTCTTAGTGTGCAACGGATATAATTAGCTCTCCCCGCTAGGGGTTTTTATTGAGGTAGTATGATCAGAGCAGCGCGGAAAGATGCCAATCACAGAGAGATAGCTGACTATCTACTAGCAAAAGGCGCATCGGTCGGAGATTTAAGTCAGGTGAAGCGACTATGTGACATCGTTGTCGGATATAGAGGCGTAACAACTCTCGCTGAGATCAAGGATGGAAGCAAACCACCGAGCGCCAGAATGCTCACAGATGGCGAGCAGGCGTTTCACAATAGCTTCAACGCAAAGGTCTATATCATCAAAGATGTAAAAGAAGCACAGCAAATGATCGACGAAATGGCATCCCAATCAACCGCTCTGGTAAAATCAGGTCTTCTAATCACTATATAACAAAGAGTAGATAGATGCAGATCAGCGTGAAGAACAACATGAAGGAGATAGCTAAGAGGATAGAGCGTAAGCATCAGAAGCAAGTGCCGTTTGCTGCGTCAAGGGCGCTTAATGATGTGGCCTTCTCTGCCCGCAAAGAATCTAACCTAGAGACTAACAAGGTCTTTAAGGGTGGAGCAGTAGCCTTTACCCGTCGAGCATTTAAGTATAAGAAGTCACACAAGACGCGCCTATTCTCTGAAGTGTTCGTTGGTGAAGACCACGATTACATGAGGTATCAGATAGATGGCGGCACTCGATTCCCTAAGAGTAAGTTCGTCAGAGTCAATACAACTCACACCAAGCTAAACAAGTATGGCAACGTCACTCGTGGTCGTATGCAACAGATGATAACTAATAAGGCTAAGTATTTCACTGGAACGCCAAAAGGCATGCCTGACGCTGGTGATGGTATCTGGGAGCGGTATGGCCGCAAGACGAAAAGCGGTGGGCAGCGCATACGAATGGTTGCTTCATTTCAGGAGAAGGCGACCTATCGAGCCAAGTTCCCATTCGAGAAGATAGTCGAGGGCGTGGTTGCTGATCCTGTCTTGGGCTTCGGTACGCGATTCCGTACTCATCTAGCATCTGCCGTTAGATCGTCCAGGTGATGATATGCCTATGGGGGGGGGTGCAAAGGTACTATAAGGACTTATACCCCAAGGGTCATTCGCGGCGCAGAGTTTTCCTAGCGACAGAAAATAAATATTCGTTTCGCTTCAAGAGGTTACATGAAGGCTCAAAAACTAGAATACATTGATATAACCAAAATAATCCCGTACGCCAAAAACAGTCGAACTCATGACGAGCGACAAGTCTCGCAAGTTGCCGCAAGCATTAAGGAATTCGGATTTACCAATCCTATTTTGATTGATTCTGAAAATGGAATCATTGCTGGGCATGGCAGGTTGTTGGCGGCTCAAAAACTAGGAATTGATAAAGCTCCTTGTATCAGACTCTCTCATTTAACCGAAAGCCAAAAACGCGCTTATGTAATAGCTGACAACAAGCTCGCCTTGAACGCGGGGTGGGACGAGGAGCTGTTAAGGCTTGAGATTGGCGACCTAGAGGAAGAAGGCTACGATGTATCTCTGACAGGTTTTAGCCAAGAAGAGCTAGATGCATTGGTGATTCAGGAAGTTACCGAAGGGCTGACCGATGAGGACGAAGTGCCCGACGCGCCTGAAGATTCGGTAACCGTCGAGGGTGATATATGGGTTCTAGGAAGGCATCGGCTCATGTGCGGTGATAGCACTAGTATTGATGCGGTCGAAAACTTAATGGATGGTAGAAAAGCAAATATGCTGCATACTGACCCGCCATACGGCGTGGACTATGAAGGCGTTCCGAATGACCACTTAAAAGACTCCAATCTTGAGGCATTCTTGCATGAAGCTCTAAGCTGTGCCTTTGCTTTTTTAGAAGAAGGAAGCAACATTTACGTTTGGCATGCAGATATAACGGCGCTTGAGTTTATTTCAGCATTTAGATCAGCGGGGTTCACACAGGCTCGCCCGCCAACCATCCAATGGGTAAAACCGTCACTCGTTATGTCCCAAGGAGACTACCACTCTCAAAACGAGCCGTGCCTTTACGGGTGGAAGCAAGGGAAAGGACGGGTTAGGGTTAAAGATCGCAAACAAACCACTATCTGGAATTGTAATCGTACCACCGAAAATAAAATTCATCCGACTATGAAGCCGGTCGAATTGTGCCAGAGAGCAATAGAAAACAGCAGTGTGGCTAATTGTATTGTTCTTGATTTGTTTGGTGGTTCTGGGTCTACGCTTATAGCGTGTCAAAAAACAAATCGAGACTCTCGTATGATGGAGCTAGACCCTAAATACTGCGATGTAATCATAAAGCGATGGCAGGACTTCACTGGGCAGGCGGCGGTGCTTGAGTCTACTGGCGATAAGTATAACGATGTGTTTATCAACGGCAGAAAGAGCAATAACACAGATGCTAATCTTGGCGAAATGAAGTTGGTTAAATAATGGCAAAGAAAATAGACGATAAGCCTTATCAAAGACCTGCGGCTAATTCTCCTACTTACCCTGTAACAACTATAGCTAAATTGTTGCTTCTTACAGACAGAAGGGTTCAGCAGTTATCTAAAGAGGGCGTAATACCTAAGTCTGATCGCGGAAGGTATGAATTAGCTCCTGCGGTACAAGGTTATGTTCGTTATTTACAAGAGCGGTCTATTGGCAGGGAGAGCGCTCCAGAGGATTACCATACAGAGAAGTCTCGCCTAGTTAAGCTGCAAGCAGATAAAGCTCAATTTGAAATAGATGAGCTAACAGAGAAACTTGTTAGGTCGGAAGATGTTGAAAGCGCATGGGCTTCAATGGTAGTAGATTGCAAGACTAGGCTTTTATCTGTACCGTCTAAAGCTGCTACATTAGTCGCAACTGAACCAGACCCAGCAGATTGCCAAGTAATAATCGAAGAAATGGTTAGAGAAGCATTACAGGAGCTTAGTGAATATGGCGGCGTCGAAAGCGAGCCAGTTGATACAGCAGGGGATGAAAGTGTGGAGTCCTCCACCAAAGCTGACAGTAAGCCAGTGGGCAGACCGCGAAAGAAAGCTAGACAGCCAAAGTAGCTCAGAGCCTGGCCGGTGGTATACATCACGCGCAGAATATCAGCGTGGAATGATGGATGCTTGCTGCGATCCAAAGAATACCGAAGTTGTAATCATGTCAGCTGCCCAGCTCGGCAAGTCTGAAGCACTTCTAAATATCATCGGCTATCATATCGACAACGACCCATCTCCAATTCTAATGCTTCAGCCTTCTCTTGATATGGCGCAATCGTTTTCTAAAGACCGCGTTGCTAATGGCTTACTCGCGTCTACTCCTTGTCTCCAAGGCAAAGTGAAATCCCCTAGAGCGCGGGATTCAGGCAACACGACGCTGCATAAGACTTTCCCAGGAGGTGCTATCACCTTGGTTGGAGCAAATAGCCCTAGCGGTTTAGCCTCGCGTCCTGTTCGTTTAGTTCTATGCGATGAGGTGGACAGATACCCAACTTCAGCAGGATCAGAGGGCGATCCGATCCAGTTAGCAAGGAAAAGAGCCTCGACCTTCTGGAATCGTCGGATAGTAATGGTTTCAACTCCTACGAATAAAGGCGCATCAAGAATAGAGGACGCTTTTGATAAGTCGGATCAGCGCAGATATTACGTCCCATGCCAACACTGCGGTCACGAGCAAGTGCTGAGGTGGGCCAATGTTCAATGGACGGACTCGAATCCTGACACAGCAAAGTATCAATGCGAAGAGTGCGCGGTGCTATGGAGTGACGCTGACCGAAGAAAGTCGGTGAAAGAGGGAGGCTGGGTAGCTACTGCGGATTTCAACGGGATTGCTGGATTTGCTATCTCAGGACTCTACAGCCCGTGGACTCCACTGACCGAGGGCGTGAAAGACTTTCTGCTAGTGAAGAAGAACCCTGAGCAGCTAAAGGTGTGGACGAATACCTATCTGGGAGAATCGTGGGAAGATCAGGGCGAGGCGATTGACGATTTCAACCTGATGGAGCGAGCAGAGTCATTTGATGGAAAAGTGCCTGAAGAGGTAGTTTTCCTGACCTGCGGAGTTGACGTACAAGATGACCGTTTAGAGTTGAGCGTTATCGGCTGGGGTCGAGATGATGAGTCGTGGGTGATTACTCATGAAATCGTCTACGGCGATCCATCTACTCCGCATCTGTGGACTGCTTTGGGAACCCATATATACAAGACGTACCCTACTCACGACGGCAGAGACTTGCCCATTAGGGCTACATCTATTGACTCAGGCGGTCACTTTACAAATGCCGTCTATTCTTATTGCAAGCAAAACGCAGGACGCAGAGTGTTTGCGATTAAAGGTGTTGGAGGAGAGGGGCGAGCTATTGTTGGCAGACCATCGAAGAACAATATTGGAAAATGTAATCTTTTTCCTGTTGGCGTAGATACTGCGAAAGATACGCTATTTGGAAGACTGCGCGTTGCAGATGTTGGGGCAGCTTATATCCATTTCTCCGATCATCTAACTCCTGAGTATTACAAACAGCTAACTGCTGAAAAGATCGTCACAAAGTATCATCGAGGCTTTAAAAAGCGAATCTTTCAGAAAATGAGGGCAAGAAATGAGGCGCTTGACTGCTTCGTGTACGCGATTTCGGCGTATGCTATACTTGGCATCAATGTCAATGCCTTAGCAGACAAGGCGGGCCGAGAGTTGTCGGAAATGCCGATCAATACTCCACTAAAACCTCCGTTTGTGCCTAAAAGTGGGCGAGGGTTCATCAATTCATGGCGGTGATTATATGACCAACCTGTTCGACGCAGCTCAGGCTCCTGAGATTGAGCCATTAGAGATTGTCGCGGGGGATTTCGTTCAATGGAAAGTTTCAAATCTCGTTGAAGATTATCCGACCAGCTTATACACATTGACCTATACCGCTAGAATATCAGGCGCTCGTGATGAGTTCCAGATTGTTGCCACTGGTCACACTACGCATTATCTTGTCACTTCTGCCAGTTCTGTCACTGCGGCTTACACACAAGGAACGTACCAATGGCAGCAGGAAATCACTCGTGATTCAGACTCCGCAAGAGTCATTCTAAGAAGAGGCACTTTCAAAGTGCTATCTGACTTGGATGTTGCAGGCTCAGATGTTCGTAGTCACGCGGAAATCATGGTTGATAAAATACAAAGTGTTTTAAGCGGAAAAGCTGATTCTGATGTGGCATCTTATTCCATTGCTGGCAGATCGCTCACTAAGTTGACATTCTCGGAGCTGTTGGAGGCCAGAGATTATTACCTGGCTGAGTTCATGCGCGAAAAAGCCACTTCGGATTCTAAAGCGGGTCGCAAAGGCAAGGCCACGATTAAGGTGAGGTTCTGATGGCAATATTTGACATATTTAGACGAACCAAAATAAAAAAGCCGAGTTTTAAGCGATCTTATGCGGCAGCAAATCCAGGCAGACTATTTGCCGACTTTAAATCATCAGAAAGGTCTGCGGATAGCGAACTTAGCCCAGTTTTAAAAGTTATTCGATCAAGATCGCGTGACTTGGTAAGAAATAACTCTTATGCAAAGCGATATATGTCCCTACTCAAAACCAACGTAATTGGTGGAAAGGGTTTCAATTTGCAGTGTAAGGCGCTTGATTCTGTTGGAAACCTTGACGTTTCAGGGAATTCAGCGGTTGAGGCAGCGTTTTTGTCTTGGTCTAAGGCTGGCAATCCTACAGTTGACGGGAAACTTAACTGGGTTGATGCTCAAAAGCTCGCGTTAGAAACTATTGCGCGAGACGGAGAGGTTTTTATTGTTAAACATAGGTCTGCTGATTTCAAAGACTCTTTTGCTATTGAATTTATCGAATCCGATCAAGTTGACGAGACAAAGAACGAGAAGATAGCAAATGGCAATGAGATACGCATGGGGGTTGAACTAAATAAGTTTAAAAAGCCTATTGCTTATCATTTTACGACTTACCATCCAGGCGATTATGATTACACGACGATAAGTTCATCAAAAAAGTCTCTCAGAATTCCCGCTGATAGAGTTTTGCACATCTATATCCCATTAAGAGCGGGTCAGACTCGCGGAGAGCCTTGGATGTCTCCCGCAATGGCTGGATTGAAGCAATTGGGCGCTTATATAGAGGCAGCTTTAGTTTCTGCTCGCGTTGGGGCCAGTAAAATGGGCTTTTTCACAAGCGCAGGAGGCGATGGATTCATACCAGATGATTTAGACAATCAAGTTCCGATAATGGACGCTGAGCCTGGAACATTCCATCAGCTACCTAACGGAGTAGACTTCACGTCTTTTGATCCGCAAAACCCAAATAATGAGTTTGAGAGCTTCCACAAGTCGGTGTTGAAGAGCATCGCTTCAGCTCTTGGGATTAGCTATACGTCTCTGTCTAATGACCTAGAGGCAACAAGCTATTCCAGCATTCGTCAGGGCGCACTCGAAGAGCGCGATTTCTATCGTGATACTCAGCAGTTTATGATTGACCACTTTGCGCGTCCAATATTCGAGTCTTGGCTATCATCTGCAATGGAAATGAACAATTTCGGCATACCTGTTCGCCAATACGAGCGATTTTCCAGTGCGTCAGAGTTTCGAGCTAAAGGCTGGTCATGGATTGATCCGCTAAAAGAAATGAATGCATCGGTTGTTGGATTAAAGAGCGGCATCTTGAGTTTACAAGACGTTGCGAGTCAATACGGCAAAGACACAGAGGAATTAATGTCTCAAATAGCACGAGATCGAGATATAGCTGAGCAATTTGGTGTGAAATACGCATTAGAGCCTTATGGCGCAACTCAAATTGGTATAGCTCCCGATATAACTAGTGACGATGGTGAAAACGATGAAGAATAATGATGTGTTATCATTAGACACGAAATCACAGACCGAGGAATCGGAGATGGAAGAATCAGTTGTTAGAGGCACTGTCGATAATTTTATTGAACAGACTAGCAGTATCAGTCCAGCAACGATGGATGAACTTGAGGCTGTAGTCGAAGAAGCAGAGACGGCTACTGAAGAAGACCGAGAAGAAAGGAAATCCGAAGTGTTGCACAGGGCAATGGCGCTTGATGCTGACCCAATTAATGAGGATTCGCGCACTGTTCGCATCGCTATATCCTCTGAAGAACCCGTTGCCAGGTCATTCGGCAACGAAATATTAGAACACACTAAGGAGGCGGTAGATTTATCCTTTCTAGCCTCTGGACGAGCGCCTTTGCTGTTGGATCACGATCCAGAGAAGCAAATAGGCGTAATAGAATCGGTGGAACTTGATGGCTTGGCCCGTAGACTGCGGGCGACAGTACGCTTTGGAAAAGGCGCACTTGCTGCTGAGGCTTTCACAGATGTTGTTGATGGTATTCGGGCTAATATTTCAGTCGGTTATGCAATCAACAAAATGCAAAAAGATTCACGAGACAGCGAAACGTACATCGCTAAGGCGTGGAAACCTATGGAAGCAAGTTTAGTATCAATTCCCGCTGATGTGACAGTCGGTGTGGGTAGATCGAGCGAGCAGCCAACAAAACCCGTTATAGTTACTCACATTGAGGACACAATTATGTCAGAAGTTGATATTGCGGCAGTTGAGGCGAATGCTCGTCAGTCTGCTCAGAAAAATGCATCACAAATCGTTGAGCTAGGTCAGCGTCATGACCAAAGCGAAATGGCGCACAAAGCTATTGCTGAAGGCGTATCCATCGAAGAGTTTCGAGGCCAATTACTTGAGAAAGTTGGAAGCCAGCGAGCTTTAGAGTCTCAGGAAATCGGTCTAACTTCTAAAGAAGTGAAGCGATTCTCTCTTGTTCGTGCAATTCACGCACTTGCTAATCCAACTGATCGACGCGCTCAAGAAGCTGCATCTTTCGAGTTTGAGGCATCACGCTCAGCGTCTGAGGCTTATGGCCGCACAGCGCAGGGCATTATGCTACCTGCTGAAGTCATGAAGAACTGGAAACGTGATCTATCCGCTGGATCGGACGGCGATATTATTGCTGACGATTTCAGAGCTGGTGATTTCATCGATGTTCTTCGCAACGCTTCCAGCGTTATGCAGGCGGGCGCAACTATGCTCAGCGGTCTTTCTGGCGATGTTAAAATCCCTAAGAAAGCCACTGCCGCTGCTGCTGCTTGGATAGCTACTGAAGGCGGTGATTCTGCTGAAAGTGAAATGACTGTCGGACAGGTAACAATGTCCCCTAAGACTCTTGGAGCGCACACTGACGTTACTCGTCAACTGCTAATCCAAAGCTCTATGGACGTTGAAGCTCTTATCCGCAACGACCTTACCTCTGCGATTGCAATTACAATCGACAAGGCTGGCCTAGAAGGCACAGGTTCTAGCGGGCAACCCACTGGCATATTAAGCCAGACAGGTGTTAACACAGTGACTGCTTTTGCTGCTGCTAATCCTACTTTCCCTGAAGTCGTGACTCTTGAAACTGCGATTGCAGAAGATAACGCTCTTATGGGAAATCTTGCGTATATACTGCCTGCCAGTATGTATGGCGCTCTGAAGACTGTCGAAAAGGCCACTAATACTGGTCAGTTCGTAATCGAGCCAGGTGGCACGATGAATGGCTACAGATCAATCGTTTCTAACCAAGCGACTGCCGGTAACCTCTACTTCGGTAACTTTGCTGACCTGCTCATCGGTATGTTCGGTGGTCTTGACATCGTTGTTGATCCATACACTCATTCAAAGAGTGGAACGATCCGAGTTGTTGCATTGCAATCAGTTGACGTAGCTGTACGTCACGCTCAGAGCTTTGTATTCGGTAACGACGGCTAAATAGGTCTGGACGGGGCGGGTTTAGGCTCGCCCCATTCCACTTGGAGGCTTTATGAAGTATGAAGTTTTGAAAGGATGCGTCATCGACCGAGTAGCTCGGAATGCTGGTGATGTTGTTGAAGTAGCGGAAGATGCAGAAGCTCTCTTAGGGATGGGTCGTATTATCCCTGCCCGTGAGCCAGAAATTAAGGTTGATCGATCAGTGGGTTTAGAGACCTCTGCCGAGAAACCAAAACGCCGAGGAAGAACTGCTAAGTGAGCATAGAGACCGCAGGGGATAGGGCGTTAATGCTCGCAGACTTTGGAGTTAGCGCAATATTTGACCCTGCCTCAACCTCTTACAGCACAGTCAATGGCGTGTTTGATAACGACTATGAATCGGTGAACGCTGGCGGGTCAATGGACTTTGCCATTACTCGGCCACGGTTCTATTGCCGCTCTGCTGATGTCCTTAATGTGACAGAGGGCGACGACTTGGAAGTTGAAAGCGTAGCTTATAAGATTCGAGTGATCATGCCTGACGGAACTGGCATGACAGAGCTGCTGTTGGAGAAGCAATGACTCACGTTCGGAAGTCGATTCGAGATAATATAGTAACGACTCTTACGGGATTGTCTGTTACTG
>Ga0307985_10001533_pt1 | contig 13001 bp, 15 predicted proteins | sample EllFjometageno80_FD_203155 | JGI IMG/M metagenome (GOLD analysis project Ga0307985, IMG submission 203155) | Marine microbial communities from Ellis Fjord, Antarctic Ocean - #80 | ecosystem: Environmental > Aquatic > Marine > Unclassified | place: Southern Ocean | collected 2014-10-09 | reverse complement strand
GTATTATATACGTGCAATGTGATTTATTTTATGAAGTAATTTCAATTCTGCGTGCAAAATACTAATTTTTAAAGAGAAATAACTCCTTCTACTTTAGAAACTTTTTTATATTTTTCAATAACTGCCTCTGGTGATTTCATCCTTACATTTATAGAAATACTTGTATAGGTGCCTTTGGAAGAATCACGGCTGCTAATCTCCGCATTCACATCATTGAAAATAGTTTTAATTTCTGCGATTTTTTCAGGGCTTGTTGGAACTATAAACTTATATAAATAGACAGCTGGCCAGGTAGTATCATTTTTAAGACTTTCCTCTAATCTTTTGTAAAAAGCAGCAGTATCTTTTTCTGTTTTCATTTTATTTTTTTTACGCTTTACAAATATAGGGTTTCGCTATCGATAATTATTTACGTTATTTGCATAATATCTTATATATATATGCCAAATAAAATTGTTATTACTGGTGGACCTGGTTCCGGAAAAACTACCTTGATTTCTTTCCTTTCAGAAAATGGTTTTCAATGTCAGCAGGAGATTTCTCGTGATGTTATTTTGGAAGCTCAGAAAGCAGGCATTGATCAATTATTTCTTACAGATCCAATTCTTTTTAGTAAAAAACTACTGGAAGGGCGATTAAAACAATTTGAGGACATCCATCATTTTAAAAATGCTCCTATTTTTTATGATCGAGGTTTACCAGATATCATTGCTTATATGGATTTTACAAAGGTGAACTATCCGGATGACTTTGAAAAAGTTTGTCATAATAATCGCTATGATACGGTTTTTTTATTGCCCCCTTGGAAAGAAATATACAAACAAGATAATGAGCGGTATGAGTCTTTTGAAGAGGCAGAAAAAATACATCATTGCTTATTAGAAGGCTATGAAAAATATGGATACGAAGTAATTGAAATCCCTTTTGGGACCTTAGCAAGCAGAATGGAATTTATAAAAACAAGCTTAGCCCTTTAAATTGAAAAAACCAATTCAAATACTGGAGACCTATTGGGGACACCATCAATTTCTTCCCAGGCAGGAAGAGATCATCTCCACCGTATTAGACGGAAGAGACACCGTTGCATTGCTACCTACAGGTGGCGGAAAGTCGGTTTGCTTTCAAGTACCAGCATTGGCCAAAGAAGGGATTTGTATTGTTATTTCTCCTTTAGTAGCCTTAATGACAGATCAAGTTAACTCTTTAAAGAAAAAAGGCATTAAAGCGCTTCGTATTCCGGGAGGTATTTCCTATCAAGATTTAAATGCATTGTTGGACAATGCCTTGTATGGAACTTATAAATTTTTGTATTTATCTCCTGAAAGGTTGCAGCAAGAATTAGTACAAAATTGCATCAAGCAAATGAATGTCAATTTAATTGCCATTGATGAGGCACATTGTATTTCTCAATGGGGAAACGATTTTAGACCTGCTTATAAAAATTGCAACATCCTTAGGACACTTCTTCCATTAGTGCCTATGATCGCTTTAACTGCCTCAGCAACGCCAGAAGTAGTAGCGGATACTGTATTGCAATTAAAATTAGAAACACCTGCCATTATAAAAAGTTCTTTTGTTCGAAAAAACTTATCCTATCAAGTGCATTATCAGGAAGATAAATTATACCGAATAGAGCAATTATTAAAGAAAAGTAATGGTTCGGCCATTATCTATGTGAGAAGTAGAAAAAACACGGTGGAAATTAGCCAACAATTAAATAGTCTAGGTATTTCGAGTCATTTTTTTCACGGCGGTATTTCCTCTGAAGATAAAAATACGCGTCTCGAGGAATGGCTGCAAGGAAAAAAGCAAGTGATGGTAGCGACCAATGCTTTTGGAATGGGAATTGACAATCCGAATGTTAGCTATGTATTTCACACACAACTTCCAGAAAGTATGGAGAGTTATTTTCAGGAAGCGGGTCGCGCCGGAAGGGATGGAAATTATTCGAGTGCAATGATTCTGTACAATGATTATGATAAAATATTAATAAAAAAACAATTTTTAGATTCACGACCTACGACCCATCAATTAAAAACCATTTATCGATCCTTAAGTAATTATTTTCAAATTTCTTATGGCGAAGGGGCCTTTACAACTAATAGCTTTAATTATGTAGCCTTCTGCAAGCATTATCAACTAAACACCCTACTTACGTATAACGGGTTAACAGCATTAGAACGCTTGGGCATTATACAGCTGTCAAAACAATTTGGCAGGAGGTCGATTCTTAAATTTAAAATTAGCTCCGACAAACTCATCAGCTATTTAGAACAAAATCCAACAATCTCCTTAATTGGTAAAACAATTTTAAGAATGTATGGAGGTATTTTTGAATCCGAAACCTCCGTAAAAATTGAATTAATTGCTTCAAAAACGGGGCAGTCTGTAGTGACGGTAATTAATGCCCTAGAGAAAATGGAACAAGAAGGGGTCTTGGACTTAAAACTATTTCACACCGATGCAAGCATTACTTTTATAGTACCTCGGGAAGATGATAAAACAATTAATAGTGTTTCAAAAGCATTAGAAGCACTGAACCATAAAAAAGAATCGGAAGTTAATGCTGTGCTGCATTATATCAATAATGATGCGGTTTGTAAAAGTGTACAACTCGTTGGTTATTTTGGCGAAAAGTCTGCCGAAAATTGTGGTATATGTTCGGTGTGTGCTTCACAAAAAAGCAGCCCAAGCAAAAAAGAAATTCAGCTTATTTCTGAAAAAATTCTACTTTTATTGGAAGAAAGAGAATTGTCTTCTAGAATACTTTCAGAAAAACTTACTTTTACTGAATCAAAAATAGTAATTGTTTTAAGGCATTTACAGGATGTTGAAAAAATTAGAGTGAACACTAAGAATGAATATTTTTTAAATTAATGAGAGACTTAAGAATTGTATTTATGGGCACCCCAGGGTTTGCGGTAGGTGTTTTACAAAAATTAGTAGAAGAAGGCAAAAAAATTGTAGGCGTAATTACTTCGCCAGACAAGCCTGCTGGTAGAGGCAGGAAGCTAAAACAATCTGATATTAAAGCCTATGCCGTCTCCCAAAATTTAAAACTATTACAACCCAGCAACTTAAAAGAGGAACACTTTTTAGATGAATTGCGTTCATTGAATGCTAATTTACAGATTGTGGTCGCCTTTAGAATGTTACCAAAGGTGGTTTGGAGCATGCCAAGCTATGGTACTTTTAATTTACACGCTTCCTTATTGCCACAGTATAGAGGTGCTGCTCCTATTAATTGGGCAATTATCAATAGGGAACTTAAAACAGGAGTCAGTACTTTTTTTATTGATGATAAAATTGATACTGGTGAAATCATCTTAAAAGAAGCGGTAATTATAAAAGAGCGGGAAACCGTTGGGTCCTTGCATGACGTGTTAATGAATACAGGAAGCCACTTGGTTATTAAAACGGTAGAATTGATAGCACGAAGTGAAGAAAGTCCCAAAAAACAGATCATCAGTGATGTCCTAAAAAACGCACCGAAACTAACCAAGGAGAATACCAAAATAGATTGGAACCAACCTGTTGAAGAAATTGACTCCTTTATTAGAGGACTTAATCCTTATCCTGCTGCTTGGTGCACCATGATCAACAATAAGGAAGAAAGTACGGTAAAAATTTACAATTGCAATTATGTAATTGAAAAACATACTTTTGAAAACGGAACGACTATAAGCAGCAAAAAAGAGTTAAAAGTTTCAGCAAGCAATGGTTACCTTACCATCCATGAAATGCAGCTAGCTGGAAAACGAAAAATGGACATAAAATCGCTTTTAAATGGTTTTACTTTTGATAAAAATTCAAAAATGATGTAAAGCCTTATGGTCATTGAACTTATAAAATTCACTAAAAATGGGCAAGTTTATTAACAAAGCAAGCAAGTTATTAACAAAAAACGCTATTTGCATTGCTATTACTTGCGTGAACCGGTAATCCGTTTAATTTTGTAAGGGAATTATAAAAAGAAGTTTAACCAACAATTTAATTTTTACAAATTATGAACAAATCAGATTTAATTGACGCAATGGCAGCATCTGCTGGAATTACGAAAGCAGCAGCAAAAAAAGCATTAGAATCTATGCTAAGTGAAATTCAAGGATCATTACAAAAAGGAAACAGAGTTTCTTTAGTAGGTTTCGGTTCTTGGTCAGTTTCTAGAAGAGCAGCAAGAGACGGTAGAAATCCTCAAACAGGAGCTACAATCAAAATTAAAGCTAAAAACGTAGTTAAGTTTAAAGCTGGATCAGATTTAAGCGGTAGTGTAAACTAATCCAATCTTTTTTATTTAAAAAATCCCCATCCAAAACGGATGGGGATTTTTTTTATGCTATAATTTATAGTACGTGCTCCAAAAATTTGCATTTTATAAAATTAATACTTAGTTTTAGTATTGAAAACAGCAATATGACTATTTTAAAACCAGAAAAAGGATTACTATTGGTTGCAGAACCTTCTATAATTGGAGATGTCTCCTTTAATAGGTCTGTGGTATTATTAGCTGAGTATAATGAAAATGGTGCTGTTGGCTTTATTTTAAACAAACCATTAAAAAATAATTTAAACGATTTTATACCCGAATTAAACTCAAACATTCCTATTTATAATGGAGGTCCTGTAGAACAGGATAATTTATATTTTATTCATAAAATCCCGGAGTTAATTCCCAATAGCATTGAAATAGCGAACGGTATTTATTGGGGTGGTGATTTTAATAAAATTAGTACCTTACTTCAAGAAGATAAAATAAAAGAATCTGAAATTCGCTTTTTTCTAGGATATACCGGTTGGAGCCACCATCAATTAGAGGAAGAACTGGAGGAACATAGTTGGGTGATTTCCCCCAATAACTATAAAAACAGAATACTTGGAAAAACAGGTGCTGGTTTTTGGAAAGAAAAAATGGTGGAATTTGGTGGTGATTATTTAATTTGGTCCAATGCGCCAGAAAATCCATCCTATAATTAATCGCTCACAGAAGACAGTCTAGCTTTCGCATTTAATTTTTGCAATAACTCCTTTGATACCTTATTCGTAAATTCTTTTTTTCGATACTTTGTTATGGGTTGAATCCCTATGATAACATTGCTAATAAAAAGTTCATCCGCCTTTTGCAAATCAAAGGGTGATATTGATTTTTCTTCGAGGCTGTACTCTTTTGAAAGCTCACAGATCACAATCAGTTGCTTTCTTATAATCCCTCGCAAGCAACCGTCTGTTATAGGTGGCGTGATAATTAAATTATCCTTTACCATAAACAAATTTCCTTGCAATGCTTCCACCACCATCTTGTTTTCGTTGAGCAATAAACAATTTTGATAGCCATTTTCAGCTGCAAAAATACTCCCCAGCACATTCGTTATTTTCGAATTGGTTTTTAGAGTAGATAGCAAATTGGAATAGATATAATAATCTTTAAATAATTCTACTTCATAGGGAGCATCATCCATCGTGTAAAAAGGAATATCGAGTTTTTCAAGAGTGATAAAATAGTCAACATCATTGGTTTTTGGTGTGTACTTCCCTCCTTCTTTTCTATTTACATAGAGTTTAACTCTGCAGGTATTGTTTGTTAAATTGGAAGCTTCTACGGTTTTTAGAATTTCCTTTTCTAGAAATTCCATAGAAAAAGTCATGGGTATTTCCATTCTTAATATTCGCATAGAAGCCATTAATCTAAAATAATGATCTTCCCAAAAATTAATCCTGCTAGATACTACTTTAAGGGTTTCAAATACAGCATCCCCATATTGCAGGCCCCGATTATTAATGGAAACCTTTCCTTCTTGCTTACGTTGTAATTTTCCGTTTAAATTAACCATAAAAAAACCGCCTTATTTTAGAAGGCGGTGTAAATATACTATATAAAAGACTTCTTATACAGAACCTAATAAATGTTTCAGTTCAGAAATCATATTTTCCCAAAGCATTTTCCCTTCTTCTACTTCATCTTCTTCCGCAAAATCGGTGACCATAATACAAACATCTTTGGTGATGTCGTCCAAGTCGATGCGCATTTCAAAATAATAGCTAGTACCTTCATCTTCCATCCATTGAAAACGAATTGATTTTCCTTTTTGTTTTGAAATTAGCTTAGCGACCTCTTCGCTGCCTTCCCAAATAAAATTAAAAAATTCTCCCCTGGAGTTTACATTATCTGCATACCATTCTTGCATTCCAGAAGGTGTCGAAATGTATTGGTATAACAGTGCAGAAGATGCTTGAATTGGAAATTCCATTTCGTACTTTATTTTTTCACTCATAGGGCTGTTATTAGCATGTGGCCAATATATATATTAATTGCTTACTGTAAAAGAAAGAAGGCTAAAATTATTTATTATTTATCTATTATAAATTATAAATAATTATGACAAAACAGTATCGGAATGTTTGTGCTCGTATAAATTGTTCCTATATTTGCCATCGCAAAAAATCACAGCTAAGCATTTTTTTTACAATAAAAATGATTGATTTAGCTATTGATGTTTTAAAATAAATGGCGAGGTAGCTCAGGTGGTTAGAGCGTCGGATTCATAACCCGGAGGTCTCGAGTTCAAGTCTCGATCTCGCTACAAAGGAGTAATCAGAAATGGTTACTCTTTTTTTTGCTTTCAACTCAATGATACAAAGGTTTTATGAATCTTTGTTACTGCGTATAACTTATCCAAAATAGTCACTAAGTGTAGTTTTAATCTGCCATGGTTAGATACCAAATATACACAAAACTGCCAGTAAATTGATCAATACTGGCAGTAAAATTGGCAGTAAAAAGCCAAAAAAATCCAACTAAAATAATAATTAATCACCCCTAAACCAAAGCCATTTACTTACGTAGATGGTTTTTATACAAGACATTCAAGTCCTATTTTATTATCTTTACAGAAAATTAAAACAAACAAAATGAAAAAATTACCTTATTTAGTACTAACAGTCTTAAGGGTAATACTATTAGTAGCATTAGCCTATATAGTCGTTTCTTGTAACTGTAATGATACCTCAAACTCTAAAGAATCTTGGTTATTCGTTCATACAGCTGATAATACTCAAGTAACTAATACCACAACTATTGTGATGCCTGTAACAAATGACATTTTTGCATTTACTGATAGGCCTTATCGTAAGCATATTTATATGAATGGTAAGAAATTTGCTTCACTTTGGAGTGAAACAAGTGAAAATAGCTTTAAAACTGACCCACCTAACGCAGTATTAACTTGGATGGATGGAGATGAAACAAAGGAAGTTGAAGTGGTTATTACAGGAGCAAGTTCAGATGGTGATACTATAACATATACCATTAATGATGCTTCGGGAATTATTACGGGTGATATTTTGAATGTTAGTCTTTTTGTTGATGCAAATGGCCCCGCGGCTTACGATGCGGCTTGATTTAAACTTGAATTAAATAACACCCAATTATAAGTAAGGTTATCATTAATTTGATAGCCTTTTTTATCAACTTTACAGAAGAATTAAAACATCCAAAATGAGAAAATTACTTTATTTATTCTGATATTCATCATGGTATTCATCGAGAATATCGTTTATTAGAATACTGATTTTTTCGAAATCTTCTGAATAGGAATTTGCAAGAGAAAATCGTATTGTCCATTCAGGACCATCAAAACCTCCACCTGGCATTGCTATAACAGCTTTTTCTTCAGCCAATCTAATTACAGGGTCTAGCGTGTTGTAATTGTTTGAAACCCATTTACTAAAATTGTTGTCATACTTGCCTTCTGCTAGTTTTAAGAAATCAACTAAGGTGTAGTAGTATGATGCATTTTCATTATCGTTAGAAAGCAATGGTTCACCTGGTAAATTATCAAATAGTTTATGATATCTATTGCTAACTATATTTCTTACGTCAGTTTTATAGCTATTTTTTAAATCGATTAAAGTTGACAAAGAGAAAAGAGACATTTGAATTTGTTGTGGAGTAGATAAGCCAGCTGTGTGATTTAATGCAACGCTGCGGCTATCTGCTACAAAACGGTCAATCATTTTTATACGATCTGGCTTCAAAGAGATGGTACGGTAACGTTCGCGTAATTCAGCTTTGTCTTCTTCTGGAAGTTTAGCAAGCATTTTATCAAAAATATTATTTTCATGCAATGCTATAACACCAAGTCTCCAACCTGTTGCACCAAAATATTTTGAAAAGGAATAAACCAATATGGTGCTCTCTGGCGCTTTCATAGCTAAAGAGGTGAAGTTTTTTGTAAAGGATCCATAAACATCATCTGTCAACAAAATTAAATCTTGTCTTTCTTTGGCAATTTTTGCAATTTTATTTAAAGTATCATCGTTTAATTTTACCGATGGTGGATTACTCGGGTTTACTAAAAAGAATGCCTTTACTTTTGAATCCTTCAGTTTATCAATTTCAGAATCAGGAATTTGCCAATTATTATTTTCATCGGCTTTAATCAGCACCAGATTTAAATCGTAATCTTTCAATTCAGGCATTTCAAAATACGGTGTAAATATTGGGGTACCAATAGCTATAGTATCACCTGCTTTTAAGAATTTATTTTTTTTTAATGTATTGAAAACATACACCATAGCAGCGGTACCTCCTTCTACTGCAAAAATATCGAATTTACCTTTTGGCGGTTCACTTCCAGCACTCATTTCTTGCATTAAATAGTCACGAGTAATGGTTTCTGAATGAGTTAACATCCTACCTGGCACTGGATAATTATTACCAATAATACCATTTACCCATTCAAACATTAAGTCGTCAGCATCGATGCTGTAAGTCTTAGATGCAAATTGAAATAAATCATTCAAATAATGTAAACCAATCACATTTTTATTTAAAGCTATATAAGCTTCAAACCTTTTTGTGATTCCCTCTTTTTCAGATATTCCTCCAAAGCCATCTAACTCTTTTAGATGTCTCTTACTTTCTTCTAAACCAAATAGACCTAGCTGAAAAAAGGCATCTCTGGGTTTAGTGGCTATCCAGTTTGGGTTTCCTCTACCTGAATTTATCATAGCATAATCATGCCTCCGTTTTGCTAATTGTATCAACTTATCTTTTACTTCAAACGGGCTTAATGTGTTCAGTTTAGTTTCTTCTTGTTTTTTCATTTTTATTAATTTAAAAGACATTCAAAGAATACAGGCAAATGATCCGATATATTTCTAGCTGATTTTAAATTTTCGCAATTTTTCACAAAATCAATTTTACATAGTTAGTTAATTCTATTTCTGAAGTAGAAAAATAAATGTTATCAAAAGAATAGCTTAGGTAATTACCTTACATTCCGATTTACAATCGGAACAGGCAATGACCGGTTTAAGTTGTATTTTAAACTAACTAACTAAATCATCAATAATTTGAGCCAATTCAAAATCCTTATCGCTAACACCATTCGCATCGTGAGTAGAAAGACTGATATGTAAAGAATTATATACATTGGACCAATCTGGGTGGTGGTTTAATTTTTCTGCTTCAAAAGCGATGCGTGTCATTACCGAAAAGGCATCTTTAAAATCCTTAAATTCTAAGGAGGTATGAATTGCATTTTCATGATAGGTCCAATCTTGAAAATCTTTTATTTTTTCTGTAATAATTTTTTCTGATAATGCGTTCATCGTATTTAATTTTTATAAATATATTAAATATTACTCATTATTAAAATAAAAAAAGGAGTTGCTACATTATTAAATGTGTGGTATTTTTACTTGAACTATTTTAATAGTAGGAACTAAACCGAAATACAAACTATAACTTGATATGATCCAACATTATTTTGACTGTCCACATTGTTGGGAACATCAATTAAAAATGATTGATCCCTCTGTTAATCATCAAAATTTTATTGAAGACTGTGCTGTTTGCTGTAACCCCCTTGAGTTTGACTTGATGATTGAAGACCACACATTGCACTCTTTTTCTGTAATCCCCATAGGGCAATAATGTATAGATATGTTTTTTTTATTAATTTCTGTTTTGCATAGTTAGTTAAGGCTTACAATTAGTAAAAACAGGCTTTGGCATGCTCCATTGAGGAGTGTCATAACTAAATTTAGCACAGTCTGTAACAGCATCAAGATCCCAAGCACTTAAGTCTTGATTAAAAGAAGTAGCTCCATAAAACATGCTATGCACAGTGGTCACCTTAGTGACATCCCAATTTCCAATAGCTTGGCTAAAAGTTTCAGCACCATAAAACATCACACTCATATCTGTCACTTTCGTAGTGGCTATTGTACTAACATCTTTTTCATTAGCTAACATTTCTCTTAACATTTCTTCATCCACAACGGTATAAACAAGGCCCTCTATGGTTCCAGTAGCACCAATTTTAGCCCATTCTTTTGCCTTAATAGTGATACCATTATCCGCTATATAGACAGGGTTGTCTACATCACAAATGGATTCAGGATTTGATATGCCGCTGGTACCGTTTGTAAAAGAAACGAGTAAAATAGTTAAGGATAAATAGAGAAGCTTTTTCATTTTGATTGTTTTAATTTTTCTATAAATATAAGAATATATGATTTGAATGTTTTTTATAAAAAAACCCTGACATTTCTGAAAAGGCTTTGATGTATTAGGTATTGTTTTGTTCTTTTTAATAGCTCATATACCTAACAAACGCTCCTTTATCTGTGTATATCGTTAGTACATCAACCTCTCCCTCTACACCGTAAGAATTTTTCACATAAACCTTAAAAGCTACTATTATTTGATTCTTAGCGGGAACCATTTTAAACTCCACAGGCATGAATGATAGAGGTGTATTTAAGCTTGACTTAGTCTTTTGCAGTGCTGATATATATACTTTCTCTATAATCTCATTAGAGATACTCCTTGCTTTATCTAGGTTTACAAAGCTTGTGCTAACTGGTTTGCCATATCCATCTAATACTTCAAATGAAGTTGTCTCTTGTGTTGGAACCTCTTGTGCGTATAATCCTGTGAACGTTAACATTAATACTAAATAAAGTAATTTTCTCATTTTGGATGTTTTAATTTTTATGTAAATATAAGAAAATAAGATTATTTCGTTTTGCAACCAGAACACTCAATGACCAGTTTGAACTATATCGAAGGGCCTTGTTAACAGTAAAAAAAATTATTCATCAATAGACCAGCTATATACTAAAGAGGCATCTCCACTAAATTTTTTTTCTCTGTCAATTTCATATGTTTGTTCAAATTCACTTCCAAACCTTTCAAAAGCACTTAGAAAACCAAAATCTCTATCCGGTAATTTTGATAAAATTCTTCCGATTAAAGGAACTGCTTTCTTTGCAATTACTAACCAGGGAACTACTGTTGTTCCTGCGATATCAGTAACAATTCCAAACGAATCACCTCCAATTCCACTTTCAACATCTTTTAATACCGCTCCTAAATCTCGGGTAGATTTTCTGGTATGCCTTAAATATAGGTGAACATTTAATTCTCTGTTATCGGGCAGTTCTCTGCTCAGCACAAATAATCCTTCCGATCCAGATTCATTCGTGTCAAACTGAAAAGAATTGTTATGCCTTTTACTCAATTTAAAAGGATGTTGAGGTAAGGTGGTCATAATCATTTTATCGCTATCGGTTGGATGTTCTGCGAGAACAACAAAATAAAGTTTCCATCTTTTTTTTGGTCTATGAATTTGTACTTCATCTATTTCTAATCGTACTCGTGTCATACATGTTGGTTTTATTATTAAAATTACTATTTATAAATTAATTAGAATATGCGACAGCAAAGAATCAAAAGTGAAAATTAAAACAAGATTTAGAATTGTCATTTCAAAATTGATTTGTTTTCTTTTTAATGGAATCCATAAATATTTAAAGATAATAAAAAGCATTAATATAATATATTGTTTAAATTTACAAGAAAAACACTATAAATTTATCGTTTTGAAGAGAAGAGATTTTGTTAAAAAAACAACATTAAGTTCATTTACTGCTTTAATTGGAGCTGAAATTGTTTTTGGGTTTAATATGCTAGAAGGATATAATCCATTAGCATTAGAAGATCCAGATCCCTTTAAGATATTTCATAAGAACAAGGAAATGGTCCTATTAAATGATAAACCTTGGAATATGGAAGCTCAAGCACATTTGCTCGATGATAAAATCACACCAAATTCTGCAATGTTTATTAGAAATAATGGATTAATTCCGGAAGGTATAGATCCATTAAGTTGGACACTCACCATTGACGGAGCGTCGGTAGTAAAAGAAAAAAAATATACGCTTACGGAACTAAAATCTAAATTTAAACAGCATACCTATCAGCTAACTTTAGAATGCGGAGGGAATGGAAGAAGCGAATTTAATCCGCCAGCAAAAGGAAACCAATGGACTATAGGCGCTGTGCACTGTGCTAGCTGGACAGGAGTTCGATTGCGCGATGTTTTAGAAGATGCAGGAATTAAAAAAGATGCCGTTTACATTGGCTACCATGCTGCCGATGTGCATTTAAGTGGAGCTCCTAATAAGGAACCTATTTCAAGAGGTGCTCCAATGTTAAAGTCACTTCAAGATGAAACCTTAGTAGCTTTTAAGATGAATGGCAAGGACATTCCTTTAGTGCACGGTTATCCATTGCGATTGATTGCTGGAGGTTGGCCTGCATCAGTTTCTGGAAAGTGGATAAATCGCATCAGTATTAGAAACAAAATACACGATGGTGCAAAAATGACAGGTACAGCCTATCGAGTACCTTGTGAACCAGTTGCTCCAGGAGAAAAGGTGAAGGATGAGGATATGTGTATTATAGAGTCTATGCCTGTAAAATCATTAATAACATACCCTAAATCTGGTGCTATCATTAAAGAAGGAGCTTCTTTAAATATTAGAGGCCATGCTTGGGCTGGAGAATTAGAAGTTACAAAAATGGAACATTCGATAGATTTTGGATCCACTTGGAAAGAGTGTTCCATTGAAAAACCTGCAAATCGTTTAGCTTGGCAACATTTTTCGGGAAGGGTAGAATTTCCTAAAAAAGGATACTATGAGGTTTGGGCTAG
>Ga0307985_10001531_pt1 | contig 13005 bp, 9 predicted proteins | sample EllFjometageno80_FD_203155 | JGI IMG/M metagenome (GOLD analysis project Ga0307985, IMG submission 203155) | Marine microbial communities from Ellis Fjord, Antarctic Ocean - #80 | ecosystem: Environmental > Aquatic > Marine > Unclassified | place: Southern Ocean | collected 2014-10-09 | reverse complement strand
TGTGCCCGTGTGTGTGTGCCCGTGTGGGTGTGCCCGTGTGTGTGTGCCCGTGTCGGTGTGCCCGTCTGGGTGTGCCCGTGTGGGTGTGCCCGTGTGTGTGTGCCCGTGTGTGTGTGCCCGTGTTGGTGTGCCCGTGTGTGTGTGCCCGTGTGGGTGTGCCCGTGTGTGCTCGTTCTCACCTGGTTGCCCCTGAAAAAGTTCCTCACGTCCCCCTTGTTCACCGCGAAAACTTCGCACTGTCCCCTCGCGACGACGCTGTACTGGCGATCGTTGTACCCCAGAATCATCTCCTCACCAAAGTGATCGCCGACACCCAAGGTCTTCAAGGGCAGCGCGACCATCCGCTCGTGCTGGACGACCGTGTACTCGTTGTTGACGTCAGGCCACCGGTTCTCAGTCAAGTAAGTCACTTCTTTCTGCACCTCCACCACGCCCTTCATCAGGAGGTACATGACGTTGCTCTCCTCCCCTTGCTTCACGATGACGTCGCCGGTGTTGAACGCCCTCCTCACTAAAACTGCGCTGAGCTTGAAAATCTTTGGGTACGTCCACGCCTTGACCATCCTGCACTCCACCTGCAGAAAGTTCATCACCTGCTTGAACTTCTTCTGCTGGTGCATCTTCATCATGAGTTTGTACTCGTGAGACTTGATCACCACACACTGCGACTTCTCGGACGCAATGCACGTCGCCGACCGAGGCTCGTCGGTCTCCAGCGACCGCTCGCCGAACCCGTTGCCTGGGAGCAGCTCGCCCACCACCCCCCCGTCTATAATGACCCGCACGCTGCCCGAGAAGATGATGTAAAAGGCGTCGCCAATCTCGCCCTGGTAACAGAGCTTGTGTCCCTTGTCTACCTCCTCGAAAGATACTGTTCTCGCGAGCTCCATGAATCTGCCACACACATGCGTGAGCAAAGGGGGCGGAGGTGTGCCACACACATGTGTGAACAAGGGCGGAGGCGGCGCTCACAACAACTCACAACACCAGCGGGTCTGTGCGTTCTCTCGCTGTTAATTGTTGTGCGATGAGTTACACGAACCTCTCACAAAGCGCCTCCTTCGCTCACACCTGTGTGTGTGGACGCTCCTGCGAACGCATTGCACTCACCTTCTCGCGCCTAGACCCGGCAGAATTTCCCTCTTCTCCATCCACTGACTAATCCTCTGCAAGTCCTCATGCGTCCTGTTCTCCTTATCCACTCTGAACGACTTCACAATCTGCTCGGACTCGTTCTGCTCCCCCTCCTGGAACCTTGTGAAGACCAGCTGGAAGTCTTGCCGGTGGATCAGCCAGTTGGGGAACACGGCGTCGAGGGGATCATTACTGTGGTCCGCTATCAGGTCCTCCAAGTGACCCATCTTCTTCACCTTCCGGTACTGCTTAATGCACTCATCCAGCTCTCCAAGGTCCACCTCCCCGTTCCCTCCTTTGTCCAGGAACGCGATGAGCGCCCTAATCTGGCTGTTGGTGATCTCAATGTTGAGCTTGATCAGACCCTTCTCAATCTCGTCGGACTGGAGGAGCCCGTCTTTGCTTGTGTCGAACTCCCTGAATATTTGCAGAATCCCCTCCTTGTGAGCCGTCATATACTCAGCAAGTAGTTTCACGGCAATCACAGCCCCGCGGTTGTCGGACAGCTTCGCTTCCTCTTCAGCGTCAACGAGGTGCTCGAGGTGGGAGCTGTTCTTGACTTTTGCCATGGTGTTGGGCTGTGTTTGTGTGCTGTGTAGGGGGAGGGGTGTGGTAGTGTGATTATCGAGTCAGAAAGGGTGGGGTGAGGAGATGGTTGGGAAGGGGGCGGGGCTTGGCAGCCAAATGGGATGGGTGAATTTAGGCAGATGAAAGATTTGCGGTATTGTGATGCGGACTGAGCCGTAGGCGGGTTGATGTTCTGACACGCCAACGCCAACCTCACGACATGCTACATTATTAAAAGTTGCCTAAAAGTTGGGACCTCCCCGAACTCACAATCTCCTGTTGCGTTAGTGTGTGTTACAGCAGTGTTACAGCCTCTGAACCCAAAACTCCTTGGTGCCCGCCCCCGCCCCTCTCATGCCCCTCCCCCACCGCTCCTCCCTCCCCACCTCCCTCTATGGCGCCGATCCCCGCTCAATCGTAAAAAAGACCCCCCAGCAGGTGGCTGCCGAGGCCTCTGTCCGGCGTGAAAAGGAGGCTCGCCGGAGGAAGAAGGAGGGGAAGATCCTCAACACTTTCAATAAGTGGCAGGTGGACTTGGGAAAGATGGTGATGGAGGTGGACAGTGAGGTCGACCATGACTTCCGCGGGTACTCACAGGTTCGGACTCAGACTAGTTCAATATTGCTGGCTGTCACTGGCCCACCCTTGGAGGGCACCTTGGAGGAGGGAAGCTTTGTCACGCAGTACCGCGAGCCGAACGACGACAAGCCCCACGACAAGTCGTCGCCCACGACGCATTCGCCCCCTTCCGAAGTAGCGCCTCCCAGCCCCTCTGACTACCAAATGTGGGCTGAAGAAGCGAAGCAATGCCACACTTACGCCACGACGTTCCTGTCGCCGGTGAAGAAGTTCCGCGACGAGCCGCCGCCGAGGGAGCCGTGGAAGGAGACCACCATCGCCGGCGAACGGAACGACCTCGCGACGATCCCCGCCACTGACCCCGAGACGACACAATACGTCCGCTCCATGACTGAAACCGGCTTAAACACTGATCATTCCGTTATGACGCACATGTCGCACGACCAGCTCGCCAACCACAAGCTGTTCCTCGCGAAGCGGGAGTCCGCGAGGCGTTTAATGACACCCAAGACCATCTCTAGCACGACTGACTCGCTGCTCAAGCGAGAGATCACGAGGGATGGCAATGACCCGAGCGAGAAGAGCAACACAACGGGGCACGCCGCCACTGCCGCCACACGCCGCCCGAGCAAGAAGGTGCAGAAGCTGTACGAGATGGAGATGCCCGTGCTGCCAAGAGGGTACGAGATGGAGGAGTTCCAAGCTAAGAATGAGGAGCTGAAGGCGCGTATTCTCGTCAAGTCTGGGAAACTGCCCGCGCATGTGCTCGACAAGTACGAGCCGGGACAACAGGACTCGCCGCCGCCGTACCCGCTTGGCGAGAACCCCCTCGCGCCGAGAACGGGGGGTCGTGTCGAGCCCTCGTTCTACAACATCAAGCGCAACGTGTCCCCTGAGCGAGTACCGAACTCGCACCTCAGTCTCTGGCAGCACCACGCCGACGAGGCGCCGAGGTCGGTCGAGATGGGGCTGGGTGTCATGAGTTTCGTGCTGCCCGAGCAGGAGGGAGTTGATCAGCAAAGGCCCCTCGAATCGACGCAGACGCTCGGCGCGAGCTTTGAGACGACGCTGGGCAAGGGCCTTTATCACGACAAAACCGCGAGCGTCATCGCGGCGCCCATGGATGCCGCGGGGTTGGTGCCGCAGAGCCAGCCGTACGGCTTCGACGTGGACAAGCCGAAGATGAGAGTCTCGGGAATGGCAGATGCTCTTCAGTTTCTCGGCGACCTGTCGCCGCGCACCAAGCTGCACCACTTCCAGATGTTCCCGTACTCGACGGACGCGCACGAAGCCGCGTTCATCCTGCAGCAGTTCTGGCAGCGGCACTTACGGCGACGGTGGAAGGCCGCGACGCTCTGCCAGGCGCACTTCCGGCGGTTGCGGACGCACCGCGCGTTCGCCATCTACTTGGCGGCCGTAAGGCGCGCCAAGAAGGAAATTGGAGACGGGGTCAGGCGGTGGATCCACAAGACAAGAGCGAGGACGGGGGCGGGGGTGGCGTATCACGAGATTATGAAGGAGCTCGCCACGGAGTACACGGAGCTGTGGCACATTGAACACGAGCGAGACGAGAAGGTGAGCCACCCGCATGCCACGCAGATGCCACGCACATGTTGACAACAAAGTTGGCGCTCTGAACGCACGCGCTGCCCGCACGCCAGCAATCTTGTTGTCGCTCACACACTAACACCCGCGAGCGAGCAGGTTCGGTACGCGTTCACGACGCTGCTGTGGAGGTACCGGTGGCTGAGGCGCGTGAAGAAGAGGAGGCGCCGGCGAAAGGAGCTGGAGGAGGTGTGCTGCGTGAGAATGCAGCGGGGGGTGCGTTACTTCCTGGTCCAGCGAATGATGAAGCGCTGGTTGCACGGACACAAGGTGCTGAAACGGAGCTTTAGGCTGTACTTCTTCCGCAAGTACAAGAAGCAAGTGCGGCGGATCATGGGCAAGTGGAGGAACTACTTCTTCTGCAAACACATCAAGATGATCCAGCGCCTGTATCGCGGGATGAGGGGCCGGCGGCGAGTGAAGAGGGTTCGGCAGGAGCTGATCGGGAAGGAGGGCGTCAGGGGCGCGCGCGAGCTCGAGGTGCTGAACTCGATGCTGCTCGACGTGGAGGAAGTCATGGCCAAGCACGTCCTGAGCAAGGCGGGAAAGGCCGAGATCAAGAGCAGGGTGAAGGAAGTGAAGAGCTTGTTCAAGACCAAGAAGAAAGAGGGAGTGACGAAAGAAATGGGAGCAGTGGAGAATATGGGCAAGGAGATCGGCGCGTGGCTCGCCATGTTCGAAGTCCCGGAGGACGAGAACGCCATGAACACGGACGGTTTCGTGGACGTCAAGAGCCTGGAATTCGCTCTCAAGGCGCTTGTCGGGGGGGACAACGAGGAGTTGTTGGGGGAGGAGGAGAGGGAGGAGATGGTCAAGGAACTGGATGTGTACGGAAACGGCCTGATCGCGAGCGAGCTCGTCGTGGGCTGGCTCGTGAAGAAAATGGAAACGGCGAGGGAGGAGGCGGGGGGGGAGGAGGAGGGAGGGTTCGTCGGCAAGGTCAGAGGGCGCGTATGCGGGGGCAAGAAGTGCAAGATCGTGGGCGGCAACGAGTACTATTTGGAAGCCGCCAGGAGGAGTCTAAAGGAAAAGGAGCGCAAGAGATACATGATCAAGGCTCTGAGCGCGGTAAGGGAGGGAGGGGGGAGCGGGGGGCAGGTTGCCAGAGTCGTCTGCGAGAGCTGCTCGAGGCCGTTCAGCCATCTGAGCGTTGCGGCCCAGGGACACATCCTGGCGGGCGGCTGCGTCATGCGGCCCAGCGTCTTCTTGCCCATGAACAAGAGCGACTTCAACTAAAATGTGGGAGTTAAATGTAGAGTGTGTTTGATTGAAATTCAGTTTGTACAAACTGACAAACTGTAGAGGGTACAGTAGGGATTTTTTTAACAAATGCGTTGGCGCGGAGTTACTACAGACTCCCAACACGCACACCGTGTGAAGCGACCCACGAGCGCCGTCGCCCCCCTCCTTGAGATGCAGCAACTCACCACCAACAGTGTCGACGTTATCAGAAGGAGGTACACGACCGCAAGGAAGGGAAGGGATGTCTCGACCCTACAGGCCAACAAGCACGACTTCGGCGTTCAGTGGCACCAGTTCCCTCATTGCGACTACAAGGCGAAGATGAACGGCCAGATCACGCAGCACAAAGGCCAACGTCCACAACATCGGCGTGAAGTGGTACGACTGCCATCACTGCGATTACAAATGTATAGAACAGCTCAACAGGCACATCAAGAGCATGCACCCGCCCAAGTGAGATGCTAGAAGCGAAGGAGGGCGAGGGGAATGCCGGGCGTACTAGCTTTCTATAAAATATTTCAAAGTTCTCCTCATCGCTTAAAGCTCCTCTCCGAATTCGACGTCAATGTCCATGTCCTCCTCCTCGTCCTCCTCGTCCTCCTCCTCGTCCGGCACGTCGATCTCGGGCTCGAGTTCGTCGCCCTCGGCGCCGATGTTGACTTTCATCATGCGCAGCACCCTGGTACTGAAGTCCTCCGTGTCCTCGATCTGGAACCCGGACGTGACGGCGGCCGCGTCGAACATCATGAGAGCGGCGTCCTTGAGCTCAGTGCTGTCGGGGTCCTCGACGGCGAGCGCGAGGAGCTTGGTGATGAGCGGGTGGCGGGGGTTGATCTCCATGGTCTTGGAAGACGAGAGGTACGAGTTCTTCTTGTTGTCGTTGAACGCCTGGGCGCGCATGATGCGCTCCATGTTCGCGGAGTTGCCCCACTGGCCGGTGACCATCACGACGGGACTCTTCTCGACGCGGGTGGAGACGACAACCTTGGAGATCTTCTTGTCGTACCTGCGAGCGAAGCGAGCGTGATGGTGAGTAATGGGCGAGACCGATTGCATACACGACCAAGGGCGCAGCTCCACACACACACCTCTGGCCAAGAACGTAAAAGGAGTGTGAAGGGGGCAGCGTGTTTTGATGGGCGTGGTTTGATAGCGTGATTTTACTCGCTCGAGTCAATAAGATGTGCACGCAAAAGAGACGTTCTCGCAAAAGAGATATGCTCGCTTCGCTGGCGCGTCTCCACGTTGGTGATGCATATGCTCGCTTCGCACGTACGTGTTCTTGAGGAAGGTCGTGAGCGGGGCGAACTTCTCCTTGTAGGCCTCCTCGCGCCTCTTGACGAAGCCGGAGTCCTCGTCGCCGAACTCGAGGCCCTCCTTGGTGACGGACATCATGCGCTTGCCCTCGAACTCGGGGATCTGCTGCATCGCGTACTCGTCGATGGGATCGACGAGGTACAGGACCTCGAGGCCCTTGGCGAGGAGCTTCTCGAGGAACGCGGAGCCCTTGACGGCCTCCATGCTCTCGCCGGCGATGTAGTAGATGTGGTTCTGCCACTCCTTCATGTCCGCGACGTACTCCTCGAGGGAGCGCCAGCCGTCCTCGCCGGACGTGCTCGTCTTGTAGCGGAGCAGCTTGACGAGCTTGGAGCGGTTCGACGAGTCCTGCAAGCGAAAGAGAGAGGGGGTGAGAGGGGGTAGAGGGGGGAGAGCTCGAGCAAAGGGGGGGGCGGTCTTTCAGCGGGACTGGACCGCGAATGAAGCATTCTGAGCCGGTGCGCGCGCCAATTCCGCAAATCCCGTGGAATTACACACACCCCCGACACCGCCCCTTTGTTCTCACCTCAATCACGCCGAGCTTCAGGGACTTGCCAAACTCCTCCCAGAATTTGATGTAGCGGGACTTGACGGGCTTGCCGTTCTTGTCCAGGACGCCCTCCTTCTCCTCCTCATCGTCGGCACCCTTGGAATCGTCGTCCTCCTCGCCCTTGCCAGCGTCCTCGTTGGCCATCTTGCGGAGCATCTCCAGGCCCTTCCTGACCAGCTTCTTCCCCATGACCTTGAGAATCTTGCTCTGCTGCAGACTCTCCCTGTTCACGTTGAGCGGGAGGTCGTCCGAGTCGACCACGCCCCTCATGAAGTTGAGGTACTTGGGCACGAGCTCCTCGAACTCGTCCGTGATGAGCACCTTGCGCACGTAGAGGCGGATCTTGGCGTCCTTCTCGTAGTACTTGTCGTACTGATCGTGCTGCGCCTCGTCGGGGATGAAAAGAATGCCCCTGAACTCAACCTCTCCCTCGGCCTTGAAGTGGATCCAGCTGTTGGTGGTGGTACCGTCTTTAGAGATGCCCCGGTAGAAATCCTTGTACTCCTCAGAGGTGACTTCCTCCTTCTCGCGGGCCCAAATCGCCACCGAGTCGTTCGCCTTGACCCACTCCCACCTGAAAATCTCCTTCTTCTTCGCCCCCTTTTCCTCGGCCTCCTCCTCCTCCTCCTCATCGTCCTCGACCTCGATCTCGTCATCGTCCTCCTCCTCCTCGTCGTCCTCCACCTCCTCTTCCTCGGGGACGTCGTCGACAATCTCCGACACCTCGCTGCGAATGTAAATGGGGAAAGTGATGAACTCGGAGTACCTCTTGACGAGGCTGTTCAGGCGGTGGTCGTCCAGGAACTCACTAGAGTCGTCCTTCAGGTACATGGTGATCTCAGTGCCGCGCCCGAGCGTGTTGCCGCGCGGGTCCTCGGCCACGGCGAACGAGCCGTCGGCGGTGGACGTCCACACGTGCTGCTTCTCGTCGTCGTTGCTCTTCGACGCCACAGTCACCTTGTCAGAGACGAGGTAGATGGAGTAGAAGCCGACTCCGAACTGGCCGATCATGGACAAGTCTTCGCCGCCGCCCTCGCCTCCTAGCGCCTCCATGAAGTTGGTAGTGCCACTCTTGGCCACCGTTCCCAAGTTCTCAATCAAGTCATTCTTCGTCATGCCAATGCCAGTGTCCGCAATGGTCACCGTGCGCGCTTCCTTGTCAAAGCTGATGCGGACCTCGAGCTTGGGCTGGTTCTCGAGGATGGACGCGTCGCCGATGGACTTGAAACGGATCTTGTCGAGGGCGTCGGACGCGTTTGAGATGAGCTCGCGGAGGAAGATCTCCTTGTTCTTGTACAGGGAGTTGATCACAATGTCCATGAGGCGGTTCACTTCGGCCTGGAGAGTGAGAGAGGGGCGAGAGAGGGGTGAGAGAGGCGTGAGCAACGGACAACGGTACGTGATGGGGGGCAGGAAACACTAGACCCAGGCACATCCCGGTGTCTTGACGTTCGTCTCGCAACAGTTTCTGCGTCATTGTGGGGGGGGTGTGGATGGGTTGCCTCCTTACCTGAAACTCGTACTTCTCCGACGCGTCTTCAATAGCCGTGAGTTGATCAGCCGAGAAAAGTCCGTTTCCGGCATCACTGGCGGCAACGGAGGGGTCAGCCATGGGGAAGGAGGTGGGGCCGTTGAAGGGGAGGGCGAGGAGACCGAGGGCGCATAGGAGGGCGAATCCGGAGAACTTCATGGTGCTGACGGTGGGGGAGTAAGGAAGTGTTGCGGTATTTTGACCTCCACGAAGCCAAAAACAAAAACGACGGGTTATCAGCTGCGGGTTATACAGTAAACACTGGTAAACAGTATATTAAATTATTTAAGTTGCAACTGGAATTTTCCACAACTTTTATCCAAGCAATCCCTTCCGCTTGGCCACCTTTCCACTCCCCACCGGCTCTATATCTTACACTCGCTCGTAAACTCTTGTAAACGCGTCTGTTAACGGCCGACTCGAAAGCGGGCGACGAGATGCCAATGGCGTCCAGGTGATACTGAACCGCGAGTAGCGGAGGAGCTGACGTCTTTGATCGGCGACGCAAGATTTTGAACGTGTTAAGCTAGTGAAGGGTTTGGAGTGTCTTCTCTCTTGCGGTAAACTTTGTGCTTGTGTTGGACGTAATTTTACGCGTCGAAAGAAATGAATTTCTCTTGCCTTTTTTTTTTGTTAGTAGTTGGGTAGTTTTTGGGTAATATATATTATGCCGTCCGAATCAAAGTCGGAGTCTGACCAGGCGCCCCACTCGGAGTCCAAAGAAGGCGTCCCCCCCAGCGAAGAAGTATGGGGTAACGCCGAGCTAGGTTCAGTCTTGAAGGAAGCAGCCCGGCACTGGGGTAGGGAGACAGGGTACAAGCGCGCGCTTGAGGAGTGGGTATTCTCGCACGCCGGGAGGTTTGAGGACGCTGTGGGAGTCGAGTTTAAGGATTACGAGCACTCGCTTGAGCAGTATGACTTACACAAGCAGTATATGGACCTGTTTGAAAGCCAAGTGGTGAAGTATGTTGAGCGGAAAGACTATACGCCGCTGGATTTTTACAAGGAGTGTAATGACGTGCTCAATGACTTCGGGTGTGCGCTGTTCGAGGAGCATGAGGAGAAGTGGTTCGTCGAGGTACTGGTGGCGGCGGGGGACTACGATAACTGGTTCGAGCTCATGTGCCGAGCAGCGGAGGAAACATTGGGCAGAAAATAGACGACATTTTGAGACAAAAGGGCAGTTGGAGCTTTTGAGGCTAGAAGAGCTCGTCGATCTCGCTGAAACCTGACTTGCTCTCGCCCTTGTCGTCAACCTGTGCCATACACATGTGTGAAAAAAGCGCGGACAAAACGAGGTTAAGGACGACTTGCGTGAGGCAAGTGCGCTGTGAGTGGGTTGGGCAGGCGCGTCGATTGGCGGAAAGTGAGTTCAGAGCAAGCGACGACGGACCGTCACGAAATGCGCCAGAACGCGCCGTTTGCGAGGCGAAGCGCGCCAGAACGCGCTGTTTGTGAGGTAATGGCGCGTTTGCGAGCCGCGAAGTAGCGCTTTTCGAGCAACGAGTGGGCGGTTCTTTGCCGCTCGTGGCGCATTTTCCGCCTCTCGCGATGCCTTTTTGGGCCGCTCTACGCGCGTTTCTCGCCGCTCGACTGCGCATTCGTTCGCCGCCCATTGCGCATTCGCTCGCCGCTCATTTCCCTCAATGAAACACGCTCGTCGCACCAAACGAACTGCCCAGAAAGCGCTCTTTGCGAGACTCAGAGCGCCCGGTTTGCTTGCGGTTTGACGAACACCCAGCCCAGCCCAAAACGCGCTGGGCGAGCAAGTAGCGCGTTTGTGAGCCGCTTGCAGCATGTTCTGGGCAGCGAAGTCTGGGCAGGGCTTCTTCGTTGAGAGTTCTGGGCAGCGAGGCAGCGTGGTCTGGGCAGGGCGTTCTTCGTTGGGCGTGTGGCAGCGCATTTTGGGCGGCGCGTTCTTCCTGCGCGTTCTTCGCAGCTCGACATCCGCGCTCCTCTCCAACCCTACCCCGATCTACTCACCCGCTAGTGAAGAGACAGCAAAGGACAGAGACATCAAAGGACAAGTCGTCGGTGAAGGGGAAACAGAACTGCTTGTGCTGTCACAGCAACGGAGCAGGTACGTGAACTGAGGAGCGAGGTGGGTTCACCAGCCTATGTCGTCCTTCTTCACTCCCTCCAGATTGCCCATGCTGAGCTCCAGAGGCTTCACGCGATGCCACGCCTGAGTGAGCCCCCACTCCTCGCCGCCCGGCAAGCCCATGCTCACGATCCTGTCCACCGAGTCCTTGAACCCGGAGCTCGCCACCCATTCCCCGCCCCATCCGAGCCCACTCGCCGCCGACCAGCAGTGCACCGCTCGCGCCAAGTCCACCCGCGCTCTGGCCTGCACCAAGCTCTCCTTCTTACCCCCTCCCTCCTCCAGCGCCGGCGGAATGTTGCCGCCCCCATTCAAACACCCAGACGGGCACGCACTCAGCTCCACGAAGTGGTACTGCTTGGTGGGCATCTTCTGCTGCAGAATCGTCAAGTTCTTGAACCCTGCGGCGATGGCGAACCGCAATTCCACAGAGTCGGCGCCCTGCACACACAGCCACGCATACATTGTGAGCCACACACACCTTGTGAACAGGGGGGGGGAGGAGCAGCGTGTTTTGGTGTCTCAACAACAGATCCGCGATTTTCGTACGAGGCGGCGCGCGCAGTTTGTGAGCGACTCGCGGGTTGTTTGTAGCGCGGTTCACGTCGCCTTCCGCCTCACCTCTTAAGTGCTGGGCCAGGGGTATTGTGTGTGACCACTTCCTCGCAGAGCGGCGGTCGTTCTGAGCGATTCGCTCGCCGATGCAGTGATATACGCGGCCAAAACGCGCTACGAAAGGCTCATTCTGGCGCGCCTCGCTCGCCAAAGGCGCATTCTGGGGCTCCTCGCTCGCAAACAGCGCGCGAGAGCCCAAAACGCGCAAAAACGGCTCAAAATGCGCTCTCAACTCGCTACCAGCAGCGCGCTCGCTCACGAATAGCGCGTTTTGAACGCTCTTTACGGCCAAACGGTCGTGAGCTCACCTCCAGCTCGTTGGGCCCCACGACATGTTTCTTGCCCGCCCTCGTCACGAGCAGCACCTCCTTGATGCCCTGCGGGTCCTTCCTTCTCGAGTTGCGCGAGTCGACGTCCCACGGGAGCGGCTGGTTGACCTGCTCCAAGTAGTCCGAGATGCCGAAGTGCTTGTGGAGCATGATGCGGAACAGCGTGTCCGCGAGCGACCCGGAACCCGCCGACGCCGCGTGCGGCGCCAGCTCCGGTGCGTGCTCCAGCGGCGCCAGAGTCGTCACGTCGAGCTGCAGGCGGGCCGAACAGTGTCAGCCGAAGGAACAGGAGGTGGGCAGCGCGAGTACAGCGCGAGTACAGCGCAAAGCGCCATATCAGAACGCGCAATTCAGTGAGGACGGCTCGCGCGAGCGAGCGAGCGAGTACCGGCCCAGAACGCGCTATGAGCGGCATTTTCTCGCCAGTTTCGCGGAACGGTCGGCTCAGAACGCGCTATTTGCGTGCCAGATACTCAAAACGAACGGCTCAGAGCGAGCTTTTATACCGGCTCAGCACGCAATCGTGCCGCTCTTCGCTCGTAGCTGCTTCCCTCTTGTCGCTCTCCTCACCTGCACCAGCCTGTCCTTAACGAGCTCCCACACCTCATTCGTCGTGAGCACAAGGTCCGTCGCGTTCCCCCAGCTCCCCTTGTAGTCCTTCCTCGTCGCCTCGAGCTTCTTGTCGTGGCACATTTGCACGGAGACAACTTTGCAGGAGGGTACGCGGGATTTGAGGAGGAGGGAGGTGACGGACATGCCGGGGATGGTGCGGGTTAGGTGAGGGATGAGGGTGGGAATGGTCTTCTCGATGTAGCAGACTACGCCGGGGCAGTGAGTGGAGAGCATGGGAAGCGTGGGGGTGGGGGGAAGCTGGGTGGGCGAGAGAGTGGTGGGTGGCTCGGAAGAGGGGAGGGGGATGATGGTCATCTCGTCGCGAGACAAAGGGACCGAGTAGTGCGTGGTGGAGTAGTGGGGAGCGGCGGTGAGGGGGTCGGCCGTGAGGCGGTACGAGAGGTCCTTTGCCATGGACGAGATGAGGGAGCGGTGCACGTCGGCGGGGGTGTCGTCGAGGATCGTGAGAGGCGGCATGTGGGCGGCTCGGGGGAGGGATAAGAGGGCGCTGTGGAGCAGGGCTTTGATGAGGGGAGGAGAGGTCGGCTGTTTGAGGAATCGGGAGGCGTGCACGGCGACGTCGGTGATGGTCTGGGGCGAGAGAGTAATGTAGATTTCGTAGGGGGGCTCGTCGGTCGGGGGAGAAAGCATTACGAGCAGAGCCGGAGTACTCTGAGCATTGACCAGGATGGATTCAGTGCTCGTCACGCAGCCTGAGCAGGAGAGGCAGTCGGCGACAGATAATGTTGCTTTGGGGGCACCTGCGGAAGAGGGTTCTGGTGCACCCTCCATGGCCAGAGAAACCTTCGTTCTCTTGGAGGAG
>Ga0307985_10001530_pt1 | contig 13009 bp, 10 predicted proteins | sample EllFjometageno80_FD_203155 | JGI IMG/M metagenome (GOLD analysis project Ga0307985, IMG submission 203155) | Marine microbial communities from Ellis Fjord, Antarctic Ocean - #80 | ecosystem: Environmental > Aquatic > Marine > Unclassified | place: Southern Ocean | collected 2014-10-09 | reverse complement strand
ACACACACACACACACACACACACACACACACACACACACACACACACACCATTCTCGCCTTGCTCTTGTGGCTCTTTTGTTCGCTGGGCTCACACATGTACGTAGCATGGTGACCTTGCAATATAAGGACATCAACACCGTCCCCGCCAACACCCTCCACGTGGTAACCCTTTTCAAGAGCAACGGAATCGCAGCGTACTGCGGCGCCGCCCTGAACTGGGACAAGATCTTCATCGGCACGAACGCATCCGGGACGGTCGTCTGGCAGTCGATTGTGACGAGTCCGCTCGTCGGGAACGGGTGTCAGGATAAGTCGAGCTGTAACTTGCACGGAACGTGCGACTACTGCTACAACACGTGCACGTGCGACAAAGGGTACGGGCATCCGGACGAGACGTTTGACTACGTGCAGATCAATTGCGCCGAGAGGACGTGCCCGTCGGGAAGGAGCCTTAGAGACTTGCCGTCGAGCGGGGTTTACGGGCATGGTCTGAGCGAGTGCAGCAACAACGGGCTGTGCGGGCGCGACCTTGGAATGTGCGAATGCTTCGAAGGCTGGGGCGGGCTCGCGTGCGACCGTCGTCTCTGCCCCAACAAGTGCTCCGGGCACGGAATGTGCGCGAACATGCACGAGCAAAGTTTCATGACGAACGCGTTCCCGCTCAATGACAATTCGCCAGCGTTTCTTTACGGGAGCAACGACCTGCATCGCAACAACTCAGCGTGGGACTATGATATTATGTACTCGTGCGTGTGCGATAGCAGCTGGCAGGTGGGACTTGGTTGGGGTCAGTATCAACTCGCGGAGTGGTTTGGGCCAGATTGCAGCCTCAGACGATGCCCGCACGGCGACGACCCGCAGACGGTTGCTAACGAGACGGATTGCCTAGGGGTCACGGCGACGGGCGGGGTGGGGGTGGGGAAGGCGGGGAACGGCTGCTACACGGAGTGCAGCAACAGGGGAGTTTGCAGCTACATCGAAGGCGTGGGCACGTGCAAGTGCTTCGACGGCTTTCTGGGGGAGAACTGCGGCACCATGAGCGCTTACGGCAATATCCTGGGCGAATGGATAGACCCCGCTGCCTCGGAGTAGTCATAATGCACCGGAGTAGTCATAATGCACAGCGTTTGTCAAAAGAACCGTAACGGAGCGCACTTCATTGTCAATTGGTCGTCACGTAGAAAAATGGGGCTAGAAAAATGCCAAGCAAATTTGCTTCCGGCTCACTTTCTCAGTTCTATCACCCTCGCAAAGGTAGCAGAATGAGCCCTCTATCGAGCACTAGGCCCTCCACACTACAACCTGTCATACACAGTATGTTTTCTGACACCTCGTAGCTATGTTCTCGCCGTTCATCCTCCTCCTCGTCATCTCCCTCGCCCTTGGATCCAATCACACTGAACCATCATACCTGCCGCTCCTCGACTCCTCTAACTTCGATGCTAGGGTTAACCTCGAGCCCTTCACAAACAAGTTCGTGTACTTTTACGCGTCGTCGTCGTTCCCTGAGTCGCTCACAGCAGCGTCAGAATTCACGCAACTCTCGGTCAAAGTCAAAGACCTCAACCACGTCACGATCGCTCGCATCGACTGCGATTCTCCCAACTCAGTCTCACTCTGCTTCGAGGAGGGCATCTTCCAGTTCCCCACTCTCAAATATTGGCTCTGTAGCGAGCCCGCCGTGGAATGGAAACCGTCTGTCACAGTTCACAAGGGCGAGACTCACGTTGGCGCATACTCAGCCGTGTTCTTCGAGCACTTCGTTAACAAGACGCTCACGGCACCCACCTGCACGCTCGCGTACGACAAGATGTTCTGCACTGCCGCCGAGAAAACGGCCCTCCGTCACTTCGAGAAGCTTGCGGGGTCGGAACTGGAAACCGAGTTCGACGCGACGCTGCACAAGTTGGACGAGCTGCGCCTGAAGTACTTCGAGCAGCAGCTGGATGATGACCACATGCGTGGATCCGGTATAACGTTTGTAGCCATTCACGAGCTCAGATTGCGGCTTCGTTTGATGTATGTGGTATTTGAGGCGAACGAGACGGGGAACACAGAGGACGCTGGCGACGGAGAGGACATCAACGAAGCTACTTTGTGAATAACCGAGGGAGCCGGGTTGGAGAACATACTCAGTAGCTTCGTACAGTAAGCAATGGCCTTTACTTCAACCACACTCAATCGAGGCCGCCCTCAGTCTGTGTCCGGGGCAAAGACGGCCTCGACCACTGCGCCATCCTCCTCCTTCGCCTCCTGCTCCATCTTCGCCACTTCCTCCCGCCTCGCCTCGTCCTCCTCGTCCTTGATGGTCTGCGCGCTCTTGTAATTGCCCCCCCTGAACTCGCCCCTCTCCTCGTCCAGGGCCTCGAGCCAGCCCAGCTCCATCGGCCGCCCATCCTTCTTTTCATTAACAGCGTCAATAACCCCTCCGAAACCAAAGCTCCTCAAGACTTCGTCAATGGGCCCCACCCCGCCTTCCTTGACGTCGACCTCGTTCTCCAGAAACTTGATCATGTCGAGCTCCCCCCTCTCAAACTGGTAAGTCTGGAAGCTCGCCTTCCCCTCCCCCGACTTGGCGTACAGATAATCGTTGTAGATGTTGCGCTCGTCCGGCGTTCCCGCGGCCAGCGCGTCCGACATGTCCTCGATGATGCGCGTCAGGTACCCGTACGGATTAGGCTGCATGTTCTCCATCTGTTTCAGCAGCCGACGGATGCCCTCTCGGAGAGAAGCGGCGTCCAGGTTGTTGGTCGGGCAGAACTCCTCGACAGCGAACCTCCTGAGCTCCGTCCCGCCGGTAATAGTGATGGCCCTGTCGATGAACCTGACCTCAGGCGGGAGGTCGTTGAACATCGCTTCGTCCTGGCTGAACCCGACGCTCATCTTCTGCGCCCACGTGCACATCCTCAGCGTGTCCTCGTAGTTGTAGTACTTGCGCTCCGAATCAGGATTGAACCTGTCCGGCTCTCCTTGGCACAAATACTCCATCGTGTTCTTCCGAGTGCGCGTGTTGTTCTCGTAGTAGTTTGCGTCGCGAGTCTTCTTCTCCCAGATGGCGCGCATCGCCTGCAGCACGAGCCACGTTGCAGCCCTCTCGTACACCGCCTTGCCAGCGTACGACTTAATGTCTAGGTTCGCAAAGTTCGGTCCGATCTTCTGCTCCGCTTCGAGAACCATCTGCCGGAACGGGCCGGAGATCTTGTTCTCGAGGACGAGGTAGTTGTCGCGGAGAGTCTTGGCCAGGCGAGCCTGATCGAGGTCGCCGAGGGACTGGTGCCTGAGCTTGATACTGCTGAGCGTCTTCTTCATCTCAAGCCCAAGCTGATCGCGGTTCGCAATGACGAAATCGAGACTGTCGTCGCAAACCGGCTTTGTGGGGTCCTTGATGGACGACTTGAGGCCGGCGATGAGCTGCTCGACTGTGACGGTCGACGGGTCAATGCGGAGCTTGGCGAGAGTCGCGGGGGGCACGCCGGGGAAGAACTGGGCGAGGCGCGCGTCGTCGCCGAGGTTTGACAGGGCTACCGGTAGGCGCGTTACGGGGTCCATTACGGCGCGACCCTCGGCGATCTGGCGGAAGCCTGTCTCTTGGTCGACGGTGGTGGTGGTGGTGGCGGTTTTGGGGGCTGAGGGGGCGGCGGCGCCGAAGATTGGATCGGCTATTGACTCGGGTGTGGTTGCTGGGGGGTCATCTGGGCGTTTTAGGGGGGCTGAGAGGACCTGTTCGACTTTGCGACTCCTGTTTTTTTCGGCTCTCTTGGAGATGTCATCGAGGAATGTGGGGACACGCTGAACGGTGGTGGAGGGGAGGAAGAAGGGGGAGGTGGAGAGGGGCAGGAGGAGGACGAGAAGAAGAGAGTTGGTGGCGACCATGGCCCTGTGGCCCGTAAGTGCTGCGGGGCGAAAAGATTGCGAGAATGTGCGCGACCAGCTGGAAATTATTTATGCGCCAGGATTCACGGCCGGGTCGGTTACACGTGCGGGGAGTAGAGCGCAACAACTTTTCATCTGCCATGCCATCAGCATACTCATCTGCCCTTCCAACACGCACGCAAGTCCAATACTAACCCTTCAATACTACCCTAACAGCACTATGTTAACAAACAGCGTCCCTCTCCCAGTCCTACTCCTTCGGCATCCAGCTACACTCCCACAAATGGCAAGCAACCACCGTCAACCCCTCCATCCCCGCCATATCCACATACTCTCTGTAATCCTCGCCGCGCCTGTAGTTCGGCTGCGGTTGCAGCATGTAGTACGGGAGGATGGTGAGCGGTGGTCCACCCTCGCACCCGGAGCTGGCGGCGCAGACGGCGTGAATCTCGCGAGTGAGCGCGCCAGGTCCCGTCCTGTTGAACGTCTCCGTCGCGGAGACAGGGGGAGGAGTTAGCGCGAGAGCGGCGAAAGCGTTCTCGGAGGGCGTTAGGAAGGAGGAGAAGAGACTCGTGGGTGGGAGAGAATGGGGGATGCGGTGAGACCACCAGTTGCTGATTGAGGAGAGCAGCTAAGGATGGAAAGCGGGATGAGAAGGGGCGGGAGGGGAGAGGAAGTGGCACAGCAGAATAGCCGTGATTGCATTCGATCGCAACGCGTGCAGTGTTTCGCTCCTTCGAGTGTCGCGCTCAGTCAAACGCGTCCGCCTCTCGCTTGTCCCGCTCGCTCGTCCAAGCTGGCTCGTCCGCGCTCTCTCGTCCTCGCCTTGCCCACTCACGTTCTCCACAACCACATGCCCCCTCTCCGCCCCCACCACCGCGTTGCTAATCTCTCCCCCTCCCCCCAGCACGTTCGCCGCCCCCGCGAACATCCCTCCAACCGCTCCCATGACCTCCTCGAACCCCGTCACAGGAACCACGTCGCAGTCCACGTACACGCCCCCCAACTGGTACAGGATCGCGTACCGCAGCACGTCCGACTTGAGGCCGTAGTTCACGTCAGAGTTGAGGATGTTGTGGCAGAGGAGCTGGATGGAGAGAGGGAACGTTGGAAGGAGGGAGTGGAGGGTTGAGTCGGTGTGCGTGACGACGTCGGACTCGGGATTAAGGTGCTGCCACTGAGCAATGTTCGTGGCGTGGACAGAGGGGAGGGGAGAGCCGAGCCAGATGAAGTGGAAGGTGTGAGGAATTGTGTGGGTTGGAGAGGGGCAAGGGTAGAGAGTCTGGGGCGTGGACGGAGGAGGCGGGCAGGAGGGAGGAGGGGGATAGATGGACAGCGTGCTCGTGGATGACATGCTCAACGGCGTATTCGTAGGCGTGCGAGTAGATGGCTTTTCGGGCGCCGGGGTAGGTCGGCTAGACTTTGGAGAAGTGCGCGATGCCGATCGCGATCAACGCGCTGATGAACACAAAAGAACACTGTTTCTTTCTCAAAAATTAGCCACCCAAATTACCCCTTCCCCTCCTTCTGCATAGCCGCGATTTGCTCCTCGTGGTGCAGGTCGGCTTTCTCCTGCGCGAGCTTGGCCTCTTCTTCGAACCCGAGCGTCTTGTACATGTCAATGACATCTCCATCCCCGACTGCGTTCTTTGGTTCTTCGCCCAATTCCTTCACCTGTTCGTCGATCTTGGGCACGGGCAGAACCATGGACTGGTTCTCCATGACGTCCAAGTCAAGATCGGTGATTTTCTGGTCGTCGTCCATCACGGGCTCCGACACTCCTCTCAGTCCGAACATGTCTCCCGTCTTTCCGTACGTTGCCATGACTGGCTTGACCTTCGTCGGCATGGCGTCGTTGTCCGGCACCGCTATCCCTTCCTTCCCGTCCTCTACCATGATCATCACTTGGTCGAGCAGCCTCAGCGCGCTCCTGTTCAAGATGTCGCTCCTGTGGCTCATCATGTCCAGCCTATCTGTGATCTCTAGCGGATCGATGTCTTCCTCCTTGATATCAGAAATCCTGCCCTCCTTGATCGCTGCCCTCACCAGCTTCCTGTTCTCTGGTAAGTTCGTCGTGATCTGCTCCCTCTCGCCCTTCCTCTTCTTCCGGTCGCTCCGGCTCATCGTCTTCTTCTTCTTCTTCTTCTCCTCCTCCTTGACCCTCTTAGCCTCCTCCTTCGCCGCGGCCTCATCCGCCTCCTTCTTCTGCTTATCCGCCGAAATCAAGTCGGCGATGCTGCGGCGAGTGAAAGTGTGTTAGCGCTCAATCGCGTTCAGAGGCTAACGCACTCGCTCGTCGCGCTGGGCAGATCGTTTGCTCAATCATTCGCGCTCAGCACCCGCCGCCGCTCACCTGTCATCGAGCAGAGCCGCATCCGAGCCCAGCCCGCTCTTGTCCTTCATCATTTGCCCGGCCTTGTTCATCTTCGAGATGAGCTTCTCCGTCACCTTGGCGCTCTTGATGACGCGGTTGACCTTGAACCACCAGTAGTAGTCGTAGAAGATCTTCCGGATGGCGAGCCTCATCTGCAGCCCCAGGTTCTCCTTCATGTCGCGCGTCTCGAAGAGCTCGGCGCGCATCTCGTTGAACGCGTTGTCGACGATCTTGAGCATCATGGTCAGAATGATGAAGGTCATGAAGACGGCGTACATGCCGAACAAGATCATGCCCATGACGGGGTTGGCGATCCTGAGCGCCTGCGCGTCGAAGTCCCCGAGCGCCAGAAGCAGCAGCGACAGCGCTGAGCTGGGGAAGTCCTTGAAATCCCTCGACTGCTGTCCGAACGCGATGTGGAAAGCGATGCTGAAGCCCGCGAGAACGATCGCGAACACAAGCATCATGAGGCCCATGTCCGCCGTGGCCCTCGTGAGCGTCTCCGTGAACGCGGTGAGTCGCCGACTCACGCCGATGTACCTGAACGTCTTAATGAATGACAGGAGCGTGCCGAACGCGAAGAAAGTCTTGCCGTACGAGTAGTAAACGACCGCGAGGCGCAGCGGATTGTACGCGTTGTCGTCAGTCTTGTCTGAGGCAAACTCGTCGCCCGCGACGTACTGGAACTTGGCGGCGTTGATCATCCAGAAGATCCGGATCGCAGTGACAGCCACGAAGCACGCCACGTTGAGCATGTCCAGCGAGTTCCAGGGGTTCGCGAGGTAGCGCAAGAAGGACGGGTACTGGGCGATGTTGTCGGAGGCGCGAGTCAAGTAAGCGATGATCAAGATGTAGAGCAGAAACTCGAAACAAACCTGCACGAGGTCCTTCACACTGCTGCCGTCCTGCTCGAAGGCGCGCACGTCCTTCAGCAACGCGGCCGGGATGAGCTCAGCGAAGGGCAGGACCACGCCTGACGGCAGGAACTCGAAGAGGATGCGGCAGGACAGGAACTGGTCGGAGTTGGCGTTGTACAGCGAGTAGTCGAGGAAGAGCGCGCGCGTGCCCGCGTCGATGAACTTGGACTGAAAAAGCTCGTCCAAGCGCGCAGTTGATTTCGCTACGCCCACGGGCAGGTCAACCACGAAGCCCCCGGCGTCGTAGTTGATGAGGGTGATGGGCGACTGCCACGGCCCGTCGTCCTCCAGATTGTTCTCGCTCCTGTACTCGAACTCCTCGCCGAACTCGCCCTCGGTGGTGTGCTTGGCCACACTGACGTCCCTGTGAGTCGTGACAGTCCCGTCGGTACTGTTAGTCTCCTCCCACAAGTCGACGATGGTGCGCACGTCGAAAGGACCGTTGCGAACGTAGTACGCGTGGCAGTCGCCCATCCTGGACAGGAAGGAGGTGGAGTTGGGGTTGGTGCAGGGCACGGCTTGGGAGCGCACCTGGCGCACTCTCACGCTGCCGAGAGTGAGGGATGAATCCTGCGAGCGACATTGTGTCAGATGTGAACAAAGAGGGCGAGTGCGTGTGCTCGTGAGTGTGCTCACCTCAAAGTAGAACCCCTCGTAAGGCTCGCGCTTCGTGCCATCGGCCGAGGAACCGTCTTCGTTCAACTTGTCAGGGGGGATGGTCGTGGCCGGGTACTTGACATCGTTGTAGAACGAGTCCTGGTAGAGGGCTGGCATGAGGACATAGCTTGCAAAGGCGTAGATTTGGGGGATGGTGGTGATGTCCTTGAAGTAGACGTTGGACTGGGGGGCAATTTCAGAGTCGAGAATGACCTCCTTCGCCGCGTACTGCATTCGGTACGGCTGCTCCGTGTCAAGGCGGACGAATAGCGCAACGCAAAACACGGCGAGGAAGAAGCTGTGGGCTAGCATCTGGGTGAGGACTTCGACCTTTGTCTCGTCAAAGCGTACGCCCATTTTGATCGCGTCCTCCATGGGGTCGGCCGTCATCTTCACGAGGAACGAGAACGCGCCGGTCCCAGCCGCCTGGAGGTTTTTCCGGTTGTCCTTCTTGAGCAGATTCAGCTTCAGCACGTTGTTCACGCCGGCGTGGGCCAGGTCGTCCAGATTGTGGGCTACGGCACCTGCTAACTGAGCATTCGTTACCTCGTCTCCGACGAACGCGTCGGTCTCGTGGTCGTTGAGAGGGGCGGAGGTGGGCCGGTCTGGAGCCTCAATGTCTGCCACTGAAATTTTGGCATCGGTTCTCTTTCTCATTTTTGAAGAGGGGTTTTCAAAGCGGCCAACGAACGAAGTGGGGGGCGGGGAGGGTGGAGGGGGCGGGCGGGAAGAGGGGGTAAATGAGGCGGCGGTGGGGGGCGTGACGGGAGGTTTGTTAAACGCAGCCTAGCGACCCTTGGAAATACTCAATAGATCATGCGGTAGATTAAGACGACCAGTCGCCGCTCTCGACCGCCGCGCTCCTCTCAATTTCGCTCGCTCTTGAAGATTCGCGTTTCGTCTGAAACGTCGTGTAAGAGCAACTTAATCTTCTTTTCTACCTTCAGCTCCCTAGCAACTCCCCCCCCTACTCTCCCCACTCCTCAACTCCTTACGCGAAGCTGCCCCCCCTGTTGCCCTTGCTGACCTTGTTGAAGACCTTGCTCTCCTTCTCGGCCGCCCTCCTCTTGGCGAGCGTTCCGGGAGTCATGAACGGGCTCTGGTACGGAGACTGGTACGGCACGGCGCTCTCCTCCGCCTTCTTGACCAGCTGCTGCTGCTCCTCGTCTCCTCCCTCCATGTCGCTGTAGTCGAACTCAATGCCGCAGTTGAACCACTCGCCGTTCATCTTGATGCTGCCGGCGTTGGGCGCGTTGTAGATCGCCGTGCCGTAAAGCAGCACGCACATGCCCCCGAGCTGCATCCAGCTCCAAACCGTCCACTCTTCGCCGAACGCGGAAGACACGTAGTAGAAGATGAACAGGTCGGTGCCCCAAACGGTGATGGGCCTGAAGTTGTCGAGAATCGCGTGCCACACGCTGTTAAGCATAAACGTGACGAGAACCGCGAGCATGTTGTAGAAGAATATGCTCAGGAAGTACAAAAAGAACATCTGCTGCAGCGGCTTGCTGTTCTGCATCATGGCCAAAGTGTCGAACGGGTTCTCCATGGTGCCGCCAACGTCAGCGCCGGGGAGCGCGTAGCACACGGGGTACAGCACGAAGGCGCAAACCTAAGGGGAGAAGGGGTAAGCAGACGCGTGGGGCGAGGCGGACAAACGAGGGCGGCACTCACAATCGTTCCCCAGAATCCCTCCATCCCAATCAGCAGCAACGGGGGCGCGCTGACGTCCATGGACATGACCTTCTCCTCAAACGCATACTGCAGACTCTGCACAAACGCGCCAGCCATGATGAGCCCAACCCCGAGCATGGGACGCTTCCCGTTGTCCTCGCCGTCGGCGGGGGCGGCGGACATGATGGCGACACCGCCGACGAGGATGATGGAGACACAGTTCCAGAAGACGCCGAGCCACATGAAGCCCTTGAGTTTGTCCTGGAGGACGAAGTGCTTGAGGATGGCGACGAAGATGATCGCGGATCCGCGGAGCATCTGGTAGATGGAGACCTCGACGTGGAGGAGGCCGAGCATGCAGAGAGCAGTGGCGACGAGGTCGAAGAGGGAGGGGATGAGGAGGAGGAAGTACATCCACATGGGGAGAGGCTCCTGAACGTCCTCGTCGTCCTCCTCGACATCCTGAATGGCGTTGTAGCCCTTCTTGTTGGACTTGGAAGTTCCGTGCTTGTAGCCGGGGAACGGAATCTTGAACGCGAGCACAAGGGCGTGCATGACCAGAGCGCTCACCATACCGACGAACATGCCAAGCGTCTGGAACAGCGGTTTCTCGAACTTCTTCATCTCCCCGTCTATGCCCACAGACTCCATGTCGAGGAGGAGCTTGGAGGTGAGGGAGCAGCCGGTGCCGGCGATGAGGGCGAGGATGAAGACGATCATCTCGGAGGGGCCGCAGCCAGATCCGTGTCCTGAGCCGCCCATGTTGTTGTCTGAGGAAAGGAGAAAAAGAGGAAAAGGGTGAGATGAAAAGTGGGAAACTGGACGATTTTGCCGGGTGAGAAGAAATGGGAGAAGAACCGACGCACAACACGCAATAGATGACGTTTGGAATAGGGGCACGGCGGCAACGAATGTTAGTACCATAAAAAGATCTCGGCCATCGCTAGCTCGTACAGTTTAGTGGGGATAATGGTGGCTGGGGCATTTCAAGGTGTATGGATTGCTGCGGAGATCATTGGCTCGAGTGTGGCAGTTGCTTATTGGAGGTTCCTTATTGGAGGTTCCTTATTGGAGGTGAGAGGACGAAGAAGGGACAAGGACAACCCGACGCTACCGGCAACAACATGCTGGAGGGGTAGGTCGCGCCCAGTCCGTCGCCCGCATCTCCGGATATCCAGCTCCTCAAAAAGAGTTCATTCGCAGTCTCAGTTCCGCCGACAACGCTGCCCAGATGACTGCTACGTCCTCCCACCTTGGCCCCTCCACGCTTGCCCCCTCCGTCCTCGATAGGCGCTCAGGAAGCTCCAGCTCTGTTGAAGACATCAGACATCAGACCGCTGTTTGGAGTCCGCTGTTTGGGAACACCATTTATATAGCATTTATATATCGATACAGACAGCCAGCAGTACCTTACCATGCGTTCCACAATCGCGACCGCAACTCTCCTCCTCGGCTTGGCCCAGCCAGCCGTGGCCTCTTCCAATCCCGAGTGCATCGCCATGGCCGACCAAGCCCCCCTGTGTACTGTTGATGCTTCCACACACAGCTACACCCCACCCAACCAGGCCATTGACGGCGGCGTTAGGGGAGTGTACTGGATTGACGCCGGGCCCGACAAGCCCGGTTACACAAACCCCTGGGTGGATCTCAACATGCTCCAGCCCTTCCCCCCTTCTGACAAGCATTATGGCAAGTTCTGGATCATGGATGCCACGCCTATGTATCAGAGTTGGCAGGATGTGGAGGAGAGTTATCCGTATGTGAGCAACTTGATGAAGATGGGATCAAGGTCGATTGTTGATCCGATGACGTTGGAGGTAAGAAGCGAGCGAAGAGTGTGTGGCTAAGAACTCGCCTGTGTGGCGAAGAACTCGCCACTCAATGCATTCGTCCGTTTTGCTCTTTAACATCTTTAACACTCGCTTCGCTCGTGCAGGTAACATGGGAGACGTGCTTGTTCAGCTGCGGGAAGTCGTGGGAGTTCTTTGTGCCTACGCCGTTGAGCTCGCCGAGTGAGAAGGTGGGCGAGAACGAGTACATAAGGAAGGCGGTGGTGTTCGGCAAGACGGTCAGTACGTGGGCCGGGTACAGGATCATTGACGAGAACGGGGACAAGACTGAGTTCTTCGACAAGATGGTGGAGGCGAACCCAGACGTCATAATGATTCCTGGTCCTTAAACAGTCTCGACGTTGTTACCAGTGCTGATAGCTTCTTTGTGCGTGCTTGCCGCTTCAAGTAGTAGCTGTACGTTCACTCGTTCGCCTCCTAACCTTTCTTCTCCTCGGCGCGCTCGCGCTCTTCGTTCGCCTTCTCGCTAGCAGCGTCGCTAACTTCAACAGTCTCCTCCACCGCGCCTTCCGCCGCCTCCTTCTCCCCTCCCACCTCGCCGCTTCTCCACCTGTCGCCAACGAGTCCACATGAGATGCTGACCACTGCGCTAAATAATGCGACACACGCGAACCAAACTCCGAGGGCGTCAAAGCCGTTCTCGACGTGTCGCCTGCCCTCGACTCTCTTCCTGCCTCGCCCAGCCAGCACTTCCTCAATGAACTCGCAAGCCTTCACGCTCCCCCCGAGTCCGAGCAGCCGCTTCCTCTCGATGTCCGCCCTCGACTTCCACTCCTCTTCGGTAACTAGCTTCGCCACGCCCTCGGCGATCTCGTCCACGTCCAACATCGTCTTGACCCCAATCTGTTTCTCCACGACCATTTTCGCGTAGTCGTACTGCTCGCCATAAAAAGGCACACAAACCAACGGCACGCCGAACGTAACGCTCTGTCCCACCAACTCACTCTCGCACGGTCCAACAGTAACAAGCACGTTCTTTTCAGCAAACACACGGTTCTCGTCACCGGCGCTATTCACAACCACAACAGTCACGTACGCCGGAAGGTTAGCGAGCCCGTCGACGACCCCGGTATGCAGCGCGGGCACCGCCCACACAATCTCGTAGTCATAAGCCGCCATCCCCGCCGCGAGCGCCTGCACAATCTTCTTATACTGGCCAACCTGCAGAACGACCATCTCCCCAAAGCTGACGTAAACGACCCTCTGAGTCGGGGTAGCTCGCGGCCCGCCCCAGTACTCGTACACGTCCTTCACCGAGTGCAAAGGACCAGTGTATACGGCGTTGTGCGCGTGCTGGGTGCTCACCGAGCTCTCACTGTTCACAATGAGATCCATGCCGTCCAAACTGTAGCTCAAGCTCTGCAACTTCTCCAATCCCCTCCTCCACAAAAGGCCGTTAACCCGCGTGAACGCGCCCGTCAAGCTGACCGAGAACAGCCGAGGCAACAGCACGCTCGCCGCCCGGTGCCACAGGCGAGTCACGTACGTGGCGTTTTTGGAGGAACCAAAGCCACTGCCGTAGTAGGATGTTGCGGGGCTGCCGGCGAGGGTGATTGGGGTTGCGGGGGAGTTTACGACGGTGGGTAAATTGAGTTGGGAGGCGAGCATGTGGCCGGCGATAGTGTGGGAGTCGACTATGATGAGGTCGGGGGGGGTGTATTC
>Ga0307985_10001529_pt1 | contig 13011 bp, 11 predicted proteins | sample EllFjometageno80_FD_203155 | JGI IMG/M metagenome (GOLD analysis project Ga0307985, IMG submission 203155) | Marine microbial communities from Ellis Fjord, Antarctic Ocean - #80 | ecosystem: Environmental > Aquatic > Marine > Unclassified | place: Southern Ocean | collected 2014-10-09 | reverse complement strand
GACACTGGCCGCAAATTCCACTTTGACAAATGCTTCCCTGGCACCTGCACGCAGGGTGAAGTGTATTCCTCCATCGAACATATCGTTACTGGAGTTATGGCGGGGTTTAACGGAACTATTATGAGTTATGGACAGACCAGTAGTGGGAAGACGCATACTATGGAAGGGAAGGTGAGTGGCATTATGTCGCCTGTAGACCATCCTTCTGCCGCGTTTGCTCGCACCGTCGCCCCCCTTGTTCACACCGCATTTGTGGCTCACTAACATGCTGTCCTCGTGCTCCAGCTGGTCGCGAACGACACCCTGTCCACCGAGCACAGCGCCTCATCCTCATCCCTCCGCGGCATGGTCCCTCGCTGCGTCGAAACCTTATTCCGGTGCATTGAGGAGGCCGACGAGACGCTCGAGTTCACGATCAAGCTGTCCTTCGTCGAGATCTACTGCGAGAAAATCCGCGACCTCCTGGAACCCGAGAGCAACAACCTGCGCATCAAGGAGCTGCCGACGGGGGAGCTCGTGCTCGCCGGTGTGACCGAGGTGTATGTGAGTGCAGCGACAAGGCAAGAGCGACGCGAGGCACAGAGAAGGCGAAGCGAGCACCATGAGAGCCGGCCCCTTTATTCACACCGCCTTTCCCTTTGTTCACTCATGTGTATGGGCCGCAGGTGACTGAGGAGGAAGAGGTGTTCGCTGTGATGCAGCAGGGCAAGGCGCATCGCGCGACGGCGCCGACGTTGATGAATGCGGAGTCCTCCAGAAGCCACTCGCTGCTCATAATGACAGTAACCCAGCGGGATGTCAATACAGAAAGAATCGTGAAGGCCAAGCTCGTCCTAGGCGATCTCGCCGGAAGCGAGCGCGTCAAGAAGACGATGGTCACTGGCTCCCGCCTCGAGGAGGCCAAGAAGATCAACCAGTCTCTCACGACCCTCGGGATGGTCATCAACTCTCTCACCGACGGGTCGACGCACGTCCCCTACCGCGACTCCAAGCTAACTCGCGTGCTCCAAGAGTCCCTCGGCGGTAACTCGCGCACGGCGCTCATTGTGTGCTGCGCGCCCGAGCAGGTGAGTTCGTTGAACGAGCGTGATCACAGACGACGAATAGGGGTCCCACGCGAGGACCCTGATTACCTTTGTTCACGCCGCCTCTTTCCGTTGTTCACACCGTGTTTGTGGCGCAGGCGCACACGCATGAGACCATCAGCACACTGAGGTTCGGGGAGCGCGCGAGCCAGATCAAGAACGTCATTGTCAAGAATGAAGAGCTGAGCGTCAACGAGCTCAAGAGTTTGCTGGATACGGCTCACAAGGAGATTGAAAGACTCGCGAAGAAGGTGGAAAGGTACGAGAAGAATCCTCCTCCCGCCGCCACCGCCACCCCGCCGCTCCGCCGAGCGAGTAGCTCCTCCCCCGTGACGACTACGGACGACTACACAAGCGCTCTTCTTGCGGAGGTAGACTCAATGGGCATTGACGGCGACGAGGTGGACCTCCTAACCTCCGAGACTGACGCCGACCGGTCCCTCCCTATTCTCGCGAAGCAGAACACGGCGCTCAAGACGGAGGTCAAGAAACACATTCAGATACAGATGAAGAGCTTTAAGATACAGAAGGAGAAGGAGAAGCAGCTGCGAGTCCTGCAAGAGGAGTTTGAGCGCTTCAAACTGCAGGCCAAGGAGGAGGAGGAGCTCACTTTGGCAGAGCAGGAGCCAGTGCCGTCGACGTTCGAGTTGGAGCTGCTGAAAAACGAGCTCGCTCTCGAGAAGGAGGCGCATGCGCAGACGATGGCGGAAACCACTACCCTCGCGATGCAGCAGGACGAGGTGGATCTCCTCGAGGAGGAGCTCACGAGAGAGAAGGAGGCGCATGCGCAGACGAAGGCTGAGAGCCAATCGCTGGCGGATGCGTTGACGACTATGGCGCACGAGCACGTCGCTCAGGGCAGGGAGGAGCGGGTGTATTCGGGGAGCCAGGGACCTATACCACCGGCTCCTCCGGTGGAACTCGCGAAAGAGCCCGCGGAAGAACCTTACAACGCGGATCGGAGCTTCGATCTGTACGACCGCATTTCGTCGAACGACGGAGCGGACCCGGTCGCTTCGCCGCTTGCTACGAAGAAACTTCTGCGGGACGAGTTGCTCGTATCGAACGAGATGGAGGAGTTGAGGAATACGATAGTCACGCTGAGCCCGTTCAAGGCGGAGAACGAGGTCCTGCAGGTGAGAACGCGAGAGCGACGAGCGAAGAGGGTGGCGCAATAAGGAACAGTGTCTATTTGTCTTGCTGATTGCGTGTTGTGCGGTCTCCGTCTGCTCCTCTAACGCTCGCTCGTCGCTGCAGAACGAGCTGGCGGGACTAAAGCGGGCGCTGAGGGAGAGGACGGAGAGCGGGGAGATTGTGGAAGGGGATTTGGAGGAGATGGCGGGCAAGCTGGAGGAAGCGAAGAAAATGTTGAAGCAGGTCGAGGGGAAGGTCGAGGAGGCTAGCATCGAGGGGAGGATCAAGCCGGAGAAGCTGAGCCAGCTCAAGGGCATGACGAGCGACCTGCAGAGCATGATCAACGAGGAGATAGAGCAGCTGGAAGTGGAGCTGGAGGAAGCGGAGACCGCTCTCACGGCCAGCAATAAGGAGCTGGCGAAGACTCGGGACGAGCTGCGGGTGGAAAGGCACTCGGCTTACGAGATCGAGAGGGACTTGAGGAAAGACCTAGGGGCGGCGAGGAAGCAAATTGAGTCGAACGAGGAGCGGGAGGCGAGGGCGCTGGAGAGCGTGGAGAAGAGGCGAAGCAGCAGAGGCAACTTCTGGTCCCCGAGGCAGAGACTGAGCGAGAGGGGGGGAGGGAGTCTCGACTATGTCGACGGAGTTATTTACGGCAGTCCGTTGGGCAGTAGCGGGGCGGAGGGGGTCGAGGATCTGCGGCTCGAGTTCGAAACGCTAGAGAAGCAGTACCACGCGAACTTGGATGCGCATGCACTCGTGTTGGAGACGAAGGAGGAGGTCTTGAGGAGCTTGCTGAAGCAGAACGCGAGCTTGACTATGGAGCGGAGCGGGCTGACGAGGGAGAGGGACAAACTGACGGGCAGGATCAAAGAACTGACGGAGGCTCTCATCGCGCTGCAGCAGGCTGCCACGGTGCTCGGTGGCGAGGGCGGCGGGGGGGGAGGGGGGCTGACCAGGAGCGGCAGCGGCGGCGTCATGCACGGAGGCAAAAAGAAGGGCAGGCTGAGCGGGAGCAGCACGCCCAGCCCGGTGAAAAGAATGACCAAGGACAGGGGCGAGGGCGTGAGCAGTTGTTAACGTAAATGACCGATCAATACGACCAACACGTCAAGCATTTAGGTAATTGCTTCGCTACCCACCTCCGGCCCGATCTTCCCCCCCCTTGTACTCCCCCTCCCAGCTTCTCCCCGCCACTCCACTGGCACCATGGCCCTCCAGGAGTCCGTGAACCACTCCGGCTTTTCTTCCTTCCAGCTGTCCCAATTTCCCACGACCCAATCTTTCACGTCTGCTCTAATAGCCCGCCACTGATTCTTATTCATCTCGAGAACTCTCTTCTTCACCGAATCGTCTTCGCTGTGAAACAGATCTGTCGTAGTCGTTTTCCCCAATTTGGTGCTGAAGAAAGTACCCCTGTAATCCGCCTTCATCCACCACAAGAACACTAGGAACACGAAAACCCAAGCCCCGCTCAAGCCCCCAACAATGCGCCACGCAAGCCACCTCTCCACGCCCTTCCCGCCCAGCTCAAAGTGCACCCACACACTCCCAAAGCTCCCCACCAGAGCCAAGAACATGTTCGCCGTCCAGTACAGCCCTCCAAGCTCACCAGGGTGACGAAATTGTACCACGCCCGTGAAGTCAGTGATAATCTTCGTCACCACTCTACACACCAAACTAGTGAACAGTCCCAGCGCGCCGTCTACTGGCATCCAGTAATAGAAGTCCCCTCTCAGCACCTTCTGCAGCAAGTAAACCGCCATGTCCCCCCCCAAGTAAAGCATGAAGTACCTCTTCTTAACCAGCATCAACATAGCCGCACTGAACGCCCTCAAAAGAAGCAGCAGCGAACTGTTCGCCAGCATGCAGGCAAAGACCACCGTCCGATTAACCCCATCGGGAACGTAGCCGTAAAAGTCGGGGTTTCTACGAAGAGCGTGCGTTAGGCGCGAGTGAAGCGATTGACAGAGTGAGGCGCCACCGGTGAGCGCGCGTTCCCCCCTTTCTGCGTTCGCTCGCGCTTCTTTCTCACCTCTTCCTCTCCACAGGATCCACATCGAAGTCAAAGCTCAAACAGGCGCTAGTGTAACCTGTAGTTAGCGCGCTAATCCCGATGCTGCCCATCGCCGACAGCGCCCACTTCTCCCTATCGACCCTCAGCAATGCCAAAATCTGCACCAAACAACCAGGTATGCTCTCGAAAATCATTTCGCACAGAATGTCGACCATCCTCTCTGTCTTCGCATCGAACGCGTGGTGCTCCTCCTGCTTCTGCCCCTCCGCCACTCGTTTCGCGTCGACGGCAGGTTTCAGCCCGCACAGCAGTAACAGCGTCTCCCGAGCCAGTTTCAGAGGCCGCGTCTTGTTCTGGAGGAATATGCCCAAGAACTGGAAGGCGAACGTGGTGCAGAGCATTATGAGCATCGTCCTGCCGTACACGTCTCTCCCCTCGCTATAGTAGCTCACCATGACGAACACATCACTCGCGATGTCGAGAACGCTCAGTCCGGCGCCGATGATCACGCGCAGCTTCAATCCCCAACTGACTTCTCCAAGCAGCCTCTGAGCAACTTCATTCATCAGGCTTCTGAACCAGACCTCTTCCCTATCCAATTCCGCCAGGCATTTGTAACGTCGAATCCAATCATCTACTCCCGCCTCCGCCGTCAAGTTGGTCGCGATGGCCATCGCCAGCCCAGCGCCGACTTCGCCCCCCTCCTTCGCGCTCATGCACACACACGAGGAGCTGACCTCGTTCGCCAGCCTGAGCTTATTTTTCACGACTCTAGCCAGCATCGCTTCGATCCACTCGTGCTTCTTACCCAGCTCCTTCAGTCCCTTGAACCTCACGAACAATTCTGCAGTGTCATTGCCCTTACTCATGAGAGCCGCGCCAACCGCTTTCCCGTCGGCTGCGTCCCACTCCTCCAACCCCCTTAAAGCCTGAAACCTCTCCTGGATCTCAGTCACGTAGGCCAAATGCTCGCTCATGAGGCGATTCAACAGCCAAAAAGGAAGATAGCCACCACTGTCGGGATGTATGACGTACTCTATAGTGGTCTCGTGGTCTCCTTTCTTCTTGAGCGTGAAGCTGCTCGGAAACTTGCCTCGCACTGTTCTCGTCCCTGCCGTATCTGCCGAGCTCGTCTTGTGCCTATCATTCTGCGGCCTCTCCTCCGTCACTTCCGGGTGGCTGACGATCACAAACCCCCCCTTCTCCGTGCTCTTCCACACCAACCGCTGAAGGAACTCGCGATCTGAAACCATTGTTGGCGTCTTGACGCGCACGTAATAGAGCATGTTGTGGTCGTTGACTCGCTGGTCGATTATCTTCTCGAGATCTTCCCTCCTGGTTTGCGCTCTACACTTGACGTCCCAGAGCGAGGCCATTACCTCCGTCGGCGTCGCACGAACGGTAGTACTAGCCCATCCCCACGCCAACCGGCTCCCGGCTTCTAAGCCCACTTCGGCAGTTGTCAACGAGTTTGCCATTTTGACAGGCTTGGTCTTGACATGTTCAATGAGGTCAAAGCTAGAGAGTCCCTCCGCGAGGATGCGGTCCTCCTGCGCCGAATACTCGCTCGTGTGAGCATTGATCAACGCCGCGTTCCTCGATCTTTCACTAGCGTCGATCTCCAGACTCTTGTCAAACCTCCTCTTCATTCTGCTCAAGTACATCAGCTGGTCCACGGCCTCTCGGTTGACGACAAACTTCGGTACTGAGCCGCCGACATCTGCTTGAGTAGTGTACGTCACCCTCGTCTGCGCCACTCCACTTACGTCTGGAAGCTTTTCGTAAAGGTAGTCGATGGCAACCACCATGCGAACGAAATTGGGGTCGTGCGGGAACTCGGAGACTTCAGTACTCTCGTATGCCACCCTGAAAGAGTTCAATCCTTGCTTCTTCCAGACCAATCTCAGCACAGCCTCTCGAGGCAGACATCCGGGAACTCCTAAATCGTAAATGTCGCGATAAAGCGCACTGTGTGCATTGTAACTCGTCTGCGAGCGCTCCGGGTTCCCAGAAACCCTCGTTTGCTCTCTCGACATGCCCATGACCTCCCACGAGGCGCACTCTTCAATAGAAACGTCGAGCGTCACGGCGCCTCTCATCACGTCCAGGCCGCCGGTGTCGTCGTTCTGAATGACGCGTATGCCCATTCTCACGTGGTAGTCGGGCGAGTCAAGGGGTTGAAAGTCCTCCCATCTGAGCACCCCGAGCTTGTTGTCGACGCGCGAGAGTAGCTAGGTGGAGGGGGGTGTTAGGCGCCATACACAAACACACCGTTGGCTCGCTCTTCTTTCTCACCTCCTCCTCTTCCGAGCTGTAGCACTGCGGTTCTTTCCTCATGACGTTGGCGATCTTGTCCCTCGCAATCTTATCAACCTCGTCGTCCTTTTCAAACTCTTTCCTTAGATCGTCGACAGCTTTGATTGTGACGACGAGCATTAAGTTGACGACTCTCGTGGGAATGTAGCCCACAACGTCAGCGTACTGGTAGTGAGTTACCTTGCACATGTCGGGTGACAGGGGCGTGAAGCGAGTGAGCGCCCGCGTGAATCCCCTCACGGTCCTCACATACATTCCGTAGTCAACGATGTCGCCGACAGACTCGGTTGCGAGAAGGAGGCCAGAGTCGTCGTTGACGGCGACGAGCCTGGCCACGAACTCCCTGTTAGAGAGGGGGAAGGGGAAGGCCTTGATCGTAGCAACAGTGACGTCGTGGGGAGTCGGTTCATCCACGACGAGGCGGGCTGGATTGCCCTCTTCGTAACTGAGCTTGATCCGTTCCCGGCTGTTGTACGCAGCCCACCAAGCCAGCGCCTCGGTAGCGCTTCGGCGTGTTAAAGGGGCGCGTACCAAGTAAGCTGCGCGAACAAGGGGAACAAGAGAGAACACCATAAACGCCGTGCGCCCACCCCCCTCCAAGCCTCACCTGCAATCGACGACAGTCACCGCTTTTCCGGTCGCGACGCACCGCTCGCCCTTGTTCTTCGGCGGCGTGAATTTGATGAACATTGTCACGAACGGAGACCCCAAAAACTTCAGCGGAGCCCACGCGACTTCTGCGCGGGGGCCGGCGAGATCTCGAGTGAGAATGCGGGCGACGCGGGTCATGCCTGAGATGGATTTGTTGAGAGGCGCGGCGTCGCCGCCCTCGAGGGATCGGCAGGAGGTTAATATGGCCAACTGGTCGGGCGATAGTTGCGCGGTGAGGGGTGGCGGCGGCTGTGCAAGTCTAAGCTCCGCGTCAACAGTCCTCCCCCTCCTTACGCACTTAGTCTGCAGCGTCTGCACAAGCGACAACGTCTGCTTCATGCGCAAAGTTACCACGGCTTGCGGAATGTGCCCGCCGAGGTTGCCTTGACCCAGGAGCGTGATTGAGCACACATTGGGTGCTTTCGGTGTGATGCACCATATCCCCCTCGTCGTTGCAACGACCGCTCTCGTCGCAGAGGGATCTTGCTGGATTAACAACTTGATGGCGCCGACCTCGGTTGGGTCATCGTAGTCCGTGTACGGCGAAAAGGCGAGGAAGAAGGTCCCGTCAGCCTCCTTGCGCCAAGTGAACCACGTGCCCATAATGCGATCACTGACCCCCATACCAAGGCTCATGAGCTCCACGAAGAAGAGGCTGTGTGGTCGGCCTTTCGGCCTAATGATCTTCCGAAACTTGAGCCCGTTCAGGGTAATGTGCTGGTCGATGCGCTCGTGGGCGTCCAACGTGTAGAGGTACGCGAACGCGTTGTCTGCGAGAGACATGTGTGGTGTGAGCCAGGGACACAAATACACACGTGTGAACAAAAGGCCGCACACAAAGGGGTGCACACATGTGTGAACAAAGGGGCACGCACTTGCCCGCAAAACATGTTTGAGTCATATACATGTGTTCGCCACACACATGTGTCCACAAAGTCGCACACACGTGCCCAAACACATGCCCCCACACACACACATGTTGCCAATTGCCACCCGCCCCACACACATGTTGCCAATTGCCATCCGCCCCACACACATGCTTGCGCTCGAGCTGTCGCAGGCTCTAATCACCTGCTGACGTGTCAATCGTCGCGACTGCCTTGCCCCACGCCGCTCCGTCGCGCGAGACGGTGGCGTAGTACGCCACGGGAGAGTCGAGGGGGAGGAGGCGGCGGAAAGTTTTGGTGAGGCAGGTTTGGTGGGTTGTTAGGAGGGTTGTTTCGGGGGGAGTGAGGGTGGCGTTTGGGTTGGAGAGGAGGGTTTGTTTGAAGGCTCCGGTTATGAGAGAGTCGACTAAGGTGTGCTGAGCGAAGGTTGCGTGGAGGGCCGGCATGGGATTAAGGTGCGAGAGGATTGAGGTGGACCATTTTATTGGGAGAGTATCGAGGGGGGAGGTGCCGCGGTTGCTGAGGGTTAAACCTTTGCTGAGGACGAGGGATCTCCGATGGGATGAGGAGGGACTAGCTGAGGATGATGGGGAGCAGTTGTCGCCGGGTATGGCAGTGCTGACAGTGAACTCAGTCGTAGTTAGTGTCAGTGTGTTGGATCCGGTGCCAAGAGTCTTGGGGGTAAGTTTGATGACGCCGATGACGGTCGTGGCTGTTGGCGGATAGAGTACAACGTCCTGGATCGATCCGGCGTCCCTCTTCTTCGCAATTTGCTCGGATAGTTCGGGCAGGACAAGAGCGGCCAGAGTCTCGTCAGTGATTGAGTTGATGACAATAGAATTGGGTGATGTTTGCTCGAGGTGGAGGAGGTACTCGTGGCGTTCTTTGAGGGTCTTGGTGTGCGGCGTTGATGAGGGGGGCAGGCAATGGAGCTCGGTTATGAAATATTGGATGGAGGAAGTGGGTGAGAGTTGGTGGGTTATTGGGGTTGGGTGGTAGGCACGGGGTGTTGCTGGGGTCAAGTAGAAAGAAAGGGAATTAAGGAGAGCCGAGGAAATCGTGGCTGGATTGGTATGGCAGCTCGTTTCGAAGGTCATTGCGAGTGTTCGGGAGGTTCCGGCCTGAGTTATGGCTGTGGCGGCTGTGTGGAGGAGCATGTCATGGAAGGTTTGGTGGATTACGGTCCGTTTGGTTGAGGGGGGGGGATTTGGCATGGCAGGTTCGAAGGGGGGGGGGGGACAAGGTGGTGGGAATGCCGCAAAGGAGCCTGGGTTGATGCCCGGGTGCTGGAAAGTTCGTTGTGCACAAAGACCTACAAAACCAACATAGCCAAGCATCCAACTTACGTGTGTTTACGTTGAGTGCAAATGTTCAGTTTTGTTGTAGCAGTGTTGGGAACTATGTTATGGCCCTAGTCAACGCAAGCCTGGAAGTCGTCGAAGTCGTTCCCGTCAACTTCTCTCTCCAGAGTCTGTCCGAACAGCCGCGCGTGCTCCATGGCGAGCCCTGGCAAACTTCTCTCCCCGAGCACCGTCTTCTTCTTCGGCCCGTCGACCGACTGGTCGACCTCGACCATGTACTCGCCGATGCCCATGTGGTTGTCGATCTTAGCGCGGTACGCGCGAGCGAGCCACTGCGAGTTGGGTTAGTAATTGCAAGGGGGCGGAAGTGAGGTGGAGATCATCGCAGCCTCCTTCCGAGCCGTACTCGCAGCAGCGCGGTTCACATCGCCTTCTAAGCTCTGGGCGTACGTACCTGCACGACGAACTCCGCCTCGTCCTCGGACAGCTGTCCCATCAACCTGGGCGTCTTGACGACGGCCCGCAGCCCCGCCTCCAACACTTCCTTGTCCATTCCGCCGTGGCTGTCGTAGGCCCTCTCGCGAAGCGCGGCTGAGAGCGCGACCAGCCTCGAGTTGCGCGCGTCGGTGAGTCGCAGCATCTTCTCGCCGCGAACCTCCTGCGTCCTCCCGAACTCGAGGCGCTCCTGCTCGTTCTCCGGCACGCCGTAGCGGTCGCCCTTGGCCACCCACCAGTCGGCCCAACGCCACGCCCACGCGAGGTGCCCCAGGATGCGCGCCGCTCCATACAACGCCTTGCTCGCCTTGCTAGTCGTGTTGGCCGCTGTGATGTCCTGCCTGCCGTCCATTAGCTCCACAAGCCTCATGACCTTGCTCTTGATCGTGAAATCGGGGTCAGCGTGCTCGTTGCACATGATGATGTCCTCCTCCTCGTCGGTCTCGTCGTCAAGGACCGTGGACACCTCGAAACCGGCGAGCCTCGCGCACCCCACGTGCATGAAGTGGGCGCAGCCCTTCTCCTTGCAATTGGCCTTTAGGAAGTCCGAGCTGCCGCACAGAACGCAGCTCTCCTTGGGCTTGACGAGGTTCAGCAGCGTCTTGTGATTCTGCGTGGCCATGCACACGTTGGTCCCGTTGATGACCCGCTCGTCCTGCTCGAGGAACAGCTCCTTGTGCCACTTGACGCAGCTGCACGAGCGAAGCGAGCGTTAGAAGAGAAGAACAAGGGAGAATGCTGCCCCGCACACGTGTGCGCACAGTGAGGCGGAACGAGCGGCTCTTTGGCGGCACCTTTTCGCAGCGCCGTTCCTCGCCGCACTGTTTTCTTCGTTTCGCTCAGCTCGCTCGCCTCACCTGCAGTGCCCCCACCACGACTTCTTCTTGTCCTCCTCGGCGACGATCTTGGCGGCCTCCTTCTCCTGGCGCTGCAGCTTGGCGGCCTCCTTCTCCTCCTTGGACATCTTCTCTTTGACCGGCTGCGTCAGGGGGGCACGGTAAAAGTCGTCGTTCTTGTGCGACGTGACGGGCGCGCGGCCGCTCTGCCGCCTCTCGAGCGTCGGGGCCGCCGTCGCCGTCGCCGTCGCCGCCGCCACCGCCGCCACGGACGCCTCCAATTTCTTCTCCTCCGCCTCCTCCTTCCCACTCTTGCTAACCTTGGGCTTCGGCTTGGGCTTCTTCCCCTTGCCCTTTACCCCCTTGTTCATGTTGCGCCACTCGACCGGCTTGAGCGCGCCGCCCACGCACGGGCAGAAGTCGCACGTGAGCGCGAGGTAGTCCGGGTTCTCCTTGGCGAAGACGCAGCCCTGGCACCTGAACCGCTTCTTGTCGTCCTTCGCGTCGTACTCACCGTAGCAGTCGTAGTGAACGCACACGCCGCACGTCTCGCAGCGGAGAATGTCGTTCGCGGCCTCGGCGTCCGCAGCGGGCAGGTCGCACACATCGCACAGCACGCCGGCCTTGCCGCGAGACGCCCGATTGAGCATCTCCTCCTCCTCGTACTGCCAGGACAAGTTCGTCCGCTCGCGCTGGTTCAGCTCCATCGCCGGGGGCCGGAAGTCGGCGTCGGCCTGGGTTGGGATCAGCTTGGAAGCGTCCACGTTCACGGCGTCCGCCGTCCACTGCTTCTTTTGCTTGCTGTGCTCCTTGCAGTAGAGACTCCAGGGCGGCCTGACGCCGCCGCTCGTGTCCTCGATCGCGCCCATGTGGTCCTCTCCGTGAGTGACGATGCACCGCTCGCTCGCCCTCGCGCACGTAACGTGGCAGACGGTGCCGCAACCCTTGGAGTGGCACCCGTGCACAGCCCCGCGCCCGCGCTTGCAAATCGAGCAGTTCACGCCGACGTTTAGCTGGTAGTGCTTGCGCAACGGCCCCACGTCCTCGATTACGTCCTCCCCGCTCTCGTTCTTGACGTAGCCCATCCCGTGCCACTTGGCGCAAACCACGTGCACCCACTTCCCGTGCACGATGGTCTTGACCAGCGCGCCGTTCTTCAACGGGCACAGCTCGCACACGACGCTGCAGTCCCCGCTGTTATTGTGCTTGCCATCATCCCGTCCCGCCGCCACGCACGCATTGCAAAAGTAGTCTCCGGCGGGAATCGCCGGAATGCCGTAGCAGTACTGGTGCACCGCCACGTTGCAACTCTCGCAGAACAAAATCTGGTTGTCATTCGTCACCTCGCCATCAAAGCAAATCGCGCAATGCGCGTCCATGTCCTCGTCCATCCTGGCCTCCTCCATCCGGGCCGCGGCCTGCTCGTCTTCAATCTGCTTCCGATACTTGGAGATCAATGCCTCGTCCTGCTCCCTCTGGTTCCTCGACGACTCAGAGAAGTACTCCTTCCTCTCCTCAATGGTGGCCGCGAACAACCTGCGAAGCTCGGGCTCAACGCCGCTCTCGACGTCACCAAGAAGAGTTTGCTTCCTCCTAAGCTCGTCCACGATGGAGCCGGCAGGGCCGGCAGCAGTGCCGTCGTCGGGACCAGCCGAGGCGTACGTGATCTCCTGCCCAGGCGCGGCGAAGTACTTCAGGACCTCGAAATTGGCGGGCATGCGCATCCCCTCCGGCGCATCGCGGGTCACGCGCCCGTCGTTTGCGTTTGTCACGTAGAGATCCTTGCGGCTTCGGATGGACTCGGCAATGCTGCAGTCGCGCGGCTCGGAGTATGCGCGGCGGGCAGAATTGTACTCGGCGACCGTCACGGAATCGGACTTGAGCTGGGCGCGGAACACGACCACCTTAGACCGCCTGGAGGCCGAAGACTCCACGTGGATCGTCTCATGCTTCTTCTCCGACGGGCGGGAGGCGAACGGACCATTCACCCTATCCTTGCCCTCCAACCCCCACATCCTCGTCGTCTCATTACTCCCATCCACCTTAACAAGGCACCTGACCCCCTTCCCCTTCTCCCTCTTCCCCAGCTCCTGCATGAAATACCCCGAATCCCTCCCCCTTCCAACCCCCAGCACCACCTCCCCCCCCTCCTCAACCTTCAATCCCAGCACCTTCCCGCAGTAATCCGTCGGTAACGCCGTGTAGTAACTCCCCGGATCCTCAGGGTAACTCACGTTCAGCACGTTCCCGAACTCGGCGACGGTTGGGAGCGGTACGAACGACGCTAGA
>Ga0307985_10001527_pt1 | contig 13024 bp, 18 predicted proteins | sample EllFjometageno80_FD_203155 | JGI IMG/M metagenome (GOLD analysis project Ga0307985, IMG submission 203155) | Marine microbial communities from Ellis Fjord, Antarctic Ocean - #80 | ecosystem: Environmental > Aquatic > Marine > Unclassified | place: Southern Ocean | collected 2014-10-09 | reverse complement strand
ACCTACAGTCCTAAGGACATACGTCCTATAACGGACTTTAATTTAGATATCTTTGCACCGTTTCCGACCTGAATATTTCGAACAAAGCCAAGAGACTCCGGTTTCTAAAGAGAAAGGTTTTTCGAAAATATTCGAATCGGAAACCTAGGCAAAGATATCTAAATTAAGATCTATAGCAACGCTAAGTCATCCAGAAAATGACTGATTCTCACCAGAAGGTTTAATCAAATCTGAGTCCGTAAAAGGACAATGACGATACCATCTCTTAATCATCTACAGAAGAACTGAGGGAACTGCTCTCGATTCTTATGAGATGGTTTTGGATACGTGTCTACCCTACCACCCCAGTGGACCGAGCTCACTCGAGTTCGTGTTACCCCAGGAGCCGGCAGGATCAAACATCCCTGTGGGATGTATAGTAGATACAAAAGGACTCTAAGTCAACAGCCCCGTGCTGTTTACTATGCATAATACGCATCAGCTATCGATGAATTTTGTAGCTGCAGCTAAATGTACTAACTTAGGATCTCACGAACTAGAGTACTCTAAGTGCAACTTAAATGGTGTGCAAGGACTAACAACTCTCCGCAAGGGGACTGTAGAAGTTAAACGAGTACTATCTCCCGACGGGAGAAACCAGGCAACTGCGCTGAACCAGCAAATGGCTGGGCATCCGCAGGACCCTTTGGTCAGAGAAATTCTTGCCATGGACACCGTCCGTGCGAAGAAACACACGAGTCATCAGCTGCACTGCAGCTCCAGGTCAACTTCTGCGTGTTCGACACGTAGTGGAAGGGCCCGAGCTCAGGACGCTGACGATCGTTTGCTGTAACTAACATATGGATTGATATCTATGTGGAAAGTTCCTGATTCCAGAGGCACCTGGCTAAACAACGTCTGTGAGACAAACAAGTAACAAAAAGGACTCTAATCCATTTCTGTTACTTTCCCCTGCGTAGGTTCCGGCCTATAGAGAGGAAAAGTAACAGTGAGATGGACTTGGACCTTCACCAGATGAAATGGAAATATGAAACAACCCGCTGTAAAGCGACTACAGGTAGCGGAAAACGCTGCAAGATAGACACTGACGCAGGGGATTATTTATGTGAACATCATAAGCAGGATCTGATACATTATGTAAAGGATCCAAGCTATGTTGTGGGATTAATTAAATCCCGCTACCCGAAGCGGCATCATCCTGCTTGCGACCGTAAAGGAAAGAACGACTGTTCTTGCCACACGTTCTCAACAGGAGCACTATCAGTGATGGCCTTAAAACAAGCGATTGAAAAGAGCCAGGAACTGAGTCCGCTTTACCGAAAGAAAAGAAAGCTCGAACACCTGTTAAAGGTGAAAAAAATTAGAGCCTACTATAACTCGATTACAGAAGCGGAACTGTGGATGCCGAAAGATTCTGGCTTCCGTCAGTTTCGCTTTTTTATTTGGGACAACAAACGCGAACGTGTTATAGTTCGTGTGATCAAAGACAACTTCCGACACAAGAGTACTTTACTCAAGTGGTTAAGGAAGTTGGCTCCGTTACACGTTTACTATACTACGAGCGCTTGGCTGAATCCGCAAGGAATCGGTCCAGACCCAACGGGTAAGCATGGCAAAGCTAAAATGAAAAAGAAAGGATGGTGCCTTGAGAAATATCATAATACGATGTTGTATCAAGGACTATACTTTGATGTAGACTACGACAATGCAGACTACAACGAGGGTGTTAATATGTTAATGGAATTAGATAAAGATCTTACTGCGATGATGCCTTCATTGGTTCGTCAAGTAAGTTCTACCCCTCAGCACATAGTTGCTAAGGGACTTAATCTGGACGATAAAGTATTCGTGTTTAGTGGTAGCAAAGGCTTCCACTTGGTTTACGAGGACTGGCAAAGCAGCAGACTTACAGGAAACTCTAAGTCTAGGTATGCAAACCAGTATCTCAATAACCGTCATGAAATGAATTGGACAGGTAAATCTATGATAATTAACAAATTGAAATGCAATCCAAAGTTACTTCTCGATTGGGAAGTAACTACGGACACCAGACGAATCATTAGGGTTCCTGGTACTGTGCACGGAAAGACACTCCGAGTATGCAAGATAGTAGATCCTAGCGAAATAACGTTAGATCCTACTACTGGTAGATATACATATAATGCTGATAACCCTATAGGTTGTTAGTATTACTAGATGAGCGGAAATAGTTCTGTGAAAATACGACTGAATAAGATCCTTGATGAGATCAAGGAATCTGAGATCAGTATACACATCGTTAAAGGAAAATGGCTAGACATCTACGGGTGTCGCCTACTCCCTCACTCGAATGTAATCGGAGTCGCAATTAGAATGCACGACGATTGGATTCCTGTAGGGGCTACGAAAATAGGTGTGTACCAAAGAAGGGCGAAAGTCGCTTCTACTAGATGACAATACTAAGTATACTACTTACTATATTGACTTATGTTTTAATTGGATTTGGTTTCGCTGCAGGGTTCGCCCTGTGGAGAAAGCTAAGTTCAAAATGGAACAAAACAAACAATCAGAATCGCCAGCGACGGTGGTCTTGATTACTAGAGAGTAATACTGAGGCGCAAGCCAATGACGTATCACAAGCGGTCGCAAAGGACTCTCGTTCTAAACAACAGAAGAGTCCTTTAGACCAAGGAACCGAATTAGACGAAGATGACATTCGTCTCTACCGTTGACAGCTACGCTGCGGGGAGAGACTCCCCGGCTAGCGGATTAACGAGACAATATATTCTTACTAAAGTAAGCAGGCTCTTCCGCAAATGCGGAACAGAGTGGCTGCTTGAGTAATAATAATAGTTAACTAAGAGACCAACCCTGGCCGCCAAGAACCGGAGCCTCTTGGCTTAGGTTAATCTTTTCCACACGGAAACACTAAGAAGAACGCTGCTAATAATAGCAGAAATGTTACGCGTGAAGAGAAGATTACAAACAAACAGGTGGGTTTAACATGGTCGCGCTCGCGACCAACAGTTGACTTAATCGGGAGAAGAGGTGCCTACTAAGGTACTTCCTCAGAAACAAAAGACGTTCCTTTATCGCTTGTGACTGGTACTCTCACCAGAAGAAACCAATCTGAGGCGAAAGCCAATGACGATCTCGCATCTCAACTAACCACTGTTCTACTAGAGTGGGACATGTACTACGGTTCGTGACGCGTGGTTAGCAGCCCTACGGAACACATCCGTTCTGCTGCCCACAGCCTCAGAACCCCGTACGGTCCCACCTCTCTCGAACAAAGTAGTTGATCACTCGCAAAGCTGCTACGCACTTTGATAGCGCCGTACCGCAAAACGCAAACGCGTTCGGCATGCGCCTCATCACGCTAGCATTTGCGAATGACGGAGAGACGAGATGGTTCTTCACCAGATGAGAATAACTCCTTATGAATTAGGAAAAGATCTTTGGGGCGATTTGCCCGACAACCAAATGAAAGTGAATAGCTATTGGCTGACCGAAGTGCACCGCGTATTACGCGTGGGTGGTGCTTGGGCTTGGCCTGCGGCACAACGCATTTTCATAAAGGTTGACATCGATCATTTTGAAGAATCAGAATGATCACTAGACGAGAACCAACTGAGGAAACAATGACGTTGCTTGCGCTAAAATGTGCACGCGAGTACTACTGTCCTGTTCGTAAATCCACAAGGGGGCTACGCCCGAACTGCATTCGCAGCCTAACGGATTTACTGTACAGTAGTATCGCCTAAGCAGTCACGCAGTCGGGGCCTCGGACTTTGTCCGAAGACTTCAGCCGCCGCACGCAAGCTAGCTGGTCTCGTCACCAGAGAAGAAGATTATGAGGGAGACCTATGACGAATCACCAGCAAGCTGGTGATCTCGCGCCAACTGCGTTCGTTGCAAAGCACGTCCCCAGATAAACTAAGTCGGTTTATCTAAGGACCACTTGCCTTGTTAACCCTGCGCTGGCATACTCCAGCTACGGATCAACGCGGTTAATCTGGGCTACGCCTAAAGATTAATCGTCGCGAGAATATGAATCCTTCTCACCAGGAAAAACAATACTGAGGAAACAATGACGTACTCAGCAGATTCTGACACCTCTCGCATTTCACGGGATATTCAGACCCTACTTCCCCCAATTACATCGCCCCTACGGGCGCATTCGCTATCTCAGCGAATTGGGAGGAATCGGGTACTTCTATCCACGTGACCGCGCGTGTGTCAGTACTGCTTCACAAAGCAGCGTTGCTCTTTGAAGAGTCGCGCATGCGCTTTGAGACCAGGAGATGCTGAGAAATTGGTTTTCCACCAGAATGTATACCGAGAAAGATATCGGAAAAGACATCGATAAGATCGAAGGCACACAAGGTACAACACTGAACTTAAAAATAGTTCACGTTTTTTGTATCGTGTGTGGTGAAGAGTTTATCGGAACCAGAAGAGAAGCCGGTGGGTTTCTTGGAGGTCACGAATGCTACCACGCCTGGGAAGCCGTATCGGCTAAGCTAGGTTTGATGGCATGAGTAACTAGAACGAAGAAGAATAATTTCTACTAGATACTTGATATAGTGTAGACTAATCAAGATACCAGATGATAAATCAAATAATGATGAATGGGGCAATCCCACTTTATAAGAATGAAGACGCACTTTTTATGCGTCCTAAAGCGACACCCGTGCAAGTCACGGAAGCCATACGAAGAGCAAAGAATGAGGTTGAATTTAGAGTCGAAAGAGACGCTAGAGAGAACCTGGTGGGATTAATAGATCCCGTAACTATGACTCAAGAAAGCCTACGAATCGTCCTTGAATTTCACTTGGATGATGTGTTAGGTCATGGCGAAGAGCCTGCTTTTGTAGGCGAAGAGGAGTGATCCTCTACTAGATGATGCTAAAGATCTATACAGATGGAAGCGCAATTGGAAATGTGAACGTAACTAAAGACACGCCTGCTGGGTGGGGCTTTGTTGTCGTTTACGGCGGTGACTCCCATGACACGGGAGAGAACACCGCAGAGGAGTTTGGCAGAGTCGTCACAGACCGAAACCATCCGCTCTTTTATGGGGCGGAGGTAGGAAGTAACAACACCGGCGAATTAACGGCTATTTACGAAGCACTTGAATGGTGCCGAGTAAATAAGCCTAGTGAAGTAACTGTTTATTCAGATTCACAATACGCACTAAATGTTATATTCGGGTCTTGGACGGCAGCCAAAAACAAACTGCTTGTAAGCAACTGCAGAGCACTTGCCACGAAAGTGGCGGTACTTACTACGGTATCTTACAATCACGTTAAGGCTCACGCTGGACACAAGTGGAATGAACGAGCCGATGAGCTCGCTTCCCTTGCAACTAGCAAAAAGTGAGTCTACTAGATGAAATTGGAAACAAAGACTTCAAGAACTAGATTCGACGGCCGCGACACTATGAGGACTTACAGTCGGACATGGGAAGAGATCGAGCAGATGCTCGGCGAGGCTGAATTAGTGAAGAATAACTGGCGATGCCAGTTCGAAGAAGCTAAGGTCGAACATGACAGCCGCACTATGAAAGATGCGGCAAGAAATTACAAAGCACTTGAGGGAGTCGAAAAGACTCTCAGATGGGTGCTTGGAGAAAGAGGAATTGAAACACCTCTTCAGTAGTTTACTAGATATGGGATATGATATGTACCGTGTAACGGAAGCGCCTGATTTAAGTCAGGAAGCTCCCGAATTGAACGTAGCAGAGGGCGATGACGCATACTTCAGACTAAACATCTGGGGCATGGGTAGCGCTAAAATATTGGCCGCATGGGGAATTAGCACATTAACTGTTGATGACCTTATTTACCATCATGGTGAATTGGATGAGGGCAATAAACTAAACGGAATCGATAGCCTGAAAGCTACGATGGATATCACCGCCGCATTTGGCGTGAAGTGTGTTAAAAGTAATGAAGAAGGGATTAAGGGGCTATTTAGCACCGTTAAGAACTTCAGTAGTAACTATAACTACGCTCCTGCCGATGAGTGTGTGACATTTGCCGAAGCAATCGGCAAGGGTTTTGACAAACTCGATGCAGCGCTAATACAGCCTGCCTACGACTACGAGTACTTCCGTGAATTCATGGAATGGCTCTTACAATCGCCCAACGGAGTATTCGTTGGATGATTACTAGATTATGATAATTAATTTTGAAATAACCGTGGCTGCCTGGGCGTTGCGCTCGATGAGACTTAAGGGTCTAGTCGGGTGCAACGAACAAGTACAGTCAGCATAGTCTGCTCTCTGTGTAGAGGGCGACCAATTAAGAAGATCTGCGTAAACGTCTTATTAACGTTAGTAGATATTCGCTAGATGTTTAATATGGAAATAAGCCTATTGACTGCTAACCTACTACTGACCTACTACCTATTAATTAGGTTAAAGGCGATATGGGCGCACGTTGATTGTTTACATTCAGAAGCTCATAGAGTCGTTGACTCTATTGTTTCTTCTATGGAAGAAGAAGAAAAAAAAGCAACACCTCAGCCGAGGTCCCACGTTAGAAACCCGTTTAGGGAGTGGGATGAAGGCTGATACTAGAGAGAGAAAAGAAACTGAGCTAACGCTATGACGTAAAGCTCACAATCTGCGTTCCAGAGGAGGAATACCGCCCGACTTGCCTAATGGCAGATAGTCGGGCGTGAGGTGCCGGCTTCACACATGTTGTGAGCTACATCGCGCAGGCCGATGTCGACGACGACGCGCGTCCCTGAAGAGAGATCTTCTGCAGGACGCGGGGATCCACTATCTAAATTGAACTAAGAGCACTCTAACTGGTGCTTTTGCAGATTCAGTGGTAGTAGACGGTCGAGATTAGCCAGGCGCACGCGAGATTGGAAGTAACAAACTCCCACCTCGGCCCCTAGGGCACAGCTCTAAGAAAACACAGAGCCGAGGAACATAGATTGTGATCTGGATCTCTCACCAGATGGATGATGAAAAATTTATTATTGATAAGTCAGTTACCCAGAAATGGGAAGAGTTAACATTGCTGTTTCGCGAAGTGAAACAAGCAAGAGACGAATTGAAACAGAAGATGTTAAGAGCAGTTTTTGAAAGCGAATGCGCTGGTGTCGTCTGGGTGAGCACGTTTGAACGTGTTCGCGCAGTCGAAACTAAGGGCCGAAGGTTTTCAATACCCGAGCTTCGTGAGAAGTACGGGAGATTGCGTTTAGAAGAAGAGCGAGAAGCGCTCGTCGAACGACTCGGTGAAGAAGAACTTGCTAATTGCGAGGAAACTTTAGTCGAGGAATACGGTGATGCGTGGATTGCTGCCAATTCTGGACAAACGTCTTCAACTACAATTGAAGTGAAGCACATGAGTCGCGCGAGGAGAAGATAGAGATGTCTACACACAGCGGGAAAGGTGCTAGAGCTTACAATAACTTAACTGCAATTATTAAATCATTTGACGAAGAATATACTATCTATGATATAGATACGAGGTGGCGAGAACGATTGGGAACTAAACATGTCCCAACTTCGCTACGACTAGGTCAAATGCTCAGGAGACTCATTACGAGTAACCTGATTGAAAAAGTCGGAGAAACTAATGGTGGACGGGGTACTGATTACTACCCTGTCACAACTTACGTGACCCTTGAGCCCGAGATAACAACCAGCCCTAGGTGTGTCGATTGTGATACACCTATGACTACTGACAATACCCTATCGACTCGTAAGAAGAGTCGGTGTGGGGAATGTTATCTTAAGCACAATGCGAACAAGAGACACCGTCGGGAGAACTGACTACTAGGAGAACTAACAGTGGCACAATTAAGAACACTGAAACGCATCGAGATTATCATTGAAACACAATTCAATACCGGTGATATTGTCGATTCGAGAATTATGCATGGACGACTAATGGATAAACATGGTACAAAGTACCTTCCAAATCGTCCAGCAATTGCTATGATCATGGGTCGCTCAAAACTGGTAACTAAGGTTAGCGGTGGGCACGACGTGGTCGAGTATGAGATTCTCTAACTAGAAGGTTTGAAAAATGAATTGGAAAACTATACACGGTGAAGGGGACGATCCCCTTATGCCGGGAACATATGTTATTGAAGCGCACGGAGTAACTTTCGATCCACCGGTTAAAGTAACCGAAGTGGCGAAAGCGATCCAACGAATCGGAGCTGCGGCTCGGACGTACGTACACGAATGCATCGAGACCAACAAGAAGTTACGAAAGTCTCTTCCTGACGACAGTCCCCAAATGCGGGATCTAGGAAGGAGGGTACTTGAGCAGATTCTTGATGCACATCGAGAAAAGACTGGACAGACGATCATGATTCTACGAGTCAATGACAAAAAACTGAGTAAAGAAAACAGAAACGAGCCTAACAAGGAGCGTGAAGAGCACACTAGACTCGTCGCAAAGTATTGCGATGGGGAACTACCGATGCGCGCAGATGATTTAAATCGCGCCATCATGGTTGGCCTTTGTGAAGACAAAGTCCTTTTGGAGGAACGTAGGGTAAAGATGAGATCGAAGATTTCGTCTACGCCCAAGAGTCTTTGGACTTACGTTAAGAACGAAGCCAGCCACTTAGATGTCTCTGCAGGCGCCAATTTACTTGCCACATTGGTGAGTGACGGATGGGTTCTGTTTATGCGCGACGGGGAAGTAATGATACTTCCCTACGGAAAAGGTGTCCCTGCTTATGGCAAGGATCACCGACCGGATCACCCAGCGTGGTCTCGCGATCCTACCAAAGTGTGGGAAGTCTGAAACTCAGACACTAGAAGGAATATTATGAAAAAAGACATAACAACAAATAAATGCCTAGTTTGTTCTGGACGATTTGTCAGAAGCAAAGGAGATAAAGCGAAATCGTACTGTGGAGAACACTTTACGAGAGCGAAAACTCTCCGTACGCTGAGACAACCGTGCCGAATAACATACTGCAAGAACCCCGCTCACGAAGACGGGTATTGCGATGGATGTAGGCCGTACGAAGCAAACTACGTTCCTTTCAGAGAGGATTGGCTAACTGGGACTGGATTGATTAGATCCAATACCCCGAACTGTCGATACATCCCCTCTGAGAAAATCAAAAAAGGTAGCACATGTTGTGTAGCAATTAACCAGCGAATTATGGATATATTCGTCACCCTGAACGGGTGACTGCGATATCATTATAAGCCGGTGGCTACACCCAATAACTACCACTAGGAGAGATTACTATGAGTAAACAAACCAATTTGGACGCCTTCCTGAAGGACGTCGAAGAGCAAGAGAAGCAAGACCGAGATACGACTGGATCCGGCGAGTTCGAAGAGCGAAGCACCCTGAAAGCAGATAGAGATATTCTGTATGATGGTTACTTCGTCGAGAGCTTCCAATCCGGTATAGCAGGACAGTTTGGTGACAACACCGCTGTCCGTATCACGAGTCCTACTGGCGAAAAGCAAACCCTCTGGGTGAACGGATTTGAGGAACAACATTTCCTCAAGTTCATCGAGAAGAACGCAACCGACGACATAGCACTGCCTGTAAAGGTCTCATTTTTGAGAACCCAGAAGACAAGCGCTGCCGGCAACGTGTACAACAGTCTGAAGATCAGATTGGATGGCCACGGTGACGACGTAGGTTTAGAGCTAGAAAGCTTCTGAGGTCGAAAGACCCAACTAGATGAGTAACGCAAGTGAAAATATCAAAAAAGAGGCTCCAGACCCTAACGTGTCTGGAGTCGACGAAGAGACTGCGGCGCCTGATGTGCACGAAGTCGAAGGAAGAGAAAGCAAGCATATGGCTATCAGTAGACTATTTGGCCTCCATAAGAGAGGCCGATTAGCAACTGATACGTACCAACGCAACTTTGTAGATCGCAAATCTAAGTGGAATACTAAACTGATTGAATCGGTTCTTTGTGGAATTGACATTGGCTCCGTTGAGCTAGTCAAGGAAACGACCGAAGATGGAGAAATGTATTACATTGTAGATGGTCAACACAGAATAAAAACAATTATGAGGTACTTGGATAATGAGTTCACACTCGCCAAGAACCACCTAACTAAAGTAAATTCTGATGTGATCGGAAAGCGATACCCAAAGCTTGGTGAAAGATGGCAGAATAAGCTCCAAGATACGGAGGTTACTGCATTCATGTATCGTGAAAACGATCACCATGATGCTGCAAGTATTTTCCTACGACGCAACGAAGGTAGTTCTAATTTGAACAAAATGGAACGCTACAACGCCAGATGGTGTCGTAGCACTGTTTACCGCGCTCTTTGGGATTTAGTGGACGTCCGTGAAGAAGATTCAACGGAAAAGTCCCGCAAAGATCTTAACGCTGCTGCAAAGCAGTGGCAAGGTTTTGCACTATCCAACAACCAACGTTTAGAATCTCTCCGCGTATTATTGGAGTTTGTCAAAGACATTCACCATTTCGATAGCGGAGAAGATATCACCAAAGGTGAGTCTGAAGTAAAGTACTATGAAAATGAACTGCATACTGCTGCTGGCGAAAAAGAAATCAAATCTATCCAAAAGATGGTTAGAGATTTCTTGTCAGTGTGGCGTGTGGTCAACAATACTAGTGCATTGAATAAAAGTAGTTACTGGGATTGTACTGAGGAAAGTGGCAATAAGCCACATAGAATCTTACACCCTGTGCTTACTTTAGTAATTCATAAAATAACTAAAATGGGTAAAACCGATGCTATTGCCCACGCCACAGATATTCGAGATTTCTTGGATACATTTGTGACAAACAATAGCGACCTATTCTTCCCCGTGGGTGACACAAGGAAGTTCACAGTTGATGACGAGAAGATAAGACATCTCGTACATTACACTCTGGACTCTCTAGTCACTTGCTTAGAAGGAAAGGGAGTTAATTACAAGATTGACAAACCTGTGTCACCTGCTCTCCGCAAGGAGATTCTCGCTGAGAGAAAGATTGGTGACCACTGGGTGTGTGAAATCTCAGGCGGAGTCTTGATCGACGATAGTGATATCGATATCGATCATACCGTAAAGAGATCTTTGGGAGGTAAAACTTCCAAAGATAATCTGAGAATCGTACATAAGACGTTGAATCGTTCGCAACGCTATAACTCGACTGACCAAGAAGAGTAAGCGACGGACGATACTAGATGAGCGAAATAAGCATCGCAACATGGAAATCTGACATAGAGTCCGCAACGGACTATATGTGTGAGATTATGAGAAATGACTTTGCAAGTAAGCAAGCTATTTTCGATTACGTGACCAAGAACAGAACTGACACAGAAGTAGCCGAATTGGTGCTTGGTGCAAGTTGTGCTAGTGATCACACGATCGAACTATACGAAGCTGTAGCAAAGGAATCTAAGAAGTGGTTTGAAATAAAACTACTTGGTACTTACTAGTACCACTAGATGGCTAAATTTAATTTAGAAATACGCCTATTCGGTCTTGAGTTAAATCTCGGGGCTGGTTTAGGAACAAGGAAGGCACGACGCGCGCTTAAAGAGCAAACTAAGCGCAGCATGAACGCAGCAGAGAAGATGGTTGATATCACTTCAGATGTTGTAAAAGATACACGCGATGTCGTCGCCAAAGGTGCAAAGGGAGCTATTGATGTTAGCCGAACGCACCTAGGACTCGATGAGTCTGAATAAGCTGAAAGGCTACTAGATGAGTACAGATCAACAAATATCTGATGCTTGCCAAGCTGGAGACGACATGATGGAGTTTCTAGTCAGTGAATGTCTTGTGGAACGTAATGTTCTATTTGACGAATCACGAGAAGAAACCGGAGAGGATTCTAGCGGCTTTACTGAAGCTGGTAGAGACTTATTCGAGTTCGTTTACAGTTTGGCACTGAGTCTCACTTCTTGAGTGAGACAACTAGATGAGTAACGCAAGTGAAATATTCAGTACACCAATAGTGTACAAGAAGACCAGCACAGGTAAGATCCAGCAATGGAGAGCCTGGGTTGAGACGACAGATAACGGCTTTCTTTTGAGAGGCGAGTCTGGACAAACTGACGGTAAGTTAACTGAAACTGCCGGCCGGGAAATTAATGAAGGCAAACAAAAGCGCACAGCGCAGGAACAAGCAATCTTCGAGGCTAACTCGAAACTTAGCAAGAAACGTGATGAAGCATACTTCGATACAATCGAAGAAGCTGAAACACAAGTTAAGTTGCTACCTATGCTAGCGCACCCGTTTACCAAGCGAAAGCACGACATTACTTACCCTGCAATTGTTCAGAGAAAATTCGACGGAGTCCGCTGCCTCGCTGTATTAAATAGCGACGGAACAGTGAAACTAATGTCGAGAAAGGGAAAGGAGTTTCCTCACCTAAACCACATCCGAGATGATGTTGCTGCCAACAACAGTAGCACTAACTTGGTTCTGGATGGTGAACTATACTCCGACACCCTAACGTTTCAAGAACTGGTTGGACTTGTACGCCGTGTTACACTAAAGGAAGGAAATGACGAGCAGATGCTCGAAGTCTCCCTCCGTGTATACGACTGTATTGACTTGGGCAGCGAAGACGACTTTACAGCGAGATATGTAACTATCACCAGAGTAACATCTGGTGCTACTTACTTGTCTCTTGTAGAGAATGTCGGTGTATCTACCGAATCGGAGATACACGCAGCTCAATCGAGATTCGTGGAAGAAGGTTACGAAGGCGCTATGGTTAGAAATTTAACCGGCGCCTACGCAATCGGAAAGCGAAGTGCTAACCTACAAAAAGTGAAGACTTTCTTGGACGATGAGTTCGAGATCGTTAGCTTCACTCAAGCGACGGGCAGTGATGCTGGAACTGTTATTTGGGAGTGTCAAACTCCTGAAGGAAACATATTCAGTGTTCGCCCTCGTGGGACAAGGGAAGAAAAGAGGATTTATTTCCAAAACGGTGACAACTATATCGGACAGCAATTAACTGTCAGATATCAAGAACTCACTGATGATGGAATACCTCGATTCCCTGTAGGGATCAGCATTCGAGACTACGAATGAAGCCGAAAGGCTACTAGATGGAAATTAT
>Ga0307985_10001526_pt1 | contig 13027 bp, 11 predicted proteins | sample EllFjometageno80_FD_203155 | JGI IMG/M metagenome (GOLD analysis project Ga0307985, IMG submission 203155) | Marine microbial communities from Ellis Fjord, Antarctic Ocean - #80 | ecosystem: Environmental > Aquatic > Marine > Unclassified | place: Southern Ocean | collected 2014-10-09 | reverse complement strand
CCTCCCCCCCGTCCTCTCCTTAACCCCCCTCGGCACGGACAACCACCTGTCCAAGTATATAATCCGCGCAACTAACTTCCTGTCCAACTGCAATTCGTGCCAGAACTATGCGACTGACGCGTCGGTGAACGACTTTTTGAGTCAGCGTTTGACGAAGTCAAACATCACAAGTAAGGGTGACGGGAGTAGTAACGAGGAGAATTTGAGGGTGGGGATTGAGGCGGTTGCTAGGTTCTTTACGAACGAGAGGGTTATGGAGTTGGCACAGGTGGCGGTTATGAGATTGATGACGTTGGGGAAGGCGGCGATGGGGGAGTGGAAGGAGGATCCGGAGAGCTACTCGATCATTGAGAGCCAGGCGCAGCCGGACTACGACTTGAGGAGCGCTGGCGAGCAGCTGTTCACGTCGCTGATCGAGAGCAGCCGGGGCAAGGATTTGCTGTCGACGTTCGTGGCGACCCAGCTCGCCGACATTGACTCGCAGCTGAAGGCGGCGCGCGCTGAGGCCGGCAGCCCTTCCTCGCCCCCCTCGCCCGCCGTCAAGCAGTCCATTCTGCTGTGGGACGCGGTGTATACTGCAGCTGGGATCTCGTCGTCCATTCTGAGCGACAAGGTCAACTTCCCGGACTTGTTCGAGAGGTCGCTGCTGCCGTCGCTCACGCTGCTGTGCAACAGTAGCGCCCCCGCTGCTGCGGGCGACGACCTCATCACGAGCTTGCCGATTCTGCGCCACCGCGTCGTCTGGCTGCTTGGATGCTGGATTCACACCCTCACAGACTCGCTGAGGCCCCAGATCTACAACATCCTCGTGTCTGTGCTGCACGCGACGGATCACCGGTCGGACGCTCTCGTGAAGCTCTCGTGCGTCCAGACGCTTAACTCCGTCTGCGAGGACTGGGACTTCCTCGTGCCCGCCTTTGTCAACCTCGCCGCGCCCGCGATCCAGGGCCTTTACCGGCTCCTCAACGAAGTGGTCGGATTGGAACCGCTCACGCTGATTTTACAGACTTGCGGCGTTATTGTTGCGCGCATGGGGGCCGACCTGCCAGCAGAAGCCGCGAACGCCGCCGTGTCCCCGCTGTCGGCGATCTGGGCTGGCACTGGGGAGACGCACCAGGTAAGGACATGCCCCTTGTTCACACATGTTTGCGGCCCCGTTGTTCACACATGTGTATGGCAGATATTGAGGAAGCATGTGATGGATATTTTGGCGAACGTGGCCACCGTCGTGAACCCGCAGGACGCTGTGCTGCTCTACCCCGTTGTCCTCCCAATGCTGCAGGTGGTGTTGGGAGGAGGGGACGACTCGGATGTTGTGCATCTTACGGAGGACGCGCTGAAGCTCACGCTCACTTTGATGAGAATTGCGGGGAGTTACGAGGAGCTTTTTCACGGGCTTTTCCCAAAGATTGCGCAGATCGTCAAGAGCGGGGACTGGGAGCACCTGCGCGTGTGCATGATGCTGCTGGAGCTGTACATCCTCAACGGTGGGGTGACGTTCCTGAACTCGCACGCGACGCTCGTGCACGACATGTTCCTCTCGACTATTGGGTTGGTCAAGACGAAGGCGTCCGGGTTTGTGATGCTCGGCATGGACGCGCTGCTGAGACAATTTCCGGCGGAGGGGGGGCGGCTGCTCATCGACGGCGGGTGCATTGGCGGCATCCTCGAGTGCTGCCACCACGTCATTAAGGACCGGGCGGAGAGGGAGCCTGACGTCTGCTTGGTGCAGTGGATGAGCGTCGTGGCGAGGGTGCTGATCTGCAACGTTACTTCGCTGAACGGCATGATGAGCCAGGACGGGCGGGGCAGCTACTGCTTTGTGGTGGAGGACGAGGGCGACGGGGACATGGAGGAGGGAGAGGGCACGCTGACGTGCGACGGGTTGATCAGGTTGTTTTTCGAGAAATTCGATAGCGTGGGTGAGTCCAAGAACTTGGGAGGCGCTTTGAGCGAGTCGCGGAACGAGCGCAATTCAGAGCGCCATATCAGCGCGCCTAGCGCTAGAGTAACCCGACCAGGAGCACGCAAGCCAACGCAGAAATAGCCCAACGATGGAGCTCGTGTGTGGCTCGCACACTTACTTACCCTCCACAGGTTACGGCAAGGGCAGCACAGGTAGAGTCAGGAGACGGCTGTGGTGCCTGTTTCTGGCCAGCTTGCTGCCGACCGGGGAGGGAGGAGATTTGGACGATCAGAAGGTAGCCATGGATGCATGGGGCGGCAGCGTGCTGAGGGAGATGGACTCATTCGTGAACTTGGTCGTCGACGTACTGACCGAGGAGAAAGAGGACGGGGGAGTAACGGCGGGACAAGATGATTCGTTCTACGACAGCGAGGAGGAAACTCTCATGGGAGGGCTGGCGCAGTACGAGGCCAAGGTCAGGGAGAGTAGCAGCGGGGACGTGGTGGGCAGGGCGGACTTGAAGAAGGTCGTAAGGGGCAAGATGGAGGGCTGCTGCAGGTTGCTAGGGGAGGCGAGGTGGGCCGAAGTCGTTGGACTGTGCGAGCCGGTGGTGCTGCAGCGAGCTATGCAGTTGCTAACAAATTAATGGTGCTAGGCGCTTTATGACAAATTCTCCACACATTAGACGAGAGCGCACCTTGCTCTCGCGTAGTTGCTTCTAATTACTGCTGCACGGGAGCTACTTAAGCGTTCGCGTCCATCATGTCGGCAAATGCTCTCCTGCGCCGCGAGCCGCCGCCAATCTGGTTCTGCTGCACGAGGACATCTGGTAGGAGCAGGTCGTCGTCAACGTTGGAGATGAATACCTGGTTGAACCGGGGGGGGGGGCAGGGATGAAGGGGAGTGCTTGCGGTCTGGCTGACGAGATAACCTAGCCTGGAGCCAACCGGTGCCGGCTCGGCGCTAACTTTGCCCTCAAACGCGATCGCGAACTAACTGTCGTACGGCCCCCCCAAGCCCAATGACGGTTATCGCGTTCAGCTTAACTTGCTCCCGAATAACGCGTTCCGAGCTTGTCTCGCCATGAAGTTGCTGCCAACTTCGTATGCTGGAGCTTTGATGAACAAATTCTCGAATTCCTCTTATATGATACAACTCTTTCCAACTAACGCCTACCGGGATGTCTGCCCCATGTTCTTGTACGCTCCGCTCTCGAAGCTCAGCACCACGACGCCCGCCTTCTTCTCCTCGCCCTTGGCCTCCTCTCCCCTCAAGCCCCTGACGTAGCTGACCTTGTTGGCGACGTTGGTGCCGGTGGAGGTCTTGGTCATGGTGCCCTTGACCCTCGGCAGATACACCTGCGTGTCGTTCTCCCTCCGCATGTGGCTCATGTCTGTCTGCTGGCTCGTCGTCTTCTTGTTCCGCAAGTTCGCCATCTGCAAGGCCCTTCTTCTCAACCCCCACTCGTTCCAGTCGTAACTGGGGTCGATGTTCTTCTCGATGAAGTGTGTCGGTGTCTCGGTGCTCGCGTCCTTCTTCTCTGCGGGCGCGTCGAACCCGAGCGGAATGCCCTGCTCGTCGATCCCCCCCGCCGTTCCCTTCTTGCTCCCTCCGCCCATGAGCGCCGCGATGGCCGTGTTGGGGAACTCCTTCTGCAGCCTAAGGAGGTGAATGAGCTCCGGGTTCTTCATGGCAACCGTCTTCACGCTGTCCACGAACTTGACAGGATCGTCCATGAATGCCTGCAGCGCCACCTCGTGCGCGAAAACGTAGAAGCCGTTGTTGAACTGAACCACGCCGAGCGCCGGCTTGCCCGGCAGCAGCAGCCCGCTCCTGCAGCTAATAGTCCAGCAGCAGAACCCTTGGTACTCCAGAGGGAGCTGCATGAACTCGGGCGTGCTGTCGACGGACAAGATGATCGGCCTCCCTCCCTCGGGCAGCAGGTCCGCCGGCACCTGGCCCTTCGCCGGCTCCTTGCTCTCTCCCTCCTTGCTCTCCTCCTTGCTCTCCTCCTTGCTCTCCGCGACCTCGTTATTCATGTCCTCCTTGCTGACGGCGATGGCCGCGGCCGCCGCCGCCGCCTCCTCCTCCGTGCTCTGAGGCGCGTCCCTTGCCATCCTCAGAATCGTGCTGTCCTCGTTGAGCGTCTGCGTGAAGCTCGTCTTGAAATCCATTAGGTCGCCAAGCACCGTCTCCCTGTCAACGACAATCTTGAGCTCGTTCTGCAGTTCAGTGTACTCCTTCGCGATCTTGTCGAACTTGGGATACACGTGCTCCTTGGGGACGGACTGGCGCGATCCGACAGTGCTCGACAGGTCCTCGAGCTCTCCCAGGTAGTTGTCTCTGACGGTGGTGATTTTGCGCCCGCACAAGGACACGTCCTCGAACAGCGACTGCAGATACGACAGGTACTGGCGTCTGTTGGACAGCTCGTCCTTCCATCGCTGCACCTTGTTGTCCGTGGCCTCCGGCGGCTTCCTCAGGTTGGAGAAGACGATGACTTCCTGGTACTGCGAGCACTTGTCGCCGACCTCCTCGATCTCCCGAGCGATCGCGTCTGACAGCTCGCTGACCTTGTTGGCAGCAATGATCTGGGGTGGAGGGGGGAGGGGGGGGTGAGGGAAGGAGGGAGTATATGCAAGTGCAGGTTTGAGCGACGCGAGCAAACAGTGCCGTCCTTTTGTTGACACCGAAGAGCGCTCACGTCGCTGCCCCTTTGTTCAAGCATGTGGGTGTGGTGCATGTTTGGGCGCACGTACCTCCACGTCGTCCAAGCCAGCCCCCCCCTTCCCGCTCTCCTTATTGAACAACCTGATGCCAGTAACAATGCTCGCAAGCTCCGCGATCTGCTGCGCCTTCTCCGTGGCGTTGAGCTGCACGAAGCTCTTCAAACCAATCCGGGGGAAGACGCTCTCCACGGCCGCGGCCACCTCGCGCTCCACGCTGCGCCGGATGGCGTCGGGGTAGTCGAGGCCGGTGTCCGTCTTGGTCAGAAGAGAGAAAATGTCGCGGTACAACTGCGTCAACGAGTCGAAGTCGCTAGCGTCGAGCGGCTTGGTGGCGATGATCTCCCTCTGCATGAGCCTCTTCCTCGCCGAGGTCTCCTTGGCCTCGGCAACTCTGTGATCGTCAGTCTTGGCGTGACTCGAGTCGAACGCGACCTGCACAGAGATAGATAGATAGATGGAGAGGGAGAGTGCGTGAGAGAGAGAGAGAGAGAGAGAGAGAGAGAGAGAGAGAGAGAGAGAGAGAGAGAGAGAGAGATCACATGAGTGAACAAAAGGGCGCTCTTGGTCGCTCTGGACAGCTTTTCGTCGCTTCTTATCAACCATGTGTGTGTGTCTTCACGCTTGTGTCGTCTTCTCACCTGCATTTTAATCGTCTCCATCGTAGGACTATCCTTCTCCAGCAGCTTCATAACACTCATGTTAATAACGGCATTCACGTCAGCGTCGGTCAAGTCCTTGTCGAGAGCGAACTCGACGGCGTCACCCTCGAGGACGGTGCGCGCGACGAAGGCGGCGAGAAGCTCGGAGACGTGGACTTTGTGGGAAGCGCAGCCGTTTACGATCTCGCGAACCACTTCTTCTATCTCGTCCATCTGGGGGGATTTGCAACGGGACAGGTGTTAGTGAGGGCACACATTGAGTGAGGGCATACATTGAGTGGGGCACACATTGTGAGGGCACACATTGAGTGAGGGCACACATTGAGTGAGGGCACACATTGAGTGAGGGCACACATTGAGTGAGGGCACACATTGCGTGAAGGCACACATTGCGTGAGGGCACACATTGAGTGAGGGGGCAGTGGTATTAAGCAGTATGAGGGCTTGCAGGATAAGGGCTTGCAGTGCCAGGGCTTGCAGTGTTGGGGCACATGTCCCTATCAGTGCCATTCAGTATTGGTACAACGCCGGGGGCGCTCTTGTGCGTGGGTAGCATAGCTTCGTGTCAGTCCTTTCAGCGCCTGCTCGTTCTTGTCACGGCGTTACAGTGCCCTCTCATCGCCTGCTCCTCTTGCCATAGCTGTCCGGGGATGTGGCTCCTCATCCCCTTGCCGGGGGGGGGGGGGCGGTAGTGTGACACAGCCAGTATGCGGCGTTTGCGGGGCTAGGTGGCTGAAGGGGGGGGGGGCGAGGTGCCGTAGCAGGCTTGGTAGTACCTTGTGTGTGTGTCGCGTGCGCGGCCTGCAACAATGAGGTTATGCCTGTCGTTAAGGTGAGAAATAATAACCTCTCTCACAAACTTATACGGGATGAGGACCGTCCGGCAGCAGCGGAAGATGACCATAAGTGGTATTCGTGGTCATACTGTCGCTTTATTTTACTTGGCTACTCGCGCATAGACGCTCCCTCGTCTCTCTCTCCAGTAAAACTCTTCCAATCCCCCTTACAAATCCTCTCTTACAAACGCACTGTCCCCATTCACACGACCACGCCTACCCCAGCACGTCCCTCTGCTCCCGCACCCGTCTCCTTGCCCTCGTGCAACGTCCAGTCAGTTGCAAATGTGTCATCACGCGGTGTTGTGAAATATGACTCGCTTGGATGACTCTGAAAATTAATACATTTCCTTCCTCTCTTACAACCTCGGCAGTTCCACAAGAGGCTAGCGCAAGGGGGCTGACGTTCTTTAAAATACACACAGGCGTACTATCAGCAAGCTACCCCCCCTCGTGAGCCCTTTTTCGAGCCAGCTCCCTCACGAACCCGTCTCAATTGCAAGCAGGACTTTGACCAGGACCAGGAGGACCAGCACCGCCAAACAGGACCAGCTAAACCGACCAGCAAACCCATCAGCAACACCAACAGCACCACCAACATGCCCATCCTCCCTCCTCCTTCCCTATCCCGGGTGGAGGGGAAGAAACAGAGGAGGGCGTCGCCGGCGAACTTGATCACGGAGCCGTGGTACGCGGCGACGGTCTCGATCATTCTGCCGAAGTACGAGTTGAGGATGAGGGACATTTGCTCAGCGCCATCGGTGAAGTTGGCAAGGTAGAGTGTGAGGTTGGTGAATTCGCTAATGTCGACCATGAACACGCCACACATGGCGTCTGCTGCGGCCGAAAGCGGAGATGAATGGGGCCCAGGGCAGTGGTCGAGTTGTCTGCTTAGGATTTCGTCGAGGACCAAATCAGGCACGAAAGAAGAGAGAACCTGGCCTACTTGGGGCAGGATGACGTGTGTGTGACTGTGTCTGGTACTGCGGGATTGAGGTGGGGATGTAGAAGGAGAGGGCGGCAATCACTGCTGGCGAGTACTCTGGTGAGGAAATGCGGAAGGGGCGATGCTCTTAGCGCGTTCGTGCTCTGCTCTCAAAGCGCTTTGGTACTCCTCCCTTTGTACGCTCCGTCCGTGTTCGTGGCTAACCAACGTTTTCAGAGCGAGTTCCGTGTCAGCGACTTCGGCGGCAAAATTATATTATATTTCAAAGTGACGCTTCTGGGGCTGTTGCTTCGGATGGCTGTGGGGGAGGAGGAGATGAGTCGCGTGCTGTTGGAGGGGGAAGAGGTTTTGAATGCGATGGAGGAGAAGGCGTGCAGTCAGCTTGTAGAGTTCGCGGGCGTGTGCAACATCATTGAAGGATTGGTTGAGGTTGGGGAGGAAGGCGGGCGGGAAAGAGTGGGGAAACTGCTGGAGAGGTTTGGGGAGTATGTTTTGGTTTACCCCATCTTCAGAAGCAGGCATCTGTACATGAGGGGCTTGGTGGCCGGAGAAGGAAAAGGCGACAGCGTTGATGGAGATGAGCTGGAGGGCGAGCGAGGAATACAGTTTGGCGTACGAGAAGGCGGTGGTGAGCATGGGGGCGGAGAGGTGGGGGCTACTGTTGAAAGTGGGAGAGCTGGGGAGGATGTCAGGAGGAGGTTCGAGGGCGGCGGAGGAGGAAGTCTGGGCCGTGTGTGTGGAGCTTCGGGCTCTGTAGGGGCACGTCAAAGCGGTCCAAGAAGGGCTGGTTGCGGTTGAGGCTGGCGTCGTGAACGGCTTGTCAGCGTGCATCGTAGAGCTGGGGTTGGCTCGACAGTAAATGTTAGGGTTGTAATCTGTAGTGCTATTTATCTAGAGGTCATGTACTCGTCCCACCCAACAGCTCCTGGCAGAAAGTTCCAGCAGTTGGGCACGCCCTTCTCTTTGGCAATACTGGCCGCGAGTTTCGATCTCACGCCAGCCTTGCACGAGAAAACGTACAGCGGCGTCGCCTCGTCGGACGACGCGTAATTGGCGTGAAGGGGGTGAGGGAAGTCGTACTCGTCGAGGAAATCAGAGGGTGAGAGTTCCAGCCAGGTGTTGTTGGTGATGTCTTCTAAGGGGATTGATTTTAAGGTGTCTTCGGCGGTGGAACGAACGCCGAGCCCGAGGTAGTCGGTGAGTGATTTGCCGCCGTTGAAGGCGGCGATGTCGCGGACTTCGTGGTCGGGACGTACGTCAATTACAATAACAGGGGGAGGAGGAGGGCCATCTGGAGGTGAGAAGAGAGAGTAGAGCGTAGCGGAGTCCATGTTGTGGATCGACCGCCGGAGGAGAGAGGGGGCAGAGGAAGGGATACGGCGTGTTACAAGACCGAGCATGAGGCCGTCACAGAGTGATGAGTTGGGCTGAGGGGGGTGGGGTGAGCAGAGTGAGGAGGTGAGCGAGCGACGACGAGTCGTTGAGAGTGGGCGGCTGTTGGTTTGCAGGATTGGTCTGGTGTCGATAGTGACAAGGGATTGGGATGGATTGGCCGTTGAGGGGGACGGAAGGAGCGGCGCGTTGCAGGCGTCTAGGGTCGGATAACCGATAGGTCGGGGACGTCTGACTGAAGCGGATGAGCGGATGGGGTAGTGAGCAGCGGCCGTCACCTGCTTATGATGATTGACGAAAATCGCCATCTCGCCGACAACGCGACGCTCAACAAGCACCGCAAAGCAACGAGTGAGGCATCTACGCGAGAGCTGCTTATCCTCACCAACCTCACGCTATTCAACCACCACCACCCACTCCCCTTTCTGACCAACGGGAGCTGGTGCGCCCCGCCCCTGGTCCCCCTTCAGCGATACTGCAAACCTTCAAACGAGCGACAAGCAAACACCTCCATTCCTCGCGCTCACCCTCGCCGTTCCTCAAGCTCACCCTCAAGCTCACCCTCGCCGCTCCTCACGCTCACACTCGCCGCACCGCAGGACATGAACACCAACCAGCTCAAGCCCTCTGTGTGGGTACCAAGCTCGATCTCGTTCGCCAGGTCGTGCTCGCAGTGGACAACTGCACTCGAAGGACGTTGCGCACAGGGACCTCAAGCCGTCCAACGTGCTCTACATCGAGACCTCCAAGGGAATCGGCATCCGCGTCGCCGACTTTGGCTCCTCCAAGTCTCTCGACGAGCACGCCACGAGCTACACAATGACCGGCCACGGCGGCACCAGAGACTACCAAGCACGCGAGTTCGTGCAGTTCCGTGGCGGCGAGCATCCGGTGGCGGACTGGCGCCCCACTAACGACGACTACAAGAAGGGCGACATGTTCGCGGTGTTGGGCTGAATCTGCATGCCACTCAATGTCCTGTTTGAGTGTCGGAATCCGGAAGTCTTCAAAATTATTGCTTGGCTAGAAAGTTGAAGTTGACTTGTCCTTATTTTACGTAAAATATGCGTGGAAGGTTTTCTTCTTCTTTAAGAGCATCTTATGTGCTTATTCGTGTTAAATTATAAAATGTACTCTGTTAGAGCAATACTTGTAAAGTATGCGTCTTCATTCATATAGATATCAAAAAATCACTGAAATAAACATAGAGGCTCAATACGTGAGATATGATTATTTTGCTAAGGTTCCGTTTGTCAGTCTCAGATACCTTTTTTGTGTATTTGAACGACTTAGTGAATATTAAGTGAGAACAAATCTCCCTAGCTACTCATCTTTACCGAATTTCATTTAAACGCATTTTGACCATGAAACAGAAGCGTTCCTGCGCTTTGTTTCGAAGTTGGAGTCGTTCCACTGGAGAAACGTGCGCGCCATGGCCCGAACGACCACGTACATGACGTGGAGGAATCGCGTGAGCGCGTTCGAGCTCGAGAGGCGGTTCGGTTTGCGAGGGGTCAAGAGTTACATCGCTGAGAACACACTGCGCTGGCTGGGCCACGTTGCACGAATGCCCCTCAACAAGTTGCGTCGGAGACTCTTAACGGCTTGGGTGTAAATGCCAAAGGGCATCAAGAACGAGCACGCGCTCAATATGTGGCGCACATACGGCGCCTCGATGAACCAGCACCACTTCGCGTACCTGATCAAGAACCCTAACCTCCATCCATCGGTGAGGGAAGCGTTCAGGAGGGAGGTCGAGTTCAGGAGCGTGGAGAGCGGCAAGGCCTACTCACTCAACACGCTGAAGCCGCAGACGCACTACGAGAGCGGTGAGGCCCTCCAGCACACGGCAAGCTGAAGGCCCAAGCTGACCCAAGCTGACCCAAGCTGATCCAAGCTGATCCAAGCTGATCCAAGCTGATCCAAGCTGACCCAAGCTGACCCAAGCTGATCCAAGCTGACCCAAGCTGATCCAAGCTGATCCAAGCTGACCCAAGCTGACCCAAGCTGACCCAAGCTGATCCAAGCTGATCCAAGCTGACCCAAGCTGACCCAAGCTGACCCAAGCTGACCGAAGCCGACCCAAGCTGAAGACTACTTCGGGGGGCTTCGGGCAGTTTTTTGTTTTGTTGTTGTTTTGCTGTTTGCCGGGGGAAAGCATCACCTCAACAACCCGAACAGCACCCAGCGTCGCCGTGCCTAGCTAGCAAACCATCACCAAAAATCATGCTTCTCTACGCCACCTCCCACCATCTCGTGATCTTCTTCCTCCACCTCCTCCTTCTCATCCCCCATCCCACTACCTCCACTATCTCCATCACCCTCCCTTCCGGCCACTCCTGCAATTCTTGCCCTCACATCGACCCACCTCTCCCCTTGTTCGTCGTCACCTCGATCACCTCAATCACCTCCGTCACCTCCAACCCCTCTATCTCCTACTCACACTACACCCCATCCGGCTTCAGCTCCGGTGACCCCATCCACGTTTACATACGAGACTTCATTGCAGACATTTCGAGCACGGACTGCTCTACTCCCAACGATCCGCTTATCAAGTGAGTGCGAAAGAGTTCAGCGAGCGAAACACCGCGTCGCGAAAAGCTGCCTGCCTGCGAGCGAACGAACGAACGTCTCAGAACACCCGGCGAACGAATTCCCGGCGCAATACTCTCCCGGCTCCTCAAACAGCGATGCTGCCATCGCTCCACGCGGCTCCTCTCCCCCCACCTCCCTTCCACACGCCGTCCGTTCGCTCCTCATTCCCCAACAACGAGCCGCGACAATGAAGCGCCTGAACAGCGACCCTTTGTGAACATATGTTTGTGGCTGTGGAAACATGTGTAGCGCTTTCCCCTTGAACACATGTGTGTGGCCCCAGTTGTCTCCCTCTTAACACTCGCTTCGCTCGTGCTCGCTTCGCTCGTGCAGCTACATCTCCGCGTTCTCTCCAACCGCTCAAATCGTTCACCCGCACCTCCCTGGGTGCAACTCCTCCTCCCCCATCTCCTCCCCCCTCTCCTCCCCCCCCTCCTCCCCGTACCTCTACAGCAACATCATCGCCGCAATCACCGAGTTAATAAACCACCTCGCAGCCGAACACCCCGCCTCCCCCGTTCATCTCACCGGCGTCGGTTTCGGCGGCCTCCTTTCCTTCGGTGTCGCTTCCCTCCCCCCACCCTCCCTCACCTCCCACACTGCCCTCACAGCGCCCCACCCTCTCGCCCTCCAGTCCCTCCTCTACCCCGCCCGGCACCCCGACTCTAACCAGAAAGACCGTCTCTCCTTCATCCGCTCCCTAGTCCAGAAAGAGATGGACGCGTGGCCCCTCACAGTCACGGACACTGTCACAACCCTCCTCCCCCCCCACACGCAAGCATTCTTTGCCGAGAATTGCGCCTGGGCAGCCCGTGATCACCCGGACTTCACCTGCGCCTTCTCCTCGTCTGTCAATAAGATCCCTCCTCCCACCACACCCACAACCCTCATCTGGTCCTCCCCCTCCCCCTACTTCGACGACCTCCTCCTCTCCCGAACCGCCCAACTCTCCCCTCAAATCACGACAATCACCCTCACCGGCACGCCCGAGAACATCAACCACTTCGACCCTTGCAAAGCCGCGGCCATCATCACCGGCCAACCGATTACTGTGGAGGAAGACGGCGAGCTGGCTTTAACAACCACCCCCGAGGACTGCCCGTACTACCAGAGGGGACTGTTGACGGCAGACTCCCTTGCCATCATCTTTTCCCCCGTGCCCCCGTCCTCTCCTCCCTCCCCCACCATGCCAGCACTCGACCTGACTTCCCCCTCCTCCTGCGAGTCCCCCTTCGCTACAGACTCGGCCGCGACGATCTACGTCCCCTTCTGCTCGCATGACATAGCGTCCGTAGTCGCCGCCATCAACGACCAACTAACTCCGTCGACCACGCGAACCATCACCCTCGTTGCCACCGGCATCAGAGCTGTCTCCCTCCAGGCGTACATTCCGACAATGATCACCGACGGAGCACTGAGGTGAGGCGAGCAGATCGAAGTGCATTCGCGCGTTCTAGCGCTGCTCGCTCTCAAATAGCGCGTGGCAATAAAATACAGGCGAGGAACGACCGGCGAGAAACGACCGGCGAGAATCGACCGGCGAGAAACGACCGGCGAGAAACAAACGACGGCCAATAGACGCGCCTGGTCAACCCGCTCCCAAAGCACTACTCCGATCGCAAGTCGCTTGCGTTCCCGAGGAGTTCAGCGATTTTGCTGTCGCATTTTTACTGCTGTTATTCACACCGCCGCCCCCCTTTGTTCACACATGTGTGTGGCATGTGTGTGGCATATGTGTGGCCCTCTTTAACACTCATATTTGCTCGTCACTCGCTTTGCTCGTCTCCCGCTCATGCACTTCGCAGCACCTCGAAGTACGCCACTCTCAAGACAATCATCGACGCGCCCCCCACCCTCCCTACGCCCGACTCGTCTTCGTTAGCCGCCTCCCCCCTCCCTGCAACCTGCCCCTCCCTCCTCTGCTGCCTCTCCCAAACCTGCCGCTTCTTGATCTTCCCCCACCC